>ENA-OQKK01000296-OQKK01000296.1-human-gut-metagenome-genome-assembly--contig:-NODE-296-length-14243-cov-3.318150_pt1 | contig 14243 bp, 22 predicted proteins | sample MGYA00242648_ERZ504797 | MGnify/ENA primary metagenome ERZ504797 (study PRJEB26092, sample SAMD00036412) | human gut metagenome | host: Homo sapiens | study: EMG produced TPA metagenomics assembly of... | reverse complement strand
ACCTTTTCACTTGGATTCATTCTGCTATCTTCAACATTTCCACATAAAATCATTCTAACTGTATTCATAATAATCCTCCTCCACATATAACTTCCGATTTTCCGCCCTCAGTATACCACGCTTTCCCCTTGCAGAAAAGCACCTGCACAAACAGGAGCCGCCGCACAAATCACTGTGCGGCGGCTCTCAGCGCCGACGGTGTCACATCCTTCGCTCAAGGTTCTGCCGGAACAGCTCGTACGCCGCCCGCAGATCCTCCGGCAGGCGCTTCAAGGTCTCTGCCCGCAGTTTCTGTGGCATCCCGTAAAAGGCTTCGGCAATGCCGCCGGTGATGCAGGCAAGGGTGTCGCTGTCGCCGCCCAGAGAGACCGCATTGCGAAGTGCATCCTCAAAACTGACGCTTTCCAGAAAAGCAATGATTGCTTCCGGCACAGTTTCCTGACAGGTCTCCACATGATGATAGGTCGGCCGAATTTCATCGCAGGTACGGTTCAGGTCATAACCGCGGAACATCCCGCCGTAACCGGCATGGGGATATTCACGGCCCCAGAACCGCATTTCATGCTGCACTGCACAAAATGTTCTCTCCGGCAGACCCTTTCCGTCAATCAGACCAACTGCCACCGCAGCGGTCATGACGGTATCATCGGTGAAGTGCGATTTCTCGCTCAGCAGCGGAAAATCCTTGTGCTTGTAATTGTTGTGGTCAAATTCATAGGGACTGCCCACGATGTCACCCAAGATTGCTCCTAACATGGCTGTTTCCTCCCTTACCTATGATGCCGCTTCTGGAAATCAGCTTCGATTTGTTCTTTCCACTCTGCGCCGATGGTATCCTGCTCCAGCCCACCCATGGAGCCGCTGCGGTCGAGGATAAAAACAAGCTCTGTAAGATTCTTTTTCATAATAAATGCCCTCCGTTTTTGTGGTGTTCTGTCTTTCTGACAGAAGGATACCACAAACCGGCAGGCAAAAGGTCAACGGGCAGGCGACAAATCACGCACCCAGCTGTTCCTGATCGTATTCAAACAAAAGGGTATTGACCTGATTGATATTATAAATTTTCTGTTCCAGACAGTATCGCACGATCCAATCCCGCTTGGAGCCATCGGAGAAGGCATAGCCTGCGCTTTTGAGCAGGTCGATGGTCTCATCCTCCGACAGATGCAGTCCCACCGCAAAGGCAAGCACAGTCTTCTTTTTGGGGTTGTAGTCCCGGTTGCACTGAATTTTGGAGAAATGCTGCCGGGAGATGTTTGACTGCTTGTACACGGTGGAGTCTTTCAGCCCCCGCTCGTCAATGAGCCGCAGCAGCCGGGTGGTGAAGCTCTCGCCAAGGTTGTCCATCAGGCTTTCCAGACTGCGGGATGTCCTGGGTGCCGCGGCGGGTGCCGGAACTGCACCTAGCATCGGCAGGGCAGCATCTTCTTCCGGAAGCCTCCGCCGACGCTCTGTGGATTCTCTGCGCCGACGGCCAAATCCGTAGCCTTCATCGTTCTGTGCTACATAGTGGTCGTCAATGTACTCCTCCACCGAGGCGAACAGCTTCCGGCTCACGGCCAGCGAGTCCCGGTCGTAAAGCACCAGATACACAGTCAGGTCGTGCTCCATGACGTACTGTGTGATGGTGTCCACCGCAATGCGGAAGGCCTGTTCTTTGGGGTAGCCATAGTTCCCGCTGGACAGCAGCGGGAAAGCCACGCTTTCGCAGTGGTACTTTGCGGCTAATTTCAGCGCAGAGTGGTAGGCACCGGCTAATTGTTCTGCTTCGCCGAACCCGCCGTCGTGCCACGCTGGGCAGACTGCATGGAAAACGTACTTTGCCGACAGCCCGAATGCCGGAGTACACACGGCTCTGCCCAAATCGCAACGGCCGATGGCTTCGCAGGCGGCGGTCAGCTCCTGCTCCCCTGCCGCCTGATAGATGGCACGGCTGGTGCCGCTGCCCTGCAAAAGGTTCCGGTTGGCCGGGTTGACAATGGCATCCGCTGCCACCTTGGTGATGTCGTTGCGGATCATCAGAAACGGCATGGTGGTTCCTCCCTCACATGGTTTTCTTCATCCTATCACATCCGATGGGGTGGCGCAAGGGGTGCTCTTGTTTCCTGTCCGCGCAGCTATTATAATAATAGGTACCGAAAGAAGGTGAGCTTCCTGCACGACATCTGGAATCCATGGCACGGCTGCGTCAAGTGCAGCGAGGGCTGCCAGAACTGCTACATGTATTTTCTCGACCGGATGCGGGACCAGAACGGAGCCGAGATCTACAAAACGAAAAGCGGCTTTTCCTATCCGCTCCAGAAAGACCGCACCGGACACTACAAAATCCAGAGTGGTGAGCAGATCCGGGTCTGCATGACCTCGGATTTCTTCTTGGAAGAAGCCGACCCGTGGCGGGCTGAGGCGTGGGACATCATGCGCCAGCGCAGCGATGTGGTGTTTTTTCTGCTCACCAAACGGCCGCAGCGGGTACGTGAGTGCCTGCCGCCGGACTGGGCAGCGGTTGGGACAACATCTTTTTCAACGTCACCTGTGAAAATCAGCGCCGCGCCGATGAGCGCATTCCCATTCTGTTTGCCTACCCTTCAAGCACAAGGGCATTCATGTGCGCGCCCTTCATCGGGCCAGTAAGCATCCGGCAGTACCTTTCCGCCGGGCAAATCGAGCAGGTCATCTGCGGCGGCGAAAACTATGATGGTGCCCGCCCCTGCAATTTTGATTGGGTCAAGTCTCTCCGGCAGGAATGCGTGGATGCCAATGTGACCTTCTGCTTTATCGAGACCGGTACCGTGTTCATCAAGGACGGCAGGCGCTACCACCTGCCAAACAAGCAGCTGCAAAGCCGAATGGCCTGTAAATCCGGCATGAACTATCAGGGCAGGCCCATTCATTTTGACCTCGTGGACGACTGGGGCTACCCCATCCCGCAGGAAGATCTCTATGTGCCCCATTTCCGCGCAAACTGCGAGACCTGCGGCAGCAAGTTGATCTGCAACGGCTGCAGCGATTGCGGAAAATGCTTATAAAATAAAGGAGTTCTATCAGGAATCAATACAAATGGAACTTATGGCTGATCTGGTGTGCAATTTCATCCGGCAGCGGGCGGAAACCGATGCAGGTCAGGGTCATGCCTTCTCCGTTTTCATCAAATTCTTCCGGCTCCAGCTCGGTGTGGCAGGCATCCCGGATAAGGAAGAAGTCTTTGTTTTCCACAAGGCCCAATTCCTCGGCAATTGTCTTTGCTTTCAGCAGCTGATTGCGGTTCTTTGCCCCGCAGATAGTTTTGGTAAAAGAGCCATCGAACCATTCTTCATAGGTTGCTTTCTCCAACATGATTTCTGCCCGATAGCCGGTAATTTCTCCGTCTTTCTCAATGGGTTTCACGCCCTGTCCCATGCCGATGGGGTCGGTGAGGAATGCCAGCGAAGCGTGGCAGCACTTGCGCCGCCAGCTTGCCAGGCGACATCTGCAGATCTTTTCGTGCAATGATGAGTTGACGCATTTTTCCTCCTTCTTACGACAGCTTGATCTTCAAATCCGCCAACAGATTCACCGCTTCCGGCAGCGAAAATTTCGCATCCTTCAGGCGGCTGCCCAGAATGTCCACCTTATAACCGGCGGCATCCCGGAAATCCGCCTTGCGCAGGTCACACTGGTAGAATTCCGTTTCGTGAAGTTCCACGCCCTTGAAATTCGCCAGCTGCATCTCGCATTTGGCAAACATTGAGCCGACAATTTCGTTGCCATCCGAAAAGTCGAAGCGGTTAAAGTTCATTTCGGTGAAGGTGTTATATTTCAGACTGCACTCTTTCAGCGTGTGAATGGGGTCTGGGAAGGCACCGTTGGACATCAGTGGTGCCCACTCGATTTCCTGCAAACGGCAGTCCTCAAAATCCAGCGACTGCACCGAAGAATGGGTGCTGCGCAGACCTGTGATCTCACACCGCACGAATTTGCACTCATTCAGCGTGGTATGATCCAGTTCGCATTTGGTAAAGGAGCAATCCACAAACACGCAGTCGGTAAAGCCGCAATCCTCAAAAGCCTCCTCGGTGAGCGACAGGTCAGCAAACCGTTCACCCTCACAATAACGCTCTGTCATAAAATTCTCCTGTCAGCGCAGTTCGCCTCTTTCCATCGTGGGACAAGCCGTTCCGTGTAAGATTCTACGCCTTCGTGCAGATACACCGATACTTTTGTGATCTCCTCCGGCACCTCGGAAGGGTCATGGATGATTTGATAATTGTTCCCGATGAACTGAATACGCTTGAGCATTCCCAGACCCCGCTCCATCAGGTATGCAGTATTCTGACCGGAGAGCATCACTTCGCCCTGCCCGTCGCTGCGGGTCCACAGGTCGTTGGCGATTTCTTCGGCCAGTGCACGGGGCATCGGGTTCTTGGCGATGCACTGTTCGTCTTTATAGATCACGCCGCCGTTCTCACAAAGAAACACACAGCAGTCTGCCACCGGTGCAAAGAGCTTGCGCAGGCTGGTATACTGCCGGCCGGATGCCGGGCAGAACAAAATACCGCGCCGATGCAGCTCCCGTATCTGTTCAACGATCTCTCCTTCCAGCTCTTTCCTGCCGTATTGCAGCAGCGTACCGTCAATATCGCTGCAAATCAGTCTGATTGACATTTTCCGTCCTCATTTTTCAAGATAATTTTAGGCAATTCCCCGGCATCCAGAACGCGGATGCCTTTGTCCATCAGCATCTTGGCAAAAACACCCTGTCCGGGAATCTTTGTCCCAGAAAACGTTCCGTCGTAGATTTCCTTCACGCCGCAGCTGGGACTGCGGGATTGCAGGATGGCAAGCTCCACCCCATTTTCTTTTGCGATGGCAAGGGCCTTGGCTGCGCCCGCTCGGAACTCCCGGTCCACATTGATGCCCTCTTTGTTCGTGACAACGCCCTGCACGATTTCCGCCGGGCACCGCGGTGTGGGCAGGCCGCCCAGCACCTCCGGGCAGACCGGAACCACCTGATGCCCCCGCGCAAAATCGCAAACCGCCTGATTGTAATTGTTTCCGCCGCTGTATTTGCAGTTTTCGCCCAGCAGACAGGCGCTGACCAGAATCTTCATTGTTGCGCGCTCCGTTTTTCAGATATTGAATCTTTTCCCTATTCTACCACGCTTTTGGGCATTGAAAAAGAGGATTTTGCTTTTCCTATCCCCATACCGGGAGGTCCGCCGTAATCTTTTCTAATTCCTGTGCAAGAAACGTCAGTCTTTCCCTCAGATGGTTGTTATGCGGTGCATCTCCGTTCAGCAGATAGTCCGTTCTGACATTCAGGCAGGACGAAAGATCCTGCAGCAACTCAATCGAGCAGCAGCGGCTTCTCGTTTCAAAAGCATCAATATGTCTTAGTTTGCAGCGCAACCATATCAAATTTTCTACGTTTTTCACAGGTCTCATTTTCACGATTCCACGCAAAAAATTGAACGCTATCAGCGTTTAACAAACGCATATAGTGTGCCTACTCATTTTATCCATCCCATTTATACACAGTTCCGAACCAAAGGAACCGCATAAAGTTCTCATCAAAAAAACAGGGAGTGACATCAAATCACTCCCCGTTTGCATTGGTTGTATCAGAGTTTTGTCATCCAAATGTTATCGGTGTGTTTCTTGTATCTATATGATAACATTTCCTATTTATGATTTCTGTAACTGAATCACGCAAAGCGTTTTTCTGCCGTCTTCACCCTTCCCTCTGCTCCACGATTTCCAGACTATCCCGCCCTACATGGCAGAGCAAAAACAGCACTTGCACACCTGCAGCCTTTGCTTCGGCCAGTGCCGTGCCAAACTCCGGCTGTGTGCTGACATTTGGCCGCACCTCGGTGATGCCTTCCATCTGAATCACAAAGGCCACAGCGCATTGATATCCCTTCCGTTGTGCCTGTGCCAGCTCGTGCAGGTGCTTCACCCCCCGCTCGGTGGGTGCATCCGGGAAATAGCCGATGCCGTCCACTTCCAGTGTGCAGCCCTTGACCTCCATCAGATACTTTTGCTCACCCTTTTCCATATAAAAATCAATGCGGGACTTGCCATAGGTGAATTCCGGCCTGATATAGTCGTAGCCCTGTTTTGCAAGCCACTCCCCTACCACCTTATTGGGTGCCTGACTGTCCATATTGACCCAGCCAAGACCTTGCTTGTGTACCGCCACAAGGTCGTATTTTGTTTTGCGTTTCGGGTTGTCCGACACTTCCAGCCGCACCGCAGTACCGGGCAGCAGCAGTTCCCTGCACCGCCCGGTGTTCTTGACATGGACGGTTTCCACCGCTCCATTCACTTCCACATAGGCAATAAAGCGGTTGGGACGGTCAACAAAAATGCCGTCTGCGATTTCTCTGTATTTCAATCTTTACTCCATTTTCAGTACAGGATTCGGGAGCTGTGTCCATCCTGCCTGCCAAGATACAGTTCCACGACCATCCTGCCGCTTTCACTGTTGCAGAGTTCCTCCTTGCAGTAGCCGCAGAGTTTTCCTTCCGCTTCCGATACGTAGCGGTGCAGCGATTCCTGCAGGTCTTTCGGGATGCTGCTCCATGGAATGACATAGCTCATGCCCGTATCCCCCACATCCACGATGCAGGCCCGCTCACTGTCCTCATCGGACAAAATCAGGTTCACCAGAAACACATCCGCAAACGGTGCCCCCTGATACTCTGCCTTTTGCCGTCTGCGCTCCGTCCGAAGCTCATCCAGCGCTTGATTCAGGTCATTCTCAGGCAGTGTGGATTTATACAGCAGGATATGCAGTTTCTGCTCCGCCGCTTCACTGTCATTCTGACCGTCCGTCGGGAGTTTCACGTCTGCATGAATACACAATCACTGACAAGCATCCGAAGAACAGAAATCCTGCCGCAAAACCGATCCCTGTAAACAGCTTTTTGAAAAAGCCCATCTCTCACACCTCTTCCGGTTACAGCTTCGCCTGATACACCCGCTCCGTCCGGGCATCGAAGCAGCAGAAAATCACCTGCATTGCGTAATCCGCATGTGCTTCCAGCCACTGCGCCACTGTTTTGACCGCAATCTCCGTGGCATCTTCCAGCGGGTAGCCATACACGCCGGTCGAAATTGCCGGGAACGCAATGCTATGGACATCATGCTCTTTGGCAAGGTTCAGCGAATTGCGGTAGCAGTCCGCCAGCTGCGCGGCATCCTCTGCTGTGCCGGAATAAATCGGCCCTACTGTATGAATGATATACTTTGCTTTCAACCGGTAGCCCTTAGTGATTTTTGCTTCGCCGGTGCGGCAGCCGTGCAGGGTGCGGCACTCCGCCAACAGCTCCGGCCCTGCTGCCCGGTGGATGGCACCATCCACACCGCCGCCACCCAGCAGACTCCGATTGGCCGCATTCACGATGCAGTCACAGTCCAGCTTAGTGATGTCGCCCTGCACTACTTGAATCTGATTCTTGATTTTTGGGGGAATCGTTGCAGACACCTCACTTTTTGAGCAGTTCCAGTGCCTTATCCATAGGCACGCAGCTAGCATAGAGATCCGGCCAGAGGAATTCATTGTAATAGCGGTAGCTCTGCTCCCCTGTCATATACTCGTTGTCCTGCGTGGAATTTGCATAGGCAGGAACGATCATGTGCAGGCCATGCTCAAAGCCCGCCTCCACCGTTGCATTGATGCAGAAGTCGGTCATGATGCCGCAGACCATCACATCTTTTTCGTCCTTTTCCGTCAGATATTCCAGCAATCCGCTCTCTTTCTTGAAAGCGTTGCATACAGTTTTGACGAACCGTTTTTCGGTCTGCAGTGGTGCAAACTCAGAATAGATATCAAACTCATCATCCCCGATGGAGAAACCGGTGCCGGGCCCATCATCATGCTGGACATAAATGACTTCAATCCCCTGCTCACGGGCGGTCCGAATCAGTTCCTTGATGTTTCCAACAAACTTTTTGAACGCATACAGGCGTTCATCCACGATACCTTTCTGTGTATCCACAACCAGTAAAACCATGTGTAAGCCCTCCTGTTTTTCTTTGATTTCATTCTACCATAGACCGTTTCTTTCTACAAGCGGATTCAAAAAATCCCCACAGGGAAAACCTGTGTTTCACCTGCAGGGATTGATTCAGCCACCCAAGACGATCAGGATCAGCACCACGACCACTGCTCGTCGGGGAGGCCAGTTGAGTGTAGAGACGATTGAAAGAATCTGGCTGGGTTTGGGAATCACACTAAAAGACTTCTTCGATTCCTCATATTTGTAGTAAAAAGCCGCTCACCATGCTGGAAACCAGCACAGTGAGCGGCTTTAATACTGCTTCTATTTTATCCTTGGGCCATCTCCAGATAAATGTTAAGCTGCATCTGTCTGGCGATTCTATTCGTGATCCTTGGAATCGGCATCAACCTGTGACAGTGCATTTCTCACATCCCTATTTACTTCTTCCAAAGCCTGTCTGATGGGTTTGTTATGGCTCCCCATCGCCGCAGCAGTCCACAGGCGGTTTTGAAAGATAGATCTCCTTCATTTTCTGCTTAACGGCAGCAATAAAAAAGACCCCGCAGCGTATGATTGATATGTACCCGGTTTTCTGGACACCGGTTCAAAATTGAATAATTAAGCTTCCATCATGGATGCTTCCCTGAATTTAGAGGGAGGCATCCATTTTGTTTTCGCTTGGATCCTGCTGTTATTGTAATAGTCGATATAATCAGCAATAGCTTTGGAGAATGCTTCAAAGGAAGGATACTGATTCTTGATGAGTCACCCAGCGATCTTGACGGGCAGAATTATGCGCCTGATTGCGGAAAGGCTGAAAAGCGAGGCGCGGAGCGGCAGAACCATTCTCGTGATCACCCACGACAGGGAGCTGATCGAGAGCTGCTGCGATAACATTGTGGAGGTTGAAAAACGATCATCATGAAACCGCCGAGGACTATTATGGGATATCCGCGCCGGAGGAATCGTTTTTCGCCCCTGCCGGCAGCTCCACCGCGATGGTCGTGCCCTTCTCCGAACTTTTCTCCACCCAAACAGAGCCGCCGTGGAGGTCGGCGATCTCCCATACCAGTGAGAGCCCCAGTCCTGCGCCGCCGTATTCCCGGCTGCGAGACTTGTCCACCCGGAAGAAGGGCTGGAAGATACTGCGCTGATACTCCTCCGGGATGCCGCAGCCGGTGTCGGAGACGCGGAGCAGGAGCTTTTCCAACTCCTGAGTGACAGAAACCCGTACCGAGCCGCCCGGCCGGTTGTACTTGACAGCATTCTCCGTCAGGTTGAAGATCAGCCGGTAGATCAGTGCATCGCTACCGGTCATAATGCCGTCGCCCTCCGCCGTCAGCGTGATGCCGAGCTTATCTGAGAGCGGCGTAAGATCTGTGAAGATCTCCTCGATCATGGGAGCGAGCTGGATCCGCTCGTTCCGCGCCACCTGCCGCAGATTGCTCATCTCCAGCAGCGTCTTGGTCATCTGTGCCAGCCGTTCCGTCTGCTCACGCAAAAGCGTGAGGAACTCCGCCGTCTCCGGCCGCACATCAGGATGCTCCGCGGAAAACAGCTCCAACTGCGCCTGCATTAGTGCCAGTGGCGTGCGCAGCTCGTGGGCGGCGTTGCCGGTGAACTGCCGCTGGGCGGAAAAGGCGTTGTTCAGCCGCTCCAGCATCTGGTTGAACGAGCGGCTCAGCTGCCGGAACTCTGAAATAGTGTCTTCATCGATCCTCATATCGGCAAGATTGTTCAGCTGCACCTGCTCCACCTGCGAGGTAAAGCTGCGCAGGGGCTTGAGAGCGCGTCCGCTGACAAAATAGGCGAGGATGCCGCTGAGCAGCGTTACCGCCGCCGTGATGTACCAGTTGGTGGTGCGGAAGCGCCCCTGCACCCCATCGACGACGATGGTCAACTCCTCGTTGGGCGCTATGAGCTGCGGGTCAAAGCTCGCCGCTCCGCCATCATTCAGGATCACCGTGCCGCCGCCTTGCAAGCTGTCCGCAATGGTGTCCATATAGTACACACCGGAGGAGCACAGCAGCAAATTCATGGCCACGCAGGTGATGCCGATGAGCAGGACGGTCATCAGCGTGATGCGCCACTGCAGGGAAAGCCGCTTCATTCCTCCTCGCCTCCCATCAGATAGCCCTCGCCGATGCGGTTGCGGATGGGGTCATAGCCCAGCACGGCGCGGAGCTTTTTTGCGCAGGGCGGAGATGTGGACGCGAATGGAATTGCTGAAGCTGTCCACGCTGTTGTCCCAAACGTGATCCATCAGCTCTTCCTGACTCACAGGCCGCCCCTGATGCACCATCAGATATTCCAGGATCCCCGTTTCCTTCCGGGTGAGCGTCAGCGTCTGCCCGTTGACGGCGGCGGTACGGGAGCGGGTGTCAAAGGTCAGACCTCCGCAGCTTAGCAGCACATCCTGCTGGGTGAACTGCCGCAATGTCAGGCTGCGGATGCGGGCCTCCAGCTCCGCCAAGTGGAAAGGCTTTGCCAGATAGTCGTTCGCCCCGGCATCCAGCCCCTGCACCTTGTCCTCCACTTCGCTGCGGGCGGAGAGAATCAGCACCCGCGTCTCCCGGTCGGTCTGCCGCAGGGTACGCAGCACTGTCATGCCGTCCTTTTTCGGCAGATTCAGATCAAGAAGCACCAGATCGTATCGTTCCACGCCCAGAAGCGCCAGCGCCTTTTCCCCGTCATAACAGTAGTCCACGCTGTAGGCCAGCCGCCGCAGGCTGCGGACGATGGTCTCGCACAGGGCGCGTTCATCTTCAATTACTAAAAGGTGCATGAGAGCCCTCCTTTTTATTTCTTCGTTTTTTGTGTTGCTTTCATTATAGCAAAAACAGATAAGGTTTGCGTTAAGTTTTCGTTCTTAACAGAGACTTTAACTCTCCCGCGCTATGATGGGGGCAGAAAATCGGAAAGGGTGATGAAAAATGAGCTGCGGGAAAAAGGCAGCGGCGCAGATCGTGCTGCTGATGGCCGGAGCCGCCATGCTGTGCTTCGGTGTCTGGCGGGGCGAGGCGGCGACAGTGCTGAGCAAAGCAATCAAATTATGTCTGGAGTGTGTGGGCATTGGGTAAAAAGTTTTCAGGCGTTTCACAGACCATGTCCCGCTTCCGGGGCTGGATTCAGGCGGGTGCGGCGCTGCTGACCAACCTGCATCTGCCGAATTTCCTCAAGGGCGGACTGTATCAGGGGGCAGGGAAGACCGTCTGCGTGCCGGGGCTGAACTGCTATTCCTGCCCGGCAGCCTCCGGTGCCTGTCCCATCGGTGCGTTTCAGGCAGTGGTAGGCTCGTCAAAGTTCAGTTTCTCCTATTATATCACAGGCTTTCTCATTTTGCTGGGAGTCCTGCTGGGACGCTTTATCTGCGGCTTCCTCTGTCCCTTCGGCTGGTTTCAGGAGCTGCTGCATAAAATCCCGACAAAGAAGCTCTCCACAAAGAGGCTGAAGCCGCTGACATACCTGAAATACGCTGTCCTGCTGGTGATGGTTTTCCTGCTGCCGGCGTTCCTTGTGAACGATGTGGGCATGGGCGACCCGTTCTTCTGCAAATACCTCTGCCCCCAAGGCGTGCTGGAGGGAGCCATCCCGCTGTCCCTTGCCAATTCCGGCATCCGGGCGGCGCTGGGCAAGCTGTTTACATGGAAATTCAGCATCCTGCTGTCGGTGATTGCGCTGAGCGTACTGTTCTACCGACCGTTCTGCAAGTGGCTCTGCCCGCTGGGCGCGTTCTACGCGCTGTTCAACCGGGTGTCCCTTTTCCAGATGAAGGTGGATAAGAATAAGTGCGTTTCCTGCGGGAAATGCGCCAGAGCCTGCAAGATGGATGTGGATGTGACGAAAACGCCCAACCATACCGAGTGCATCCGCTGCGGAATGTGCATCCGCGCCTGTCCGACGAACGCCGTGTGCTTCCGCTACGGCTTCGGCGATGGAAAAGAGAAAGAAAACGCAGCGACACTGCGAGAAAACAACAACAAAGCTTAAGGAGAAACGAATATGAACGTAAAGAAGATACTGGCTCTGATGCTGTGCGCGATGATGCTGCTCTCCCTCGCAGCCTGCGGCGCAAAGGGCAACGACAAGCAGGCGGATATGAGCGGAGACAGCTCCGCCATGACCGGCGAGCCGAAAACCGCCGAGGAGGCGCTCGCTCTGCACAAGGAGCTGCTGGAGCGGGAGAACGCGATCCTGTCGGAAAATACCGAGCTGTGGGAAAAGGTTTTCATGGCGGCCGACAAGGGCATGACCATGCAGGAGGACGGCAAAAACTACGGCGACTTCCTGCTGGATACCGTCGAGGCCGCTAAAGAGCAGTTCACCGACAAGGAGTATGCGTGGCTGAAGGAGTCGGCCACGGAGATCAGCAATATTGAAAACAAGCTGACCGAGTTGGAAGAGAAGTATCCCGAGATCATGCAGAAATCCATGGACGGCGATATGAGTATGCCAGCGGGCAGCGACACGAGCACCCCTCCCGACGACGGCAGTATGCAGAAGTTCCCCGCCTTTGAGGGCAAAGACCTGGATGGCAACACGGTGAAGAGCGACGAGCTGTTCTCCGGCAACGCCGTCACCGTAGTGAATTTCTGGTTCACCACCTGCAATCCCTGCGTAGGCGAGCTTTCCGAGCTGGATGCGCTGAACAAGGAACTGGCGGAGAAGGGCGGCTCCCTCATCGGTGTCAACACCTTCACGCTGGACGGCGACGAGAAGGCCATCGCCGAGGCGAAGGATGTGCTTGCCAAGAAGGGCGCCGCCTATCAGAACGTGATTTTGACTCTGACGGTGAGGCGGAAAGTTACCACCAACATCTTTGCCTATCCCACCACCCTATGTGGTCGACCGCAGCGGCAATATCGTGGGTGAGCCCATCGTAGGCGCCATCACGGAAAAGAAGCAGGCGGAGACGCTGCAAAAGCTCATCGACCAGGCTCTTGCCGCCGATGTGGGCTGACCCGAGATTTAAAAAAGCGCCTGCTGTGCGCCGCTGCATTGCCCTCGGCGGGCAAGGAGCGGAGTGAACCCTGATTCCCCTGAAAGGAGGAAACGCGATGTATCGAAGTGTATTGGCCCTGCTTTTCGCCGCAGTGCTGCTGCTGGGCGGCTGCGCCGCCGGGAAGCAGACTGTGCCGAAGGAAAAGAGCGGACAGGAAACAAACATGGACGGAGCGGCTTTTGACCGGTCCGACGAGGAGATCACCTATATGGATACTACAGACAATGTCATCTATCTGGCAGGCGGCTGCTTCTGGGCATGGAACAGCTGATGCAGTCCATCCCCGGCGTCATCGATGCCGAGAGCGGCTACGCCAACGGCACCTGCGAGGCGGATGCCGATTACAAGACCGTCTGCAAGGGAGAGACCGGCTTCCGGGAGACCGTACGGGTGGAATACGACCCCGAGCAGGTGAGCCTCGACGCGCTGCTGATGGCGTACTTCTATGTCATCGACCCCACGGTACAAAATCGGCAGGGCAACGACCGGGGCAGCCAGTACCAGACCGGCGTTTACTTCACCAATGAAAGCGCGAGAGAAACGGTGAAGCGCATCGCGGAGATCGAGCGGGGACGCAGCGAGAAATTCTTTGTGGAGATCGGCCCGCTCAAGAACTACTATCCCGCCGAGGAATACCATCAGAACTACCTCGAAAAGAATCCGGGCGGCTACTGCCACATCCCGCGCGCGGAGATGGAGCTGTTTTCCCGGCTGCGCATCGACCCGGGCGACTATCAGAAGCCCGCGGCGGAATCCATCCGGGACAAGCTGACGGCGGAGCAGTACCGTGTTACGCAGGAGAGCGGCACGGAGCGCCCTTTCACAGGCGAGTTCTGGGATAAGTTTGAAAAGGGCATCTATGTGGATGTCGTCACCGGCGAGCCGCTCTTTTCCTCCACGGATAAGTACGAGAGCGGCTGCGGCTGGCCGGCTTTCACAAAGCCCATCGAGGGCCCTGCCGTGGTGGAACTGGAGGACCTGAGCCACGGCATGCGCCGTACAGAGGTCAGAAGCCGCGCCGGAGACTCCCATCTCGGTCATGTGTTCACCGGCGATCCGGAGTCCCCCAATGGCGTGCGCTACTGCATCAACAGCGCGGCCCTGCGCTTTGTCCCCTATGAAAAAAATGGAGACCGAGGGTCTACGGATACCTGCTGTACCTGTTTGAAAAATAGGACGCAAACGGTCGGCAGTTCTCATGCAAGGTAACTATTCAGCACATCACAGCATATCGGACTGCCAACCGGGCAGTCCGATAT
>ENA-OQKK01000295-OQKK01000295.1-human-gut-metagenome-genome-assembly--contig:-NODE-295-length-14347-cov-3.186920_pt1 | contig 14347 bp, 12 predicted proteins | sample MGYA00242648_ERZ504797 | MGnify/ENA primary metagenome ERZ504797 (study PRJEB26092, sample SAMD00036412) | human gut metagenome | host: Homo sapiens | study: EMG produced TPA metagenomics assembly of... | reverse complement strand
GCCAGTGCATTTGAACTGTTCGGCTGCAAACAGCGGATGCTGGAGCAATGGGGATCGGGACGATGTACCTGTACCTTGGGGACGGCATTGGGTCTTTTGTGGGGCGCAGCCTTTGAAAAGGAAGAGGGAAAACTGAAGCGTGTCTGTGTCATCGGGCCGGTGTTCTATCAGGATGTGACAATGCGCGGGATCGAGGAAGGGCTGAAATATTACAGCAAGCTGGAGATCAGTGTGGCATGGACGATCCAGCTTTACAAAGCCCTTGAAAAAGTTCCTACCCTGCAAAACACCATTATGAACCGCTATCTGCTGATGATGCACTACTGCCTGACCGGGCAGCGGCTGGAACTGAGCAGTGTGAACAGCAGTGCAGCACAGGACGAACGGCTGAAAAGCGATGCGATTCCCCATGACCGCCATAAGATCTGGATGGCGGAGCAGGGAATGCTACAAATGGTCCGCACCGGAGACCTGAATTACAAGCAGGCACTTTCCAACAGTATGAGCATGAGTGCAGGCGTGCCGGTGCAGAGCAGCGATGTTCTGCGTCAGAGTAAGACTTCCATCATCGTGTTCACCTCGCTGGTGTGCCGTGCCGCCATTGAGGGCGGCCTTTCCCCGGAGGAGGCGTACTCGCTGGGGGACAGCTACATTCAGACGGCGGAAGCGGCAAAATCGTTGGATGAACTGAGCCCGCTTGCGATGATGATGTACGATGATTTCATTCGGCGTGTCCACAAACACCGGACAAACCCGAACCTCAGTATGCAGATCCAGAAGTGTGTGGATCATATCGAGATGAATCTGGACAAAAAGATCGTAGCGGAAGATCTTGCTGCCCTGGTGGGCTACACGGAATACTACCTCACCCATAAATTCAAGGAAGAAACGGGTCTGAGCGTCACGAACTATGTGAAGTTTGCAAAGGTCGAACGCGCGAAGGTTCTGCTGAAAAGCACAACGCTCAGCGTCCGGGAAATTTCCGAGCAGCTTGGCTTTGCCACCCGCAATTATTTCAGCGCAGTCTTTCAGCAGGTCACCGGAAAAACACCCATGGAGTTCCGGGAAACATAAAGCAGAACAGGCATCCTGCGTTACCGTTTGGCGGTATCGGACAGGATGCCTGTTCTGCTAGGATGAAGAAAAATGGGGGAGAAGGGCTCAGTTAAGGAACTTCTCGTTCAGGGTCACGCCAAAGTCGTGGGCAATGGCGCGCAGGTCATCGTCGGTGATGGTCTGCCGGATGATGCCGCCGCCCATGGAGAGCACCTTGACGTAGATCTCAGCGCTCTTTTCGATGGTGTGGGCAAGACCAAAGGTGATGTCAAAGTCCGGACCGGAGGCAAACAGACCGTGCTGTGCCCAGATGGCGGCCTGATAAGTCTTCATCAGCTCGCTGGTGGCCATGGCGATATCTGCCCCGCCGGGCACCATCCACGGGCAGACACCCACGCCCTCCGGGAACACCACCGGGCACTCGGTGGCGCTCTGCCACAGGGCACGGGTGAAGTCCCGGTCGGTCAGAGGCAGGATGTAGGTCAGGGCAATGACGTTGGTGGCGTGGCAGTGGTAGATGACGCGGTTTGCGCCATTGGTGGCAGCCTTGCGGACGCTGTGGTTCATAAAGTGGCTGGGAAACTCGCTGGTAGGCTTTGCGCCGCCCTCCAAGCCCCAGACGATGCGCCAGCTGTCGCCTTTATCGTTGATCTCCACGATGCCGATGCTGTGGACAGGGTCCGGCTCCACGTTGCGGAAGAATTTGCCCGAACCGGTGGTGATGAAATACTCGCCAGCCAGATTGTCTGCCTGCACCCCCATGTTCACCCACTCCCGGGGCTGCGGATCAAAGAAGGGGCGGCACTGCGCCACTTCTTCTTCCTTCATGCGGTAGGTCAGGTTGCCGCCGTTGCGCTCGTGCCAGCCCTGCAGCCAGCCATCGTTGCACATCCGCATAAAGCCTTTGACGATATCAATATCCAGAATACCCATCTTCAAACACCTCTCTCATTCAAATGCGCTTGCACAGCACATTCTGCTCGTATTTCTTTACTTCCTCAAACCATGCGCCGTCTACCGGCACACCGTTCCGGCGGCAGTATTCGTCCCAGACCTCCCCAAAGGGCAGGGTCTTCAGCTCCTCCTGCCGCACCATCAGCTCGGTAAACTGGTTGGTGTCCTGCAGCTCCTTCAGTGCCGCATGGGGGGGTACACAGGGCAGACAGCAGTGCCTTTTCACGTTGCGGAAGCCCACGTCCATGCGAATGCGTTGATGGAGGCATCAAGTAATCCAGTGCAATGTTCACCCGGCCGTCCAGACCGCCGCAGCGGATGATCTCCTTGCAGATCTCCTTCGTTTCATCGTCGAACAGCACCACGTGGTCGGAGTCCCAGCGGATGGGACGGGTGACGTGGAGTGCGATCTCCGGGAAGAAGGTCAGCAGGGCAGGGATCTTATCGCTGACCACCTCGGTGGGGTGGTAATGACCGTTATCCATCAGAGGAATGCACTTTTCCCGGTTGAAGGCGGCGTAGCTCAGGGCAAACTCGGCACTGCCCACGGTGTAAGCCTCCACGCCGATGCCGAACACCTTGCTCTCGATGCAGGGCTTTACCAGCTTGAAGTCGTAAGGCTCGCTCAGAATCTCGTCAATGCTTTCCTTATAGCGGTCGCGGGGACCTTTGCGGTCCGCCGGGACATCCTTGAAGCCGTCGCCTGTCCAGATGTTCATGGTGCAGGGCTGCCCCAGCTCCTCGGCCAGATACTGGCTGATACGGATGCAGGCCTTGCCGTGTTCTACCCAGAATTTCCGGGTCTCCTCGTTGGGGCTGGAAAGGGTCAGAGGGTCGCACTTGGGGTGGGAGAAAAAAGTGGGGTTGAAGTCTGCGCCTAACCCTCTTGCCTTGCAGAAATCCACCCATTTTTTGAAGTGCTTCGGCTCCAGCCTGTCCCGGTCCACCCATGGGTTTTCCTCGTCAAAAATGGCGTAGGAGGCATGGAGATTGATCTTTTTGGTGCCGGGGCAGAGGGACAGCACCTTGTCCATGTCGGCCATCAGTTCTTCCGGGGTGCGGGCACGGCCGGGGTAGTTGCCGGTGGTCTGGATACCGCCGGTCAGGGGCTTGGTGGGGTCGGTATCGAAGCCACGGACGTCATCTCCCTGCCAGCAGTGCAGGGAGATGGGCACGGTCTTTAACCGGGCAATGGCGGCATCGGTGTCCACACCAATGGCGGCGTAGCGGGCTTTTGCTTCTGCGTAGCTCATAAAGTTCCTCCTTCAGGAATGCTCATCTGAATCTTCAAATTGCCGATGGCGGTGGCCTCAATGGGCAGCGCCACCACCTGTTTTCCGGTATAGTGGGCGGTCAGCTCGTTCAGGGTGGTATTCTTTGCGCCGCCGCCTGCAATGTACAGCTTATCCCAGTGCTGCCCGGTGAGGGCTTCCAGCTCCCGGAATGCTTCCCCGTAGCAGTACGCCAGCGAATGATAGACGCTGTTGATGAGGTCGGCATCCGTGGCAGGAGCTTCGCCGGTCTCGGCAAGGGCGGCTCTGATCTCTGCACGCATATCCTGCGGGGCAGAGAACCGGGCTGCGTTCACATCAAAAATGCGGGTGTAGGTGCTGGTCTTGGCCAGTTCCACCATTTCTGCAAAGGAGATGCCCAGTTGTTTTTGCACGCACTGGATGATCCACAGTCCCATGATGTTTTTTAGGTATCGGATGTACCCCACGCCGCCCTCGTTGGTAAAGTTTGCACGGCGGCTCTCCGGGCTGGTGATGGGCGTTGCCAGCTTGACCCCCAGCAAACTCCATGTGCCGGAGGAGAGGAACGGCGCAGCCCCCTGTTCCATGGGAATGCCCTCCACGGCACTGGCGGTGTCGTGGGTGGCGCACAGCACCACCTTGGTCTGCCCGCCAACCTCGGCGGCGATGTCTGCTTTCAGAGGTCCCAGCACGGTGCCGGGTGCGGTGAGCTTGGGGAACATCGCCTCCGGCAAGCCCAGAGCCTGCAATATTTCCGGGTCGTACTCCTTGGTCTGGGCGTTCACAGCCCGGTGGAGGTGGCGTTGGTGTCTCCCGCGCCTTCACGCCGCACAGCTTCCACAGCAGGTATTCCGGGATCATCAAAAAGTCCTCGGCCTGTGCCAGCCGCCCGGCTGTTTTGTCGGCATACAGCTGATAAATGCTGTTGAAGGGCTGGAACTGGATGCCGGTGCGTGCATAAAGCGTTTCAAACGGCAGAATGCTGTGCACCTCATTCAGCACTGCCTGCGTCCGATTGTCGCGGTAGGCGTAGACAGGGGAGAGGGGTTTGCCGTCTTTCAGCAGCACATAGTCCACCGCCCATGTATCAATGGAAAGGCTTTCAATCTCCGGGTACTTGGCAAAGGCTTCCCGGATGCCCTGCTTCACGTGGACGAACAGGCTGTCGATGTCCCATTCCAGATGACCGTCCACCCACCGGACGCTGTTGGGAAAACGGTACACTTCCTCGGTGCGGAGAACGCCGTTCTCCATCCATCCCACAATGTGCCGCCCGCTGGATGCACCAATGTCGATGGCAAGATAGTTTTTCTGCATAATGCGCCTCCTGTGTGGCTTTGACTGCTACCAGTATAGCGGTAGAACACGGACGATTCCATCCGCAAAGGTGACACATTCTTTGTGAAAAGTCTACTCTTGCACTGCAAAGACTGGTGCGCTATACTGGGCCTAGGGTGTATCTGAAAAGTCGAAAATTTAGTCTATTTCTACAAGCACAGCTGGCTTTTGCGTTAAACAGCCTTGAAATCCACAAAGGATTCCTGCGGCTATTTGCCTTAAATCCCGCTTGTGCTTGCGAAATATTCGTCATTTTCTTTGTTTTCAGATACACCTCAGAAAGAGAGGAAACAGAAAATGCTGACCTACAACATGGATGTGACCCCGGAAAGCGTTTGGAAGCGCACCACCCCCAGCGAAGCAGAGCTGGCACAGCCCTATTACTGCACCGAGGCGGGAGTGTTTTACGCCCAGCAGCATTTTTCCACCGCCCGGACAGATAAGGAAAGTTACATCCTGTTTTATACCCTCCGGGGTGCAGGGCTGATCGAGCAGGGGGAAAGCCATGTGGTACTCAGCACCGGGCAGGCGCTGCTGCTGAATTGCCGCACGCCGCAGAGCTACTGTACCGCCCCGGGGCAAAGCTGCTGGCATCATTACTGGGTGCATCTGGACGGCGCAGGGGTCGCCGCTATGGAGCCGCTGCTGCTGTCGGGCAAAAAACTGACCCCGGTGCAGCTCACCGGGGTCAAGATGCAGGAATATTTTGAGACGCTTTTAGCGCAGATGGAGCGCAGCACCGTGGACAGCATGGTGACCACCGGCTTGGCGCTCCACGAGATGCTGGCCCTGTGCGCCCGTGGCATCCTTGCACAGGCTGAAGCCACCAGCACACGGCAGGTCATTTTGCAGGCGGCGGAGACCCTGCGCAAAAATTACCAGCAGGAGCTTTGCCTTGCCGACCTGCTGGCAGAAGCGCACATGAGCAAAAGCTATTTTCTGCGCCTGTTCCGGCGGTATATGGGCACGACACCGTATAATTATCTGGTCAACTTCCGCATCACACAGGCAAAGGAACTTCTTGTCCTCACCGACCACAGCGTCAGCGAAATTGCACAGGAGGCAGGCTTTGGAGATGCCAGCAATTTTTCCACCCGCTTTGCAAAAGCCACCGGGCAAAGCCCCCTGCAATACCGCAAAAGTGCGCTGAAGCCGGTGGAGGGGGCACGGTGAGCGGAGGAATTGTGTCAAAATGACACAATTCCTCAGAGTGCTTTCATAGAACCATGGAATGTGAATATTCTGCCTTCAGGGGAGTTCATTTTTTGTGCTGAATCTCGTGAAAAGCGTATAAAAAGCTTGCAATCTTCTGCAAAATGTGATATATAGATTATACGAAACATTGCTTTGAAAGAACGTTCCACCGTTCAATGATGTGTAAAGTGAGGTGCCTGCCATGACCGCCGTGATCTATGCCCGCTATTCTACTGACAGTCAGCGCGAAGAATCCATTGAAGGCCAGATCCGCGAGTGCACCGCCTATGCGGAGAAGAACGGCTTCACGGTGGTCAAGCATTACATTGACCGTGCCATCTCCGCCAAGACCGATAACCGCCCGCAGTTCCAGCAGATGATCAAAGACAGCGAACGCGGCATCTTTGACATCATCATTGTCTGGAAGCTGGATCGATTTGCCCGGAACCGCTACGACAGCGCCCGGTACAAAACCCAACTGAAGCGGAACGGTGTGAAGCTGGCATCGGCAACGGAGGTCATTTCGGCTGGCCCGGAGGGTATTATTCTGGAATCGGTGCTGGAAGGCTACGCCGAATACTACTCGGCTGACCTGTCTGAAAAGGTCGTGCGCGGCATGACCGAGAACGCTCTCAAGGGCATTTATAATGGTGGCACGATTCCGTTCGGCTACATGATCGATGAGACCAGGCATTACCAGCCAGACCCGCTGCTGGCTCCGTATGTGGAGCAGACGTTCCAGAAGTATGCGGACGGTGCGACCATGACTGACTTGCGGGATTGGTTGAAGGCGCACAACATCAAAAAATTCGATGGGCGGGGAGATGTCCTATAACACGATTCAGCGGATGCTGAGCAATCGACGGTACATCCCGGCGAATTGCGCTTGCGGGATGTGGTACAGCCCAATGCAATTCCGGCACTGGTGTCAGGTGAACTTGTCGGGGTAAGACCCCTCCATCTTGCTGCGCAAGACCGTTCTGTCGCTTAAAAGCCCCACTGGGGCTTTCATTGCTCCGCTTCGCTGCGCAAACGCGAACCTGTTCAACAAGGTGCAGGAAAAGCTGGCGAAAAATAAAAAGGCCCCTGCCCGTCATAAGGCAGAGGAAAGCTATCTGCTCACCACCAAGCTGTACTGTGGTAAGTGCGGAGCGCTGATGTTCGGAGAAAGCGGTGTCAGCCACACCGGGAAGATGTACACCTATTACAAGTGTGCTGCTGCCAAGAAGAAAAAGACTTGCGATAAAAAGGCCGTGCGGAAACAGTGGCTGGAAGATCTGGTGGTCAACGAGACCATGAAGCTGGTGGAAGATGACGCTTCCATGAATGCCATCATTGCCAAAGTCATGGAATTGCAAAATCAGGAAAGCACGGATTTGCCCATCTATGAAAAGCAGTTGAAAGAAACGGAAGTCGGCATCACCAATATGCTGAATGCCATCCAGATGGGCATTCTGACCAGCTCTACCAAGGAACGGCTGGAAGCTCTGGAAGATCAGCGAAAAGAACTGCAAGCCCGCATTGCAGAGGAACGGCTGGCTAAGCCAAAGATGAAAGAAGAGTTCGTCCGCTTTTGGCTGCTTCGCTTCCGCAAGCTGGATATGACCCAGCCGGAGCAGCGGCAGGCACTGGTGGATACCTTCATCAATGCCATCTATCTCTACGATGATAAGGTTCTCATCACCTTTAATTATAAGGAAGGTACGGAAACGGTCGCTTTCGGGGAAGCTGTGAAAGCGGAGAAAAGTTCGGATATGTGTGCGCGAGGTGCACCACAACAACAGAATCCGAACTTTTTTCTGATAGGAGAAGGGTCCGGATTTTTTTGTATTCTTCGGAAAACAGAACGAATCCCTTGCTTCCATCGAAAAACGTCCTAGACCTTATCATAAATTGTTAAGATGGATTACCACAAAAATCGAGCCGTGTCAACAAAAACTTTTGAAAACACGCCACCTTCGTCAGCTTGCAAGAAAACACAAGGGAAACTTTGGTAAAAAGAGAGAGGACAGACGGAAAAAAGGATTTAACTACAAAAAGGAGAATCCGATGAAATAAGAGCAAAACAAGATGGTGCAGAAAATGATTATGGCTAGGCACATTGAAGTTTGTCGTAGGTTATATAATAAAGATAACCGTTCGATAAAATTGTGGATTTTGCTTGGAAGTGAGTTGATTCAGTATGAGTTTAGCGCCTGCCACAGCTCATCTGAGAAATCGAACACCGCCACGCTGTACCCGGCAAAGCGGCTTTGAACATCCACAGTCTGGCTGCCGTCGGCGGCAGTGGCATAGCTGCCCAGTTCCAGCGCGGAAAGGGCGGGCTGGCTGCGCCACGGGATAAGCTTTGTCTGCCAGTCGGCACCCAGCTTTTCGCTCAGCGCCCCATAAGCCTGCTCAAAGCCCTCTGGGTCTTCGAGGATCCAGATTTTGCTCTCGCCGTTGGCAAGGTCGGTGTTCATCTGGGTGGCACCGGCCATTTGCCCGTTCATGTCGGTCAGGGAGGCGTTGGCGCTCCAAGTGTAATTGTTCACCTGCACCACCACAGCACCATCACCGTTGGCATCCTCCGCATAGTCTGCCAGCGCAGTCTGTAGGCGCTGCACAGCCTCGTCCGGCAGAGCATCTGCCGTGACCACCGCCACGGTGTAGTCTGGGTCTACGGAGGTCAGCAGACCGTGCGCTACATACACCACGCCCACAATGACCAGCGCCGCCACCGCCACGATACCCCAGTTGTAGTACCACCAGTTGGCGCGGGCTTTTTTCTTCTGCTCCTGCACGGTCAGGGGCTTATCGGGCGCTGCCGGGCGCGGAATGGTGCGCACCGGTACGCCGTATTCCTGCCGCAAAACAGGGAACAGGGTCTGCATCGCCGCCAGCCCCGGCAGCCAGAAGCCGAACAGCACCGCCCAGAACACACTGACCGGGAACAGCAAGATCATGCCGCCGATGCCCGCCAGCATGATAACGCCTGCCCACACGCAGCGCACCGGTGCAGCGGCCAGCAGTCTGCCCGCCCGGCGCAGCAGGCTGTCCGGGCGGGCAGTTGCAGCGGCAGCACGGCAGCGTAAAGCGTAGTCAGAACCGCCAGCACCAGAAAGTCCAGTGCCAGAAACACCAGAACTGCAAGCCCGGGGTAGTATCCCTGTTGTGCGGCGACTTCAAACACAAAGGCAGATACAAAGCACAGCAGCCCCAGTACCAGCGTGCCCACAGCGCCAAAGGCACCGGCGGCTTTCCAATGGGCGGCAAGGGTCTGCTTTGCCCGGGGCAGCCACTGGGAGGGGTCGTTCTGCAAGCTGCGCAGGGCACAGTCTGCCAGCAGCACCATGGCAGGGCCGACCAGCAGACCGGTGGCCGCGCTGCACACCGCCGTAATCGGCAGCGAGAACAGGGTGACCCCCAGCGAGATGCCCAGTGCGGCGGGCAGGCAGAGCACGCAGACCATCAGGTTCGTGCCCAGCAGCTGGCCAAGGTCGCGGCCGACCATCTGGCAAAAGCGTGCAAAGCCTTTTTTCTCCGGCTCGTTTGGGCCTACGCCGTGGCCGTCCCGCCCATAAAGGGCATTGTAGATGCTCATCTTACTTCACCTCGGTGCCAAAGGCTTCGATCTGGGTCAGCGCCGGGAAGGGGGAAGTCCCCTCGGCCTGAATGAGGTCTTTCAGCATAAGGCTGCGCACCCGTTTGGGTTCAAAGGTCACGCTCTGGGGCTTGGCGCTTTTTACCAGCGGGATGTCCAGCTTGCTGCCGTCAGAAAATATCACCGTGGCTTTGACCCAGTAGTTGTCGTGGGGAAAATCTGCCCGCTCGGTGATGCGCAGTTCGTCCAGCAATACCTCGCGGCCAAAATCCAGCGTCAGGGCAGCGCCCGGGTCGCGGTTGATGCCCCAGCTCTGATAGGGGTACTCGCCGTGGGCACTGTTCTCAAAAATGCCGTCGATGGCGTTGCGGGCGGCAAACACCGCCTCGCCGCGCGTTTCCACGTTGGCGCTGGCGTGGGGATAAAAACCGGTGTCGCCGTGTTCATCGTAGCAGTTAAAGGCCAAGTTTCGCCGGGCGGCGATCTCCTCCGGCAGCGCAAGGCGTGCGCGGATGACATGACGACTGCCCACAAAGCTCTTTGGGGAGTAGGTGATGGTCTGCTCCCCGAAGGGAATGTGGAAATTGATCTCCCGCTTGACCACATACACAAGGGCTTCGGGCATGGTGTCCTCGAACTGGATAACGCAGTACTGGCCGGGATGGTCGATCTCCAGCGCCACCCGGTCGCCAGGCTTATAGCAGTTGGTGTAAACAAGGGATACGGCGGTGTCGGCGTCACAGGTCATCAGGGTGTGACCGACTTCGTCCAGAATTTTCAGCTTGATGGTTTCCATGGCGGTTCTCCTTAGTACAATTCGAGACTCAGCATTTTTTGGAAATGCAGGGTGATCTTATAAATCGTTTCCGGCCATGCAGTGCGCAGGCGCGGGTCGGTGATGGGTACGGGTGTGACCTTGGCAGCGGCTTTTTCCGTGTCAAACCGGATACCGCCCAGCGCACCCACCGCAAAACCATCTGCGGCGGGGGATGGCTTCTGTTCGGTGAGCAGGGTCAGCTCCACCGTGCCGGGATAGTCTGTTTCGTCCCGCAGGGTGATGCCCTGTTCGCTGACAGATACGCTGCGGCGGTAGGTGGTAAGCCCCGGGATGGGAGGATACGCGCCCGCCAGTTCGCCGGTGATGCTATTTTCCTCGGTGCACACCTCCCGGGCAGCGTATTCCGCGCCGGGAAGCTGCTGCACGCCGTCAAAGGTGGGCAGATTGTGCCATGCGCTCTGCATGGTCCAGATCTCGTACCGCTGGGGGCTGAAGGTCTTTTTGGTGTAGCTTTCCACCCCGATATCGATCAGGAATGGTCTGCTGTCCTTGTACACCGTGATACTGCCGGTATCGTTGTGGTTGTGGCTGTCGCCGTTGGAGCCAAACTTTGCACCCAGCACCCAGCTGCCCTGCCGTGCGGCGTAAATGCCCACACTGGGGTACCACACCGTTAAATGGTGCCGGGGCGCTGCGGAGTACGCCATCATTTCTTCTTCTGCAAAGGCGGTGGTCAGACGGTACCACAGGTTGATGTGGGTGCTGCTGTCCGGGTTCTGCAAATGGTCGGGGTCGGCATCGGCGCGGAAGTCTGCCGCCGCAAGGGCTTGCAAGGCATCGACTGCCCACAGCTTGCCCAAAGCGGTATTCTCGTGCACCGCAGCGCCCGGCAAGGGGCTGCAATCGCCAAAGTTCAGGTAGTAAGGCCCTTCCACATGGACATTGCAGATGTACTCCGCAATATTTTTGATCTTTGCTTCGCTGAATAGCGGGCGGAAGGCCTCCGGCGCGATGGCAGATAAGATCTCCAGACACCCCCACAGGGTCAGCCCGGCGTGGCGGTAGTACTGGGCACCCTCGTTGCAGCAGCCGTCCGTGCCATAGTCCTTCAAAAAGCAATCCAGACTGTATGCTGCCTGTTTGACGGCAGCCTGCCGCTGCTGCTGTGTGGTGGGCAGCAGAAAGACCGTGAGCAGCACATTCTGGGTACACCAGCTGGTCCAGTTGCACATAGGCTCCGCGCCGTTGCCCATCCACCAGAAGTGGCTTGTAAAATAGGGCGTCAGGATGCGGGTGTTCAGTTCCTGTTCCATCCGCACCGTGATGCCCGGCGCGGCAGTATCCAGCTCATCGGGCAGTAAGTACCGGGTCAGCGCCAGTAGGGCACCGGTCTCGGCGGCAAATAAATCTACGATGGGGCGGGTGGTGTCCGGCAGGGGCAGCTGCGGGGTGTCCCGGATGTAGCTGTTGTGGGCGGGCAGCTGCCATGCGCTTTCCTCGCAGAGCGCCCATACGGTATCTGCAATGGCACCCAGAAAACGCCCGGTGTGCTCCACGCATTCGGCACAGACCAGTGCGCACAGCCGTGCCCGGCGGGAGAAATAGGCATCCTCCCACGCCGTGCGCCGCCCGGTGCGGGTAAAGTCCAGCCAGAGCGAGAGCGGCAGGGGCGCAATGGGCGTTTGCAGCGCGGCTTCTCCCGCCTGCAAAAAGCGGTCTTTCACCCGCTGGGGCAGCCCCTGCCATACAGTGCGCTCCCTGGCAGGGGGAAATGGCCGGTAGTCAGGAAGAGATTCCGGCAGAAAAGCAAGCTGTTCCTGTATCATAAAAGCCTCCGACTTCAAATACTTTGCTGATATTCCCGCGGGCTGAGCCCCGTGACCTTTTTGAACACCTTGGAGAAATAGAACGAGCTCTCGTACCCCAGTTTTTCCGCGATCTCGTACACCTTCAGGTTGCCCTGTTCCAGCATCTCCTTCGCCGCAGCGATGCGGGTCTCGGTGATGTACTCCACAAAGCCGCTGTCGCCGTATTTGCCGAAAAGCTGGCTGAGGTAGTTGGGCGAAAAATTGAACACCGCCGCCACATCGGCCAGCGTCAGTTTTTCCGAAAGGTGATTTTTGATATACTCCTGCACCTGTGCCACCACCTGCATCTTTCCAGCCGTAGCATCGCCGTCACCGGTCTCCGCAAACTGGATGGGATTTTCAGCGGTCAAGATGGGCTGCAGGTGGGCATTTTCACGGCAGCGGCGGGCAAGGCCCAGCAGGGAATTGGTGGGCCGCCCCACAGCCCAGAGCAGCCGGACCGTGAAGTAGTTGTACAAGATCTGGCTGGCCCGTTCCAGCAGGGGGCGCAGCACCGCCCGGTAGTTCTGGCATTGGGCATCGGTCAGGCAGAACAGCACATTGCAGCGCATGGCATCGGCCCCGGTCACATAGCAGGGCAGATAATTTTGCAGGGTGGTTTCCAGCATCCGCCCGCAGGAAAAGCTCAGCTTCAGCTGCTGTGCGGGGGCAAGCTCGGTGTTGGCGCACAATTCGCAGGAAGCCACTAGATAGCTGTCGCTTTTCAGGTCAAGATCCAGGTGCCGCAGCGGCTGTTCCAGCTCGCTCTCCTCCTGAAACAGCCCGGCGTACAGCCGCACAAAAAAGCGCTCCTGATAACTGCGCACGCTTTCGGCAAGATTTTCCTGAACCGGTACTTCGCCCAGCAGGGCGTGCTCCTTTTTACCTTTCAGCGGCCTTGGCAAGGGCGGTTTGCAGGCTTTCGGGGGTCAGGTCCAGCTTGACCAGATAATCCACCACCCCGGCCCCCATGGCCTGTTTGATGTAGTCAAATTCCTCAAAGCTGGTCAGCATAATAAAGGCGGGCAGCGCCCCCCGCTCCCGGCAGGTGCGGGCAAGGGTAAGGCCGTCCATTACCGGCATTTTTACGTCTGCAATGACGATATCCGGCTTTTCCCGCTCGATGAGTTCCAGCGCCAGTTTGCCGTTGCGGGCAGTGCCGCAGACAGTATAGCCCAGCTTTTCCCATTCCAGCATTCCCTGCAGGCCAATGAGCACCAGCGGCTCATCATCCACAAGTAAGATCCGCAGCATGATCGTTTCCTTTCTTCTGATAGGGCAGTCGGATAGTCACCTCGGTGCCCACGTCCTCTTCGCTTTCAATGGTCAGGCCGTAGCCCTCGCCAAAGGAATATTGGATGCGGCGGTTCACGTTCCACAATCCAACGTGGCGGAACTTTTCGGCCTTTTCTTTTTCTCCGGTGGGCGTGTCCAGCAGATGCGCCACCTGCTCCGGAGGCATCCCGATGCCGTCGTCAGTCAGCCGCAGCAGCACATCCCCCGTGGCCGGATCGATGGAAATATCCAGCAAGACGCTGCCGTGGCCGCCCTTTGGCTCCAGACCATGGAAAATGGCGTTCTCCACCAGAGGCTGCAGCGTAAAGCGGGGAATCAGGCAGTCCCGGCAAAGCCGCTCGTCCTCGATCCGGGAAACCTCGATCTCCAGATCGCCGCCATAGCGGTACTGCTGGATGGTAAAGTAATCGTTGAGCAGAGCCAGCTCCTCCTGCAGGGGCACCAGCTTCTGCGTTTCCTTGGAGATGCTTTTGGTCAGCCGGGCAAAGGCGGTGACCATTTCAGCGATGCCGGGCGCATGCTGGATGGTGGCCATCCAGCGGATGCTGTTCAGGGTATTGTAGATAAAGTGGGGGTTGACCTCGCTTTGGAGCATCCGGTATTCCAGCTCCTGTTTTTTGCGCTCGTCCTCCACCCGGCGGTTCATCAGGCCGTCCACATCGGCGGCCAGCTTGTTGATGCCTCGGCCAATGTCGCCCAGCTCATTGGGCCACTCTACGGCAGGGTCGGCAGTAAAGTTGCCGCCGCCCACAGCTTCGATCCGCTTCTGCAGGGCCTCCACCGGGCGGGTAATGGCCCATTCCAGCCAATGCTGCATCAAAAAGCTCAGTCCCCACACGATGGCAAGCCCCAGTCCCAGCAGCCACAGATAGACACGGCGCTGCTGTAAAAAGGTGCTTTCAGGCATCACCTGGATCAGCGCTGCACCCCGGCCCTCCAGAACGACCTTGATTGCAAAATACTGCTGCCGCCCTTCCGGAAGCGCCCCTGCCATGCAGACTGCTTTCCAGGTGCGGTTCTCCACCGTGGAGCGCAGTGTGTAGGAAAC
>ENA-OQKK01000294-OQKK01000294.1-human-gut-metagenome-genome-assembly--contig:-NODE-294-length-14388-cov-4.740691_pt1 | contig 14388 bp, 10 predicted proteins | sample MGYA00242648_ERZ504797 | MGnify/ENA primary metagenome ERZ504797 (study PRJEB26092, sample SAMD00036412) | human gut metagenome | host: Homo sapiens | study: EMG produced TPA metagenomics assembly of... | reverse complement strand
ATGCTGGATTACATCCTCATTTCTCAGATTAAGCTTGACCAGATCATAGTTTCCTTCCCAGCCCTCGTACCACAATCCATCATTATAGTTTGAATTGCCATCGAACGCTATACGGTCAAACCAGTTTACATATGGTGAGCTTTCTCTGTTTTTAAGCACATCCTGAAATGCCCAGAAGCCTCTTCCCACATGATTGAACACACCATCCAGCACTACCTTTATACCGTCCTTGTGCAGATTATCACAGACCTGTGCGAAGTCCTCGTTTGTGCCAAGCCTTGTGTCTATTTTTGTATAATCCCTTGTATTATATCCGTGTGTATCAGATTCAAACACCGGTGAAAAATAGATTGCATCTGCCCCAAGCTTTTTGATATGAGGTATCCAGTCATTCACTTTCAAAATTCTGTGCTCCAAAACACCATCATTCTCAAATGGTGCCCCACAGAAGCCTAACGGATAAATCTGATAAAATACACTTTCATATGCCCACATTATTTTGCCCTCCTTGATAGTTGTGTAGTGGTTTTGTACCTGTTATCTATTATACACAATTATGTACTTATATGCTACTATTTTTTTGTTACTTTTTACCTACATTAAGTATTTTGTTACCTTGTATAATTAAATTTCTAATAGAAATTTCTAATAGAAATTCCTGTAGATAACACATGCAATAACCACATGGATAAAGAAAATAAGCGGCATCCCCTTTACAAAATACCAATGCTTTGTCTTGTGCCTGAAGGCATACATCCCAGCCCAGGTACCGGCGCTTCCGCCCAGCAGGCTGAGCCCAAATAATGTCTTCTCCGGGATGCGCCATGACGTGTGCCTTGGCCTTACACTTGTCAATTCCCATCGCAGCAAAGCCTGCTATATTCATAAGAAGCAGATAAATCAGAAAAATTTTCATATAAATAATGCTCCATTCTATTACTCCGCACATAAATTTATAAATATATAAACATATCTGCATATATTAATAAGTCCACAAAAAACAATAGCCCGGCCTTTAAAGGCCGGGCCATAAATTAATTATTAATTCTTAGCTTTTTTAGAAACCTTAGCCGGTGCAGCCGCCTGCTTTTTGATGGCGCTCTTGCCCAGATAAAGCTTCATCACATACCACAGCTCTGTAGCGATGCAGATTGAAGAATATGTTCCGCAAAGCACACCTACCATGAGTGGTAATGAGAACTCTCTGATTGATGTATGACCAAAGATAAAGAGTAACAATACCATAACAAATGTAGTAAGCGAAGTATTGATGCTTCGTGAAAGTGTCTGTGTAAGGGACTCGTTTGCTATATCAGCAAGCTCATCTGCTGAGTACTTCTTGATACCGTGAAGGTTCTCACGGATACGGTCAAAGATAACAATTGTATCGTTGACTGAGTAACCTACGATTGTAAGTATACATGCGATAAACGTACTGCCGACTGAGATTCTGATAAGTGCATATGCTGTGACAACAACAAGCACATCATGTACCAGCGCAAGGATAGCACTTGAAGCAAATCTGATGTCCTTGAATCTGAACCAGATATATAACAGCATGAAAATACATGAAATAATAACTGCCTTTACAGCGTTTGTTCTCATCTCTCCACTGATTGTTGAGCTGATACTCTGAGTCTCTATAGTTGATGCATCAACATTGAAATCCTTCTCAAGAAGAGCTGCGAGATCCTGTCTCTCATCGAGTGAAAGTGTACGTGTCTTTAATGTGACATCATGGCTGCCCTGGACTGTAGTAACCTGCACTGCACTATTGCCAAGGAGCTTTGATACTGAAGGCACGATGTCCTTCTCAACCTCTGCGGCTGTATAATCCTTGCCAAAGTCTGCAGTGGTTGATGTACCACCTACAAACTCAAGACTGTAGTTTAATGCATTGCCGCTTGTAGCACCGAAATAAATCATGCCGCCAATACCTGCAAGTATAACTACACCTGAGATAACAAAGTATTTAACTCTGTTCTGTACAAATCTGATAACCTTTCTCTTCTTTGCCTTGCCGTAGAACTTCTCAGCTCTGACACCGACACCGTAAAATGCTCTTGTAAGGTATTTTGCAATAAAAAGAGCTGTAAACAGTGACAGAATAATTGAAATCATAAGTGTGTATGCAAAGCCCTTTACTGTACCTGAACCGAGCACCATAAGCACAAGTGCTGCGATAAATGTAGTAACCTGTCCATCGAGGATGGCTGAAAGAGCCTTCTTGTAGCCCTCATTTACTGCAGCAAGCACTGATTTGCCACCTGCGATTTCCTCACGGATACGGGCAAATACGATAACGTTTGCATCTACTGCCATACCGATACCAAGGATGATACCCGCGATACCCGGCAGTGTAAGTGTAATCTCAAACCAGTAAATAAACAGTACTGTAAGCATTGAGTAGAGTGCAAGTCCGATAGATGCAACCACACCGAGTATACCATAGAGCACAATCATGAATATCATGATTAAGATAATTCCGATAATTGCAGCCTTTACTGCATTTGTGAGCGCTGTTCCACCGAGCTGTGCGCCAACAACATTTGACTCTAACTCCTCGAGCTGGAGGTTGATGGCTCCGACACGGATAAATGTTGCAAGGCTTGTTGCCTCGTCGTAATCCTTCATTCCGTTGATTACACAGTTACCATCTGAGATAACGGCGCTTACTGTAGGAACGCTGATGAAATGATCATCATAGTATATACCGATTGACTGTCCTGCATCCTTTGCCTTCTTTGTGGCATCTGCCCATGTGTCAATAGCCTTATCCTTGAGCTTTAATGAAACAACAGGCTCCTTGGTTGATGTAGATGATGACTGGTCATACTGGGCGCTTGCATCCTTTACATCGTTACCATCGAGGATGACTGAACCATTGGCCTTTAAGGTGTCAATATCATAGTTGAGCTTGTAGCCGCCCTCAACCGATGTGTCCTGTGTATAGTTGGCATTTCCGTCACTGTCATACTGGGCGATGAAGTACAGTGATCCCGGACTTCCAAGATCCTCGAGTACCTTGTTAGGGTCGTCAACACCCGGAATCTCTACAGTGATACGGTCATCCCCGCTCTTGTATACAGAGTACTCTGTTGTGTAGCTCTCTGCACGCTCCTCGAGCTTTGCGATAGTATCATTTACGTCCTTGTCTGAAGGATTCTTGTCCTTGATATGGTAGGTGATTGAAACACCACCTGAGAGGTCGAGACCAAGCTTGATATTCTGATAATCCTTATCCTTGGTGCTCTCACCATTAGCAGTTGCCTCCTGCTTTTGCTTTGTGTCGGTGATTACTGCAGTGGAATACCAGCCCAGCAAGCCGATACAAATGACTGCCACAAGGATAATCACCCAACTCTTTCCTTTTTCATTTTCTTATACCTTCCTGTCATTTTGCTACCATCCATATAGGTATACAGATGGCAAATATATTCGCACACGGGTCACAAATACCGCTATCCGTTTCCCGTGACAAATTCAAATTATTGTGCATCATCTGCCATATCAGCCTCTGCTGCCTTAATCATGATAGCGCACTCTATACGCTTCTTCTGCAGCTCGCAGCCTAAATCATAGGCATCAGTGATTGTGCCGTGGAAGTTGTATGAGTTGGCGGCACAGCCACCGCTGCAATAGAATCTGGCAAAACAGTTGCGACATTTTTCCTTGGCATAAACATTACAGCACTTAAACTCATCCTGGATGTCAGTGGCCTTGATGCCATCCCAGACATTACCCATAAGGAAGTCCTCATTGCCCACAAACTGGTGGCATGGATATAAATCTCCCCATGGAGTCACTGCCAGGTACTCTGTTCCTGAGCCACAACCTGAAAGACGCTTATATACACAAGGTCCTCCCTCTAAATCTATCATAAAATGGAAGAAATTGAAGCCGTTCCCTGCCTTGTTTCTCTTTACCATCTCTGCTGCAAGTCTGTCGTACTCATCAAAGAGCACAGGTAAATCAGAATCCTTAAGTGCATACTCATCTGTAGGCTGTGCCACCACAGGCTCAACCGAAATCTGCTTGAAGCCTAAATCAGCCAGATGAAGCACATCCTTTGAAAAATCAGTATTGAAATGTGTGTATGTACCTCTCACATAGTACTTGTCCTGATGTCTGCTCTCCGCAAACTTCTGGAATTTCGGAACAATAAGGTCATAACTGCCGGCACCCTTTCTGAAAGGTCTCATACGGTCATGAACCTCCTTGCGTCCGTCTATACTAAGAACTACATTATCCATCTCTTTGTTGGCGAACTCCATAATCTCGTCATTTAAGAGCACACCGTTTGTGGTGAGTGTGAACCTGAAATGCTTGTCATGAAGCTTCTCCTGCTCTCTTCCATATGCCACAAGCTGCTTCACCACATCCCAGTTCATGAGAGGCTCTCCTCCAAAGAAGTCTACCTCTAAGTTTCTTCTGCTGCCTGAATTGGCAATCAGGAAATCAAGTGCCTGTTTTCCTGTCTCGTAGCTCATGAGAGCTCGTCTGCCGTGATACTCGCCCTCCTCTGCAAAACAATATCTGCAGGCAAGGTTGCAGTCGTGCGCTATGTGAAGGCAAAGTGCCTTTACAACTGTCTGGCGCTTCTTGAAATCTATGATACGTTCTTTGTATGTATCTTCTGTGAAGAGCTCTTCATTATCCTTAAGCTCATTTACTTCCTGTATTGCTTCTTCTATCTCCGTCTGTGGATACCTGTCCACAAGCTTTTCAATAATCTCCTTAGCTGAGTTGTCCTCAAACAGCTCAATAACGTCATATGTGACATCATCCACCACATGGATTGCGCCACTGTTGACATCTAAGACAATATTATAGCCGTTGTTCTTGTACTGATGAACCACTACAATATTCCTCTCTTTCTATACACATTTTAAAATTACCACTGCGAAAAGAGTGTGCACCTATCAGCGCACACTCTTTAAATCCGCTTCACCTATGACTATTTGTACTGCTCACAAGTCTGGTTTCCAACTGTACAAGATGTCTTGCAAGCTGACTGGCATGATGTCTGGCACTCGCCACATCCGCCCTTTTTAACAGTGTTCTGTAATTTTCTTGTATTTAATGTCTTTACGTGTTTCATTTTTATCTCCTTTTCATTTAACGATGTCTCATTGACACATCATATTTGCTTTCAACATTATATCACAGCATTATCAATATGAAAAGTCCTTTTTTAGCGAAAAACAAGCGCTGAAAACATTACCAGAAGGAGTATTATCAAAAGCTCGAATATATTTTTTGATTCACCTATATCTATGACCACTGTTGCTATCACATACGTTATCCAGTATGCTACGACCGTCACCCTGATAAAACGTCTGCGGTGAAAGCAGCATTTGAGCAAAAATCCGCACACAAACCCCACCACTATATTGACCGCCATGGCAAGTGCAAACTTTATCCACTCCGCCATGTCGACAAAGCACTGTACTATAGAAAGTATGATAAGGCACAAAAGCGCCGTAAGATGCATGATACATATTGTTATTACAGGACCTTTGATTTTTCTCCACATAAAAACGCCCTCCACACATCATATATATGTGCAAAGGGCGGTAATTATTCATGTATGAAATTCATTCGTGATTACAGCTCACAGTTATTAACTGTTCTAGGGAATGGGATAACGTCACGGATATTGCCCATGCCTGTAAGATACATTACGCATCTCTCAAAGCCCAATCCAAAGCCCGCGTGTCTTGCAGAGCCGTATTTTCTTAAGTCAAGGTAGAACTTGTAGTCATCCTCTGAAAGTCCAAGCTCATTTATTCTGGCAAGAAGCTTGTCGTAGTCATCCTCTCTCTGGCTTCCACCGATGATTTCTCCGATTCCCGGCACTAGACAGTCAACTGCTGCAACGGTCTTTCCGTCGTCATTCAGCTTCATGTAGAAGGCCTTTATCTCCTTCGGATAATCTGTGACAAATACAGGGCGCTTGTAAATCTGCTCTGTAAGGTATCTCTCATGCTCTGTCTGTAAATCACAGCCCCATGATACCTTGTAATCAAACTTGTCATTGTGCTTTGAAAGGATGTCGATAGCCTCTGTATATGTCACACGGGCAAAATCATTTTCCACAACATTTCTTAATCTGTCAAGCAGTCCCTTGTCCACAAAATTGTTGAAAAATGCCATCTCCTCAGGTGCATTTTCAAGCACATAGTTGATAACATACTTGAGCATGCTCTCTGCAAGCATCATATCATCCTCAAGGTCTGCAAAAGCAATCTCAGGCTCAATCATCCAGAACTCTGCCGCATGACGTGTGGTGTTTGAATTCTCCGCACGGAAGGTAGGTCCGAAGGTGTAGATATTCTTGAATGCCATAGCATATGTCTCGCCGTTTAACTGTCCTGAAACAGTAAGGTTGGTAGGCTTATTAAAGAAATCCTTTGAGAAATCCACCTTTCCATCCTCTGTCATAGGGAGATTATTCAAATCAAGTGTGGTCACCTGGAACATCTCTCCTGCACCCTCACAGTCACTTCCTGTGATAAGCGGTGTGTGCACGTACACAAAATCCCTCTCCTGGAAGAATTTGTGAATAGCATATGCGCAGAGTGAGCGCACTCTGAAAACTGCCTCAAAAGTATTGGTACGAGGTCTTAAGTGTGAGATTGTACGAAGATACTCAAATGTATGTCTCTTCTTCTGCAGAGGATAATCCGGTGTGGATGCACCCTCAACAGTCACCTCTGCGGCCTGAATCTCAAATGGCTGCTTTGCATCCGGAGTGAGCACAAGTGTACCCCTTACGATAATTGCAGCTCCGACATTGATCTTGCCAACCTCATCATAGTTGTCTAAGCCATTTCCGTATACAATCTGGATTGGCTCAAAAAATGTACCGTCGTTTACCACGATAAATCCAAAGTTCTTTGAATTACGATTGCTTCTGACCCATCCTCCGATAGTCACCTCTTTGTCAGCGAATTTGTCCTTGTTGCGGAAAATCTCGCGTATGTTTGTAAGTTCCATTATCTAATCCTCCATTTAAGCTGCCTGCGCATCACCACAGACAGCATATTTATCGTTATTATTCGGCATCCGCGCTGCCACTTGAAGTATCCGGCGCTGCACTGCCATCCTCAAATGTCACATTTGCTTTCTCTGTGACTGTATCAATAGCCTTGTTTACAAGGTACTGGTTCTTAAGGTATGTCTTTCCCTCATCCTTGTGTCCGCTTCCAAAATACTTGTATACCTCAGAAGCCTTGCTGAACTGACCATTGCTGGCTGATACGATGTAATCCACATAGCTGTTGAAGGCATCATCATCCATCTTGATATTTTCCTTCTCAGCTATAAGCCCAAAGATGAACTCTGTCTTTATCTGGTCTGTCAGATTTTCCTTCCACTTCTCTGTTGCCTGATCCACTGTCATGTTGTAGTTGGACTTTAAATATTTCTTAAGTGTCTGTCCATCCTTGACATTTTCTTTGGTAAATGAAGCAATATACTCATTGAGTCTGGCCTGTAAATACTCATCAGGAATCTCGACTGTGCTGTTTTCAATCATGTAGCTCTTTATCTTGTCCACCTCAGCGCTGTAGAGCTTCTGCTTCAAATCTTTCTCAATCTGTGTGGTAAGCTGGGCATTAGTTGTCACTCCGGCCTTTCCAAACACTGTGTTGACCTGCTCGTCTGTCATATCAGCAAGTGCAACAGGATCTGCTGAGTAAATGCCCTTTACTGTATACTCAAATGTAACTGTCTGTCCGTTTAAGTCGTCATTGCCATAATCCTCAGGGAAAGTCACATCACCCTTAACCTTGTCACCCACCTTGGCTCCGATTAAAGGCTTTGTAAATCCATCGATAAATGATGAACCGCCGACCTGGCTGTTATTTGTCACATCAAGCATCACATCTGTAGCTGAGCCACCATCAAATGCTTTGCCATCCTTATATCCTGTATAATCAACCTTGACATAATCGCCATCTGCAACTGTATCACGATCTGTAACCTGCTTGTACGCATCTGCACCATATGACTGAAGCACATTGGTCAGATATGTCTGCTTTGCTGTATCGTTTATCTCATAATCGTTTGAGACTGTAATTGCAACACCTGAATAGTCTGCAAGCTTTGTAACCTGCTTTGCGTAGTCTATGTCAAACTGTCCGCTTCGCATCGTCTCGCTGCCGGCCTCGGTGCCTGCCTCTGTTGCGCTCTTTGAGCCACCCTTTTTGCTCTTGCCGCTTATCACAGCAACAAGCGCAATAATTACCACGATAAGTGCAATCACAATCACTGCTATGATTGCCTTCTTACCTGTATTCTTCTTCTCACTCATTGGAATCCTCCTGAAATCTGTAAGTCATGTTATTTATATGTATAATGCCCTGCTACGGCAAAAACGCATCCGCAAAACACTATACCTGTCTACAATATCACATATCAGGTTAAATTACAACGAGTGAAAATTTCTTTATCTTTGCAAACACCGGAGGAGTATGCATCCTAAGCCCTACTGTCACCCTGGCATTCTTTTGCAGCCTTACCGGCTTAAGCAGATGTGTCACAAACCTGATATCATCCGGGAAAATGTCGCTTGTATATGTATGAACGCCGCTTTCATCCTCCACATCCATAAACAGCTCGACCTCGACACCTGTTGTATTGGTTCCTCTATAGTCAACCGCTGCTATATACTCACCGGTATATTCAATATCCACCGTCTGGCTTATCGAATAGTCAAAATTGGCATCTGAAGAGATAAACACTCCATCCTTACCCAGTGTATACTGTCCTTCTTCGAGGCTTGTCTCAATCTGCCAATTATTAAATCCATCCTTAAATTCAGGATTTGAGATTAGATTTCCATGAATCATAAGAAGCTTCATGAAATCCTCCACCTCCGGTGTTTCTTCATACTCATAAAGTGATTCAATATACTTATCAAGCTCTTTAATCGGCGGATTTTTCGGATCAAAGTCCCTGATTGCATCCCAGCCCGGCAAAGCCCTGCCATGCTCGTCAAACATGCCCATATTCTCAAACCAGGTTCCCATGCCTTTACCAGGCACACCGACAGGCTCCCAGTAGTATACACCTGTCTTTCCGGTATCCTTTGACACCTCTGCTGCTATCTGCATGATTATTTCAAGAGACTTCTTCTGCTCTGCACTGCCTGCATCAAGGCCTGCAGTCTCCATGAGTTCCTTCGAGATATGATCTCCCTTGCAATGCCTCCACGGATGAGCTGTCTCCACAATATAAACCGGCAGATTATATAATTTTATGAGCCTGCTCATAGTATCCTTCAAATCCATGAAGGTACCATGCCAGAACGAATAAAAGGAAAGGCCAATCGCGTCAATCGGCAGCATGCCCGCATTAAACATAGAATCAAACCAAGGCATAATACAGTTATATCTGCCTCCCTGATCCAGATGAATCATGACCTTTGTCTCCGGTAGCAGCTCCCTGACAGCTCTGATTCCCTCATTTACAAGCGCAGCAAGCTGCCTGTACTGTGGCACTGCACCATCCGGAAACAGCATACCACTCCTTATTTCATTGCCAATCTGAACCATATCCGGCGCACAATCCATGATTTTTAATCTGTATAGCACATCATATGTGTACTTGTGCACTGCCTCCTTCAGCTCATCAAAGCTTAAATTCTTCCACGCATCAGGCTTATTCTGCTGTCCCGGATCTGCCCAGTAATCTGAATAATGAAAATCAAGCAGAAAATGCATTTTGTATTTTTTAATGATATGAGCCATCTCGAGAACATATGTAAGACTGCAATACCCCTTAGACTCCGGCACCTTATCAGGCTCATTCCATATGCGCAGACGGACTGAATTTACATTATTCAGCTTTAAAAAATCAAATACCCTGCACACATGACCTTCCCTGTCCATTATTTGTATATTATTGTCAACCATCATAGGAACGGATGAAATATCCACTCCCTTTAAGAAATTGCTATCCTTTTTCTGCTTGCGCTGCTGCTTAAGCTGATACATCTTGGTGTCAGCACTTACGAGATAATCGTCAAAGCTCTTACCACTGCCCGGCTTCGTATATATGATGCCGTGACTGATAAACAGGCTGTGCTGCTCCATGATATCATACACGCGCTTTATATACTTCTCAGCAGTGTCATGTCTGTCCCCAGGGATAAACACGATAAATTCATCTCCACCGAATCTATATACCATACTTCCCTCAGGCTTTTGCTCATCAAGCACCCTCGCCACAGTCTTTAAAAGCTCGTCACCGTACTGGTGTCCGTATGTATCATTTATGTCCTTGAAATCATCCACATCGAGAAATACTATGGTGCAGCCGACATTTTGAGCTTCAAGCTCAGCAAACATAGGAATGACCATCTCATTGCATGCCACACGATTGTACAGGCCTGTGAGCGCATCATGATTGTAGAGATTCTTAAGCTCATTATTTGTATTCTCAAGTACCTTTTGCTTAAAAAGATTCTCAAGCCTCTTGAGCAGGGCAGACTGTATATCAAACTGCTCAGGATGGTCGTACAAAAACTCAGGATTCCTGAGTATTACATAGCCCACTATCTCGTCCCTGAAATGCAGCGAGCAATACATATAGCAGGTGTTTTTATCTACACTCTGCATGTACTGCATAAGGTCATTTACACTCTTAAACTCAAGCTTTCCATTGTCCTTGTCATCCGCATAGAGTACAACCTCGTCGTCAATATCATAGCCATGCTTCCTAAAGTGTGCATTGTTCCTTGCAGCTGCCAGATCAGAAACACCGACCACATACACTCCGTCACACTTCATGCTCTGTATATAGTCAGAGTATCTCTCAAACAAATCATAGTATTCATTGCACTCCTCGAGCTCTTTCTGGAGGATCATTACTGCATCCTCCTCCTGTTCTTTTGCAACGGAGCCTTTGATAATATCCTTTATGTAATTACGATAATCCACTCTGCCGGTATTAGGGCATCCGCAGCTCTCAGCCGGGATAAACTCAGAATCAAGGTATTTATCAGAAGCATCGCCCGTGCCATTCCAAAGCGCCTTAAATATCTCAAGAGCATTTCTGCCTATATTGCCCCTGTTGTTATCCACTGTTGTAATCTGTGGGTTAAAATACGCAGCCTTATCCAGATTGTCAAAGCCTGTGACCTTAAAATCCTGTGGTACCTTGTATCCAAGAACCTCTGCTGTCGCACACAGTCCTGCTGCTATATTGTCATTTGCACATAAAAAGACATCCGGTAACGGCTTTTTGCTCTCGTGCCAATCACTCATATACCTGACACCTGTCTGATAATCAAAATCACCAAACATGTACATATCAGCTGTAAGTGGTATGCCATAATCACTTAAAGCCTCCTTGAAGGCCTCAAAACGCATTCTGTTCTCATAATGATACGGCGGACCACCTGCAAACACAAAGCTTTTGCAGCCATGCGCATAGTACATATGATCCATTACCTTGCGAAACAGCCTCTTATTATCGTTGCCTACATAGTAAAACCCATCAACCTTATACCCGATACTCACTACCGGCACATTTACCGACTGAAGCTTTCTGACCATATACTGTATCTCATCCAGGTTGGTCGTATTGGTGCAGTCAAATACCACTCCGTCGAAACTGTTTAAATCAGGCAAATCGTTCAGCGCATACTCGCCTTTGTTAAACTTTGAATCCTGACTCCAGGTTCCGTTGGTGTTGTAAAAATACAGGCACACATCCAGTCCCAGCTCTTTAGAGCCTCCCATGATACCCTCAACCCACGAATATATTACATATCTTCTCCAGCCATCAGCCAAAAGAGCAATTTTCTTCATTAATAAATACCCCTTTGCGTCTTCTAAAGACTTTTCCAAAATATAGTTCTATTATACTACGGTTTTACCTATTCTTGCAATAAAGATTGATTTTTTTTAGCATATTTGATAGAATTAATTTAAATAAGCAAATTTTTAGGAGGGATACGTTTTGAATCCAGCATTAATCGTACTTATTGTTATCGCAGTAGTGCTTGTGGTAGCATTTATAGTATTAACAATCCTCGGTAAAAAAGCACAAAAAAGAAAGGAAGAACAGGACGAACAGATAGCTGCTGCATCACAGACAGTCAATATGCTAATCATTGACAAAAAGCGTATGAAGCTAAAGGATGCCGGTCTCCCACAGCAGATTATTGAGCAGACACCAAAGCTTATGCGCCGCTCAAAGCTTCCTGTAGTCAAGGCCAAGGTCGGACCAAGAGTCATGTCTCTTATCGCAGACGAGCAGATCTTTGATGAGATTCCTTTAAAGAAAGAGGTTAAGGCTTCTGTCAGCGGTATATACATCACAGCTGTCCGCGGTATCAGAGGACTCTTGAGAAGCCTAAGAAGAAGAAAGGCTTCCGTGCAAGAATGGCAGAAAACTACAGCAAGGCCAACGAACAGCTCAAGGCTGAGGAGGCTGCAAAGGACTGAAAGAAAGCTGCTAAAGAGGCTGCCAAAAAGGCTAAGCAGAAATAATATCATGATTTAATTTTCATGTACATAAACAGAGCATGTGGGATGGCTTTCATCCTCACATGCTCTGTTTTTTATATGCTTTATATATTTTTTACCCCATAGACTTGGCAGACTTTTATGCAATTTTGACTGCTGCGCCTTTTTTCTTCACAGCTATATTGATGTGACAGTCGCCTACAAATTCATAGTTGACATCAAGTGCATACTTTACCTCTGCCCTTATCTCGTCCTCAGTCTCCTTTACCTCTATGCTTGTGGCATCAATACCTATCTGGATACTTCCAAACGGTGTATAATAATATGTCAGGTTTTTCTTTCCCTTCTCAAATATCATATGTACACTCATAGGTCCCTTGCGGGTGAACTCAAGATAATTGTCATTGAATTTAAGCATATTTTTGAGTGTCTGGGTCTCACCCTCCATTATCTCCTCAAAAAGCACATAGTGTTTGTTGTTTCTTATATAATACTCTCCCGGGGCAATCACCTCTACCGCATCCGACTGCTGGTCCGGTGCGAGCTGCAGGCCCTTTAATGATACTACTACATCCTTTGTCATTTTTTTCTCCTTATCCTCTAGCATATCTAAATTAATTCACGCTTTAATAATTTGTCATCACATATTTTCTTTTAATATATTTTTTCAGCATGAATATACTAACTGTTTTATCTGAAAATATCAAGGATTTTTAGTTTTATTTCATATTTTCCACTGTCAAATATGTTCTCATACTCGTCCGGAGTGAGTACCTCCTTAAGATTTTCCTTTGCTTCATCCTCCACCACCTCGTACACACTGCCTCTAAAGCACATGTTTGGATACAGCACGCACCACCAGTTATGACCGGCTCCATCGCCCAGTGTTATTTCAAGCGCCTCGTAATTTCCCTCAGGAAATGTATAGTCCCCATACGTCTTTTCCGGGAAATCGGTGTGTGTAAGCTCTGCCGATGCGCCATATGAAAAACCGTTTGCTGCAAGCGTCTCCTTTGATACCGCTATTATTTCGTCCATATGGTCATTTACGGTGGCTCTGGTTTCTTCGATATTTTCGCACTCCAGCAGATATGGCTCTATGTAAGCCCCTACTGCATCGCGCACCTGCTTTTTCACATTCTGGTCTGCTTCGCTGTCGCTGTTTGCCAGCACGTGAAAACGCAGGATTTTGCCGGCGATGGATTTTTGCATGTCGGCTGTACACGCTATACTATTGGTGTTTGCGGCAGGTGTATGATTTTTTGAAGCTATCGCTGCCGTAATGGATATTATTGCTATGGTTGTTATTATTATTTTCTTTCTCATGTAAACAAGTATTGCCTTATTTGACGAGCTTATTCATCTTTTTTGAAAATTTTACCGGATTTCATGAATTTCATTCGTATAGTCATCCAGCAAGGTACCAAGTGTAATTATCGGTTCACCATCCTCATGATTCTCCTTATTTATTTTCTGCTCATAATAATCACCCATGTTATCAAAGATATCGTTTATATCATCTGCTATGCACACATATGTGTTTCTCGGAAATTTTTTGGATGTCTTGCAGTATTCCATGAAGCTTGCATAAGCTGCTTTATCATTTCTAAGCGTTTTTCCTATTAATATCACCTTCAGATGATTGGTATCGGCTTTTTGTGACAGCCGCTCCTCGAAGCTGTCCACGGCTGTTTTGATATCATCTGCATATTCGGGCTCATAGGATTTGTCCATGTTATAATAAAACTCTATATATCTGCTACTTTCATTTGCCAAATCATCTCTGTGGCTAACATATTCTTTGTAATCAGTTACATCTTTACCTGTTACTTCTTTATCGGTTATTTCGTCAGTATCTACAGCTACAACATCCACCGCAGCAAGTGTCGGAAAGCAACGCTCCTCAAGT
>ENA-OQKK01000291-OQKK01000291.1-human-gut-metagenome-genome-assembly--contig:-NODE-291-length-14535-cov-3.155677_pt1 | contig 14535 bp, 16 predicted proteins | sample MGYA00242648_ERZ504797 | MGnify/ENA primary metagenome ERZ504797 (study PRJEB26092, sample SAMD00036412) | human gut metagenome | host: Homo sapiens | study: EMG produced TPA metagenomics assembly of... | reverse complement strand
ATGTGGTGTATTTCTTATAAAAACTATTTGCCAACAGAGTAAAGATGAATTGTTACTTTTATTGGCCGGATTATGTGGAGGAACTATTTATTTCATTACTGAAAATACGGCTCTCGGCATCACATTAGCCTCCAACGTGTCTCTGATAGTATGCACATCACCTGTTCTGACCACACTGCTTTCTTATTTGTTCAGAAGAAAAGAACCTTTCACCCGCCATCTTGTTTACGGATCGATCATGGCTTTGATAGGAGTGGGGCTGGTTGTTTTCAACGGCAGTTTCATTCTGAAAATTAATCCTTTGGGAGATATTCTTTCACTGACCGCTGCATTGATGTGGGCATTTTATTGCCTTATTCTCAAACAATTGGATAATCATTATTCTATCGTATTCATTACCCGTAAAGTATTCTTCTACGGAGTGCTGACCATTCTGCCCATGTTTTTATTCCGTCCGTTAAATTGGGACAATGTCTTGATGATGCAACCCATCGTGTTTGGAAATCTTCTCTTTTTGGGATTTGTCGCCTCCATGCTCTGCTTCATAGCCTGGAATGCTTGTGTCAAGGAATTGGGAGCCGTAAAAAGTACAAACTATATTTATATCGTCCCTTTGGTAACTCTTCTTACTTCAGCGGTCATTATTAATGAAAAGATAACTTGGATAGCCCTTACCGGCTGTTTTCTTATCTTGTGTGGTGTATATTTGGCAGAACGGAAAACAAATCCTACATTTGAGGCGAAATCTTAAAGCCCTTTAATTATGAACGAGATAGACAAAATGCGTAACAGTCAGCTGGCCGATATGGAGAAACCGGAAATACAGGCCAGTTCATACACGCCAAAAAACTAGTGGCCCAATTACGGATGATGAGTACATACGATGATGGTTTCAGGGAAGTGCTGGAAGAATTAGTGCCGGGTATCCCTTCCACTTCTGTCATCTGTCCACCATTTTACTGTGATCATGGACACGGCATCCGCTTAGGAGAGCATGTCTTTGTGAATGCCAACTGTACATTTTTAGATGGTGGATATATCACCATAGGAGCACATACATTGATAGGGCCCAATGTACAGATCTATACTCCACATCATCCGGTAGATTACATAACCCGACGCGAACCCAAAGAGTATGCATATCCCGTAACTATCGGAGAAGATTGCTGGATAGGAGGAGGAGCTATTTCTTGTTCCCGGAGTAAAAAATAGGTCATCGCTGTATTATCGGAGCCGGAAGTGTCGTAACTAAAGACATTCCCGACAATTCCGTTGCTGTAGGTAATCCGGCCAAAGTGATTAGAAAAGTTGATTAAAAAAAGAAAACAGATAATTATGAAAGTTTTGGCCCCACATAATTATCTGTTTCTCGTATTCAGCCAATATAAACATTGACGCTCAGAAACAGGCAATCGTCTCCGTTAGAACATTCAAAGTCTATTTTATTCTCTCTGGCCAGCCAACCTATAGCTGCATTCAAATCTCTGTCAGACAATTCTGAAGCTCTTTTTAAATCACAATAACTCCACCGTTTATTGTCATTCAGCAGTTTCCAAACTTTTCCTGCGTTTACTCCAATTTGATGTTTATCCATTTTGATGTTCAATTAAAGAAGTTAATAATAGAATGCTTAGTTTTTTGCGGTAAATATAACCTTTTATTAAAATAAAATAGACTCTCCTACATAAAATTCATGTAAAAGACATGATTATTTAACATTTGTTTCTGTCAAATTTCATGTAAATTCTCTTTTTATGAAGATATTTATTGCCGGATGAGCCATTTTTACAAATATTTCCTCTAACTTTGTAAGTCAATTAATCCTTTGATATGAAAAGAATAAAATAAACTGGAGAGTTCCCAAAGGTATGGAACTCACAGAGTTAGATAAAAAGGTTCTCTATTATCAAGATAGAGGTCATTTAGTACCTTCACGTGAACTGATCAAGACACCGGAACAGATTGAAGGAATACGCCGTAGCGGTATTGTCAATACCGGAGTGCTAGACCTTGTAGAACGTGAGATCCATGCAGGCATGAGCACATTGGAAATAGACAAGCTGGTTTATGAATATACGAAAGATCACGGTGGCATTCCTGCAACCTTAGGTTATGACGGTTTTCCCAAAAGTTGCTGCACCTCTATCAATGAGGTTGTTTGTCACGGTATTCCCAATGAATTCGACATTCTGGAAGAAGGAGATATTATCAATGTGGATTGTACTACCATTCTTGATGGTTATTATGCCGATGCATCGCGTATGTTTACCATTGGAAAAACCACACCTCAAAAAGAAAAACTGGTACGAGTAGCTAAAGAATGTCTGGAGATAGGCATGGAAGCTGCGAAACCATTTGGTTTTGTAGGGGACATAGGACATGCCATTGAAAAACATGCTAAAAAAAATGGATTCTCAGTAGTGCGTGATCTCTGCGGACACGGAGTAGGCATAGAGTTCCATGAAGAACCGGATGTAGAACATTTCGGGAAAAAAGGAACTGGTATGCTATTGGTGCCGGGAATGGTTTTTACCATTGAACCAATGATCAATATGGGAACATGGGAAGTCTTCATTGATGAGGAAGATGGCTGGACTGTAGTCACCGAAGACGAACAGCCGTCTGCACAGTGGGAACATACTTTCGTTATGACAGATAACGGACTTGAAATTCTGACACATTAATATATATAATAAGGTATAGAAATATGGATACAATTATATTAGGTATAGAATCTTCCTGTGACGACACATCAGCCGCAGTTATCAAGAATGGCGTATTGTTGTCCAACGTAGTGTCCAGCCAGGCTGTTCACGAAGCTTACGGAGGGGTGGTTCCCGAATTGGCGTCACGTGCCCATCAACAAAACATTGTACCGGTGGTGCACGAAGCCTTAAAAAGGGCAGGAGTTACCAAGGAGCAACTAAGCGCCGTTGCATTCACCCGAGGACCCGGCTTGATGGGATCATTACTGGTCGGAGTATCTTTTGCGAAAGGTTTCGCACGTTCATTGAATATACCAATGATTGATGTTAACCACCTGCAAGCCCATGTGTTAGCCCATTTCATTAAAGAATCGGAAGAAGACAACAACCAACCTAAATTCCCTTTCTTGTGCCTGCTGGTGTCAGGAGGAAACTCACAGATAATATTGGTAAAGGCCTATAATGACATGGAAGTTTTGGGACAAACTATTGACGATGCAGCAGGAGAAGCTATCGACAAATGTTCTAAAGTAATGGGCTTAGGTTATCCCGGAGGTCCTATCATTGATAAACTGGCACGTCAAGGCAATCCAAAAGCGTTCACTTTCAGTAAACCACATATTCCGGACTATAACTATAGTTTCAGCGGATTAAAGACTTCTTTCCTATACTCTTTGCGTGACTGGTTGAAAGAAGATCCCGATTTCATCGAACATCATAAAAACGACTTGGCTGCTTCATTGGAAGCGACCATTGTAGATATTCTGATGGACAAGCTGAGAAAAGCAGCCAAAAATCTCAAGATAAATGAAGTGGCAGTAGCCGGAGGGGTATCAGCCAACAACGGGCTTCGTAACTCATTCCGCGAGCATGCCGGGAAATATGGTTGGAATATCTATATCCCGAAGTTCAGCTTTACTACGGATAATGCCGCAATGATCGCAATTACCGGTTATTACAAGTATCTGGACAATGATTTTTGCACTATAGACAAGCCCGCTTATTCACGGGTAACTATTTAATATTAAAAAACCGTTTTCAACATGTCAGTAGAAGGTAAATTTTTAAGTAAAGAGATTAACGATTTGTTTTGGAGAGAGGGCCTGACACTCGTTACTGCCGAGAGTTGCACGGCAGGAAGTGTGGCGGCCGCTATTACAGCCGTTGCCGGAAGTTCACAATTCTTTAAAGGTGGAATTATCGCCTATTCCAACGAAATAAAGGAAAGTCTGTTAGGGGTAAACCACGAAACTTTAGAAACTCACGGAGCTGTAAGTGAAGAAACCGTTATCGAAATGGTAAAAGGAGCGATGAAATCGATGAATTCTGATTGTGCTGTAGCAACTTCAGGTATCGCAGGGCCCACAGGAGGTACTCCCGACAAGCCGGTAGGTACCATTTGGATTGCTGCCGGATGTAAAGACAAAGTGATTACACTGAAATTGGAAGGCGACGAAGGAAGAAACAAAAACATTGCAAATGCAACCCAAAATGCACTGCAACTGCTTCGAAAGTTGTTCCAAAACGAAGAAAATGAGCAGTAATTGCAGAATTATTTGCAAAAACTCTTGTTTTATACAAATAAAAGTGCTTATTTTGCACTCCGTTTGAAATAAGTATTGAAAAAAACTATAAAAATAAGATAGCAATGTCGAAGATTTGTCAAATTACCGGAAAGAAAGCCATGATTGGCAACAATGTTTCACACTCTAAGAGAAGAACCAAAAGAACTTTTGATGTGAACTTGTTTACTAAGAAATTCTACTATGTAGAACAAGATTGCTGGATTAGCCTGAACATCTGCGCTAACGGCTTACGTGTGATTAATAAAAAAGGCCTGGATGCAGCGCTGAATGAAGCGGTAACCAAAGGCTATTGTGATTGGAAAAGCATCAAAATTATTGGTTAATTAAAAAGGAGAGATAGACTATGGCAAAGAAGGCTAAAGGTAATAGAGTACAGGTAATCCTTGAATGCACAGAAATGAAGGATAGTGGTATGCCGGGAACTTCTCGTTACATTACAACAAAAAACAGAAAAAATACCACTGAAAGATTGGAACTTAAGAAGTACAATCCTATTTTGAAAAGAGTAACAGTTCACAAAGAAATTAAATAATTATAACCCATGGCAAAGAAAACAGTCGCAACCCTTCAGACAGGTAAAGAAGGACGTTCTTATACTAAGGTTATCAAGATGGTTAAATCTCCGAAAACAGGAGCTTACATCTTCGATGAGCAAATGGTACCTAACGAAAAAGTTCAAGACTTTTTCAAGAAATAATTCAGTCGGAATGACTGGTGGAAAGTTCCTTTCATATATTATGGAAGGAACTTTTTTATACCACAATGTTATCATCATAATACATTATGACCAATCATTGTGACACTTTTTTTTGTCCGTGTAAGAGATTAGTTATATCTTTGTAGCATAAACAGATAAATCAGACTCCAATATGGGATTTTTTAATTTTTTCTCAAAAGAAAAGAAGGAAACTTTAGACAAAGGATTGTCCAAAACCAAAGAAAGTGTATTTAGTAAGATTGCCCGTGCCGTAGCGGGTAAATCAAAAGTAGACGATGAAGTATTGGATAATCTGGAAGAAGTGCTTATCACTTCGGATGTAGGCGTTGAAACAACTCTGAATATCATCAAACGCATTGAAGAAAGAGTTGCCAAAGATAAATATGTAAACACTCAGGAACTGAACAAGATTCTCCGTGAAGAGATAGCGGCATTATTGACTGAAAATAACACGGTGGATTCGGATGATTTCACTGTTCCGGAAGGTAAGAAGCCCTATGTCATCATGGTGGTAGGTGTAAACGGTGTGGGTAAAACCACAACCATTGGTAAATTGGCATATCAATTTAAGAAGGCGGGCAAAACCGTCTATTTGGGTGCCGCTGATACATTCCGTGCTGCCGCCGTAGAACAATTGGATATTTGGGGAGAAAGAGTAGGAGTGCCTGTTATTAAACAGAAAATGGGATCAGATCCCGCATCTGTAGCTTTTGATACCTTAAGTTCCGCCGTAGCTAATAATGCAGATGTAGTAATCATTGATACCGCAGGCCGTCTTCACAATAAAGTAGGTTTGATGAACGAGCTTACTAAAATCAAGAATGTGATGAAGAAAGTTGTTGCGGACGCACCTCACGAAGTATTATTGGTTTTAGACGGTTCTACCGGTCAAAATGCATTTGAACAAGCCAAACAGTTTACTTTGGCGACAGAAGTTACTGCTATGGCAATTACCAAATTGGACGGAACAGCCAAAGGGGGCGTTGTAATTGGCATCTCAGAGCAGTTCAAGATTCCCGTAAAATATATTGGATTGGGCGAAGGCATTGAAGACATGCAGGTATTCCGCAAAAAAGAATTTGTAGACTCACTATTTGGAGAGACTGAATAATAAATGAAACGTAACACAATAGATATCATCACCTTAGGGTGTTCCAAAAACTTAGTAGACTCAGAAAAGCTGATGCGTCAGCTGGAAGCAAACGGTTATAAAGTAACTCACGATTCCGACAAACCACAAGGAGAAATCGCAGTTATTAATACATGTGGTTTCATCGGTGATGCCAAAGAGGAATCGATCAATATGATATTGGAATTTTGTCAGGCCAAAGAAGAAGGGAAGCTCAAAAAACTATATGTGATGGGCTGCCTTTCAGAAAGATATCTAAAAGAATTGGCATTGGAAATTCCTCAAGTAGATAAATTCTATGGTAAGTTTAACTGGAATGAGTTGCTGGCAGATTTAGGCAAAGCATACAAGTCGGAATTTGCCATTGAACGGACATTAACCACACCCCATCACTACGCTTATCTGAAAATATCAGAAGGCTGTGACCGTAATGCTCTTATTGCGCCATTCCTATTATTTACAGGACGCCACATTTCACGGCCGATGGAGGAGATTATTGATGAAGTGAAACTACTTGTATCCGAAGGAGTAAAAGAGTTCCAAATTATAGCCCAAGAATTGACTTACTATGGCGTAGATTTATATAAAAGTCAGAAATTGCCCGAACTCATCGAAAGAATCGCCAATGTTCCCGGTGTAGAATGGATACGTTTACACTATGCATATCCAGCCCATTTTCCGGAAGAATTATTCCGTGTTATGCGCGAACACGATAATGTATGCAAATATATGGATATTGCCCTGCAACACATTAGTGACAATATGCTGAATAAAATGCGCCGGCATGTAAGTAAAGCGGAAACCTACGAATTAATCGAAAAATTCCGTCGGGAAGTACCCGGTATTCACTTACGTACAACATTAATGGTAGGACATCCCGGTGAGACTGAAGAAGATTTTGAAGAATTAAAAGAATTCGTCAAAAAAGTACGATTCGACCGGATGGGAGCCTTCGCTTACTCGGAAGAAGAAGGAACATTCGCCGCTAAAGAATACGAAGATTCCATTTCTCATGAAGTGAAACAACAGCGTTTGGATGAATTAATGGCACTTCAGCAGGAAATAGCCGGCGAACTGAGCCAAACGAAAATAGGTAAAGAATTTAAAGTCATTATAGACCGGAAGGAAGGAGATTACTACATAGGCAGAACCCAGTTTGACTCTCCCGAGGTAGATCCTGAGGTCTTGATAAAAGCTGATGACGAGTACTTAAAAATAGGTGAATTCTATAAAGTGAAAATTACAGCCGCTGATGATTTCGACCTATACGCCAGCATTTTATAGACCTTTTCCCTTATAAAGTTTGGATAATGTTTGTTTTTTTACTAATATAGCAACCAAATTAACACTTTAAGCTTTGAATAACAAAGAATTTATATCTGAATTATCACGTAAACTAGGATATACGAATAAAGATACATCACAATTGGTATCCTCAGTCATTGGTGTTATGACCCAGGAATTGCAAGATGGCAACAACATTGCAATCCAGGGATTTGGTACGTTTGAGGTTAAGAAAAAGCTGGAAAGAATTTCTATTAACCCGGCTACTCAACAACGTATGCTGATTCCCCCCAAGTTAGTGCTGACTTACAAACCCAGTGTAACTTTAAAAGAAAAGTTTAAATAAAATAGTCCTTATTTATAATATTATCATGAGCGAGAAAGTAACCATACAAGATATCATCGAACTTTTGGCTGAGAAACACAGCATGACTAAAAAAGATGCTGAAATCTTTGTCAAAGGAATGTTTGAACTGATAGAGGAAGCTTTAGTTACTGAAAAGTATGTAAAGGTTAAAGGACTAGGTACGTTTAAACTTACAGAGGTGGAGAGTCGTGAAAGTGTAAACGTAAACACGGGGGAAAGAATTGAAATACAGGGCCATACAAAAATATCTTTTACTCCGGATTCCAGTATGAAAGATTTAATAAATAAACCATTCGCTCATTTTGAAACGGTTATATTAAATGAAAACACCAAACTGGAAGATACCGAAACAGAAATAGAAGGAGAGGAGGAAGATACCTTTGACGGAAACGCGCCTAAGCCTAAACAAACAATTGCGGCTAAAGAGGTTGAGTTCATAGAAGCGGAAAATACAGAAGATTCTCCAAATGAGAATGCCATTGCCGCTGAAGACACTACTCCGGTTATTGAGGAAACAATTATTGAAGAACCTGCACCTTCTGTTGAAATTACAGAGGAAGAGATACAAATTATAGAAACCGGAAAAAGAATCGGAAGATATTGTCACTGAAGCAGAAAAGGATATTGTTGCTGAAACAGCTGTTCCCCAAACGGTTTCCCCTTTAGCAGAGACAATAGAAGGAAACGAGGTAACAGACAAACCTCAAGAAGAAGTTATGACTATCGCCGATGCAGCCATACTGGCTGCTCGTAAAGCTTGTGAAGAAAAAACATCCTTGGAAACAATAGCGTCAGAAGAGGCAACCCCGTCAGAGAAAACAGTAATAACTCCTGTTACTTCTGATTTTGAAAAAGAACAGAAGATAGAGGAAACAACAGAGACACAAGAAATCTCAGAAGAGAAAAAGAACAGAGTTTCCCAGGGAGTTATTCTTGCTATCATTTTGATTGCCTGCATTGCAGGTGGCATATATTGGTATTTGCAATCAGATAAAACTTCGGATTTACAATCGCCGGCTACAATAAAAAACACCCAAGAACAATTGGAAGAGGATATTCCTGCAATTCCGGTTAATGACTCATTGATGCAAGGTAAAGATACCGCAAACATATGGACGAATGTTGCCGGAAAAGAGACCATCAGTCAATCACAGCAGACTGTATCTCCTAGTACGGAAAAGAGTTCAGGCGTTGCGACAACCGCAAATGTTGCAAAAGAAACTTTAGCCGATACTGTAGAATATGACATAACAGGGACTAAAACTAATTACACATTACGAGAAGGAGAGAGCCTGGTAAAATTAGCTGTGAAATTCTATGGTACAAAAAAGCTATGGCCCTATATCGTGAAACATAATAAAAACATCATTAAAGATGCCGACAGAGTACCCATAGGGACTACTCTGCGTATTCCTGAACTAACTCCTAAAAAATAAGCCTTCTTGCATTTTGCCTGCTTTCGGCATAAATAAAGCAGGCAAAATACAAGAAGTAAAAAAAAGTGCGTTCAACTGATATTCTCACTCTACAAACCTTATCTTTGTATTTTAAAATTCTTTAGCCCAATAACCTTTAAAAAGTAGAGATGCACTTTACTTTTTTAATAAAAATTAGTTGCCGCTGTTAATTAATTAGCGTAATTTTGGCTGCGTTAAATGAACAAGGCTATTTACAAGCCCGTTATTAGATCAATAAAGAAATAACTAAATAAACAAAATTATGGCTGAAGCAATTGACATTCGCGAACTAAACGAACGAATTGAAAGACAAAGTGCGTTCGTAACCAACTTAATGACTGGTATGGACCAGGTTATTGTAGGTCAGAAACATTTGGTAGAATCATTACTTATCGGTTTACTGTCCGATGGTCATATCCTGTTGGAAGGTGTTCCGGGTCTGGCAAAGACTCTGGCGATCAAAACGCTTGCATCTTTGATTGATGCCAAGTACAGCCGAATCCAATTTACTCCGGACTTGCTGCCCGCCGACGTTATCGGTACCATGATTTATAGTCAGAAAGACGAACAATTCATAGCAAAGAAAGGTCCGATTTTTGCAAATTTCGTATTGGCCGATGAAATTAACCGTGCCCCGGCTAAAGTACAGAGTGCTTTGCTGGAAGCCATGCAGGAACGTCAAGTCACACTGAGCAAGGAAACCTTTATGCTACCCGAACCTTTCCTTGTAATGGCTACTCAGAACCCGATTGAACAGGAAGGTACCTATCCGCTTCCCGAAGCCCAGGTAGACCGTTTTATGCTGAAAGTTATTATCGACTATCCGAAACTGGAAGAAGAAAAGAAAATCATCCGCCAAAATATCACCGGAGAGAAAATCGAAGTTCGCCCCATTCTGAAAGCAACAGATATTATGGAAGCCCGTAAAGTGGTGCGCCAAGTCTATCTGGACGAAAAGATAGAGCAATACATCGCTGATATCGTATTCGCAACCCGTTTCCCTGAAAAATATGACTTGAAAGAACTGAAAGACATGATTGGTTTCGGTGGTTCACCGCGTGCATCTATCAATCTGGCATTGGCAGCACGTAGTTATGCATTCATCAAACGTCGCGGTTACGTGATTCCCGAAGATGTTCGTGCAGTTGCTCACGATGTGCTTCGCCACCGTATCGGCTTGACTTACGAAGCAGAAGCCATGAACATGTCTTCTGATGAAATTGTAAGCAAAATCCTGAATAAAGTGGAAGTACCCTAAGGATTGTGTTCTGAGGCAGTTCTTAATTGCTTGACAGTTAGTAAGAAGACTTGGAAACAAAAGGTTGAGTACAGAGTTCCACATGGGTGGGACCGCCATTCCACCCATGTGGAACTCCCGTTTCATCTATGTGGGACTGCCGTCCCACCTGGGTGGAACACCAAATGCATCCGTTTGAAAAACCATTCTCGATAGGAGAAAAAACAGAAACCGATGCACCGGATAAATAAACAACATAGTACGAACAGTATGGAAACAAGTGATTTATTAAAACGGGTTCGCCAGATTGAGATCAAGACACGCGGACTTTCGAACAATATCTTTGCCGGACAATATCACTCTGCATTCAAGGGCAAAGGTATGTCATTCTCGGAAGTACGTGAATATCAGTATGGTGACGACGTACGTGACATTGACTGGAACGTAACCGCCCGCTACAACAAACCCTTTGTCAAGGTGTTTGAAGAAGAGCGCGAATTGACGGTTATGCTCTTGATTGATGTTTCGAACAGCTTGGATTTCGGTACGGTGAAGCAGTTGAAGAAGGATATGGTGACCGAGATTGCCGCTACATTGGCATTCTCGGCCATTCAAAATAACGATAAAATAGGAGTTATTTTCTTTTCAGACCGGATTGAGAAATTCATTCCGCCTAAAAAAGGCCGTAAACATATTCTTTATATCATCCGTGAACTGCTTGATTTCAAGCCCGAAAGCAAGCGTACAGATATAAAGATGGCTGTGGAATATCTGACCAACGTAATTAAAAAACGTTGCACCACCTTTATGATAAGCGACTTTATAGATGAAAACGACTTCCGCAATGCTTTGACCATTGCCAACCGGAAACATGATATCGTAGCTATCCAGGTATACGACCGCCGCATGGCAGAGTTACCTGATGTGGGACTGATGAAAGTACGCGATGCCGAAACCGGCCACGAGCAATGGATTGACACCTCGTCACGAGCTTTGCGTCGCGCACATAATGACTGGTGGATACAGCGTCAGGGAGTATTGAATGAAACATTTACCAAAAGTAATGTGGACTCTGTATCTATCCGCACGGATCAGGATTATGTGAAATCGTTGCTTAACTTATTTGCTAAACGAAATTAAAGAATATGAATATACTGAATACTAGCAAAAAGTTCTTGAAAGCTGGAGTTTGTGCATTATGCTGATAACAGCCGGACAGGCACAGGCACAGCAGGTTACGGTAGACGCCAGCATTGACTCGCTGCAACTTCTCATTGGCGAACAGGCTAAAGTGAAGCTGGAAATCAGCATGGATGCCAAGCAAAAACTGCAACTTCCGTTCCTGCGCGATACATTGGTAAAAGGAGTGGAGATATTGGATATAGCCAAGCCTGATACCCAGATGCTGAACGATGGAAAACGTATGCTGATAAAACAGGAATATACAATAACCTCTTTTGACTCGGCACTTTACTATCTCCCCCCATTCGAGGTGATGGTAAACGGAGAACCTTACCGGTCCAAAGCATTGGCCGTAAAAGTATATTCCATTCCGGTAGATACGCTGCATCCCGAACAATTCTTCGGACCGAAGACCGTTCGCGAAGTACCTATCACCTGGGATGACGTATCGGCCATCGTATGGCTTACCTTGCTGATGCTTGCTTTGGGCGGACTGGCTTACTATCTGTTTGTACGCTACAAGGATAACAAGCCTATCATCAAGAAGATCAAGATTGAACCGAAGTTGCCGCCACACCAGCAGGCGTTGAAGGAAATAGAGCGTATCAAGGGAGACAAAACCTTGCGTACAGCCGATCCGAAGACCTATTATACCGAGCTGACGGATGTACTCCGTACTTATATGGAAGAACGATTCGGCTTTAACGCTATGGAGATGACTTCATCCGAAATTATTGATAAGCTACAGGAAATCAACGACAAAGAATCTATCAAGGATTTGATGTATTTGTTCCAGACTGCCGACCTGGTGAAATTCGCCAAACATTCTCCGTTGATGAACGAAAATGATATGAATCTGGTAAACGCAGTAGACTTCATCAATAATACAAAAGTGGAACCAGACCCGAATGCAAAGCCCGAACCTACGGAAATCACCGTGGAGGAAAAGCGAAGCAAACAGGGCAGAATGATTCTGCTGGGCAGCATCAGCATCATTGTTATTGCTATTGTGGTAATTCTGTATAAGGTGCTGAGTGGTGTATATAACCTCTGGTTTTAACAAATAAATACTAGGAACAATGATTTTTGCAAATATTGAATATCTATTTCTGCTGGTTCTGCTCATACCTTATATAATATGGTACGTCATGAAGCGGAAGAAAACCGAGCCTACGCTTCAGGTTTCTACCACACGCATGTATATGAAGGCACCCAAAAGCTGGAAGATTTACTTGCTGCATGCTCCGTTCGTACTCCGTACGGTGGCTATCATCATGGTAATCCTGATCTTGGCACGCCCTCAGACCACAGACAACTGGCAGAATACCGAAATAGAAGGAATCGACATCATGCTGGCAGTGGACGTTTCTACCAGTATGCTGGCCGAAGACTTGAAACCCAACCGACTGGAAGCTGCCAAACAAGTAGCTTCCGAGTTTATCAACGGCCGCCCCAATGATAATATCGGTCTGACCATCTTTGCCGGTGAGAGTTTTACCCAATGTCCGCTAACGGTAGACCATGGGGTGTTGCTGAATCTGTTCAACAGCATCAAAGGCGATATCGCCCAGCGCGGACTGATTGAAGATGGTACTGCCATCGGCATGGGCATTGCCAATGCGGTGACCCGTCTGAAGGACAGCAAGGCTAAATCGAAAGTGATTATTCTGCTGACGGATGGTAGCAATAACCGTGGAGATATTTCTCCACTGACGGCTGCCGAGATAGCCAAACAGTTCGGAATCAGGATCTACACCATCGGTGTCGGTACAAACGGAACTGCTCCTTATCCGATGCAGACCTACGCAGGGACGCAATATGTGAATGTCCCCGTCGAGATAGACGAAAAGACTTTGACCGAGATTGCAGGTACAACGAACGGAAATTATTTCCGTGCCACCAGCAATTCCAAGTTGAAGGAAGTCTATCAGGAGATAGACAAACTGGAGAAAACGAAGTTGAACGTGAAGGAATTCAGCAAACGCGAAGAAGAATATCAGGTATTCGCCTGGATTGCTTTCTTCTGCATTTTGCTTGAACTCTTGTTGCGTAACTCAGTATTAAAGAAAATACCTTAAAAAAAAGAAAGTCATAGTTTCGATTTGCAGACCCGAACTTTTTATATTTACTCATCCTATTGCCGTTTTTGGTGGCGCTGTATTTGTATTCCAATTATCACCGCCGCCAAAATATTCGCAAATATGGTGATCCGGCATTGCTGAAAGGGCTCATGCCGACTATTTCCAAGTATCGTCCTGACATCAAGTTCTGGCTGACTTTTGCTGCGTTGACATTGGTTATACTGATGTTGGCCCGCCCACAGTTCGGCTCAAAGATGGAAACGGTGAAACGAAGTGGAGTGGAAGCTGTCATTGCCTTGGACATTTCAAACTCCATGCTGGCAGAAGATGTGACTCCCAGTCGTTTGGACAAATCAAAGAAATTGATTTCCAGACTGGTAGATACGTTCAATAATGATAAAGTGGGATTGATTGTTTTTGCAGGTGATGCTTTCACGCAATTGCCCATCACAAGCGATTATGTTTCCGCCAAAATGTTCTTGGAAACCATTAATCCGTCATTGATAACCACACAAGGTACGGATATCGGTGCGGCCATCCGCCTGGCAATGAAGAGTTTTACTCCGCAAGAAGGAGTGGGACGTGCAATTATTGTCATTACCGATGGTGAAAATCATGAAGGTGGGGCAGTAGAAGCAGCCCAAGAAGCAGCCGAAAAAGGTATGCAGGTATTTGTATTAGGAGTAGGTTCACCGGATGGTTCTCCAATTCCAGCTGAGGACGGTAGCAACAATTTTCGTCGCGATAAGGATGGAAATGTTATCGTCACCCGCTTGAATGAGCAGATGT
>ENA-OQKK01000290-OQKK01000290.1-human-gut-metagenome-genome-assembly--contig:-NODE-290-length-14549-cov-2.784773_pt1 | contig 14549 bp, 15 predicted proteins | sample MGYA00242648_ERZ504797 | MGnify/ENA primary metagenome ERZ504797 (study PRJEB26092, sample SAMD00036412) | human gut metagenome | host: Homo sapiens | study: EMG produced TPA metagenomics assembly of... | reverse complement strand
GCTGGCAGGCCGGAACATCACGGTGAATGCCGTGGCCCCCGGCCTGATCGAGACCGATATGACCGCCGCCCTGCCGGAGGCTGTCCGCACCGAAATGGCAAAGGATATTCCGGCAGGCCGCGCAGGCCAGCCAGAGGACGTGGCAAACGCGGTGGCGTTTTTTGCCGCAGAACAAAGCAGCTATCTCACCGGGCAGGTGCTCTGTGTGGACGGCGGCATGGCAATGTAAAAGGAGAGATTCTCTATGGAAAAACGCAGAGTCGTGATCACCGGTCTGGGCACCGTGAACCCGCTGGGCAACACTGCTGCCGACAGCTGGGCTGCCGCAAAGGCAGGTCGGTGCGGCATTGGCCCCATCACCCAGTTTGACACCACCGATTTCAAGTGCAAGCTGGCCGGTGAAGTGAAAAACTTTGACCCCGAGACCGTTGTGGACAAAAGGAAGCCCGCAAGATGGCCCGCTTCACCCTGCTGGCACTGGCTGCTGCAGCCGAGGCCATTGCCGACAGCGGCCTGAACACGGAAGCAGAGGCCAAAAACATCGGTGTGGTCCTTTCCAGCGGCATTGGCGGCCTGCCCACCATCGAGGAGCAGCACACCCGCGGGGAAGAGAAAGGCATGGAGAAGGTCAGCCCCTACTTTGTGCCCATGTCCATTGCCAACATGGCGGCGGCACAGGTGGCCATCCGCTTTGGCCTGAAGGGCATGTGCACCTGCCCGGTCACGGCCTGCGCCGGCGGCACCAATGCTGTGGGCGATGCCTTTCACCGCATCCGGGACGGTTACGAAACTGCCATGGTCTGCGGCGGTGCCGAAAGCTGCATCAGCCCGCTGGGCATCGGCGGTTTTACCAGCATGAAGGCGCTTTCCACCGCCACCGACCCGGATGCCGCCAGCCTGCCCTTTGATGCCCGCCGCGGCGGTTTCGTGATGGGCGAGGGCAGCGGTGTGCTGGTTCTGGAAGAGCTGGAGCACGCCCGGGCACGCGGTGCGCATATCTACGCCGAGATGGTGGGCTATGGTGCCAACTGCGATGCCTACCACTTTACTGCACCGGCTCCCGGCGGCACAGGTGCCATCGACTGCATGAAGCTGACACTGGCCGATGCCGGCATTGCCCCGGAGCAGGTGGATCACATCAACGCCCACGGCACCGGCACCCACATGAACGATGCCTGCGAGACGGCTGCCATCCATGCCGTGTTCGGTGAGCACGCAAAGCAGCTGACCGTGGTCAGCACCAAGAGCATGACCGGCCACCTGCTGGGTGGTGCAGGCGGCATCGAGGCCGTGTTCACGGCACTGGCCCTGCGAGACCAGTTTGCCCCGCCCACCATCCACTACGAGCAGCCTGATCCGGAATGCGATCTGGACTATGTGCCCAATGCAGGCCGTGCACAGACCATGACCTACGCACTGAGCAACAGCCTGGGCTTTGGCGGGCATAATGCCTGCATCGCCCTGCGCAGATGGGAGGGCTGAGCCATGGCAGAACCGCGCACCGTGCGGGAGGACGCAAACACCCTGAACAGTGAGCAGATCGCAGCCCTTCTGCCCCACCGCTATCCCTTTGCCCTCGTGGACCGTATCCTGGACTACGAGCCGGGTCAGTGGGCCATTGGCCGCAAGTGCGTTTCCCGCAATGAAGAATTCTTCTGCGGTCACTTTCCGGGCCAGCCAGTCATGCCGGGGGTGCTGATCCTGGAAGCACTGGCCCAGACCGGAGCCGTGGCGGCGCTGAGCGTTCCCGAAAACAAAGGCAAACTGGCCCTCTTCGGCGGCATCAAGAACGCCCGCTTCCGCAAACAGGTCACCCCAGGGGATGTTCTTACGCTCCATTGTGAGCTGGTGGAACAGCGCGGCCCGGTGGGCGATCGGGAAAGCGTCTGCTTATGTGGATGGCAAGTGCGCCGCCACAGCGGAGCTGACCTTTGTGCTGACCGAAGCAAACACAGGGGCTTAAGGCGCTTTGTGCGCAGCGATCGCCCCCAATACCATATCGTATATAAAAGGCAGGATACCATCGCCATGATGATATCCTGCCTTTGTTCGTTCCTGTTTACCGTCCTGCATACTCTCGGCATAGAGAACATCTTGTGAAACAAAAAAAGTACCCGAACCCTTTTTCATAAAGAATTGGGTTCGAGTACAAACTGTATGGTGGACGGTACAGGACTCGAACCTGTGACCTCCTGCACGTCAAGCAGATGCTCTACCAGCTGAGCTAACCGTCCAGATGTCGTATCGACTTGAATATGATACCACATTTTTCGCGCAATTGCAAGGGCTTTTTTGAAAAAAGTCTGCCTTTTCCGTTTTTTGCCCCGGAGGATTGGCGCAAAGGTCCCTTTGCGGGGGCTGGCAGGGGAAAGGTGCTCAGAGCGCCCGGCGGATGATGTCGTAGAGGATGGGCTTCATGTTGTCGATGTTGTCGGGCTTGCCCTCCAACACGGAGGTATAGCACACCGATATGCACATGCTGCCCAGGGCGGTGATGCGCTGGTAGATCTCCCGCTCGGTGCGGCCCGCCATCTCGGGGCTGCACATCACGGTCTGGAGAACCTTGCGCATCAGCGGCTCGGCCTCGCCGCTGGCTTCGATCTGATCCAGCCCGGGCCAGACAAAGCTGCGCTCCAGGAAGCGGAGCATCAGGGTGTCCGCGCGCAGGGCTTCGATGATATGGTCAATGACAAAGATCATCTGGTCGGGGAAGCTGGTAAGCTCGGCGGCGTGCTGCTCGGCGGCGGCACAGGCGTTGTCCAGCAGCTGGTAGCTCACCCGGGCCAGCAGGGCCTGCGTGACCGAACCCTTATCGGCAAAATAGAGGTAGAACGTGCCCTTGCCCACCTTGGCGCGGGAGGTGATATCCTCCACGCTGGTCTTGGAGGTGCCCCGCTCCAGAAACAGCTCGTAAGCTGCATCCAGAAGCGCGCGGCGCTTTTCCTGTTTCTTTCCTTCCACGGTGCTCATAGCTTGCTGCATCCTCTTTTCTGACGTTGTTTTGTCGTGTAAACAATATTTTAGCAGGGAGAAGGGAAGAGCGCAAGAGCAAAAGCCCCCGGACAAGCTATACAATTTTTGCTTTGTGATAAGAAAACTGACTTTTGGTCATTTTTTATCTTGACACCTTGCGTCGATTGGTTATAATAGTGCTTGCTCAGAAATGACCACGGGTCATTTTTAGGGCAGATCCAATCAACTTTCGTATGGAGGGTTCCCATGAAAAAGATCGCACAGAGCATCGTGCGTCTGCGCAAGCTGATCTTAACAGTAGCGGTCCTGCTGTTGATCCCTTCCGCAATCGGCGCGGTTGCTACCCGCATCAACTATGATGTCCTGACCTATCTGCCGCAGGAGCTTGACTCCATGATCGGCGAGGTAGCGCTTGAGGACGACTTCCATCTGGCCTCCACCGGCATGATCACGGTGGAAGGCCTGCCTACCAATGAACTGATCGCCATGAAGAAGGACATTGATGCGGTGCCCGGTGTCACACAGACCTTCTGGCTCAGCGATGTCATCGACCCCAGCATCCCCACTGAGATGCTGCCTGCGGATGTCCAGCAGTTCATGTTCGGCAAAAACGATTCCACCATGCTTATCGTCCGGTTTGATGCGCCCAGCGCCAGCGACGAGACGATGAACGCCGTCAAGCAGATCAAACAGGTGCTGCGGCACGACTGCTACTTTGGCGGCATGAGCGTTATTCTGCAGGATACCAAGGCGCTGATCAATCAAGAGATGCCGCTGTACATCCTGTGCGCTGTGGGTGCCAGTATGCTGGTGCTGTTCCTCTCGCTGGAGAGCACCATTACGCCCGTGCTGTTCATGCTGGGCCTGCTGTTCCCCACTTTGCGTACAACTTTGGTCACCAACATCTTCCTAGGTCAGATCAGCTACATCACCCAGGCGCTTTCCACGGTGCTGCAGCTGGGTGTGACGATGGACTTCTCCATCTTCCTGCTCCACCGTTATCAGGAGGAAAAGGAACTCCGCTCCTCCAACGAGGAAGCCATGGTGACCGCCATCTGCAAGACCATGACCTCCATCACCGCTTCCTCCCTGACCACCATTGCGGGCTTCCTGGCACTGTGCGCCATGCGCCTGACGCTGGGCCGCGATATCGGTGTTGTTATGGCAAAGGGTGTGGCGCTGGGTGTTATCTGCACCATCGTCGTCCTGCCTGCTTTGATCCTGACCTTTGATCAGCAGGTCGAAAAGTACAAGCACCGCACCATCGTGCCCAAGCTGACCAAGCTCAGCTACTTTGTTTCCAAGCACGCAATGCCCATCGTGGTCGTCTTTCTTGTGCTGCTGGTGCCCTTTGTGGTGGCCCAGCAAAAGACTGAGGTCTACTACACCCTGTTCGACTCGCTGCCCCAGGATCTGACCGGTATCGTTGGCACCAACAAGCTGGGTGAGGACTTTGGCATGACCACCTCCCACTTTATTCTGGTGGATGAGGACCTGACCGCAACGCAGGTGTCTGACCTCTGCGATGAGCTCAAGGATGTGGACGGCATCACCCAGGTGGTGAGCCTGGATTCCATCACCGGCCCGGGCTTTCAGACCGAACTGCTGCCCGACAGCGTGACCGAGATCCTGCAGTCCGGCGGCTACAAGCTCATTCTGGCCAACAGCTCCTATAAGACCGGTACCGATGCCATCAACAACCAGCTGACCGAGATGAATGGCCTCATCAAGGCGGTTGACCCCAACGGTGTCATCACCGGCGAGGGTGCCATGACCAAGGATCTGATCGAGGTTGCGGACGTGGACTTCAAGAACGTCAACGTCTGGTCGATCATGGCAGTCGCTGCCATCATCCTGATCTCCTTCCGGAGCCTGTCCATCCCTGTGCTGCTGGTTGCCAGCATCGAGGCCGCCATCTCCATCAATATGGGCATCCCGTACTTCACCGGTACCCAGCTGCCCTTCATCGCCAGCATCGTCATCGGTACCATCCAGCTGGGCGCGACTGTGGACTACTCCATCCTGATGACCACCCGTTATCACGAGGAGCGCAGCTATGGCCGCACCCCGCGGGAAGCTGCCCAGCAGTCGCTGGAGCACTGCAGCCAGTCCATCCTGACCAGCGGCCTGACCTTCTTTGCCGCTACCGTCGGCGTGGCCGCCATCAGTAAGATGGAGCTGCTGCAGAGCATCTGCCGGCTCATCTCCCGCGGCGCACTGATCAGTATGGCTGTCATTCTGGTCGTTCTGCCCGCCGCCCTGATGCTGCTGGACTGGGTCATCCGCCACACCACCATGCACTGGCTGGTCCCTGAATCTTCCAACGCCAAGAAGTCTGATAAGGAGTAATTACCATGAAAAAATCGCTTCGTTTCGCCAGTGCGGCGCTGGCGCTGACTCTCGCCGCAGGCATGACCCTGCCCGCCTTTGCAGCCGCCAAGGCCGATTATTCCAAGGATGAGACCGTCTACGCCGTGATGAACGCCGACGGCTCCATCAAGTCCACCACCGTCAGCGAGCACCTGTACAGCGCTTCCGGCCTGTCCAATGTCACCGATGAGAGCACTCTGACCGACATCCAGAACACCGAGAGCGATGCCGCGTTCACCCAGGACGGCGAAAAGCTGGTCTGGAACACCGACGACACCGACGTGTACTATAAGGGCAATACCGACAAGGCCCTGCCCATCACCGCAAATGTCACCTATACGCTGGACGGCGTGACCGACAGCCTTGAGAACCTGATCGGCAAGAGCGGCCACCTGACCGTGACCGTCGACCTGACCAACAACGAGACCGGCACCGTGACCGTCAACGGCAAGGAGCGCACCGTTGTCACCCCGCTCATCACTGCTGTGGGCGTGATCTTTGGTCAGGATGCCACCAACCTGAGCGCCGAGCACGGAATGCTGGAATCTGCCGCCAAGAGCAGCGTGGCCGCTTTCGTCTGCCTGCCCGGCGTGAAGGACTCTCTGGACGGCCTGCTGCCCGATGACCTGTCCACTGTGGAGGATTATCTGCAGGACAGCGTCACCGTGGAAGCCGATGTTGAGAACCTGACCGCACCGCAGGTCATGCTGGCCTGTGCCACCAACGCCGATGCGCTGGGCACCAATGCCTTTGACCTGAGCAGCCTCAACGAGCTGACCGATGGCGTCAGCCAGCTGAACGATGCCATGAACCAGCTGATGGATGGTGCCGCCCAACTGGTGGACGGTGCTTCCCAGCTGGCCAACGGTACCCTGGCCCTGCTGGACGGCGCTTCTCAGCTGAACAGCGGCGCGTCCACCCTGAACGATGGTCTGGGCCAGCTGACCAACGGTCTGGATACCTTGAGCTCCAACAACGCCGCCCTGCAGGCTGGTGCCCAGCAGGTGGCCGATGGCGTTCTGGCCTCTGCCAACAGCACCCTGATGGAGGGCGGCCTGATCGACACCCCCATGACCTGGGACAACTACGCTTCCGTCATTGACGAAGTGCTGACCATGAACGAAAAGACACTGGCCGCTGCCCGCAAGAAGATGGTGCGCACCGTCTGGGAGCAGGAGCCCAGTTTCAAGGACAGCCAGCTGGACATTGCCCTGTATCTCTCCGCAACCAAGACCAACCACGACCTGGAAGCGGCTCTGCGGCTGATGCAGAGCTACGACCCCTCCATGTTCAGCGCCATGCTTGATCTGAGCACTGCCAGCGCCAAGCAGACCGTGCATGACGAGCTGAAGTATCAGGCTGAGAACAGCCAGGATATCGCAGATGTCCGTGCCCTGAAGAACAGCCTGGCGCAGATCCAGTATTTCGTGTCCAGTGTCAACCAGTACACCAACGGTGTTGCCACCGCTGCTGACGGTGCCCACTCCGCAAAGGACGGTGCCGCCCAGCTGGCCGATGGCACTAAGACCCTGTATGACGGCGTGACCACCCTGAATGATGGCGCAGGCCAGCTCAGCGATGGTACGGTCCGGCTGAACGATGGCCTGAACCAGTTCAATGAGGAGGGCATCTCCAAGCTGACCGGCGCTCTGGACGAGGAGCAGATCCATGGCTTGAAGACCGTGCTGGACGAGATGACCAGCCGTCTGGAGGACTACACCAGCTTTGCCGGTAAGTCCGAGGATGCTTCCGGCAGCGTGAAGTTCATCTATAAGACCAGTGAGACGGTCGCCGCTGCGGATGTTACCGCCGAGACCACCGCCGATGTGCAGGAAGGCAACTTCTTCACCCGCCTGTGGCAGCGGATCGTGAACCTGTTCAAGTTCTGAAAAAACGGCGTGCCTGCTTGACAAGCCGCCGGAGATTGACTATACTACAAATAGATTCGTCAAGAAAAATGACCGCTCAGGCACTGAAACGTTGAGGCGGTCATTTTTTATGCCAATTTTAAGGAGACCACAGCATGGCAGAGAGGGAATTGTATCCGGACGGGGAACAGCGCCGCCGCATCATGGATTTTATCATGGCGGCCGGTCAGACCCTTTTGGAGAACGGGGCAGAGGTGTTCCGGGTGGAGCAGACCATGGAGATCATGGCGGCCAGCTTCCACCTGCGGGAGTTCCATGTCTATGTGCTGACCAACGGCATTTTTGCCAGCGCAGGCACGGCGGAGATGAGCGAGGTGCGCAACGTGCCCACCCGTACCACCCACCTGGGGCGGGTGGCGGCGGTGAATCAGCTTTCCCGCCAGATCGCGTCCGGGGAAGTGGACACCATCGATGTGGCCGAGACCCGGCTGGCTCAGGCCAGGTGCATCCCTTTTCCGAAGGACGGGGTGCAGATTGCGGCGGGCATGGGCGGCGCGTTCTGCTTTGCGCTGATCTTTGGAGGCGACCTGAAAGCCGGGCTTGCCGCCGCTGCGGCCGGTGTTGCGGCCAACGCCTACCTGCTGTTCTGCGGGCGGCACGGCGTGGGGGGCGGGTTCCGCACCATCTCCACCGCCGCCCTCATCACCCTATGCTGTATTCTGGGCTGCAGCCTGCTGGGCACTGAAGCCAGTCACGCCATCATCGGTACTCTGATGATCCTGACCCCCGGCATCGCCTTTACTATGGGCATCCGGGACTTTGTGCAGGGAGATTACCTGTCCGGCACCATCCGGATGATCGACGCACTGCTCATTGCGGCCAGCATCGCCATCGGCACCGGCCTTGTGCTGAGCCTCTATGCCTTTTTGAAGGGGGTGGCCGTGGTATGACAGCGCTTCTTTTCACCGGGGAGCAGCTGGGCCGTCTGGCCCTGCAGTTCCTGCTGGCCGGGCGGGCACCCTGAGCTTTGCCATCCTCTTTGCCTGCCCCAAACGCACCCTGCCTTATTGCGGGCTGGTGGGCGCAGTGGGATGGCTGGTATACGAGATCGCGGAGCTGTTCGGGATGGAAGCCTTTGCAGCCTCGCTGCTGGCGGTCATCCCGCTGACGCTGCTGGCCCGCATCCTTGCGATGACCCTCAGGACACCGGTAACGGTATTCCTGCTCACCGGCATCTTTCCGCTGGTGCCCGGTGCGGGCATCTATTACAGCGCCTACTACTTCATTCAGGGCGACAACGCTCTGGCGCTGGCAAACGGCATCTCTACCTTCAAGATCGCCGTGGCGCTGGCCGTGGGCATTGCCCTGGTGCTGGGCATCCCCCTGCCGCAGAAACGCCGATAAAACAAAAACGAGACCGCCCACCGGGCGGTCTCGTTGGTTATGCGGGGAAATCAGGTGGTGGGAACCATCCGCAGCAGCTGGGCCCCGGTGGTGACATCCAGCTGGAAGTATGCCTTGTTCAGCTCGGTGTTGTAGGAGACACTGACCGGCGTTTCAGTACCGTCGGCATTGATCTGCATCAGGACTGTAGCCGGAAACGGTATTGGCGGGTACCTCGATGCTGGCAATGTACCGGCTGAGCCATCACTCGGGCGGGGGTGATCTCCTCGCTCTTTACGGTGCCGCACTTTTCGCAGACGACCCGTTCAATAACAGTGGGGTAGTAGAACGCCGCCGTCATTACCTGCTCACCGTTTTTCAGAGTCCCGGTGTGAACAATCAGGTTGGAAAAGTTGGAGAAGACACCGTTTACCTTGGTCAGCTGGGTGTTATTCTTTACCTTGCCGCATTCGGGGCAAAGTGTAAGGGTCTCAGTGGTGCCATCGGGGAGCTTATGCTGGAAGGTGGTCTCCACACACTCGGTCTTATACTCTGTCGTGGTCTTCCAGGTGTGTTCTTTGCACTCGGTTTTGCCCGGGGTCTCTTCGGCCATGCCGACCACAGAACTGCCCGCCAGCACGCAGACGGACAGACCAAAGGCGGCCAGGGCTTTCAGCATACGATTTTTCATAGCAGGATCCTTTCTCCCCGCATCCCGGCGGGGCAACACAGTTTGAGCTTGGTTGCTTTTTACCGTTGTTCCAGCCTGATTATATCAATTGGAAGGAAAAGTTGTCAATGTCCGGGATTAAGTCCCGTGGGAACATTTTCCGGCAGAATGCAGCGGAAAGGCAGAAACACCGGGGCGAAATGCATATATACACAAAGAATGTGGTGCTGCATGTATAAATGTTTTCAAAAGGGTTTCATTTGTTCCGATTTTTTGCACAACACTTGACTTTTTTATTTGTACAACATATACTAATTCTGTTCCTGGATGACACGGTGAAGCGCATCGTGCCGGGAAAGTGAAAAAAATATACAATCAACAGAGGAGTGTTTGAATATGAAAAAGATCAATCGCCGCAGCTTTCTGGCTGCCGCTGGTCTGACCGCTGCCGCTCTGGCTCTGACTGCCTGCGGCGGTTCCGCCTCCAGCACCGCTTCTTCCACTGCAAGCAGTGCAGCTGTTTCCACCAGCGCTGCCGCTGAGCTGACCACCGTTGAAGCTGGCAAGCTGACCATGGCCACCAACGCCACCTTCCCTCCGTATGAGATGACCACCGACTCCGGTGAGATCAGGGCATCGATGTGGACACCGCCAAGGCAATCGCTGAGAAGCTGGGCCTGGAGCTGCAGATCGATGATATGGACTTCGACGCAGCACTGCTGAGCGTGCAGCAAGGGCAAGGCCGATATCGTCATGGCTGGCGTTACCGTTGACCGACGAGCGCAAGGCTGTGATGGACTTCTCCGACAGCTACGCCACCGGCATCCAGTCCATCATCGTGCCCAATGGCTCCGACATTGCTTCTCCCGATGACCTGGCCGGCAAAAAGATCGGCACCCAGCGTGGCACCACCGGCTACATCTACTGCTCTGATGACTTCGGCGATGACGCTGTGGTCGCATACGACGACGGCCTGACCGCTGTGCAGGCTCTGAAGAATGGCCAGGTCGATGCAGTTGTCATCGACAATGCCCCTGCAAAGGAGTACGTTGCCGCCAACCCTGGTCTGGTCATTCTGGACACCAGCTACGCCGAGGAGGACTACGCCATTGGCATGGCAAAGGGCTCCGCTCTGGAGGATGCTGTCAATGCCGCTCTGGAAGAGCTGAAGGCTGACGGCACCCTGCAGTCCATCGTGGACAAGTACATCACCGCTGAATAATTCAGCTGTATCTTGTATCACGGGGAGGCGGCCCCATCTGGGGCACCTCCCCTTTTTGGAAAGAACAGGTTACAAAATTCTAACAATTTCAGAAAGCGAGGATGCGAATGGCCGCACAATACGAACTGCTGAAAGAGCTGCTCAACAGCGGCACGAAGCTGGACTTCGGGCAGGAAATGTTCTTCAAATTCTATCAGGCGTTCATCCTGAACGACCGCTGGGTGCAGTACATCCAGGGCGTGGGCACTACGCTGCTGGTCACCGCCATTGCGCTGGCACTGGGCGTGGTGCTGGGCAGCGTGGTGGCACTGGTGCGTGTTGCGCACGACCAGCAGCGTCCCGGCCGCAGGAACCCGGTGCTGGGCTTCTTCAATGCCGTCTGTCAGGTGTACACCACCATCATCCGCGGCACCCCCATGATGGTCCAGCTGCTCATTATGAGCATGGTCATCTTTTCCAACAGCCGTAACTTTACCATGGTCGGCGCACTGGCACTGGGCATCAACTCGGGCGCTTACGTTTCGGAGATCATCCGCGGCGGTCTGATGGCGGTGGACCCCGGCCAGATGGAAGCCGGCCGCAGCCTGGGCCTGAACTACATGACCACCATGGTGGTCATCGTCATTCCGCAGGCCATCCGCGCGGTGCTGCCTGCACTGGGCAACGAGTTCATCGTCCTGCTCAAGGATACCTCGCTCATCACCGTCATCGGCGGCAAGGAGCTGCTGTATGCGGCGCAGGGCATTATGAACCGTACCTACGAGGCCATGTTCCCCCTGTTGGGCGTTGCAGTGGTCTATCTGATTTTAGTCATGATCTTTACATGGCTGCTGTCGAAGTTTGAGAGGAGGATGGCGCAAGGTGACCGCTAATCATGCTGAAAAGATCCTGGAAGTCCGTGGTCTGACCAAGACCTACGGCGGTGAGGTCAAAAAGGGCGCAAAGCAGCCCACCCCCACCCTGGATGTCCTGAAGGGCATCGATATCGACATCTATCGCGGCGACGTGGTCTGCCTGATCGGCCCCTCCGGCTGCGGCAAGTCCACCTTCCTGCGCTGCCTGAACCGGCTGGAGATCCCCACCGGCGGCTCCATCAAGTTTGAGGGCATCGAGGTGGATGATGCCCACATTGATGCTGTGCGCCAGAAGATGGGCATGGTGTTCCAGCACTTCAACCTCTTCCCCCACCTGACCGTCAAGCAGAACCTTTGCCTGGCCCCGGAGCTGCTCAAGCTCAAGAGCAAGGAGGAGGCTTCCAAGCGCGCCGAGGAGCTGCTGGCCCGTGTCGGCCTGTCCGATAAAGCCAATGTGTTCCCCAAGAGCCTTTCCGGCGGCCAGCAGCAGCGCATTGCCATTGCCCGCGCTCTGGCCATGGACCCGGATGTCATCCTGTTCGACGAGCCCACCTCCGCCCTTGACCCTGAGATGGTCGGCGAGGTGCTGGAGCTGATGAAGGAGCTGGCCCACACCGGCATCACCATGCTGGTGGTCACCCATGAGATGGGCTTTGCCCGCGAGGTGTCCAACCGCGTCATCTTTATCGATGAGGGCAGGATCCAGGAGGATGAGCCTCCGCAGGAGCTCTTCTCGAACCCCAAGCATCCTCGTCTGAAAGCTTTCCTTTCCAAGATGCTGTAATTAAAGCTGAAAATGCCGTCGCACAAATTCGTGCGGCGGCATTTTTTGAATGGTTTAAAATTTCCAGAGACTTTGTGCCTGTTTATAAAGCCAGAGGGCACGGGTCTGAATCTCACTCTCGTTCCAGTCCGTTTTTGTCAGGGCATTCTGAAGCGTGGAAAGGCCCGATGCGCAGAGCGTAAGACCGGGCTTTGCTTGGCCCTTTCCGGCTTTCTTTGTGCTCCAGTCACTGTCCCGGATGGAGGCGTTCAAAGACTGCGGGATGATTGCAAGATTTCCCAGAGTCAGAAGGATAGAATCTCTCTTTTCTGCGGCCAGCGGGGTAGAGCAGGCGGGCCAGTTGTTGCGCCATTTTTTTGGGCATCAGATGCTCAAGACTGTAATTGTTGAAACCATGCAGCACAACAGCACTCTGAGCAGGGCGGATGTGGCTTTCAATCAGATAAAGAACACCTTTAGAATAAAGATTCATCAGTTTAGAGTGTTCAAAACCATCCCGAAGTTCAGTGTCATCAGGAATCGAGGAGTTGGTGCCGCCAAGCACTTGCAAACGGTCTCGTAAATCCTGTGGAGTAAGTATTTCGTTGGCGATAAAGGAGAGAAATAACTTTGTATAATTTGTTGTGGAAGCACGAGTGACAATACGACGCATAACGTAGCTTTCCAGAATGCCATACATCTCGTTTAGAATGGCTAAATTAGAAATGTTTTTTGCAAGGTAGAGAACGTAAGGAATCAACGTTGTGGTTTTTAGACCAAAAATAACGATGTTCAAACGTTCGATGCCAAAATCTGATGGAATTGTGGTGCTGCAAAAATCGGACTTGAAGGTTTGCTGGAATAAAGTGGCATAATCCTTTAGAGTATCCAGAATAGTATTTTTATTACCGCCACAATATGTGTTTACAAAACTCTGATAGGAATTGGCAAGCTGATCTGTGCGAGCATATATTAATTTGTCGTCAACACTAATATTATACTTTTTCTTTTGGATAAACTGCTGAAAATAGGCATCGAAGAAGATATCAATAAGTGGGCGTTTTACGCGGCCGGCCTCAATTTCGGTATCCCAATAGGCTTTTGCGCTTTCGTTGGCTTCAAAAACAGATTCCCAAATATTTTGATACGCAGTGATGTTATTCCTGCTAAAAAAGTAATTCTTTAAAAGCTCGGAGGTGGTTAAGCGAACGCCAAGGGAATTTAGAGAATCAAAAATCTGCTGTTCATCATCGGTGGGGCCCAAATCAATCCGGACAAATTGAACGTTGGAAATGACTGTCATATAGTCGTTCAAAGTACTCATTTGCAAATGTGAAGCAAAATAGTTGAATGCCTGAACAATTGGAAACGAGGAGCGGTTGTCTATGATGGGCACTGCATTTGTTTGATCCATAACGCATTTGAATGCTTCGGAATCATTTTTTCCATGCTGTAAAGAAAGCTCCCGCGTTGTTATTAGGCGAAAATTTGTATCAAAGATACCCGGCTGATTCATTTTTAAACAGAGCACCTTTAAGAAAATCAAAAATGTCGTAAGACGTTGTTGACCATCAACAAGAACAAGTCTTGTTGCATAAGAGGTGTTTTGCTGAGGAACAGAAGCGTCTTTCAGGATGAGAGTTCCAAGAAAGTGGGGGCGGTTATATTGAACAACGAACGCCATGTCGTCAAGAAAACGTTCCCATAAATCCTCTTTCCAAACATAGGCTCGCTGAAAAAATGGAACTTCAATGAGAGTGGAGTTGTTTACAATGTCAGGTATTTTCGCTTTATGTGCGTCCATGGAAAATCCTCCCGCTGCTTTTCAGATTTATTAGTAGAATAACACGAATCCACTGTGAATTCAATGAATCACAAACAAAAGCTCCCGTTTCTCAGGAAAAGCTGAAAAATGGGAGCTTTACAATTCTACAAAACAGAAGCTATGCGCCTATCCCATGGTCACAACAACTTCCACACCTTCACCGGCCTTTGCCAGCGGCAGGAGGGTGCCCGCAATAGGAGCGCCGTTCACGGTGACGCTCTGCACGCCCTTCTGCACGGCGTGGGGGTTCTCCACCCGGATGTGGTACACGGCACCCCGGTAACGGCGGGTGACGGTGTAGCCTGCCAGCGTGTGGGGGATGCAGGGGTCGACGCGCAGGCCGTCCAAAGTGGGCTGGATGCCCAGAATGTACTGGCTTACGTTCACGAAGGTCCATGCCGCCGTGCCGGTCAGCCAGCTGTTCTTGGCCTCGCCGAAGGTGGGGGCATCGCGGCCTGCCACCATCTGGCTGTAAACGTAGGGTTCGGTGCGGTGGATCTCGCTGATGTCCTCGATATAGGCCGGGCAGGTCTTTTTGTAGACAGCAAAGGCCCGGTCACCGTGGCCCAGCACGGTCTCAGCGCAGCTGATCCATGGGTTGTTGTGGCAGAAGATACCGGC
>ENA-OQKK01000288-OQKK01000288.1-human-gut-metagenome-genome-assembly--contig:-NODE-288-length-14607-cov-2.467680_pt1 | contig 14607 bp, 15 predicted proteins | sample MGYA00242648_ERZ504797 | MGnify/ENA primary metagenome ERZ504797 (study PRJEB26092, sample SAMD00036412) | human gut metagenome | host: Homo sapiens | study: EMG produced TPA metagenomics assembly of... | reverse complement strand
GTGAAAAAATCCATCAGACGATTCAATCTCGCCTTTGAAGCTGCACTTTCCGGTATATGCACAAAGCTCCCCCCCTCGGGGGAGCTGGCATTGCGCAGCAATGCCTGAGAGGGTTCGTTCTTTCCTGAATAAATTCTTTTCAACAGGCCCATCCTCTGGATAACATTTCCAGAAGAAGGGTCTGTTTTTATGTTATCCAGAATGCTTACACGTTCTCAGATGGCTCTGCTCTGCCTTGGCCTGTTTCTCGCCCTTGCCCTGTGTGGCGCATGGCAGACATTTGCATGGGGCCGCACCCAGCTGGACACCGGGGCGCTGGTGTGCACCGACACCCTGCGCCTGCACATCCGGGCTGAGAGCGATTCCATTGCCAGCCAGAGCGCAAAGCTCCATGTGCGGGATGCCGTGCTTGCCTATCTGGACACCGCCTGCCCGGCACGGAGCAAACCGGAAGCGATCGCCTGGGCGGCGCAGCATCTATTTGAGCTGCAGCTCACGGCTCGGCACGCGCTGGCACAGCTGAACATCCGCACTCCGGTGCGGGTGCAGCTGGTGAACATGTACTTCGACACCCGGCGCTACGCTTCGGGCATCCTGCCTGCCGGGCGGTACGACGCTTTGCGCATCGATCTCGGTGCCGGAAAAGGCCGCAACTGGTGGTGCGTGCTCTACCCGGGGCTGTGCCGCTCTGCCTGCGGCACCTACGCCCTGCCGGAGGAAAACGATCTGGTGTGCGGGTCGTATGTGGTGCGGTTCAAATGCGTGGAGTGGTGGCAGCGGGTGACGGCAAGCCGGGAGGATCAGGTGCTGGTCGAAACAGCCTCGCCCTCTCAGGCGCGAAGCAAAGACGGAGAGGGCAAAAAACGCTATGGCACACCTCCCCACTGCGCTGCATACGCTGTCATGGAAGGAGTGTGACCACAATGGCGATCCCCGCTTATTATTCGTTGATCCAAAAGGGCTCCTACGGCCCGGACGAAGCTCTGGTGCAGACCTGGCTGAACGGCGTGCGTGACCAGTGCAGCTATTACCCCGCACTGACCATAGACGGCCACTTTGGCACCAGGAGCGAAAACGCCGTGAAAGAATTCCAGCTCCGGAACAGTATGAACATGGACGGCAAAGTCGGGGCCAACACCTGGAATGCCCTTTACGCAAAGTACACCGCAAAGCACGGGCTGGCGGTGCCCTATCCCGGCATCGTGATGCGCACCGGTATGTCCGGCGGCACCATCCGGCTCATCCAGCAGAAGCTCAACACGCTGGGGGAGAAGATCGGCACGGACGGAAAGTTCGGCTCCCGGACTGCCGCCGCTGTTCAGCGGTTCCAGCGCCGCAACGGCCTGAACGCTGACGGTGCTGTGGGCAAAGCCACCTGGGAGAAGCTGTTCCCCGCTAGTTAAAAATTTCAATCGGCTCCGGGCAAAAATGCGGTTAAGAGATCTTCACGCCGACAGGCGGGAATCTCCAGCATTTTTGTTCGGAGCCCTCTGCTTTGGGGTTACTAGGGGCGAGCAGCCCCTAGTTCGTGCCTCCCGCGCTTCGAAAGTAGCGGGTGCTTTTCTGGTTCTCTTTTGGCACGCAAAAGAGAACATTCCGTGGTATAATAGAGCCATCCTTTTAGAAAGGGGGCTTCCCCATGCGTTTTCTCCACCTCTCCGACCTGCACCTGGGCAAACGGGTCTGCGAGTTCTCCATGCTGGACGACCAGCGCTATATTTTAGAGCAGATCTTATCCCTGCTCGATTCCCGCCCCGTGGATGCCGTGCTGCTGGCCGGTGACCTGTACGACAAACCCGTGCCGCCTGCCGAGGCGGTCCGCCTGCTGGACTGGTTCCTCACCGAGCTTTCCCGCCGGGAGCTGCCGGTGTTCGCCATCTCGGGCAACCACGATTCCGCTGACCGCGTGGCCTTTGGCTCTGCCCTGCTGGCCGAAAGCAGGGTCTACGTCTCGCCGGTGTTTTCCGGGCCGCCGGAACCCATCACCCTCACCGATGCACACGGCCCGGTCGATCTGTACTTACTGCCCTTTTTGAAGCCCGCCATGGTGCGGCACGTCTGGCCGGACGCGCCCATTGAGAGCTACAACGATGCCCTTGCCTGCGTGCTGGATCACTGTTCGCCTGACCCGGCCCGCCGCAGTGTGCTGGTGGCACACCAGTTCGTGGCAGGAGCTGCCTCCTGCGAGAGCGAGGAGCCCAGCGTGGGCGGCATCGACTGGGTGGATGCCGCCCTGTTCGACAAGTTCGACTATGTGGCGCTGGGGCATCTGCACAGCCCCCAGAAGGTGGGCCGGAACACCCTGCGCTACTGCGGAACGCCGCTGAAGTATTCTTTCTCGGAGGCCAGCCAGCACAAGAGCGTGACCTTTGTGGAGCTGGGCGAAAAGGGCAGCGTGACCATTGCCGCCGAACCGCTGGTGCCCCGGCACGATCTGCGGGAGCTGCGCGGCCGCTACATGGAGCTGACCGACCGCCGCAATTACGAGGGCACCGCCGTGGACGATTACCTGCACATCACCCTGACCGATGAGCAGGACATTCCCGAGGCACTGGCCCGCCTGCGGGTCATCTACCCCAACCTGATGCGGCTGGATTACGACAACCGCCGCACCCAGACCCGGCAGGAGCTGGATGCCCCTGCAAAGGCCGAACAGAAAACACCGCTGGAGCACTTTGCAGATTTTTACCAGCTGCAGAACAACCAGCCCCTGACCCATGAGCAGGCGGCATTCTGCCAGCAGCTCATTGAAAGCATCTGGAAGGAGGAGGACGCATGAGACCGCTCAAGCTGACCCTCTCGGCCTTTGGCCCCTATGCAGGCACCACCACCCTGCCGCTGGAGCAATTGGGCAGAGGCGGGCTCTACCTTGTCACCGGCGACACCGGCGCGGGCAAGACCACCCTGTTCGATGCCATCACCTACGCCCTGTATGATCATTCCAGCGGCGGCGTGCGGGATGGGGCCATGCTCCGCAGCAAATACGCGGACCCCGGCACCCCCACCTTTGTGGAGCTGGAATTTGAGGTGCGGGGGCAGCGGTACACCGTCCGGCGCAACCCGGAGTATCTGCGCCCCAAGGCACGGGGCGAGGGATTCACCACCGAAAAGGCAGATGCCGCCCTGACTTATGCCGACGGCCGCCCGCCTGTGACCAAAGCCAAGGAGGTAACTGCCGCTGTCATTGATATCATCGGGCTGGACTACAACCAGTTTTCCCAGATCGCCATGATCGCGCAGGGGCAGTTCACCCGCCTGCTCAATGCCACCACCGAGGAGCGGAGCAGGATCTTCCGCAAGCTGTTCCGCACCCAGCGCTACCAGAAACTGCAGGAGGCGCTGGCCGAGGAAAACTCCGCCCTCACGGCCCGGCGCGCCGCCCTGAACGCAAAGCTGGACGCTGTGCTCGCGGGCATCTCGTATGATGCCGCCGACCCGGAGGCCGAAACACTGGGGACACTTTCGGCGCAGATGCCGCCGGATGCAGTGACCTCCCTGCTGGAGGGGCTGACCGCCCGGCAGGAAGCCGCCGCCGCACAGGCCGCAGACGCGCTGGCTGCGCTGGACAGGCAATTGAGCACGCTACAGACCACGCTGGGTGCAGCAGAGCAGGCAGAGCGCCAGCGGCAGGAGGTTGCCGGAGAGCTGACCAGGGCCCGAAGTACCGCCCAGCTGGAATCCGCCAAGGCCAACACCCGGCGCAAAACACTGGAAGCGCTGGATGCGGCACTCACGGCCTCTGAAGCAGAGCTTGCCGCTCTGGCCGATGCCGACACTCGCCGGGTAGAGTTGGAGGCAGAAGCGGCCCGTCTTGCCCAGCGGGAAACCGCACTGAACGAGCTGGCCCGGAGCCTGACAGAGTGCCAGCACCGGAACACAGCCGCACGCGCCGCGCAGGAGGCCTACCGGCAGGCGGCGGGCAGACAGACCGAGGCCCATTCTGCCCGGGACACGCTGGAGCGTGCCTTTCTGGATGCGCAGGCGGGCCTGCTGGCTCAGACGCTGGAAGAGGGTGCCCCCTGCCCTGTCTGCGGCAGCACCCACCACCCGGCCAGAGCCCACCTGCCCCGCACCGCCCCCACGAAGTGCAGGTGAACCAAGCCAAGCAGGCCGCCGCCCAGGCCGACAGCGCCGCACAGGAGGCCAGTGCCGCCGCGCGGGAAGCGCTGACGCGGGAGCAGGAGGGCCGTGCCCAGCTGCGGAAGGATGCCGAAGCGCTCCTGCCCGAACGGTTCACTTCGCCCGAGGGGCCGGTGCCCCTGACCGTGAGCCTGCTCAAGACTGCGCTGGCCGAGGAGAACGATGCTCTGCACACCGCACAGGCCGAACTGAAGCAGCGCCAGACCAAAAACCATACCGACTGCCACCGCAAAAAAGAGCTGGAAGCCCAGCGCAAAGCACAGGCAGAACAGCGCACCGCTCTGGAAGCGCAGGTGACGGCAGCCCAGCAGGCTGCCGCCGCCGCCCAGGCTGCGGTGCAGACACTGGAAGCCCGGCAGACTGCGGAGCAGACCGCGCAGCCCCAGAAGATCGCGGCGCTCAAGGCAGAGCAGAACGAGCTGCTGGCCCGGCGCAAGGCCCTTGCCGCACAGGAGAAAGACCTGAACGCCCGGCTGCTGCCCAACCGGAGGGCGTTGGCCGATCACCGGAAGCTTGCCGACCAGCGGGACGCGCTGGATGCCCGTTGGCAGTGGGTAAACGCGCTGGCCTCCACGGCGGGCGGCACCCTGAGCAGCAAGCAGAAGATCCGGCTGGAGGCCTACATCCAGATGAATTACCTCGACCGCATCCTTGTCCACGCCAACACCCGCCTGATGCAGATGACGGCGGGCCAGTACGAGCTGGAGCGCATCGGTGCCGAGAACCAGCGCAGCCAGTCGGGCCTTGACCTGGGAGTCATCGACCACTACAACGGCACCCGCCGCAGTGTCAAGACCCTGTCCGGCGGCGAGAGCTTCAAGGCCTCGCTGGCGCTGGCCCTGGGTCTTTCCGATGAAGTCCAGAGCACCGCAGGCGGCATCCGGCTGGACACCCTCTTCCTCGATGAGGGCTTCGGCTCGCTGGATGAGGAATCGCTGGAGCAGGCCATCCGGGTGCTTTCCGGCCTGACCGAAGGTGATCGGCTGGTGGGCATCATCTCCCATGTCGCCGCCCTGAAGGACCGCATCGACCGGCAGGTGGTCGTGCATAAGGAGCGGAGCGGGGGCAGCTGGGTGGAGATTGTGACGTAACCAGAAGACTCCGGCTTCAATGGGTAGCCCATCCTTCCATACAACCTCTCCGTCATCTTCGCTTCGCTTGATGCCACCTCCCCTAGTAGGGGAGGCCTTGGCATTCCGTCGCGTTTTCGAGTGTAAGCGCTTCGCTACTATTTGCCCTGCTAACGTTAACATTTTCACCTTGCGGCAGATACTGTTTTTGGAGCGCCAGCGAAAATAGCGAAAAATAAGCCTTTTGCCAAGGGCTCCCCTACTAGGGGAGCTGTCGCAGCGAAGCCTGCGACTGAGAGGTTGTACAGAGCAGGGCTTTCCCGCATAAACGACCACACCTCCGCACACATTAAGTGCGGAGGTGTTTCTTATGTCCCACAAGCAAAAGCATGTCGGCCCCACATCCAGCCGGGTGAGCCCGCCGCTGGGGGCACTGCCCAGCCAGCCGGACAGCCCGGAAGTGCAGCTGCCGCCGCCGGAACCGGATCTGCCGCCGATCCAGGCAGTCCCCATGACGGACGGCACACCGGCAGCCTGCATGCAGAAAAACGCCAAGGAATTTCTGGCAGGAAATACACCCGGCGTAATGGCGCAGTATGCTCCCGGGCTGTTCACGGAGCAGAAGCGAAACAGCCGCCAGCCCGCACCGGATGACCCGGAGGCGGTAAAAGAACTGGTTCGCCTGCGGGAAGAGGAGCCTTATGGTTGACCCTCTCCGTCACGCCTCGCGTGCCAGCTTCCCCGGCGGGGGAGCCCTTGGCAGAACGTGCCGTTCTGTGAAGATCGCTTGCGGCTCCTGCAAGTAAAATCAAAATTTTCAAATTATTTTCCAATTACCTGTTGAAATCTTCGCCGCGTTCTTATATTATGATAACAAACAAAGCAAAGGCAGGTAAGGAAACATGGCAGAAATCAAATACGAAGTGGTCCAGCGCATTGCAGTGCTGTCTCAGCGGCCCCGCGGCTGGGAGCGCCAGCTCAATCTCATCAGCTGGAACGATGGCGAACCCAGTACGACATCCGTGATTGGTCCCCGGACGGCACCCGCATGGGCAAGGGCATTTCCCTGAGCGGCGAAGAGCTGGCCATCCTCAAGGGCATTCTGGAAGATCTGGAGCTGTAAGATGGACTACCGCGAGGAGTTTTTGCAGATCTGGCACCAGCATGTCTCCCGCCCGGGCAGCGAAAAGCTGCTGGACTGGCTGGACAACAAGACGGATTTCTTCTCGGCTCCGGCCTCCACCCGGTTCCATGGGGCCTGTGACGGCGGCCTGTGTATGCACAGCCTGAACGTCTACCATGCTCTCCACGACGGCTTTTTCACCGAGGGCGAGAGTGAGGAGAGCTATGCCATCTGTGCTCTGCTGCACGATCTGTGCAAGGCCAACTACTACAAAAAGGGCACCCGCAATGTGAAGAACGATGCCACCGGCCAGTGGGAAAAGGTGCCCAGCTACAGCGTGGAGGATCTGTTCCCCTATGGCCACGGCGAGAAGAGCGTGTTCTTGATCGAGCGGTTTATGAAGCTGAAGGTCGAGGAAGCGGTGGCCATCCGCTGGCACATGGGCGGCTTTGACGATGCGGCTAAGGGCGGCTGCTTCGCCATCTCGGAGGCTTACGACAAATACCCGCTTGCCGTCAAGCTCCACATTGCCGACCTGAAGGCCACCTACCTCATGGAACACCGCACCAGCGCCGTGCGGTAACATCCCCAAGATACAAAAAAGACGATGCACAGCGTTTGTGCATCGTCTTTTTGTTATACAGTCATTAAGCTTTCCAGCTGATGTACCAGATCCACCGCCTGATGGTCGAGTGCCGTGGTGGGCTTCCAGTCCGGCTGCGCAAAGGGGCAGCGTTCCTCCTCCGGTTCCGGCGGTGCAGTCTGCGGGGCAGGCTCCTGCTCCGCTGCGCTCTGCTCCGGCGCAGCATCCTCCCGGGGCTGCTCTGCCTTGGGGGCATCCGCCGCCGGGTGGAACACGATCACCGGCAGGCCGGGCTGTTCCAGCACCTTGGGCTGCGGGGGCACGGGCGGCAGCAGACTGTTTGCCCGCGCCTGCTCACACAGAGCTTCCAGCTCGGCGTTCTCCTGCCGCAGTGCCACCATCTCCCGCTCACAGGCGTAAAGCCGGGTCTGGTAACGGCGGATCTCCGCATTGGCAGCAGCAAGACGGCGGTTCAACAGCTCCGCCTGAGCGGGCTGGCTCGGGAGCCGTCTCCCGGTTTCCGGTTCGACCTGCGCCATCATTTCCTCCACTTCCTGCACCCTGCGCAGAGCGCGGCGGTATTCACGGGCAGCGACGGCACAATAACGCTCCACACAGCGCAGCACACTGGTCCTGCGGCAGCTCAGCCATTCGGTGCGCAGCCAGATGTCGTTTGGTACCATCTCTGCTCCTCCCGCTCACGCGCGCAAGAGACCACGCCCCCTCCCGGGCGGTTCACACTGTAACTTACAAACTTACTTGCGCTTATTCAGGATCGCCAGCAGCTCATCGTAGTAACGGTTGTCGCTGCTTTCTTCCTCCACCGGCTTTGCGGCGCTGTTTGCGGCGGCAGCAGGCTGCTGCTTTGCGGCACCCGCGCCGGAAACATCCGAGCTGAACACTGCGCTGGGGGTGGAAGCACCGGCACCTGCGGCATTGTTCAGGCTGCTGCGCAGGCCATCGGCGGCCTTGTTGTCAAAGCCGGTAGCCACAACGGTAACGCGCATCTCATCGGACAGGTTCTCATCGAACGCAGTACCCCAGATGATGTTTGCATCGGGGTGAGCGCTCTGGGTGATGAGGCCGGCAGCGGTCTCGACATCCTCCAGGCCGATATCGGGGCTGGAGGTGATGTTGATGATCACGCCGTGTGCACCGGCAATGCTGGTTTCCAGCAGCGGAGAGGAGATTGCAGCCTTGGCGGCGTTCTCAGCCTTGCCGGCACCCTTGGCGCTGCCGACGCCCATGTGAGCGTAGCCGGCGTCCTTCATGATGGAGCGCACGTCGGCGAAGTCCAGTTGATAAAGGCCGGCACATTGATCAGGGCGGAGATGGACTCGACGCCCTGACGCAGCACATTATCGGCGGCCTGGAAGGCGTTCATCAGGGTGATCTTTTCCTGGCTGATCATCTTCAGGCGCTCATTCGGGATAACGATCAGGCTGTCAACGTGCATGAGCAGGTTTGCAATGCCCTGCTCTGCCAGGCCCATCTTGCGCTTGCCCTCAAAGGAAAAGGGCTTGGTGACGATGCCCACGGTCAGGATGCCCAGATCGTGTGCCACCTCAGCCACAACAGGAGCCGCACCCGTGCCGGTGCCGCCGCCCATACCGGCGGTGATAAAGACCATCTGGGAGCCCTTCAGGGCATTTGCGATCTCGTCCTTGCTTTCCTCGGCAGCACGCTGGCCGATCTCGGGATCAGCGCCCGCGCCGCGGCCCTTGGTGAGCTTGGAGCCCAGCTGCACTTTGGTGGCAGCATGGTTCTTGGCCAGCGCCTGCTGGTCGGTGTTCATTGCAATAAATTCTACGCCCTGCAGACCGTCGCTGACCATGCGGTTGACTGCGTTGCCGCCGCCGCCGCCCACGCCAATGACCTTGATCGTCGTAACATTTTCATCCATTTCTTCATCGAGCATGAGTGCCATAACTTTTGTCCTCCATCGGATATGTTATCGTAAACCTGCGCTTTTCGCACAAGAAGAGTTCGATACTATACTTATATAACTGTATCGTATCATCTTTTTGCCCCGATTGCAAGACAAATTTGTTTTTGCAGAGGTTTTTTTCACCGTCTCGTTTCCCGGGGCCGATTCCCGCCGAATTTGCGCCCCCAAACCGGCCAAAATCTCTGTAAATCCGGCATAGCCCCGGTCGATATGCGCCGGGTGGGTGATGACCGTGGTTCCCCGGGCCGCAAGCCCCGCCAGCACCAGTGCCGCCCCGCCCCGCAGGTCAGGGGCCTCCACCACGGTGCCGCGCAAAAGGCCGCCCGGCGCAATGGTCAGCACCCTGCCTGCCGTTTCGGCTTGTGCGCCCAGGCGGCAAAAACCCTCGGCACAGCCGAACCGGCGCTCAAAGATCACGTCCTCGATGCTGCTCTCGCTGTCGGCACAGAGCATTGCCGCCGCCAGCAGCGGGGCAGCATCGGTGGCAAGGGCCGGATAGGCCCCGGTAAACACCCGGCCTGCCCCGTGCAGCCGCCCAAAGCGGGAAATTCGCACCGTATCCCCCGCCGGTTCCACCCGGCACCCCATTTGTCCCAGAATTTCCAGCACCGGTGCATAGAGCTCAGGGGCGCAGCCGGTCAGTTCCACCCGGCCGCCCGCCGCCGCACAGCCGCAGGCCAGCGTGGAAGCAAAAATGCGGTCGGGCAGGGGCGAAAAACAGCACCCGGAAAGCCCCCGCCGCCCTTCGATGCGGATCGTGGAGCTGCCTGCCCCCTCGATGCAGCCGCCGCACCGGTTCAGAAAAGCGGCAAGGTCGGCGATCTCCGGTTCCCGGGCCGCCCCCCGCAGGATGGTCCTGCCTCTGGCACAGGCAGCGGCCAGCAGAAGCGTCTCGGTGGCCCCTACGCTGGGAAAACGCAGGGTGATCTCGGCCCCGTGCAGGCCGGAGGGAGCCGTCAGCACCAGCCGCCCCTCCCCCGCTTCCAGCTCCACCGCCCCCATTTTTTCCAGCCCCGCCAGATGCAGGTCGATGGGCCGGGCCCCGATGCGGCACCCGCCGGGCGAGGCTGGTCTCGGCGCGGCCCACGCCTTGCCAGCAGCGGCGCGCAGAACAGGATGGAGGCCCGCATTTGTCCGCCGTTGCCCGGCAGGGTGCTGTTGGCAGGCGGGCCGGAGAGGACCGCGTCACTGCCCTCCCACCGGGCGGAACAGCCCACACCCCGCAAAAGCGCCATGCAGTGCTCCACATCCGCAAGGCGGGGCACAGCCTGGAGCCGCACCTCTCCCGTGCAGAGCAGCGATGCCGCAAAAAGCGGCAGAACGCTGTTTTTCGCCGCCGGAATTTTTACGCTTCCGTTCAGCGGGCGGCCCCCTGTCACCACGATCCGTTCCTCCATGTCCGTGCCCCCATTCCGCAAAAGATACCCCACCGTATGCAAAACAGGGCCGGAGTGTGAGGCGGACAAGTTTGTTTTGTAATTTATAGCATCCTCGCCCTCTCAGGCGCTTCGCGCCAGCTCTCCCAGAGGGAGAGCCAAGAACGTAACGGTAAAGCTCTTGCCTCTCCCTTTGGGAGAGGTGGCTTTGCGAAGCAAAGACGGAGAGGGCGAGGATGCTTACCGGTCTTGCTTCCGCAAAAATTCTTCCACCTGTTCCGGCTCTGCGGCGCAGCTTCCCTGACAGATGCCGGGTTTGCCGCCGCCGCGGCCATTGAGGGCGGCGTTCAGGGCTTTGGTCAGGGCACGGACATCACCGCCCGCCTGGGCGATACAGTAGCCGGTGCCCTTTTCGTTGGGGGTCAGGGCCGCGCACAGGCCGGTGGTGGCTTCGCTCAGGCGGCCAGCCAGCCGGTGCAGGCCGTCCGGGTCCAGCCCCGGCACGATGCGGATGGCATCCGCACCGGGCGTTGCCAGCGCGGCCAGCGCGTCAAAGAGCTGGCTGCACAGCCCGAAGTGGGTGAATTTCAGGGCGGTGTACTCGTCATACACCCGGTGCACGGCGTTGGCCGTCTCGCTGGCCTTGGCGCTGAGCAGGGCACCGATCTCTGCCTGCCGCGCCCGCATGGCCTGTGCGGCTTCCAGCGCGCGCCCGCCGCAGACGATGCTCAGGCGCACGCCGCCCTTATAGTTTTCAGCGGCCAGGATCTTGATCTGGCCCACCGCACCGGTAAAGGCGGTGTGGGTGCCGCAGCAGGCACAGACATCCGCCCCGGGGATGGTCACGATCCGCACCTGCCCCTCGATCTCCTTTTTGGAGCGGTAGGTCAGGGCGGCCAGCTCCTCCCGGGTGGGGTAGGTGATGTTCACCGGCACATTCTCCCAGATGATGCGGTTGGCGGCAGTCTCGGCCGCTTTCAGCCCCTCGGCGGAGATGGGGATGTTCGTGTCCATCCGCACGGCATCGGAGCCGATGTGGAAGCCCACATTCTCGGCCCCGAACATGCTGTGCAGGATGCCGGAGAGGATGTGCTCGCCGGTGTGCTGCTGCATCTTGTCAAAGCGCCATGCCCAGTCGATGGCCTGTGCCGCTTTGGCCCCGGGCACTGCTCCGGCGGGCAGGGAGGAGACCGTGTGCCAGATGACACCCGCCTGCTCGTGGACATCGGTGACGGTCAGCACTGTGCCGTCGGCAAGGGTCAGGGTGCCCCGGTCGGCAGGCTGGCCGCCGCCCTCGGGGTAGAATACCGTGCCGTCCAGCGCGATGCGTCCGCCGCCGGTCCGGCTGTCCGGCTCTGCGGCTAAAATATGCCCCACCGCCTCCCGGCGGTAGGCATCGTGTTCATAGTATTTTTCGGTTGGCTGCATAAGCACCTCCTAATATAAAAACAAGTATACCACGTTTTTTGCCTGTGGAAAATAGTCTGCAGTTATGTTATGATAGAAAACAGACAAGCCCCAGCAAAAAGTTTGAGACGAGGAAGGGTTTACAATGCGTGAAAGTGGTATTCTGATGCCGGTGTCCAGCCTGCCCGGCCCCTACGGGATCGGCTGCTTTGGCAAAAAGGCAGAAAAATTTGTGGATTTCCTTGCGGCGGCAGGCCAGAAGATCTGGCAGATCCTGCCCCTGAGCCCCACGGGCTATGGGGACAGCCCCTACCAGAGCTGCTCTGCCTTTGCGGGCAACCCTTATTTCATTGATCTGGATGCTCTGAAAGCCGAGGGGCTGCTGACAGCCGCCCAGCTCAAGGCCGAGCCCTGGGGCAAGGACCCGCTGAACGTGGATTACGGCACCCTGTACACCAGCCGCTACAAGATCCTGCGCGCCGCCTATGCCGCCTGGCGCAGGCAGTGTGCAGGCCGGCACGGCTGTGCCCATTACTATCCGGATGCGTACTATGCCTTCACGCTGGAAAACGAGGGCTGGCTGGAGGATTATGCCCTCTACATGGCCCTCAAGACCGCCAACGGCATGAAGAGCTGGACCCAGTGGCCCCGGGAGTACCGCAAGCGGGAGCCGCAGGCGCTGGAAGCTTTTAAGGCAGAGAACGAGGAGGAGATCGGCTTCTGGAAGTTTCTGCAGTACGAGTTCAGCATCCAGTGGAAGAAGCTGAAAGCCTACGCCAACGCCAATAACGTACAGATCCTGGGCGATATCCCCATCTATGTCTCGGCAGATTCCGTGGATGCCTGGGTGGGCGGCCCGCTGTTTGAGCTGGATGCAGACGGCGGCTTTGCCCGGGTAGGCAGGCTGCCCGCCGGATTACTTCTCGGCAGACGGCCAGCTCTGGGGCAACCCGCTGTACAACTGGCCTACCATAAGCAGACCGGATATGCCTGGTGGATCCAGCGTGTCCGCCATGCGCTGGGCATCTATGACCTGCTCCGCATCGACCACTTCCGTGGTTTTGACACCTACTGGGCCATCCCGGCAGACAGCACTACCGCCAAGACCGGCAAGTGGGAGACCGGCCCCCGGATGGAGCTGTTCAACGCGCTGGAAGGTGCGCTGGGCAAGCTGCCCATCATCGCCGAGGATCTGGGTGAGCTCTTCCCCAGTGTGCGGGAGCTGCTGGCAGACAGCACCTTCCCGGGCATGAAGGTGCTGCAGTTCGCGTTCGGCGGCGGGGACAGCGAGTACCTGCCCCACAACCACGTCAAGAACAGCGTGGTCTACCCCGGCACCCATGACAACACGACGCTGACCGCCTGGTGGGACGAGAGTGCATCGGCCAAGGAGAAGGCTGTGGCCGCCGCCTACCTGCATCTGACCGGCTGTCAGCCCACCGCAAAGGAGGTGGCCGCTGTCAGAACAGAGGCGGCCCGCACCGCGCTGCTCCGGGCTGCGCTGGGCTCTGTGGCCGATCGTGCCATCATCCCCATGGCCGACTGGCTGGGCCTGGGCGAGGAAGCCCACCTGAACAGCCCCGGCAAGCTGGGCGGAAACTGGAGCTGGCGCGCCGCCGATGGGTTCGACACTGCCGCGCTGGCCAAGCGCATTCTGGCGGAGTGCGCCGTGTACTGCCGTACATAACCGGGCCGGAAACCCGGAGTGTGTTTAGCAGTTTGACGAAAATGTAAAAAATTACGTTAAAGTTTGTGCGTTTTGCTGGAAACGCCCGGCACAAGATGGTATAATTCCGGTAATGGGGGCTGCGCTTTCAGCGGCCGTGTGGCAAAGCTGTGCCGGAGGGGAGAGAGTCCGGCACCGGATAATGGGGAAAAACGCATGAAAAAAGAATGGACGGAACAGGATCTGCGCGCCTTTGCAGAAAACGCACAGACCGCCTTTGAGGACGTGACCCTGACGGAAGCCGATGAGGAGGCCGCGGACACCTGGCAGGACGATGGCCTGCAGGTGGATTATGTCCTGCGCAATGGGCAGGTGGACTGCGTGCTGCGCCGCCTGATCGAGGCGGACGGCAAGCTCTGGCAGCTGCAGATGACGGCCCCGCTGGCGGGCAGCGACCTGCCGGAGGACCGGATGACCGCGCGGGAGCGGGAGCTCTGCCGGGATGATATGAATCACGATTTCCTGACCGGTGTGTTCAACCGCCGCTATTTTGAAACGGAGTTCTGCACCCGGCTGGATGAGTGGACGGATGCCCATCGCTGTGCTTCGCTGGCGCTGGTGGCGCTGGACGATGAGGACGGGATGCGCACCCGGCAGGGCGATGCCGTGATGAACCAGCTGGTCTGTTTTGTGGCCAACCAGTGGAAAAAGCACTACGACCGCCCTGCAGAGCGGGTGGTCTGCCGCCTGACGGACACGCTGTTCGCCATCGGCTGCGCGGATAAGAACTGCGCAGAGCTGGCCGAGGAGCTGAACGGCATTTATGCCGAGATGCCCCGCGCGTGCGTGGCATCGGTGGGCCTGATGCGCCGGGTGCCCTTTACCCAGTCCATCGGCTGCGCCTGCACCGGCGAGGTGCGGGGCAAGAACTGGGACGCGCTGTATCAGCTGTGTGAGCAGCGCCTGAAGGCGGCTCAGACCGCCGGCGGTGACCAGATCTGCAGCAAATAAACCGAATGCATAAAATCCCCCTTTGCAGGACAAGCTAGTGCCACAAAGGGGGATTTTTGTATGGAAAATCAGAAAAATGATAACCTGAATCTGCTGGAAGCGGTGGTGCAGAACACGGAGATGGGCAAGAACACGCTGGAACAGATCGTGCCCATGACCGAGGATCCTGCCTTCCGGGCCGAGCTTCTGCGGGAGCGGAATCTCTACCGGGAACTGAATCAGGAGGCCCACACTGCCATTGAGGCCTGCGGCGGCACGGCTCAGGGCCAGAGCATCATGGCAA
>ENA-OQKK01000287-OQKK01000287.1-human-gut-metagenome-genome-assembly--contig:-NODE-287-length-14766-cov-3.265387_pt1 | contig 14766 bp, 13 predicted proteins | sample MGYA00242648_ERZ504797 | MGnify/ENA primary metagenome ERZ504797 (study PRJEB26092, sample SAMD00036412) | human gut metagenome | host: Homo sapiens | study: EMG produced TPA metagenomics assembly of... | reverse complement strand
TGGGTGTTGTAAATCAGTGCTTTACATTGGACAAGTGTACAATTTTAACTTTTGATTGTATGGGTTTGCAATATACTTTTGCTTTCATGGTGGAGGGAAATGCCCTCCTTTTGATAATTTAAATTCATACATGAATGGTTTATACCGATTTATGCTCTTTCTATTTCTCGGTGTTCGATGAACATGCCGTGGATATGACATTGGAAGAGTTTGTGAAGCTTCTGCGTGGCGAACGCTGGAAGGTGCAAGTAGAAGAGTATCAGCGCCTGAAGGCTTCGGGCAGGGAGACAGAGGCCAAGAAGTTAAAGAGAAAACTGGCCGCGCTGGTGATAGCCGGGCGTTGCGATGGGAGCCATGCCGAAACCAATCTGAAGCAGTGGAGCGGGGACGCCATGCTGGATGTGGATAAATGTAACGGCCGTGTGTCTGAGTTCTTGCAGGTCTTGAAGGACACTCCTTGGGTGAAGGCGGCATGGCGCAGCGTTTCGTACGACGGGCTGAAACTGGTGGTGCGTGTGGAAGCGGAGAGTGTGGACGAGTATCGTCTGGCATACGCATTGGTGGCATGGCACGTGGCGCAGCTTCTTGCCTTTCCCTGTGACATGAGTTGCAAGAATCCACCCGTCCTTGCTTTGCATCGTATGATCCGGAGGCTTTTTTCGTCCGGATACCGAAGTTTTCCCTGGCGGCGCTTTGTGACGGAGCATCCCGACAGGGTGGGGGAGATTCTGGCGGAGCTGAAAGTGAAGACCCCGGCAGGTGCGTCCGGGCCTCCCGTTGCGGCTTCGGGCATGCTGCACACATTCTTCAACGAGTTCTGGAGCAGAATCCTTTGTGGATGGCAAAAGAATGAGTTTTGTTGAAGCTGGGACGTATCGCCCGCTATAAAGGAGTGGGCGAGGAAGAGTTGGCACGGCTGAAAACGCTGGCGGTGGAAAGGCTGGCGGGTATGGGGTGTGCCGCCGGGGATATACCTCCGCGCATAGACTCCGGATACCGGTATGCCGACATGAACAAGGGGCCCGAAACACCTGCTTCCAGGGCTCACAAGGCTCAGGGCTCACCTATGCGGTATTCTGAGCCCAATGAGGGGGAGGAAGAGGCTGAGTTAGAGAAACTTGAGGCTGACAAGTTGCGTCGTGAAGTTCCGTGTCTTCCGGATGAACTGTTCGACCGTTTGCCCGACTTTTTGAAGCGTGGTTTGACGCACGTCCGCAACAAGCGCGAGAGGGATATTCTGTTGCTCTCCATGATTACCAACATCAGCGGTTGTCTGGCCGGGGGTGAGGATGAATTATGGAGGAATGGTTTATTCCGCCGATCTCTACCTGGTGGCTTTGGCCGGTTCGGGCAGAGGAAAGGGGGTGATGCAACTGGCGGCAATTCTGCCCGCAGCCATTCAGGAGTATTACGATGAATTGAACAGGAAGGATGAGCGTGAGTACCGGCAGAAGCTGCTGAAGTGGAATCTGGAGGAACGGCTTGCCGCTCAGGAAAAGAGGGTTCCCGATTTGGACCAATGCCCGGAGATGCCGGTGGAACGCATCCTGAAGGTGGCTCCCAATATTTCGAAAAGCCAGTTGATACTGGCTTTGGAGGCGGGTGGAGCGGTCGGCTTGGTGATGAATGCCTCCGAGCTGGACATGATAAGTTCTGCCATGCACCAGGAGTATGGAAAACATGATGATGTGATGCGTGCCGCTTCCCAGCACGAGGAGGTGTCTTCTTATTTCAAGACGGATCACCGGCTTGTTGTTGTGAGTGACCCTCATCTGGCATTATGCGCTTCGGGTACTCCCGCCCAGTTGCATAAATTTATTTCTTCGCTGGAGAATGGAATGTACAGCCGTGTGGCTTTCTATGTGGGACAGGCCCCCTGGGAGTATAAGTCGGCAAACCCCGGCAAGGCCCGGCTGGATATGCGCGCTTATTTCAAAGGGATGGGCGAGGAGCTGCTGCGTATGTTCATCTTTCTCTCCGGATCGCCTACCGAGGTGGTTTTCACCGAGGAACAATGGAAAGAGCATACGGAGCGTTTCAGAACGTATCTGCGTGAGGTAGTGGCGGAAGATGATGATTCTCCGGGGGCCATTGTGTTGCGCCACGGACTGATGATGTCTCGTATTGCCATGGTGCTGACTGCATTGCGTAAGTGTGAGCCGCAATGGAATACATCGGAGTGGAAGTGTTCGGATGAGGATTTCCATACGGCAATGCAGATAGTGGATGTGTTGCTGGAACACAGTTTGCTGCTTTCCACTTCCATGGATGATACTGCCGGAAGAATCAGGCCGGTAAAGGCTTTTTTCAAACTGCGTCCCGTTTTGAAAAAAATGCCGCGCGAGTTCACCTATTCGGAGCTGATGGCGGCTGCCAATGAAGCCGGGTTGCCTACAGCATCCGTGAAACGTTATTTGTTGCGTTTGGTGTATTATCAAATCGTTGAGAAAGAGGATGGTAAGTATAGAAAGACCGGCAAGTCTTGGCTCAGAAAACCGCCTAAGTGAGCCCTGAGCCTTGTGAGCCTTAAATGCAGGTGAAAAAGATCCTGTTGTTTTCAAAAAACAACAGGATCTTTCCGGTAAAACAACAGGGGATTTTAAAAAAACAACAAGGTCTTTCAATGTAGACAACAGGTCCTTTGGGAAGCGTATGTCCTAAGGTTCTCCCAGATGCCTCACTATGATTGCCACTTCATGCTTCAGAAAGCTGTGGCGGAATTTGTTGTAGCCCGCTTCGTTCAATTCTTCCTGTAGCAGCATGTTTCTCCGCATCCAGCGATACAGGGTTTGCAGGGCTGCCGCGGCAGTTCGCCCCGGGCTGTATAGTTCTGCCAGTTCCGCTTTGTCATACGCTCTGATAATGAATGCTTTTTCTTCTTGGTTCATGTTCTTTTATCGTTTTGATTATAGGGTAAAGATACGCAAAATGTCCTTGTTTTCCTACTCTCTCTGTAAGTTATTCTCGACATTTCCCGACAATGTTCTACGGCTCTCTACCAATGTCGACACAGGGCTTCCGCTTCATCGTATCTTTGTAGTGTAATCAAAAGTCAATCATAGCCGGCTTAGTGGTTAACGGTTGATTGCCAGTGTGTTCTTAATTTGCAAGTTTTAATTTTAATTTGAAAAAGTATGGGAAGAACAGTTTCTATCGGTGGTAAAGCGTAATAATCCGCTTGATCAGGATGCAGTGCCTAAGTTTATGCACAAGCTCAGGCCAATGGCCATGTGGAGATTCGCGAAATGGCGGATCGTATTCAGAAAACCTGTACGGTGACGCGTGCGGATGTTATGGCTGTGCTTGTTGCCTTGGAGGATGTGATTATGGAGGCTCTGGAAGGGGGCGAGATCGTAAGGCTTGCCGATCTGGGCACTTTCCAGATAGGGCTGAGCGGAAGAGGTGCGGAAACGGAGGATACGTATGATGTGTCGATGATTAGAAAAGCGCGTATCAATTTCCGTCCGGGTATTGCGCTAAGCGGTATTCTGGCAGCACTGAAATATACGAAGGTGGATAAATTGCCGGTGAAAACGAAGGAAGAGCAAAAGCCTGCTTAAGTAGATGGCGGACAAGTGTTTAATTTTAAAAAAAACTGTAGGATGAAAGGTAAATCTGTTTGGAGCACTATTTTGAAAGTGGTGATTGCAGTAGCTACGGCTATTGCGGGTGTAGTAGGAATCAGCTCGTGCATAGGGGGATGAGAGTGATTAATCTGATTGTTGTCCACTGTTCCGCCACAAAGGCGGACAGGGACTTTACCGAACAGGATTTGGAGGTGTGCCACCGCAGGCGTGGAATGAACGGACCCGGATATCATTTTTATATCCGCAAGAACGGGGATATAAAAACAACCCGTCCCATAGAGAAAATAGGGGCGCATGCGCGTGGACATAATGCGCAGAGTATCGGGATATGCTATGAGGGGGGAATCAGTGAGCGGGGCAGGCTGGCGGATACGCGGACGGTGTGGCAGAAACATTCGTTGCGTGTACTGGTCAGGGCGTTGCTGGTGGATTATCCCGGTTGCAAGGTTTGCGGTCATCGGGATTTAAGTCCGGATTTGAACGGAAATGGCGAGATAGAGCCTGAGGAATGGGTGAAACAGTGCCCCTGTTTTGATGTTTCGAAAGAAAAATATAGTAAATAATATTTATATATTAAAACGTAATAAGACTAATTCTCTTTCTAATGTGTTAATATTTTAACAAATTCAGAAGAGAATTAGTCTTATGGTATTATGTAATTACTTTTGAAATTACTTTTTATTTACATTTTCAGTGCCATATCCATAGCCGTAACCGTATTTTTTACCGTATCCGTAATACTTGCCATACTTGCCGTATCCATAGTAATATCCGTACTTCTTTTTCTTCATGTCCAGTCCGTTGATAAGGGTACATAGGTTGGGCAGTTTTTTCTGTTCGCTCAGTTCGTTGATTAAAGTATAATCTGCCTTGTGGGTGTAGTCTGCCCGGCACACATAGATGCTGGCGTTGGCTACGCGCGAAATCAGCAGGGTATCGGTCACCATGCCGATGGGGGCGGTATCCAGAATGATATAGTCAAAATGCTTTTTCAGTATGTCGATAGCCTGAGACAAAGATTCACGTGCCACCAGTTCGGTCGGGTTGGGAGGAATAGGCCCTCCGGGCAGAATGGACAAGTTGGCATTGATGCGTGAAACTTGTACCAGCGACATCAGGTCGGTATGTTCCGGGTTGGCGAGGAACTGGCTGATGCCTTGTTCCCTGTGTGATAAGTTGAAAGCTTTGTTCAGGCTCGGCTTGCGGATGTCAAGCCCCACGATCACGATTTTCTTTCCTAATAAAGCCAGACTGACAGCCAGATTGGAAGAGATAAAAGGTTTTGCCTTCTCCTGTGGTGGTGGAGGTAACCAATATGACTTTCTCGTCGCTCCTCATCATATAAAGTACATTGGTGCGTACATTACGGAAGGTTTCGGCCATCAGGTCGTTTTGGTTTTCGTGTACTACAATGCTTTCTTCTTTTCCTTTATCTTCCGACAGGGGTACATCGCCCACAATGGGAAGGGAGGTGATTTTTTCCACATCGGCGCGGCCCTCTATCTTGTATTTTAAGAGTTCGATGATATAGATGACAACTACCGGCAGGGCGATTCCCAGAATCAGTGCTACCAGATAAATCATCTTTCCTTTGGGAGATACGGGGATGGCGTCTGCCAGTGCTTCGTCCACCATGCGGGCGTTGTTGGCGGTAGATGCCAGAGTGATGGCGTTTTCTTCACGCTTTTGCAGCAGCATCAGGTAAAGGCCGGCTTTGATTTCCTGCTGGCGCGAGATGCTGACCAGCTGGCGTTCCTGTCCCGGAGCATTGGTGATGCGTCCGGCGTATTTGCCTGCCTGACGTTCCAGATCCGCCTGGGTGATGGCCAAACCTCTTTGTACGCTGTTGATGGTGGTCAGCACATTGCTGCGCATGGCGCGGATGCTGGCATCCAGATTGACTACCACCGGGTTGTTTTCCTGGGAGGAACGGAGCAGGCGCTTGCGTTCCAGCAGCATCTCGTTGTAGCGGTTGATCAGCTCGGCAAGACCGGTATCTGTCAGGCCCACATTGACCGGAAGTACTTCGTAGGCATGATCCGGATTGTTGGCATAGCCGGCCAGGAATTGTACCAGCCGGAGCTGGGTGCTGTTTTCGGCACGTTTCTTTTCGTATTCCGAGTTTTCACTCAATGCCAGTTGGGCGTCGCTTTTCAAATCGGTGAGCCCGGCATCGCGCTTGAAGGTTTCCAGTTCCTGTTCCGTGGTTCCCAGTTCGCCGTTGATGATTTTGATACGTTCATCAATAAATTCCGCGGTCTTGGTAGCCACTTCGTTTTTGTCATCGTTGGCATCCCGGTTGTAGACTTCCACCAGCTTGTTGATGAAATCCATGCCGCGCTGCGTATGCGTGCTCTTGACAGAGATCTGTGCGATAGTGGTGGATTTGGAAGTAGGCTCTATGCTTAATGCTCCCCGGTAGGCGTTTGCCACACTGCGGGGGGAAGAAACCGTAGCCATGATTTCCTGCGTGCTTTGGACGGTTGCGGAGTCTTTAGGGGTAAAGCTGAACGTGCCCGACGGGGTGGTCAGCAAGGCGGGCAGCTTGTCGAACTGCTTGTTGTATTCCTCTTCTCCTATCCGGAGTTTCACATTCAGCTTGTTGCCCGGCTGCAAGGTCAGGTGAAGACGCGCGGGGGCGGGCAGTTTCTGGGCTTCTTCGGGGGTAATCCATACTTTCACAGGGGAACTTTTGTAAAGTTCGATGTCATGGAAACTGCTCTTCGTGGCATAGCTGATGTAAAGATCCAGCTCTTCCACCACTTTTTTGATAAGCGTGCGCGATTGCAGGATTTCCACTTCATTGTCAAAGTTGTTGATGGAGGAATAGAAGCCCAGGTCTTCCAGGTCGCCCATGCCGCTACTTGCTTTGCTGTTCTTGTCATTGTCCTTGATGATGACGGATGCCGAGATGTTGTACACCGATGGAGTGTAACACAAATAGAGCCAGGCTCCCGCCATGCACAGCAGGGTACATGCCAGAAACCAGGGCCAGTGGATGGCGTATTTGAAAAGAATCGCTTTGAAATCGGTCTTTTCTTCCTTTTCTTCCAGATAGAGGTCGTCGTATAAGTCTTCTTTCATAGTTCTGTTTATTTGGTTATGGTTACGATCAGGCTGGCCAGTGCAACCAGAGTTCCTACTACCGAGAACCAGATGGTGGTGCTGTTGCTGATACTTGCATTCTTGGCTTTGGTCTTATTGGGGGTGACATACACCACATCGTTCTGCTGGAGATAGTAGTAAGGAGATACGATGATGTCGGCATCGTTCAGGTTCAGCGGAATCACCCGGCGGTTGCCTTGCGCGTCTTCACGGATCAGTTTCACTTTGTTGCGTTGTCCGTATACGGTCATGTCTCCCGCCATGGCGAGCGCTTCCATGATATTTACTTTTTCATTGGTGATGGTGAATGTGCCGGGTTTGGCAACTTCTCCCATCACGGAGATTTTGTAGTTTGCCATGCGTACATTCACAATGGGGTTTTCCTTGATATAGGTTTTCAGTTTTTCCTTTATCATGTTTTCCGCCTGGCTTTTGGTGAGGCCGCCGATGTGCAGTGTGCCCAAGACCGGGAAATCAATGTTCCCGTTATTGTCTACCAGATACTGTTGCAGGGATGGTTGGCTGGTAAGGCTTTTGCTGTTTGCCGTGATGGGGGTGGCTACCGTCAGGTTAAAAGGAATGGCGGCATCGGGGTCACTGGTGTTTACCGTGATGGTCAGCAAATCTTTGGGCATGATGTGTGCATCATACAGGGGTGTTTGGACATTTGCCATGTTCAGGTACTCGGAACCTTGAAGGTAGGGTACCTTTTTGTAGGCGCTGCAACTGCATAGCAGCAGGGAAACCAGCGCGAATAGGGTCAACTTTAATCTTCTCATTTTTTTTGGCTCTCTGTTATTTAAAATTTTTCAGTTTTCAGGTCTTGTTTTAATAAGCTTGCTTGTCTTTGTGCAGCGCGTTTGCCACGGTTTTGTACATAATATAAAGGTCGAGCAGGAAAGACCAGTGCTCCATGTACCATATATCGGCTTTCACACGTCCTTCCATGTCTTCCAGTTCGCGGGTTTCGCCACGGAAACCGGTCACCTGCGCCCATCCCGTGATACCGGGCTTGATGAAATGGCGGACCATGTATTTATTGATTATCTTGGAATATTCTTCCGTGTGTTTCAACATGTGGGGGCGTGGCCCTACAATGGACATATCTCCCAGCAATACATTGATGAATTGCGGAAGTTCGTCAATATTGGTCCGGCGCATGAAATCGCCGAATTTGGTTTTTCTGGGATCGTTGAGGGTGGCCTGTAAGGTGTCCGATTCCTTGTTTACTTTCATGGAACGGAATTTATAGCACCAGAATTCTTTGTTGTTCAATCCGTTACGTTTCTGACGGAAGAATATGGGGCCCGGAGAAGTGATTTTGATGGTCACTCCTACAATAAGGAATATAATGGGGAATAATGTGCATAAAAAGAGCAGTGAGAAGATTACATCGAATATGCGTTTCAACATTCTGTTCTCTATTTTCCCCAAGGGCTCCTTGCGGATGCTGAGGATGGGCACGCTGCCTATCATTTCAAAGTGCATGCGGTGACGCAGGTAGTTGCGCACATTGGGCACGCTGTAGAAATGTATCAGGTTGTTCTCGCAATAGTTGATGACCGGCACGATCTGTTCGCTCAATGCCGAGGGCAGGCAGCAGTAAAGCTGGTTCACCTTGTGCTGTGCCAGGTAGTCAATGGCTTGCTCCGGTTTTCCCAGATAGGTACAGCTGGCGGGGAACTTGGCATTGGGGGTGGTGTCGAAGTAGCCCAGTACCCGGTAGCCGGTAGTGGCATCGGAGGTCATTTCATGGTACAGCTCGGCTATATTTTCGGTGCTTCCCAAATAGAGGACCGTACGGAAATTCCCTCCATGGCTTCTGTATAGCTGTATGCAGAAACGGAAAAGCAGGCGATAGACAGTGATACAGAGGATGAGCAGAATGAAATAATAGATAAAAAAGCGTTTGGAATATATTTCAAGCTCGGATAATACCATCAGCCCGGTCGATAAAAAAGAGAAATAGAACACGTTGCGGAGTACCCGGAATACAATTTGGTCGGCACGGGCTCCCCGACGATGCAGTATGACACCTCCTGAAATAGTGCATGCAAAATAGCATACGCTGAACAGAGTCAGGATTTGGGGTAAAGTGCCGCTACAGGTTCTTTCCCCAAACAACTCGTTCCATATTGAATTAAATGAGATGAAAAGTACATTCAGAATGACTAAATCTCCTAGAATGACTGCTAATTTTAGTACTTTGTTGAATCTCTGGACTTGTATCATAGGTAAAACTTTTTATATGTCAGATCTATATGATGTTTTTTTCAATAGGTTTCAACTATGTCGCTTTTTTTCTTTCTTCTGCTCTTCTGTTACTTTGTAAGTAACAGAAAATTCATCAATAAACATATTATATAATTCACATCTCGCTATTTTACAACGAATAAGATATAAATATCTGAAATATAACATTTTAATGCATTGCGCTGATTGTGTGAAGCGTGATGTCTATCATCATTTTTATCTAATTTAAGAAATGTTCATTTCATTATTACTTTTTATCTATTAGACAATCTTTTTTATTAATTTTTAGAAAAGAAGCGAGGCATTTCTTGTTTGTTATCAATTTATTGTCTATTTTTGTCCCCGAATAAATTCTGTTACTTACAAAGTAACAGAATTAAAATGCAATGATATTCAACGTTTTATCTATTTATGCCCTTTTCTTTCCATTTTTTGAAACGTATAGAATTATTGCATCATTAGCTTTCTTTATCTCTTCATTTTTGAAGTTTTTCAAATATGTTTCTGTCACTTTCACTGACGAATGTCCAAAAAGCCTCACAGATTAATTGTTCAGAGAAATTACAATATTTGGCAAGGGTGGCCCAGGTATGGCGCGTGGTGTATGAACTGACCTTGGTTATCACTCCACATCGTCTTGCCAGTCTGCCCAGATTATAATTCATGATCCGTAGCGCCTGCTGATACTCTATGTACAGCTCCTCTCCGGTTTTGGTGCCGCTCAGGATAGGGAAAAGATAGGGAGAGTTGCAGTCGGTATTCTGATATTGTCTGATCAGTTCCATTGCTGTTGGCGGAATATCCACTATCATTTGGCCGCCCGTTTTATGCCGGCGGTAAGAAAGTGTGTTACCTTTCAAGTCACTTTTGTGAAGAAAGGCCAGATCAACAAAAGGCATCCCGCGCAGTTGGAACATCAGGTTTGCCCAAACCCTGCATCGTACCAGGTCTTCCGGTAGTCTTTTCAGAGGAACTTCGTTCAGCAGCTTGTTTATCTCCTCCACTTCCAGCGCACGCTTGACATCGTTTTTCACTCCGGTATAGACGTGATTGAACAGGCGGGAGTTGCCGGTGGTTATTTTCTGGTCCACCGCTTTGTTGTAGGCGCCGCGCAGTGTCCGCATATAGGTGGAAACGGTGTTCCAGCTCAGCTGCTTGTCGCGCAGGTGGGTCTCAAATTCTTTCAGTGTGGCTCTGTTGAGCTGGTGGAAGTAAACAATCTTGCATCCGCAGAATTCGCAGAAAGCGTTCAAGGTACTTTGGTAGACGTGTGCCGTGCCATAACGTTTCTCGTCTTTCAGTTCTTCAATCGTTTTGTTCATAAACTCGTTGTAATTTTTTTTATTTCTCATAAGGTTCCGTATTATAGATTTTACATAATAAGTAATTTTCATAACGGAATCGAATATAGATTGAAATGTTCAAAACAGAAAGATTATTTATCTAATTCTGCATCATTTATACGTATTATCCAGCCGTTTACTTGCATTTGTAAACATATGTAAGGTTTCTGCGGATCCTCTGTCGGGCTCAGGAAAAATATCAGGTTATAGCGGTCTTGCCTGTCAAGATATTCTTGTGGAGGTATGTAGGTTGTTTCGACATTACGCGACAGAAGCAGATAGGGGGTCAGCGGAATATCGAAAATCTCTTTTCCACTAGGTTGATAGATTAACCGTAGGCGGGTGTCGTCATTCTCCATCAGTCTCAATGTATTCATTCCGGCATGTACTACCTGTATGTCTTCCAGATTGGCGCTTTCCTGCATGAAGGGAAGATAGCAGGTGAAAACGGAGTCTGTCGGAGTGTTCCGGTGATCCATGCATCCGTTGCGGGCTGTCAGCTCCAGACGGAAATCATCTGTATCCAGAGGGGCGGCCGACTGGCTTTGCAATATGCAGCTCAGAATATTCGTGTTTTTAGTAAGAGAGAGAGCCAAAACCTGATATTCGCCGCTGATATGCACATTGTCCAGCCGCCCGTGGAATAGAGATGAAAGTTTTTCGGATTGTTCTCCCGCCTCATTGCGTAACAGTGTCAGTGAGGTGGGAGTATGCCGGTAAAGTGAGTCCGCCAATCCTGCCCAGACCAGAAAGGTGTAATCTCCCTGAGGCAGGGAGGGGACTTGGATTGTACATTCATTTTGATGGAATGTAAGACTGTCTACTTCCTCCCGGACTATATAGTTGCCTTCCTGATCGAGAATAAATAGCGTGACATCTTTTACCTGGGTGGTCACGGCATCTACGTTCAGCATATTATAGGTATAGGATAACTTTAGCCAACAGCCTGTGGGACAATCGGATCGGTCATCGTCTACCCAGGAACATGCACTACAGAAAAGAGTACATAGGGCGAAGAGGATAGTAGCAGTTTTACTCATTGTTTTTCTATTTTGAGACTGTTTTATTCAAGGTCGGCATCTTGGTCACGGACAATCCACGGATATACTCCGAATTCTACGTCCAGGAATGCTTTGTATTCGTCCGGACCGGGTTTGGTATCCGGAGTGCCGGGACCCAGGTTCTTGATGCTGGTGATGTTGACAGAGTAGATGTTGTTACGTACAATACCGAACTCCATGACGCCCATGACGGTGGGGTTGTTGTTGTCAAGATGTTTGATCCAGTAATTGTAGAAAGTGGAGAAATTACCTCCGTTCTTGGTGAAACGGGTAATCTGCTTGGCAGCCAGTTCTGCATCACTGGATTCTTCTGTCAAACCATCAATATTGGCATCGCCATATTTGCCTACAGCTGCCAGTGTGGTGTAGAACTTATAGTTGAAATAATACAGTGTGTTGAATACAAGCGGGTCTTCTACCGGATTACCGTTATTACCGATGGTCTGTGAAGCTTCGGGGGTAAATGTACCTTTCAGCATGATACCGGTGGTGTATACTGTGTTCTGTGCCGGACGGAACATACAGTTTTCAAGACAGTACATGGAAACGTACTTTCCTGCATCGGCCAGGCCCGACCAGTTGCTGTCTGTCTGTTTTGACAGGTGGTTGGTGTAGAATGAACCGCCTGTGAAATTGGTAGTGGCTCCAGCTACGGTCTTGTCGAAGAAATAGGGGTCGATAAGGTAACCGTTGTTGTCGGCGATGTTGCCGAAGTTTCCTGCTTCCACGCTGTAAGATGACGGAGCAGACGGAGTTTCAGGAGCGTTATCCAGTGTAGCGACATGACGGAAGGTGTAGAACTTGTTTGCCAGGTTGATGAATTTGTAGTTGTTCAGACGGACTGTGGCGTAAGTCACTCCGGCAGGGTTCTTCAACGTGTAGATTTCCTTGCTGTCATTTCTGACCATCAGTTTGGCAACGGCACGTTCCAGATTGATTCTGACGTGTGCTTTGGTGTCGCTTTCTTCGGGAGACTCTACGGTGATGTTCATATTGGCCGAGCCGCGGTTGGACATGATGAAACCGCTTCCGGGTACGCTGGTTATCATGCCGTTTCCATAGGTGGAGGCGTCAATCTGTCCCAATAATGTGGATTCCTGACCTATTTCGAAGGTCTGTGAACCGTTGGCTACGGCAAGGATGTCATAGTTGCCCGGTTTTACTGTGATTTCCTTGTTGCAAGGATAGACAATGGTTTGTCCTTCTTTGCTGCTCTCTCCGCTGGAAGTGCCTGCGCCCAGATCGCTTTGAGTTACATTGATGGTAGTAACCAGATTCTTGCTGGAAGAGTCAAACAGATAGAGGGTTACATTGCTCACCTTGTATTCTTCGGCGGTACCGTCTTCGTAAACTCCGGAGTCTTCGGCGGAAGCGGCACGGCTGCCGTTGGAAGAGTTGGGAACTAGAAATGAAATCTCCATGTTTCCTCCTCTGGCTCCGGTAGCCGGATTGTCTCCGTTTCCTGAGGGAACATCTGAATCATTGATACATCCTGTCATTGCGGCTGCAAGAGCGAAGGATAATAATAATTTTTTGTCATAATGTAAAATAGTTTTAGTTAAAAATGTGATTAGTAAATCTCATGTAATATCTTCAGGTTTTCACCTGCTTGGGGCAGTCCTGCCTCTTCCGCTTTGTGCAGCAGGTTCTCCGCTTCGGTATAGTTCCCGCTCAGCATTTGCATGATACCTTGCAAAAGGGTCTTTTCGGGAGTTTCACCGGCTTTGTCCAGATAGAGTGAGGCGCCTTTGGTATCTCCCTGCGCGAGCAGGATGCAGGCTGCATTGAGATTGGCAACGGGGTGTTCCGGATTAAGCAGAACCGCCGTCATGAAAATCTTATTGTATTCCGGACTGCCGGCAGGGTAGGTCCGGGCTATGCGGAACATCTCTTCAATACTCAGATTCTTGGGGTTGCTTTGGAATACCTGCTTGGCCTGCTCTACCGTAAACGGACGTACCACATAGTGGATGGTGTAGTCTGAATGGCGGAGGCCGGGGAACCAATGTTGCAGGATGAAACGGAACTCTTCGGGATAACGTTTCCGTATTTTCCGTTCTTTCCCGTCGGGGCTGCTTTTGCTTTCTGCAATATGTAGCAGTTCCTCGCGATGGGTGATAACGGTGTCGGTCAGCAACTTGACAAATCCGTCCCAGTCTTCGGGGGTGTAATGGGTGGTGAACAATGTATCATTGAAAGCATATTGGCTGCATACATAGTCCTTCAAGGTCCGGGTCCGTTCCCGCGCCAGACGCTCGTTGTTGGAGTAGGGGCCTTCGGGAGAGGCGTATCCGTGAATGTCAATATGCGAAATGACTACATTGGTATCGTTTTTTATCAGGTCGATACTGCGCTTTATCTTTGCCAGTTCGGCCGGATTGTTTCTGTATTCGGGATAGATGGTTGTTTCGTTGAGCGGGAAGTCCAGATAGGCACGTCCGCTTTCTTTGCGCACTTTCCTTTCTTCCATCTGCGGAGTGATGAACGCTACGTGCGGATGGATATCGGGAAGGATGTTCAGGCGGGTCAGATAGGTGGAGTCTGTATGGCGGGGAACTCCGCATCCGCATTCTTTTTCGATGAGATGCAAGGAGGCATGCTTCATCCAATGGGTGAAGGGGATGCTGCGCAAGTAGTGTACGCTTTGTTTGCGGTCATTGCGGCGGCGTAACTCTTCATAGTCTTTTTCCTGCCTGCCGGTTTCACGCTGGAAGAAAATATGCTGTTTACGACCGTTCACATAGATGGCGGGAAGCTGGATGAAGTTGTCCAGGCTGTCGCTGAGCCGGGGAATCAGTATGACTGATTCGTTGGAGGGAATCTGTCTGGTAATGTCTACCTGCATGGACACTACCAGACTTTCTCCCATCCGGTAGAGCCGGGAGGAGGCGATGTAAATCGAACTGTCCCGTTCTGCCGGTTGCGCCGATGAGCAAAGCGCGGGAAAAATAAATGATATAAAATAGAATAAGTATTTCATGGCTCTTTAGTTAAATATGTAAACTATACTCAGGGATGCTCTGGAGGGGCCGAAATAGTGATAATGGCCTTTTTCCAGTAGCTCGGCACACACGTCGGGGCATTTATATTTCTTATAGTCGATATATTCATACCCTACACCGACGGAAACTTCTATATTCCAGTGGCGGTTGAGCATGATGTGGTATCCGTAGCTTATGCCTCCGCCTGCCAGCCAGCCTGCATACCGGTGCTCTTTCAGCCAGGGGAAGAGTCCGAAAGGCATCTTTTTCCCTCCTACGTTGAACTGCGCTCCCGTTGAGATAGGCTCCCCAAAAACTGCCGTTGAATTTCTGGCAAGTCCAGTAGCGGTATTCCGGTTGTACTGAGCCAATATTTGTTGACATATCCTTCCGTGCGTTTCCACGGGCGTATGCTGCCGGACAAATCGAATGTGGA
>ENA-OQKK01000286-OQKK01000286.1-human-gut-metagenome-genome-assembly--contig:-NODE-286-length-14768-cov-2.672290_pt1 | contig 14768 bp, 16 predicted proteins | sample MGYA00242648_ERZ504797 | MGnify/ENA primary metagenome ERZ504797 (study PRJEB26092, sample SAMD00036412) | human gut metagenome | host: Homo sapiens | study: EMG produced TPA metagenomics assembly of... | reverse complement strand
CAAGTTCTTTTGCTCCGGAAATGTTCTCAAGGAACCATGCCATCTTGCCTGCCGGATAATACGGAGAAAGCTTCAGACCGGTCCGTCTGTAGACCTTTTCACCGGAAACACCATCTTCACCGATCCGGGGTAGGCCTCGCTGCGGTCCTCCTTGCGGATGACCTTCTCCCAGTCCCACTGGTCCACATAGACGGAGTGGAGGTTGTCCAACTCCTCGTCCCGGCGGATGGCGTTCATGTCGCAGTACAGACCCTTGCCCACACGGAAGCCATAGTCCTTCAGGGCCTTGCGCTTCCACTTTGCCAGCGACTGCACCACCTGTGCTTCGGTGCCGCTGTCCTTGATGTCAAAGGTGACCTTGCGCTCCACGCCGTTCAGGTCGTCGTTCAGGCCGGTGGAAGCCTCCAGGAACAGCGGCGCAGACACGCGGTACAGGTTCAGCGTGGCACACAGGGTGTCGGCAAACAGCCGCTTCACCGTGCCGATGGCGCGCTGGGTGTCGTACAGGTTCAGCGCGGGTGTGTAGTTCTGCGGGATCATCGTTTTGCTCATAACAGTTTACCCCTCTCTTTCCGTCCCCCGCCGCCGAATTGCGGCACCGGAACGGCTTTCCCTTTAATACAGTAAATTATGGCACAATTCCAGAGCGTTGTAAAGGGGAGAACGCAAAGCCGGTGCAATTCGGGAGCTTACGCCTCTGCCACAGCCTCGATCTCGCACAGGACACCCTTGGGCAGATCCTTGACAGCAACGCAGCTGCGGGCGGGCTTGGAGGTGAAATACTTTGCGTAGACCTCGTTGAAGGCGGCAAAGTCGGCGATATCGGCCAGGAAGCAGGTGGTCTTGATGACCTTGTCGTAGCCGGAACCGGCGGCTTCCAGGATCGCACCCACGTTCTTGCAGCTCTGCTCGGTCTGGGCGGCGATGCCCTCGGGCACAGTGCTGTCCGCAGGGTTCACAGGGATCTGGCCGGAGGTGTAGACAAAACCGCCTGCGATGAAGCCCTGGGAGTAGGGGCCGATCGCGCCGGGAGCCTTTTCAGTAGCGATGACTTTCATGGAAAATACCTTCTTTCTGTGTGTTTGATGGAGCTTCTCTCTTCGGGGAGAAAAATTCTGCTGCTTGAAGTCTACACCATGCGGCGGGATGTGTCAATCCGGGAGGGACTTTTTGCCCGCGCGGCCTTTACAAGCGGGCAAAAAGGCGGTATCCTTAATCTATTGATACACCACCCTTCAGGAGGAACCCATGGATATCCGCCAGCTGCACTATTTTCTGGTTTTGTGCGAAGAAATGAACTACACCCGCGCGTCACAGCGGCTGTTTCTGTCGCGGCAGGCCCTGCGGCAGAGCATCACGGCGCTGGAAGCCGAGCTCTGCGGCCCGCTGTTCGTCAGCGCCCACCACAAACTCTCGCTCACCGAGCGGGGGCTGAGCTTGCAGCGCCATGCGGCCCCGGTGGTGGAGCAGTTCCAGCAGATGCAGGCGGCCCTCCATGCGGAGATCCAGTCGGCCCAGCCGGTGCGCATCGGCATCAGTGTCTCGCTGGTGCCGGACTACCTGCCCGGGCTGGAGACCCAGCTGGACAAGTTCCGCCAGCAGTACCCCCACATTGAGATGCGGTTCCGCCTGCTGGAAACGATGCCGTGGCCGATGGTGTGGAGCAGGGCGAGCTGGACGCGGGCCTTGTGATGGATCTGGGCACGGCGGCTCCGGTGCTGGCCCGCACCACCCTGCGGGCCGACCCGGCCTGTCTGCTGGTGCCGCGGGGCCACCCCTTCTGGGAGAAGGAGAGCGTGCCGCTGGCCGAGCTGCGGAACCAGAGGGTCCTTCTGCCCAGTCTGCGGCAGGACCTGTTCGCCCCGCTGTGGGAGGCCTGCGCCCGGGCGGGCTTTGCGCCCAACGCCGAGATAGGCCCCAGCTTTTATCAGGCGTACTACCTCGTGCAGGAGCAGCTCTGCACCTGCCTGACCCGCTACGAGCCGGGGGCGACGGCGGGAGCTGGACCGGGTGCGGGACGTGCTGCTGGAAGATCTGCCGCCCCTCTGCGTCTCGATGGTGCAGCGGCGCGACCACAACTCGGCCTATCTTGACCTGCTGCGGGGCTACCTGATGGAGGTCATCGGGGGAGCGGCATCCCTGCCGCCCCCGGCGGGGCCGCCCGGCAAAGCCCTTCTACAACTTCCCGGTGCTGTCCAGCGCCGCCCCCAAGGCGGTACCGCAGCACCCGGCTCCGGGCACTCAGCTGGCCTTTGCGGGCGGGAACAACTTCCGGGAGCTGGGCGGCTACGAGGCCGATGAGGGCAAGCATGTCAAGTGGGGGCAGATCTACCGCGGCATTCCCACGGGACTGCTGACCGGGGCGGCTGACCGTAAGCTGCTGGACAGCCTGGGCCTGCGGCTCATCCTGGACCTGCGCAGCGGGTCCGAGGCAGCGGAGCAGCCTGACTATGTGCCCGATGGCGCGCGGCTGGTGCGCATCTGCGGGCTTTTGCCACCGGACGGAAGCGAGATCTCCTTTTCTCCCGGGGACATTGAAAAGCTGCTCAAGGGCAAGAAGGATGAGGAGCATAACCTCGCCGATGCCATGTATGAGCAGATGATCTTCCGCAATAAGGCCTACAAGGAGCTGTTCCGGGCGCTGGAGGCGGGCGAAACGCCGATCCTATTCCACTGCTCTGGCGGGAAAGACCGCACCGGCGTGGCGGCTATCCTCATCCTGCTGGCGCTGGGGGCTTCCGATGAAACGATCTGTCAGGATTTTGTCCGCACCAATGTCTGCCGCCGCCCGGAGCTGGAAAAGATCTGGGCCGCCCATGCCGAAGAGATCGAGGCGCATCCCGAACAGAAGCAGTTCTATCAGGGCATTGCCGGTGTCCACCCGGAGTCTGCCCCCTTTGTGTTGGACACCATCCGCAAAGAGTACGGCACCACCGATGCCTATCTCGAGGCCGAATACGGCCTGACCCCCGCCCGTCTGATGCGGCTGCGGCGGATGTATCTGGAATAATGGCTGTTTTTTTAGAAAATTCCTTTCACTTTACTTGACATTGTACCAAATGTTTCGTAATATAAGAAGTAGTATGGAATCCATGACGCTGCGTGCAGGGATCTTCCACAACCAAAGTTCAATGGGGCTTCATCTGCCCGTTTTTATATGAAAACCTTGTAGATAAAAAAGCTGCATCAGGCCGCAGGGGCAAACATGCCCTTTTTGTGCGGTGCTGTTGTCTGTTTTGTTGTTGAGAGCTTGATTTTGTATTGTTGACCCACGCCTTGCGCGGCAGCGTCTCCAGATTTTAGTTAATTTTGAACTTTAATTGTAAGGAGAGTGAACACGATGTCCCCGATCATTCTGTTGATCGTGGTCGTGGTTGCTGCTGTTGCTGCCGGCGCGGGTTATTTTATTGGTTACAACAACCGTAAAAAGACCGCCGAGGCACAGATCGGCAGCGCAGAAGCCGAGGCTACCCGCCTGGTGAACGAAGCAATCAAGACCGCTGACCAAAAAAGAAAAGAAGCTGTTCTGGAAGCCAAGGACGAGGCTTTCCGCCTGAAAGCCGAGGTCGATGCCCAGAAGGCAGAGGCCGACAAGGAGATCAAGCAGCGCCGTGCTGAGATCAGCCGCCAGGAGAACCGCATTGACCAGAAGGAAAATGCGCTGGACCGCAAGACCGAAGCCCTGGAAAAGAAGGAAGAAGAGCTCAAGAAAAAGCACGAGGAGGCCGACAGCCGTCTGGCTGAGGTGGATGCCATCCGTGCCAAGGAGATGGAGCGCCTGGAGACCCTGGCGGGCCTGAGCCAGGAGGATGCCCGCGAAGTGCTGCTGCACAAGGTGGACGAGGAGCTCACCCACGAGAAGGCTGTCCGTGTGGCTGCCTACGAGACTGACCTGAAGGAAAACTGCGATAACATCGCCCGCAACATGATCGGTCAGGCCATCAGCCGCTGCGCCGCTGACCACTGCAGCGAGACCACCGTCAGCGTGGTGCCCCTGCCCAGCGACGAGATGAAGGGCCGTATCATCGGCCGTGAGGGCCGCAACATCCGCGCGCTGGAAACTGCCACCGGCGTGGATCTTATCATCGATGATACCCCGGAGGCCATCACCCTGTCCTCCTTTGACCAGACCCGCCGCGAGGTTGCCCGCATGACGCTGGAGCGCCTGATCGGTGATGGCCGCATCCACCCCGCCCGCATTGAGGAGACGGTGGAGAAGTGCCGCCACGACCTTGAGCTGCAGATGAAGCGGGAGGGCGAGCGCGCCGTGATGGAACTTGGCATCCACGGCCTGCACCCCGACCTCATCAAGCTCATCGGCCGCCTGAAGTACCGCACCAGCTTTGGCCAGAACGCTCTGACCCACAGCATGGAGGTGGCCTGGCTGGCCGGTCTGCTGGCAGGCGAGATGGGCGTGAACGTCACGCTGGCCCGCCGTGCCGGTCTGCTGCATGATATCGGCAAGGCCCTTGACCACGAGATCGAGGGCAGCCATGTCCAGATCGGTGTGGATATCTGCCGCAAGTACAAGGAAAACACCCAGATCATCCATGCCATTGAGGCCCACCACGGCGATGTGGAGCCCAAGACCCCGCTGGCCTTTATCATTCAGGCCTGCGATGCCATCAGCGCCGCACGCCCCGGTGCCCGCCGCGAGAACGTGGAGAGCTATGTCAAGCGTCTGGAAAATCTGGAGGAGATCTCTTCCAGCTTTGAGGGCGTGGAGCAGGCCTTTGCCGTTCAGGCCGGCCGCGAAGTCCGCATCATGGTCAAGCCCGATGTCATCAGCGATGATCAGGTCATCCTGCTGGCCCGCCAGATCGCCAAGAAGATCGAGGATACCCTCGATTATCCCGGCCAGATCAAGGTCAACGTCATCCGCGAGAGCCGCGCCATCGAGTACGCGAAGTAAGATCAGAACCAAGAGGAGCCCGTTGTGTTCGTACAGCGGGCTCCTTTTTTGTCTGTGAACCTCTCGGACGCGTCGTGTCAGATCTCCGGGCAGGGGTGCAGGTTTATGAGACCGCCTATCCTGCTTTTCCTGCCGGGAGAGGGATCATCGCGAAGTAATGACAAAGAGAACTGATATAAGCTGAACAGATTTCAACTCTTAATAAAATGAAGTGAATTGAGTATAATGTTCTCCATAGAAATACAAGTAATAACTTTAGCACGAAAACTGTTCTTATTATAAATACAGCATAGGAGAAAAACTATACAAAAATTAGTTTCCGTTTTCGGCAGGATGTTGGACAAAGGGGAGAAATGGGCCTTTTGGGAGAACAAATTCGGCAAAAAGTCTTTTCTTTGCCGACGGATGGATGTATAATGCGGCCATGGCACAAGGGTGTGCAGAAGCTCCAGAGGGGGAGCAGAGCCCCTTGTGCATTTTCAGAAATTGATGCTTTATCAGTGTAGAGCATTAAAGAGAGGGGAAAACATATATGAAATTCGATCGTCGTATTTCGCGCCGCAGCTTCCTGGCAGCTGCCGGTGTCACCTCTGCCGCGCTGGCTCTGACAGCCTGCGGCGGCTCTTCCAGCTCCACGGCTGCGTCTTCTGCAGCCGGCGGTGCTTCCTCTGCTGCGGCTGGCACCGCACAGGGCGGCACCCTGAACATCATGCTGGAGACCGAGGTCCAGTCTCTGGACCCCCAGGTGGCCACCGACGGCACCTCCTTTGAGGTCATCGCGGATTACACCGATGGCCTGATGCAGATGGATGCTGACGGTGCAGCAGTTCCCGCCATGGCGGAGACTTATGACATCAGCGAGGACGGCAAGACCTACACCTTCCATCTGCGCGATGCAAAGTGGTCCAACGGTGAGGCCGTGACCGCCGCTGACTTTGTGTTCGGCTGGCAGCGTGCCGTAGACCCCGCACCGCTTCCGAGTATTCCTACATGCTGTCCGACATTGGTCAGGTGGTCAACGCCGCCGAGATCATTGCCGGTGAAAAGCCCGTTACCGACCTGGGCGTGACCGCAGTGGATGACAGACCCTGGAGGTGCAGCTGAACGTTCCTGTCAGCTACTCCTGAGCCTGATGTACTTCCCCACCTTCTACCCGGTGAACGAGGCCTTCTACAACACCTGCGCTGACACCTTTGGCACCAGCCCCGAAACGGTGCTGTCCAACGGCGCGTTCGTGCTGACCGATTATCAGCCCGCCGCCACCGCCTTTGCGATGGAAAAGAACCCCGATTACTATGATGCGGATAAGATCGCTCTGGACGGTCTGGCCTATCAGGTCATCAAGGACAGCCAGCAGGCTCTGATGAGCTATCAGACCGGCACGCTGGATATCACCCTGCTGAACGGTGAGCAGGTCGATCAGGTCAAGGATGATCCCGAGTTTACCAGCGTGGGTGCCGGTTACCTGTGGTACATCAGCCCCAACATCGACGCTGTGCCTGATCTGGCAAACCTGAACCTGCGCAAGGCCATGACCTTTGCGCTGGATCGTGATGCCATTACCGGCGATGTGCTGAAGGATGGCTCCACCCCCGCATACACCGCTGTTCCCGCACAGTTTGCAACCGGCCCCGACGGCAGCGATTTCAGCGCTGACCAGACCAAGTTTGCAGATGACTGCGCTTATGACCCCGAGAAGGCCAAGGAGTTCTTTGAGACCGCCAAGGCTGAGCTGGGTAAGGATACCTTCACCTTTGATATGGTGGTGGATGCCGACGATGCACCCCAGAAGGTGGCTCAGGTCGTCAAGGAGCAGCTGGAGACCACGCTGGAGGGCCTGACCATCAACCTGACCGTGGAGCCCAAGAAGCAGCGCGTGCAGGATATGCAGGACGGCACCTTTGAGCTGGGCCTGACCCGCTGGGGCCCCGACTACGCTGACCCCATGACCTATCTGGGTATGTGGGTGACCGGCAACTCCAACAACTACGGTCTGTGGAGCGATGCCGACTACGATGCCATCATTGACGAGTGCACCACCGGTGATCTGTGCACCGACCCCGAGGGCCGCTGGGCGGCCCTGTACGAGGCAGAGCAGATCGTTCTGGAGCAGGCGGTCATCTTCCCCCTGTACGGCCAGTGCAACGCCGAGATGATCTCCTCTGCCGTCAAGGGTGTCGAGCATCACCCCTGCGCTCTGAACCGTGTGTACAAGAACACCACCAAGAGCGAGTAAACAACTGAATCGCTGAATAAGGCCGCACAGTGGCCCGCAAAAGCCACTGTGCGCCTTTTTGGCATTGTACCTGTCCGCGGCAGACGAACGACTGACCGCGAAAATACACCCGGACAAAGGGGGTCCACCCGACGTGAAAAAATATACGCTCAAGCGAATCCTGACCTCGCTGTTCACACTGCTGGCAATTTTGCTGGTGCTGTTTATCCTGATGCAGCTGATGCCCGGTTCGCCCTTCAATGATGAAAAGCTGACGCCCGATATGCGGGCTGCCCTGTACGCAAAGTACGGCCTGGATCAGCCCATCTACATCCAGTTCTTCCGCTATGTGGGCAACATGCTCCGCGGAGATCTTGGCGTGAGCTATAACATCTCCAAGAATACACCCATCTCCCAGCTCATCCAGAGCCGCCTGCCCATCTCCATTCAGGTGGGCGGCATGGCTGTGACGCTGGGTGCCGCTGTGGGCCTGGTGCTGGGCATCATTGGTGCCACCGCATCCGTAACAGCAATTGCCCTGAGCGCTGTGGGCATGGCAAAGGTCCGCCGTGCCAGCAAGAATTGATGGAGGAAAATAATATGACCCGTGAAGAGATCCTCTCCCATGTCGATCATACCCTGCTGAAGCCCGAGGCTACCTGGCCCCAGATCCAGGTCATCTGCGACGAGGCCATTGCCAACCACACCGCATCCGTCTGCATCAACACCTGCTATGTAAAGCAGGCGGTCGAGTATATGGCGGGCCGCATCCCGGTGTGCTGCGTGGTGGGCTTCCCTCTGGGTGCTATGGATACCGCCAGCAAAGCCTTTGAGGCCAGGACTGCCATCGCCAACGGCGCTGCCGAGGTGGACATGGTCATCAACATCGGCCGCCTGAAGAATAAGGAGTACGATGCCGTCCGCGAGGACATCCGTGCCGTGAAGCAGGCTGTGGGCGACAAGATCCTGAAGGTCATCATCGAGACCTGCCTGCTGACCGATGAGGAAAAGGAAACGATGTGCGACATCGTCTGCGAGGCAGGCGCGGACTACATCAAGACCAGCACCGGCTTCTCCACTGCCGGTGCCAACTTCCACGATGTGGAACTGATGGTCAAGGGCGTGCACGGCCGCTGCAAGGTCAAGGCTGCCGGCGGCATCTCCACCGTGGAGGACATGGAGACCTTCCTGGCTCTGGGCGCTGACCGCCTGGGCACCTCCCGCGCCGTCAAGATCCTGAACGGCGAGCAGGCCAAGGGCTATTGATCGGATCCTGCAAGAAAGGCGCAGCTGAGGCTGTGCCTTTCTTTTTTGCATTTGCAGCAGAAAACCGACAAAACCTCCATCAATTTCAGAGAGTTGTATAAAAAGAGTGATACTCTTCTTGACAATCTGACGAAGAGATGATAAGATATCTTTCAGAAAACAACTGAATACCGACTTATCAAGAGCGGCTGAGGGGACAGGCCCTGTGAAGCCCGACAACCTGTGCGAAAGCATAAGGTGCCAAATCCTGCGGGAAACCGAAAGATAAGAGTGCAAACGCTCAGAGCTTCGGTTCTGAGCGTTTTTGTTTGCGCAAACTTGATGGACGTGTATGAAGCTGTGCAAGATTCACCACACACATGGAGGACAAAATTTATGGCAAGACACCTGTTTACTTCTGAGTCCGTCACCGAGGGACATCCTGACAAGATCTGCGACCAGATCTCCGATGCCATCCTGGACGAGATCCTGACCCACGACCCCGATGCCCGCGTGGCCTGCGAGACCTGCGCATCCACCGGTCTGGTCCACATCATGGGCGAGATCACCACCAGCTGCTATGTCGATTTCCAGAAGATCGTCCGCGAGGTCATCTCTGATATCGGCTACACCCGTGCAAAGTACGGCTTTGATGCTGACACCTGCGCTGTTATCTCCAACATCGACGGCCAGAGCCCCGATATCGCACTGGGCACCAACGACCAGGTCGGCGGTGCCGGTGACCAGGGCATGATGTTCGGCTATGCCTGCGATGAGACCCCTGAGCTGATGCCCATGCCCATCAGCCTGGCCCACAAGCTGGCTAAGAAGCTGACTGAGGTGCGCAAGAGCGGCGAGCTGGATTACCTGCGCCCGGATGGCAAGAGCCAGGTCACCGTGGAGTACGACGAGAACAACAAGCCCATCCGCGTGGATGCAGTCGTCATCTCCAGCCAGCACAGCGAGAGCGTGACCATGGAGCAGCTCCGGGCCGATATCATGGAGAAGGTCATCAAGGCCACCATCCCTGCCGAGCTGCTGGATGAGAACACCAAGTACTACATCAACCCCACCGGCCGCTTTGTTGTGGGCGGCCCGCAGGGTGACAGCGGCCTGACCGGCCGCAAGATCATCGTTGACACCTACGGCGGCTACGCCCGCCACGGCGGCGGCGCATTCTCCGGCAAGGACCCCAGCAAGGTGGACCGCAGTGCCGCTTACGCGACCCGCTGGGTTGCCAAGAACATCGTGGCTGCCGGTCTGGCCAAGCAGTGTGAGGTGCAGGTGGCCTACGCCATCGGCGTGGCAAAGCCTGTGTCCATCATGGTGGATACCTTTGGCACCGGCACCGTGGCCGATGAGAAGATCGAGCAGGCAGTGGAGAAGGTCTTTGACCTGACCCCCGCCGCCATCATCCGTGACCTCGGCCTGCGGAAGCCCATCTACCGCAAGCTGGCCGCCTATGGCCACATGGGCCGCGAGGATCTGGGCGTGAAGTGGGAGAACACGGACCGCGTGGATGAGCTCAAGGCCGCTGTTGCAGCGCTGTAAGAACAGAACACAAAGCGCCCTGTACCGTGAAAGGTGCAGGGCGCTTTTCTATGGTGGGCGGCAGACAAACAAAAAACGCTCCCCGTGCAGGTGGGAAAGCGTTTTTTGTTTGTCCTTTTCAGGACAGGGTAAATGATAAGAAGGTAAATGAAGAAAATAGCATAATAATAGAAGGATGAACAACAGGAGTGCCGGAGAGGAAAGCGCGTCGTTTCGCTTTGTATCCAACTGACGCTTCTGTTGGATACAAGATAACACTTTTCACAGAAAAATACAAGAGCTTTTTTGAAAAAAGTTCTTTTGTTCGAGCAAAAAATGCAATTTTGTCACAACGCACAAAAATGGGAGAGATACATTTGGCAAAGTGATGAAACAAGCACGGGCTGGGGGCAGAGGTCCGGAATCACAGAAGCTGATTCTTTACAACAGGATGCGGCTGTGTTATGATGGATACATCTATGAGAAAAAGACGCTCTGCGGCCCGGAAGGGCAGAAAAGGTGTGGGAAGAAGCGAGGGATAGAATGGAACATACGATCGCACAAAACAAGGCCTCGTGCTTTGGCGGGCGGGCCCCGCTGTTCAGCCAGCGTGACCTGCTCAGACTGGTGGGGCCGCTGCTGGTGGAGCAGCTGCTGGCCGTGACGGTGGGCATGGCCGATACCATGATGGTCTCCCGCTGCGGCGAAGCCGCCATCTCGGGTGTCAGCCTGGTGGATATGATCAACAACCTCATCATCGTGCTGTTTGCGGCGCTGGCCACCGGCGGCGCGGTGGTGGTCAGCCAGTATCTGGGTGCAAAGGAGCAGAAGCACGCCAACGCAAGCTCGGGTCAGCTGATCCTGCTCAGCGCTCTGCTGGGCGTGGGTGTGGGGGTGTTCTGCTTTGTGCTGGCTCGTCCCATGATCCGGCTGTGCTATGGCAGCATCGATGCCGATGTGCTGGAGGCTGGTGTGCTCTACCTGCGCATCACGGCGGTCAGCTACCCGTTCCTGGCCATGTACAATGCCGGTGCGGCGCTCTTCCGCAGCATGGGCAACTCCAAAATCTCCATGCAGATCAGCATCCTGATGAACGTCATCAACATCGTGGGCAATGCGGTCTGCATCTTTGTGCTGGGCATGGGCGTGGACGGTGTTGCCTGGCCCAGCGTCCTCTCCCGTGCTGTGGCAGCGGTGCTCATCCTGAACCGCTGCTACCAGAAGGGCCACATGCTCACCGTGCCCAAAACGTTCCGGCTGGATGGCCGGATGGCAAAGCGCATCCTGGGCATCGGCATCCCGTCCGCCTTTGAGAACAGCCTGTTCCAGGCGGGCCGCATTCTGGTGGTGAGCATGATTTCCACCTTCGGCACCGTGCAGATCGCCGCCAATGCCGTGGCAAACAATCTGGACGGCATGGGCTGCATCCCGGGGCAGGCCATTGGTCTGGCCATGATCACGGTGGTGGGCCGCTGCGTTGGCGCAGGGGACAATGAGCAGACCGTTTTCTACACCCGCAAGCTGCTGCTCTGGGCCTACATCTCTATGGGAATCTTCAACGGCGGCATCCTGCTCTTCCTCAAGCCGCTGGTGGGCATCTACGCCCTCTCCGGCGAGACCATGGCGCTGGCTATCCTGCTGGTGCAGATCCACGCAGGCAGCGGCCTGTTCCTGTGGCCGGCCTCCTTTGTTCTGCCCAACGCCCTGCGCGCGGCCAACGATGTGAAATTTACCATGGTGGTCTCTGTGCTCAGCATGGCCATCTGGCGGCTGGGATTCAGCTACCTGCTCTGTGTCAGGATGGGCTGGGGCGCTGTGGGTGTCTGGATCGCCATGGTCATTGACTGGGTCTGCCGTGTCATCTGCTTTGTGGCGCGCATGAAGAGCGGCGCATGGAAACAAAATATCAGGCATAAGAAGGAACAGGATATGAAACTGATCAGCTGGAACGTCAACGGCCTGCGGGCCTGCCTGACCCACGATTTTGCCGCAAGCTTTGCGGCGCTGGATGCCGACATCTTCTCGGTGCAGGAGACCAAGATGCAGCCGGGGCAGGCTGATTTTGCCCCCGAGGGCTACACCGAGTACACCTACTCCGCCGAGAAAAAGGGCTACTCCGGCACGGCCTGCTGGTGCAAAACGGCCCGCTGGCCGTGACCACCGGCATCGGCAAGGAGGAGCACGACCACGAGGGCCGGGTGCTGACGCTGGAATATCCCGGCTTCTATCTGGTCAACTGCTACACGCCCAACAGCCAGGACGGCCTGAAGCGGCTGGACTACCGCATGACCTGGGAGGATGCGTTCCGGGCCTACCTGCTGGAGCTGGACGCGAAAAAGCCGGTCATCCTCTGCGGTGACCTGAACGTGGCCCACACCGAGATCGACATCAAGAATGCGAAGACCAACCGGATGAGCGCGGGCTTCACTGACCAGGAGCGGGCCAAGATGACCGAGCTGCTGGCGGCGGGCTTTACCGACACCTTCCGCGCTGTCCACCCGGACGAGGTGAAGTACAGCTGGTGGAGCTACCGCTTCCACGCCCGGGAAAAGAACGCGGGCTGGCGCATTGATTATTTCATCGTTTCAAACCGCATCGCCGACAAGGTGACCGCTGCCGAGATCCACAACGAGGTGTTTGGCTCCGACCACTGCCCGGTGGAGCTGGTCATCGACCTGTAAGCCGTTACGATCATGATCTTATAATAAGGAGAAACCTGGATGCTCAAGAATTATCTGATGGTGTTTTTTGTCTCGATGGTGCCGGTCATTGAACTGCGCGGTGCCATTCCGATCGGGCTGGGCATGGGCCTGCCCGCCCTGCCCACCTATCTGGTCTGCGTGCTCGGCAATATGCTGCCGGTGCCCTTTATCTACCTGTTTGCCCGCAAGTTCCTCATCTGGGGCTACCACAAGCCGGTCATCGGGCCGGTGTGCAAGTTCTTCATCACCAAGGGGGAAAAGGGCGGCCGCAAACTGGAGGAAAAGGCCGGCAAGGGCCTGACCGTTGCCCTGCTGCTCTTTGTGGGGATCCCGCTGCCCGGCACCGGTGCCTGGACCGGCACGCTGGCAGCCTCCATTCTGGACATGAAGTTCAAGGATGTTCTCATTGCCTGCATGGGCGGTGTGCTGCTGGCGGGCATCATCATGGGTCTGGCCAGCGCCGGGCTGCTGGGCGCGGTCAGCGGGCTGTTTGCGGCAGGCTGACAAAACGCGGGCGCTTTTGTCGTGTAAAATGCCGGTAGCTTTTCTGCCCGCAGTATGCTACACTGAATAATAGTTGTGTGAAAACCGGAAGCCGCTTCCGGTCAGAAAGGACGTTGTAGAACATGGATCAGGCACTGAATCAGAAAATTGACGCATATATTGCGGAAAACAAGGAGCAGCTGCTGCAGGATATTGCGGCGCTGGTGGCCATTGACAGTGTAGAGGGCACCCCGGAGGAGGGCGCACCCTTCGGCGCAGGCCCCCGCGCAGCGCTGGACAAGACGCTGGAGCTGGCTGCAGGCATGGGTCTGGCGACCCGCAACTGCGAGAACTACATCGGCTATGCCGAGCTGGCCGGTGCAGACCCCGAGAAGTATCTGGCAACCATCTGCCATGTGGATGTGGTGCCCGTGGGCAACGGCTGGAGCCAGGACCCCTTCAAGATGCAGATCCGGGACGGCTGGATGATCGGCCGTGGTGTAGCCGATGACAAGGGCCCCATGGTGGCTACCCTGTACGCCCTGAAGTTCCTCAAGGAGGAGGGCGTTTCCCTGCGGTATCCCATCCGTGCAATGGTTGGTGACAACGAAGAGACCCACATGAACGATGTGGAATACTACCTCAAGAACTACCCGGCTCCGGTGTTCTGCTTCACCCCGGATGCGGAGTTCCCGGTGTGCAACGGCGAGAAGGGCCATTCGGTGCGGAGCTGGTCAGCCCGGTCTGCAACGGTGAGATCAAGGAGTTTGAGGGCGGCGTTGCCAACAACGCAGTCCCCGACCGCGCCAGCGCACTGGTGGAGACCGATATCACCAAGCTGAAAAATGCCCCAACATCACGCTGGAGCCGGAAGGCAATGGGGTGCGTATCCGGGGCTGGGGCAAGAGCGGCCATGCCGCATGCCCGAGGGCACGGTCAACGCCATCGGTCTGGTGGTGAACTACCTGCTGGACAACGGCCTGTGCAACGATGCAGAGCGCGCCTATCTGGAAGCCCTGAAAAAGCTGCACGCTTCCACCGCAGGCACCGGCCTGGGCATCGACTGCGCCGACGGCCCCTTCGGCCCCTGACCATCATCGGCGGCCGCATCTTCATGCGGGAGGCCGGATCGTCCAGACCATGGACAGCCGTTACCCCACCTGCACCAACGCCGAGAAGATGAAGGAGCAGATCAAAGCTGCCATTGGCACGGGTGCTTCTCTGGAGAAGGCCGAGGGTGCCGAGCCCTTCTATATCGCAGCCGATACCCCCGCCATCAAGGCCTGCATCGAGACCTACAACGAGGTCACCGGCGAGAATGCCACGCCCTTTACCATGGGCGGCGGCACCTATGCCCGCCACTTCCCCTATGCGGTGAGCTTTGGCCCTGAGCACGAGGACATGGTGCTGCCTGAGTTCGGCGGCCCGATGCACGGTGCCAACGAGGCAGCTCCCATCGATAAGCTGCTGGAGGCCCTGAAGATCTACATCATCGCCCTGCTGCGGCTGGAGGAGATCGACTTCTGATGAACGTTTCTGGTCATTGCGGCCAGGGCGGCGGTCTGGGCCGCCAGCTGGGTGGCGGCCATCTCTGCCGCCTGCCCGGAAGCCCGGCTGACCGCCGTGGCACCAACAGCCTTGCGACTTCGGCCATGCTCAAGGCGGGGACGGTCCGCGCCGC
>ENA-OQKK01000285-OQKK01000285.1-human-gut-metagenome-genome-assembly--contig:-NODE-285-length-14892-cov-4.618625_pt1 | contig 14892 bp, 15 predicted proteins | sample MGYA00242648_ERZ504797 | MGnify/ENA primary metagenome ERZ504797 (study PRJEB26092, sample SAMD00036412) | human gut metagenome | host: Homo sapiens | study: EMG produced TPA metagenomics assembly of... | reverse complement strand
CACAGGCTCGTCGTGCCAAAATCATGGCACAGGATAAGATACCTGCCACTCCGGCACAGCTGCACATGGCCGTGATGGCGGCGCTCTGCGGTATGAAAAAAGCACAGCCCAATGAAATCTTGCTGAACGTACTTCGTGGTGGGTTGGATAAAGCGCAGAATCCAATCTATCAGAGTTTTGTGGATTATAGTGCGGAAGAAGCTTTCTGGGCAATGGTTCGGCAGGGCTGTGGCTATGCAGAGGAAGAGCCGGATCTTGGGCAGCTGGCAATTCATCTTCTGTTGACAGCTTCTACGCGCACACTGCGCCCGGAATTTCTGGCAGGGTTGGAAAAGTTCCTTTCCATTCCGCATCAGGCGTACTGCTACGAGCTGGTGTCGGAGTGGCTGCACAGTGATGATTTGCAGCAGCTTTATGACGTGGCCCGCTATGTGGAAGATGAAGCACATCTGCCGCAGAGGCTGGAAAAACTGACGGTTGATGATCTGGCGACAACGGAGTGTTTCCCGTGCATCAACGAGATCATCCTGAGCAAGCTGATGACGGAGATCAGTGACCATATCATTGATGTGGATGTAATCACAAAGACGGTGGAAAAACGTCGCACCTGTGTCTGGTACGAGTACTTCCACAATTTCTACGAGGGTCTGTTGCAAGTGGCCAACATGCAGGAGTTCTTCAAAGAGCACTCCGCAGGGTTCCATACCCTGGACGCAAAGCAGGTCTGGAAAGAATATGCGGAGGACTATTACAGGATGGACACCTATTATCGACTGTTCCATCTGAGCTTCCAGAGAAGTCTGGAAACCTCCAATATCAAACTGGACGACCTGTTCAAGCATGTTGTAGATAAGGTAGAGGGGCTGTACTCCTACTGGTTTCTGGGAGGCCTCGGCAAAAACTGGTCGGATGTATGTGCTGATGAGATGGCAGAGCATGGCCGCGTATTGGAAATTCCGCAGCAGTCGGATTTCTACAATGAGCACATCCGTCCGGCAGACAGCCGCGTGTTCGTGATCATCTCGGATGCTATGCGTTACGAGGTGGCGGCATCACTGGCAGATGAACTGCGCAGAGAAACGCAGAGCAATGTGAAACTCGGCAGTATGCAGGGCATCTTCCCGTCTATCACGAAATTTGGCATGGCGGCACTGCTCCCACATAAGGCGTTGACGGCTGAACTGAAAAATGAGGTACTGAATGTTCTGGCCGATGGGCAGTCTACCGCAAGCACGAACCGGGATAAGGTCCTGAAAGGTGTAAATCCGGCCAGCGTGGCGTTGCAGTATAAGAACATCATCGGGATGAAACGTGCAGAGCGTGCGGCACTGGTCAAGGGGATGGATGTAGTCTATATCTACCATGATACCATTGACGAAGCAAGCCATACTTCGGACACCTCTGTGTTCCCGGCATGCGACAGGGCTATCAGTGAACTGAAGAATATGGTGCGCATTATCGTCAATGACTTCGGCGGGGCGAACATTCTGATTACGGCAGATCATGGCTTCCTGTACACTTACAGTCCGCTGACCGAGGATGACAAAGTGGATAAAACCAGCTTCCATGATATGGAAGTGGAATATGGCAGACGCTATGCAATCATGCAGAAGGAGGCGAATCCGCAGTATTTGCTTCCTGTAAAATTCCTGGACGGAAAAACGGAATACACTGGATTTGCTCCACGGGAAGGTATTCGCATCAAGATGAATGGTGGCGGGCTGAATTTTGTGCATGGCGGTATCAGCCTGCAGGAAATGACGGTTCCGGTGATCGAATATCATTATCTGCGCAACGGCTCTATGGAATATCGGCGCAATAAGCAGAAGTATGATACGCTCCCCGTAACAGTGAGCTTGCTTTCTTCCAGTCGGAAGATCAGCAATATGATCTTTTCACTGGATTTCTACCAGAAAGATGCGGTAAGTGCAAACCGTGAGGCTGCTACTTATCTGGTGTGGTTTACGGATGAATACGGAAAGCCTATCAGCGATACCCAGAAGATTATTGCGGACAAAACCAGTGAGAACGGCGCAGATCGTACGTTCCATTGCAACTTCAACCTCAAATCGATGAAGTTCAGCAATACAGCAACCTATTATCTGGTGATTGCGGATGAGCAGGGTCAGCAGATGCAGCAGCGGGAACAGTTCCAGATCGATATTGCATTTGCGATTGATGAATTCGATTTTTTTAACTGATGGGAGCAGGAGGACTATAAATGGAGCCGAATGCGGAAAATAGCTGCCGTCGAGACGCAATCAAGGAAAAATTACGGCAGAATTTTGATGGAAAAATCGTTCGCAAGGATCTGACTAAAAAGATCAAGGAAGGTGCGAATGTCCCGGTTTATGTGCTGGAGTTTTTATTAGGCCAGTACTGTAGTTCAGATGACGAAGCTATTATTGAAAAAGGCGTGCAGAATGTAAAGCACATTCTGGCGGACAACTTTGTCCGACCGGATGAAGCACAAAAGATTCTTTCGCAGCTGCGGAAAAATGGTAGCCACACCATTATCGATATGGTGACCGTGCATCTGGACATCAAGAAAGACTGCTTCTTTGCAGAGTTTTCCAACCTGGGGCTCTCCAATGTGCCCATTACGGACGACTACCCGGAAAAATTTGACCGTTTGCTCTGCGGCGGCATCTGGTGCATCGTTCAACTGGAATATGAATCCGAAGGTGACAGCAGCTTTGGTATGGAGGACTTTGATAGCGAACCCCGGCAGAAAAAGCAGAAGGATGTTTCGCCTATCAGCATCCGCAAACTGACCCCCATCCAGATGCCTCATATCGATATTGAGGAAGTACGCACCGGGCGTAAAGCCTTCACGCAGGACGAGTGGATGGATGTAATGCTGCGTTCTTGCGGTTATGAGCCGGAGCAGTTGAACCAGCGGGAGAAATGGCTCTTGTTGGCACGTATGCTGCCACTGGTGGAGAACAACTTCAACCTCTGCGAGCTTGGACCTCGCAGCACCGGTAAATCCCACATCTATAAGGAAATCAGTCCTAACAGCATTCTGGTGTCCGGTGGACAGACGACTGTGGCAAACCTGTTCTACAACATGGGACGAAAGACTGTTGGCCTGGTGGGTCTGTGGGACTGTGTGGCTTTTGATGAGGTTGCTGGTATCAAGTTCAAGGACAAAGACGGCATCCAGATCATGAAGGACTATATGGCTTCCGGCTCCTTCGCCCGTGGCAAAGAGGAAAAGGCAGCCTCGGCCTCGATGGTCTTTGTGGGAAATATTAACCAGAGCGTGGACGTGCTGCTAAAAACCTCCAGCCTGTTTGACCCGTTCCCGCCTGAAATGGGAACAGACACTGCATTTTTGGATCGCTTGCATTGTTACATTCCCGGCTGGGAGATCCCAAAATTCCGCCCGGAGCATTTCACCAACGACTACGGCTTCATCACGGATTATCTTGCTGAGTTTATCCGGGAACTGCGTAAGGAGCAGTACGGCGATGCACTAGATAAGTATTTCCGCCTTGGTAAAAATCTGAACCAGCGCGATACGATCGCAGTGCGTAAGATCGTAGGCGGCTATGTAAAGCTGCTGTACCCGGACGGTGAGTTTACCAAAGAGCAACTGGAGGAGATCCTTGTCTTTGCACTGGAAATGCGCCGTCGTGTGAAAGAGCAACTGAAAAAGCTGGGTGGCATGGAGTTCTATGATGTGAATTTCAGCTACATTGATCTGGATACCTTTGAAGAAAAGTTTGTGTCGGTTCCCGAACAGGGTGGCGGTAAGCTGATCCCGGATGGAATGTGCAATCCGGGACAGATCTACACTGTTTCGCGTGGAAAAAGCGGCATGATCGGTGTGTTCCGGTTGGAAAGCCAGATGTTGCCGGGCAGCGGAAAGTTTGAACGCACCGGTCTTGGCAGCGACCGTGACTGCAGAGAATCCACCAATACAGCCTTCAACTTCCTGAAAGCAAATGGAAACCGCATCAGCGGTGGCATCAGCACGGCATCTAAGGACTACATCATCAACTATCAGGATCTTCAGGGCATCGGTATGACAGGAAAGCTGGCACTGCCCACCTTGATTGCATTGTGCAGTATTGCCCTTGGTCGTCCCACGGTCAGTACCCTTGCAGTTCTGGGCGAGATCAGCATCAGTGGAACGATCTTGAAGGTAGACGAGCTTGCGAACAGCTTGCAGGTTTGCCTTGATAGTGGAGCGAAGAAAGTTCTGCTGCCGATTACAAGCGCTGCAGATCTTGGAACTGTACCTCCCGAATTAGTGGGAAGTTTTAATTTAATCTTTTATAGTAGTGCAGAGAATGCAGTGTTCAAAGCATTGGGTGTTGAATAAAGGGGAAAGTTTATATGGCACAATTTGGTGTTTATGAGATACTCGTCTAAAAGATTATACTGTAATATTTTTAAGATGGATTCCTTGCTAACATGGTCGACATGAAATACAAATTAATGTTTTGATGTAAAAATGAGGAGGTATCTATGGAAGATAGCGTTCTAAAGTATGATTTGTTTCGAAAAGCATATAAAAAATTGAAATCAACTGCGTATTATGACAAGACAAACCTCCATTTGAGAGATCGGATTGCGGAAGCGGAAAACACTCTCAATATAACGATAGAGGAACGCTTGAAGGATTTGCAGCAAGCGTTTGTAGCGTCAGATAGCACGAAGTGGGAAAGGAAAAAAGAAGATATTTTGGAAAGCATTTCCTGTCGTCTGCTTCCGAAAAAGATTATGGATACAAAGGAAGAAAAGAATTGTTCGGACGGAACAAAAGGCGTTTTGATTAGTGGAGTGCCAGCAAAACAAGTCAAAGTTGATGAGATACAATATTTCATTGACATGAAGATTGAGGGAATGATTCTTGGCGTTCTATGGATTATGATGATAGGATGGCAGTTAGATAAATCCTATACCAATTGCTATGGAAATCGTATACGAAAGACGCTATATAATGAATTTTCTAAAGAACCGACCTTTTCCCCAGCGCTGTTTGAGCCGTATTTTCAGAATTATGAGAGTTGGCGAGATCAGGCATTAACTTTGGCACAGAAGTGTATGCAACAAGATGATGTTCTGATTTTTACGCTAGACTTTAAGCGCTACTACTACTCCGTGGATGTATCAGAGGAATTCATGAAGGAGATTCTTACTAGGGTAAAAGGAAAATCTGACTACAATGAAGAATATCTGAGTAGGATAAATGACTTTGTGTACTGTGTGATCAAAAGATATTCACAAATCTACAGAGAGCATAGCGGAGAAAAGCGGATTCGCCGTATATTACCAATTGGGTTTCTGCCATCCGGGGTTTTAGCAAACGAGTGTCTGAAAAAATTTGATACAGCAATTTTGGACGGATGGAATCCACTTTACTATGGACGGTATGTAGATGATATATTGCTTGTGGAAAAGGTGGAAGAGGGAAGCCGAATCGCTCAAAAAGCGCAGGATGGTAAACTGGAATTCTATGAGGCCTTTGAATATTATACGGTAAATAATTCACGCTGGACGGGTAAAGAAAACCGGAATGCGAGGGCTGTTTTCAAAAAAGAAGAAGACGAATGTGGAACTTACTGTATTTTGCCAGAGTTTACAAAACCATTGGGAAGCGCCACGAAAATCCAATTACAGGCAAGCAAAATTAAGTTGTTCTACTTTCAGCGTGGACAATCGGATGCATTGATCACTTGTTTTAAGAATAGCATTGAAAAAAACAAATCGGAATTTCGCTGGATGCCGGAAGATGACGCTGTGTTTCAGGAGGACGATTATTCGGAGGTTTTTGAACTAAGCCACCATGGAGTGAATAAACTTCGTGAAGTGGACGATATAGCTGTTGATAAATACGCACTTTCGAAATATCTGGGGAAGTTACAAAGGATAAATGGACTGATTTCGGAGAAGACGAAAGGAGAAGAGTATAATTTTGTCCGTGACATCCATAAAATATTTACGCCTAAAACAATAATTGAAAATTATACACTCTGGGAACGAGTAATTGCGATCTTATTTGTAAAAAAATCCTATAAGGCACTACTTAGGTTTATTGCCCTTGTCATAGACACGCTTGATAAAACAAGTTATGCCATAGAAGGAGTGGATGATGATACCGGATTTGTAACAAATGCATTGCGAGAGGCACTGCAAGAACATCTCATTTCCAGCATAGCTCGTCCGATGGCACTTCATGATGGGGAGACTTTTGAGGAATGGAAGTTAGAAGATGCGCAGAGCTTGCTCAGCGAACAGATGAAAGAACTTTTGACAAAAGCACAGAATCGTTCGAAAGGTTATTTTAAAGCTAAAATGCTGGATAAAAATCTGTGTGTTATCTGGCCAGAACTAGTGAGTTGTGGTGGTGAGAATCCGCAGAAAAAGGATCTGACCAATGAAGATAATGTAGTGGAGCTTCTGAAAAAAGAAACCTGCACAGAAACTTTTCAAGAAAAAATGAACAAGATTATAAATCAGAGATACATCTATTACCCCTACCTTATCAAACCGGCAGATCTGATGCTCGCAAGACTGATGTATGATCTTGTTCGTAAAAAAGATCTAGAAGATTTGAATAAAATCGAGGAAATTTTCAAACAATGCTGGCAGTTGAACTATAGCCCACGTTCATTTGAAGGTTGGACAAATAATAGATTTATAGAAGAAAATATAAAAACTGGTGAACTCAATAAGCAGCCCGTTTTTCAAATCGGAAAGCCGAGCTTTTCAAAGATTAGGGTAGCCGTTGCCAATATCCAAATGGACATTTCAAACTTTGACCAGGCTGTTATGCGTAAACCGAACAGAAGCTACCGAAGATATCAGCAGATAGCAGAACTGGTGAATACTGCTGTTCGGGAAAAAGCAGATATGTTGGTAATGCCGGAAGCGTGTACTCCAAAAGAATGGCTGCCAACGCTGGCTAGAACTTGCGAAAAAAATCATTTGGCAGTTGTAACAGGGGTAGAGCATATTATTGAGGATAACTGTGTTTATAATCTGACAGCAGTGATTCTTCCGTATGAAGAAAAGTGGACAGGTCAGTGGCACTCTGTGATTCTGTACCATTCAAAGAATCATTTTGCACCTGAAGAAAAAAGGATGATTGAAAGCTTACATCTAAGAGCTATGGAAGGAATAGAAAGTTCTGAAGCTAAATGTGATGCAAAGTATGAGTTGTATAGCTGGAACGGATTTTGGTTTACAGTGTACTGCTGCTTTGAGCTTACATCCATTCGAGATCGTTCGATTTTTCAATCCTATATTGATGCGTTGATCGCAGTCGAGTGGAATCAGGATGTGAACTATTATAGCAATATAATTGAATCACTAAGTAGAGATATTCACTGCTACTGCATCCAGACGAATACCTCCAAGTATGGAGACAGCCGAATCACAAAACCGTCTAAAACCGAAAATAAGGACATCCTGAGAATAAAAGGAGGAAGTAATGCAACAGCACATGTTGGAACTATTGATTTGGAACAGCTTCGGAAATTCCAAATGAAAGCATACAGTGGTCAAAAAGAAGATAAAACTTTCAAACCGACTCCGCCAGACTTTGACTATAAAGGAGCATATGAGCGTCGGAAAGGAACGATGTTTGAATGCTTTTGTGCGAAGAAAAAAGCAGATTAAATTTGCCGTTTGTAGCAGATCTGTAGCAAATCGAACCTATTTAACGAATTGACGTTCTAAAAAATAAAAAGTCATCATGCATCACACGCAGGGGGTCTGGGGTTCGAGTCCCTAATTCTCCACCATACAGTTCGTACTCGAACCCGATTCTTTATGAAAAAGGGTTCGGGTACGTTTTTTGTTTATCGGAGGTTCTGCGGAAGGACTACTCGGAACGGTAAACGAGCAAAGGCAGGGTATCACCATGACGGTGGTATCCTGCCTTTTGTTTTGATATGTTTTATCAGTAGATCACAGCATCCGTTGCAGTATAGCCTTCGAGAGAATTCTCCTTGACCTGAATACAAATATAAGTGATTTCAGAATTGCTTGCAGCAAAGAACTGACGTTTTGCCACGGGAGAAATCTTCAGCCAGTCGCCTGCTGCAAGGCTGATTTCTTCGCCATCGATAACGACCTTGCCTTTGCCGGAAAGAACACCGTAGATTTCCTCATTTGCCTTGTGGGAGTGGACAAACGGAACATTTGCTCCCGCAGGAAGCGTATTCAAGCTGATCTCCGCACCAGTCAGGGCGAGCTTTTCATGAAGCTCCGTCCGATTTTCTTTCCAACTGTCATTTTTGTGTAGCTTGCCATTGTAAGCACCTCCATTTTGATTCGCAATCTTTCATTGCCTGAGCTAAGTATAGAAGCTCACACATTCAAAAACAAGTACGCACCTTTTTGTAACTGTACACTCAAAAATGAATGTGCTATACTACTATATACAGAGGTGACTGATATGCGTACAAAAGAAGAACTGCCGGAATGTCCGGTTGCAACAGCAGTATCCCTGATTGGCGGAAAATGGAAACTCTTGCTTCTGCGCAATCTGAAAGAGCGTCCATGGAGATTCAATGAGCTGCAAAGAAGCATCGACGGGATCTCGCAGAAAGTTTTGACCGAGAGCTTAAGACAGATGATTGATGATGGGCTTGCCTACCGCCGTGATTATCACGAGAATCCTCCCAAAGTAGAATATGGGTTGACCGATCTCGGAACGGAAATGTTACCAATCGTCAATGCACTTGCAGACTTTGGCAATTACTATAAATCAGTCGTTGATCGGTCATGATCGATATTATGAAGCAGGGTTTAGGGCAGGCACGCCCCAACAAGACCGCGTTTGCGAAGCAACGAACGCCCCAGTGGGGATTTCAAGCGGCAGAACGGTCTGCGTTAGCAGATGGAGGGGCTTTGCCCCAACAAGTTCTGAAAAGAGACTACTCAGAGCGATAAACAAGCAAAGGCAGGGTATCACCATGGAGGTGGTACCCTGCCTTTTGCTTTGCATCCCTTATATTGCACGTTTCGGGTCAATCGCTGCGTACGTCCGTACATGGCCGGTACGCACGTACGCAGGAAAAAGGGCAGGTTCTTGCATATAGGGGTGTTCTTTCGGCTGTCGGTATGGTATACTCGGTTTAGTTTAACAAATCGGAATTTGCAGGACGGAGAAACTTATGGAAGAATTGATACAAAGATGTTCATGGGCAACTACCGACTTATATAAAGAGTATCATGATAATGAATGGGGAAAGCCCGTTCATGATGAGAATAAACTATTTGAGATGTTAATACTTGAAGGTATGCAGGCAGGACTATCGTGGCTGACAATACTAAATAAAAGAGAGGCATTTAGAATTGCTTTTGATAACTTTGACTGCAAAAAAATAGCGCTATATGATGGTGCAAAAATAGAAAAGCTAATGCAAAATAGCCGCATTGTTCGTAATCGGTTAAAAATCAAATCAGCAATAACAAATGCTCAACAGTTTATAAAAATCCAAGAATCGTATGGCAGTTTTGATTCGTTTATATGGTCTTATGTTGATGGTAAGCCAATTCTCAATCAGTTCCAAACTGAAACTGATATACCCGCAAAGACTGCACTCTCAGACCAAATTAGTAAAGACTTAAAAAAGCTTGGCTTTAAGTTTGTTGGTAGTACAATTATATATGCCTATATGCAGGCAATAGGGATTGTCAATGACCATGTAAAAGGTTGCCATTTGTATGCAAACAAATAGCATTTCACTTTCGATTGATAGAACAGCAGCTCAACAGGGTTGTTAAAAACTTTCTGTATCACAATTTCTAGTTTGGAGAATTGAAATAAATGGAATTTACCTATTAAGACATATAAACTGTTGACAATAAAGCTCCTATATAGTATGTTTTTAATAAACTACTATATAGGAGCTTTTGTATGGAAATGAATGGAGGATTTCTTGTCACCAAAATAAAACAGCTTGGAGACCGGATTTTCGAGAAGATTCTCAGTGAAAAGAATATTGATGCGTTTAATGGAGCCCAGGGGCGTATTCTTTATGTGCTGTGGCAGGAGGATGGTATCTCAATCAGGTCACTCTCGACTAAATGCGGATTAGCGATAACATCTCTTACTACGATGCTGGAAAGAATGGAAAATCAAGGGCTGATAAGCCGTGTTCAGTCTGAAACGGACAAAAGGAAAACACTCCTGTTTCTGACTGAGAAAGCACATGCCTTAAAGGGCGAGTACGATTCTGTATCTGATGAGATGGGCAGTATTTACTACAAAGGTTTTTCAGAGGAAGAAATTACCCGGTTTGAGGAATGCCTCGACCGCATCAGAAAGAATCTTGAGGAGTGGCAGAAGTCATGAGTATTTGTATCAAAGATCAGATTCAGAACATGAATATCGTCATTGGCTGCACAGTGGGGTGTACATATTGCTATGCCCGCAACAACGTGAAACGCTGGCATATGATTGATGACTTCGCTGACCCTGAATTCTTTCCGGGTAAGCTCAAGATGATGGAAAAGAAACGTCCGCAGAACTTTCTTCTTACCGGCATGAGCGATCTCTCCGGATGGAAGCCGGAATGGAGAGACGAGGTATTTGCAAAGATCCGTGAAAATCCACAGCATCAGTTCCTGTTCCTTACCAAGCGACCTGATTTGCTGGATTTTGATACCGATCTGGAAAACGCATGGTTTGGCGTTACGGTGACGAGGAAAGCAGAACTGTGGCGTATCGACGCCCTTCGGAAAAACGTCAGAGCAAAACATTACCATGTTACCTTTGAGCCGTTATTCGACGATCCCGGCACAGTTGACCTTTCCGGAATCAATTGGATCGTTGTCGGCACCATGACCGGAGCTCAGAGCAGGAAGATTCATACGGAGCCGGAATGGGCATGGTCTCTGGCGGACCAGGCACATAAGCTCGGCATTCCGGTGTTTATGAAGGAAGACCTTGTCCCTATCATAGGGGATGAAAATATGATTCAGGAAATGCCGGAAGAATTTAATAAAGTGTTAGAGGTACAGAAATCATGGAAGAAGTAATAAATGGAATCCTCATTCGTGAGGTGGAAACAAAGAACATCATGACTAAGTCTAGTCTGCCGGTAGGCGGTTACTCGGTCAATCCCTATGTGGGCTGTACACATGCCTGCAAGTATTGCTATGCTTCTTTTATGAAGCGCTTTACCGGGCACAAGGAGGAATGGGGCACTTTCCTTGATGTGAAGCATTGGCCGGAAATTAAAAATCCGAAGAAATATGCCGGACAGCGGGTGGTCATCGGTTCTGTGACAGATGGCTACAATCCACAGGAGGAGCAATTCGGGAATACCAGAAAACTTCTGGAGCAGCTGATCGGCAGTGACGCAGATATTCTGATCTGCACAAAGTCGGATCTTGTGGTACGGGATATTGATCTGCTGAAGAAGCTTGGACGTGTAACCGTTTCATGGTCGATCAACACACTAGATGAAAATTTCAAGAACGATATGGATTCTGCTTCGAGCATTGAGCACCGTATCGCTGCTATGAAGCAGGTATATGAGGCAGGTATCCGTACAGTCTGTTTCGTATCCCCGGTATTCCCCGGTATCACGGATTTTGAAGCAATCTTTGAGCGGGTAAAGGATCAGTGCGATCTGTTCTGGCTCGAAAATCTCAATCTTCGAGGCGGTTTCAAAAAGACAATTATGGATTATATCGCCGGAAAATATCCTGATCTTGTACCACTTTACGACGAGATCTATAACAAGCATAACCGCAGCTACTTTGAAGCACTTGAAGTAAAAGCTGAGGAAATGGCTAAGAAGTATGATTGTGCCTTTGTGGATAATGAAATGCCTTATGGCAGAGTCCCGCAGGGACATCCGGTGATCGTAGATTATTTCTATCATGAGGAAATCCGAGGGACAGAGAATACAGGAAAAAGAAATCGTTAATCTAAACGAAAATTAAACTGATGATGGTGGAGAGATTTATTTATCGCCATTTGAAATCGAGAAGTTCTTGTTTGAAAAATAGAGAAATTGTAAAATTGAAGAAAAAAGAAATGCACAGTTCTTAGCTTATCGGGAGCTGTGCATTTTTGTAAATAAATACTTTTAATTAGCCGATTACGGCATCCTCTGCTGTAAAATGTTCCAGAGAATTTTCTTTTACCTGAATGCAGATATAAGTAATTCCGGAAATATCGGATGCAAAAAACTGACGCTTTGCAGCAGGTGCGATTTTTAGCCAGTCTCCAGTTGAAAGGCTGATTTCTTCTCCATCAATTATGGCTTTGCCGTTACCTGAAAGAATTCCATAGATTTCTTCATTTTCTTTATGAGAATGAACAAATGGGACATTTGCTCCTGCAGGTAGTTCGTTTAAACTGATTTCTGCACCTGTTAAAGACAACTTTTCATGCAGCTCAATTCGGTTTTCCTTTCCAATAGTTGTTTTTGTGTAATTTGCCATGATAAAACCTCCATAGTTAATTTGTAGTTTCTGGTTTCTTGGTATTAGTATAGTGTGAGACACATACAAAAACAAGTACGCACCTTTTTGTAACTGTACACTCAAAATTGAATGTGTTACAATAGACTCGGAGGTGAGAATTATGCGAGCAAAAGAAGAATTACCGGAATGCCCGGTTGCAACAGCAGTATCTCTCATCGGAGGAAAATGGAAACTGCTGATTTTGCGTAACTTGAAAGAGCGTCCATGGAGATTCAATGAGCTACAACGAAGTATAGATGGTATTTCACAAAAGGTTTTGACAGATAGTTTAAGACAAATGATGGATGACGGTCTTGCTTATCGGCATGATTATCAGGAGATGCCACCAAAAGTAGAATATGGATTAACGGAACTTGGAAAAGAAATGCTTCCAATTGTTAATTCACTTGCTGACTTTGGTAACTACTATAAATCAATTATTGAACAGAAATAAGTAGGCTAGTATTTGAAAAGCTCGAACAATAAATGCAAAAAATCTCAAAAAATTTCATAATAGAGCCTGTTTTTTTGTGTCTCCTTCTTTTGTATATGTGAAAGATAAATTTTTATGTACAAGGAAGGAGGTTTTTTTATGCCTAAAGCAAGAAAAGATATAGACATTTCATATGGCCTATAAACTTGCTTTCATTTAATGATTTAAAATCTAATCCTAGATTCATTGCAGCAAAGCACAATATTGTTCCAGTTGACTTCAAAACTGTAGCTGTTGTACACATATCAAAAAGGAATTTCTGAAATACTAAAAGGCAAGAAATGTGTGTAGATTTAGAAATAAATTATGTCAAAAAATGGAAGGATTTACTATGCCGAAGGGAAGCAATCAAAAATTGAAATTATTTTATCTTCTCAAGATTATGCTTGAGAAGACAGACGAAGATCATAAGCTCACTGTAAATGAGATTCTTGCAGAATTAGAAAAATGTGATGTCACTGCCGAGAGAAAAACAATTTATAAAAGATATGGAAGCATTACCGTGTTGATAAGATGCTGCATATTATAATGTCCGATGAATCGAGAGAGGGAAAAGAACGATTTGAGCAGTTTGATCTGGCAGAGTATGCAAAGAAGAGATTCGGATACTTCAGGAGAAATACTTGAAAAATGTTAGATGAATAATCAAAAATTAAAGTCCGCATATAGGAAGGAGTTTTTTAAGAAAAAAATAAGGAACAAACGGCAAAAATTATTGAAAACCTTATGATTTGGGAAAATAAATGACATCTTGACTCCTCACTTTGTTCGTACCTTACCATAAATGTAGAACAAAGGAGGAGGTAACGAAAATGGCTAAGAAAAATTATGATAAGATGGCGGATCAGATTATGGAACAGATTGGCGGAAAAGAAAATATCCAATTTTTCACTCATTGCATTACAAGACTGAGATTTCAGCTCAAAGAAAAGGAGCATATCGATCTTGATGAAATCAGAAAATAGCAGGGGTTGTCGGTTGCCAGTGGTCTGGGGATCAGTTGCAGGTAATCATCGGTCAGACAGTTGGAGACGTTTATGACACAATCTGTAAAAGATTTCATCTGGAAGAAGTAATCGGAACAAAAAAAGAAGAAATAAAAGAAACTGGTGAAAAGAAAAAGAAGACGGTAAAGGATATATTCTCAGCTGTACTTGATGCTATATCAGGATGCGTGATTCCGCTTGTTCCGATGTTCGTGGGCGGTGGAATGATCAAAGTATTGTCCATGGTACTGACCATGACAGGAGTAATATCTGGTGAAGGAACTACCCACTATGTACTGGAGTTTATCGGAGATGCGGCGTTTTATTTCCTGCCTATTGCAGTAGCAGCGATGGCGGCCAAGAAATTTGAAGCGAATATGGCATTGGCAATTTTGCTTGGAGGTGTTTTGCTGCACCCGAATTTTATCAGTGCAGTGAGCGAAGGAACACAATTATCTTTATTTAGGATTCCAATCACCGGAGCAAGTTATGCAAACCAGGTGCTGCCGTCAATCCTGATTATATGGATTTTGTCGATTTTGGAAAAGAATCTGAAAAAGATACTTCCATCGTATCTTAGAGCAATGGGAGTGCCGTTTTTATGTACGCTGATTATGGCGCCGGTTTCACTATGGATCTTAGGACCTCTCGGATATATCGTGGGAAATTATATTGTTACCGGTCTGGTGACTTTTGGAAATGCAACCGGATTCCTCGGAGTAGGAATTATTGCAGCATTATATCCACTCATGGTTCTGACAGGTATGCATTCTATTTTGATGCCGTATATTATTCAAAGTTTTGCTACATATGGGTTTGAAGCAATTATTGGATTGGGAATCTTTATTTCCAACTTTGGACAGGGAGCTGCGTCATTGGCAGTAGGTCTTAAGTCAAAGAATCCGGATAACGAAAGCGAACGGGGATATCTTTGTTTACAACGGTTATTCTAGCCGGGGTGACGGAACCTGC
>ENA-OQKK01000284-OQKK01000284.1-human-gut-metagenome-genome-assembly--contig:-NODE-284-length-14957-cov-3.268914_pt1 | contig 14957 bp, 12 predicted proteins | sample MGYA00242648_ERZ504797 | MGnify/ENA primary metagenome ERZ504797 (study PRJEB26092, sample SAMD00036412) | human gut metagenome | host: Homo sapiens | study: EMG produced TPA metagenomics assembly of... | reverse complement strand
AGTAACAGAAACTAAGGCTGCAAGAAATAAAGCAATCAAATCAGGAGTTAAGACAGCAATCAAGAAGGTTGAGGCTGCTGTAGCTGCAAATGATAAGGCTGCTGCTGAGGCTGCATTAAAGGATGCAACTTCTGTTATCGCAAGCGCTGGTTCAAAGGGTATCTTCCACAAGAACAACGCAGCCAGAAAAGTATCTCGTTTAACAAAGCTTGTTAACGGATTAGCTTAATTACTATATAGCAATAAATAATAAACCCATCGGTGCCGTCATACCGATGGGTTTTTTTATTTGCTTTTTTGTATATTTGCGTTATATCATTTACTGCCTGTCGCATGAGTGCCGGTCATATCTGCAGAGTACTGCACTATAAAAAGCTCCACAGCCATCTGGTCATTCATCCTGCCGGTCTTCACAGCCTCCTCATATGCCACACCGTCTCTCACAGCCCTCTTTAAATCATCCAGCGAATATGCCCTGCACTGCGCCTGATATTTGCGCACCGCCCACTCCGGACATCCGGCCTTTGATGCTATATCCTTGTTGCCAAAGCCCTTATTTGTCATGGCTTTCACATTCATCAGTACTATTGAACTGGCGCGATATAAGATACATAATACGCATGGCCGGCTCTTTAAGTGCCAGCAGATCGTAATACAGCTCAAGCGCACGCTTTTGTTTGTGTGATGCAATCGCATCAACCATCTCAAACACCTTGTTTGTGATCTGCTCTGTCGTTACAGTCTCAACATCCGAAAGCTCAATCACGTCCTTGTCCATACAGTAGCACAGCAACTTCTCAAGCTCCTTGTCGATATTTTCCATATCTGTACCGGTTTTTTCTATAAAGCTGTTGTAGGCAGCCTGACTCATGCCCTTTCCATCTTTTCTAATCCTCATTCCTATCCATCTGGCAAGTGTCTCATCCGTCTGTTCCTTGAACTCCACAGGATTACCGCATTTGGCTGCCGCCTTATAAAGCTTTGAGCGCTTATCAACGCTCTCCTCAACAAATATAAAGTGCGTGCTCTCAGGTGAATTCTTTAAATACTCTCCAAGCTCATCGCCTGCCTTTGAAAAAATGCCTGCATCCTCTATAAGAATCACTCTTTTATCCGCAAAAAACGGAAGTGTCTCCGCCAGGTCAATTATCTCCTTCTGGTTGATTCCATCTCCCTCAAACGATGAAAAGTTCATGCTGTCGCCCTCATTTACCATAGCCTTTATCAGCTTGTCCCTGTACTGTTTTATGAGGTATCTCTCCTGTCCATACAGCAGATAAACCTTTTTGAAATCTCCTGCTTTTATATCATTGTCTATTGTTTTCATATATAGTACTCTCTTTATACTTAATCTGACCACTTTGCATTGTGTATAAAATACGGCACTTTGCATCCATAAGCCTATCCATGGCTTCATCAGCCGGATGTCCATAGCGGTTTTCTGCCGCGCATGATACTGCAGCCCACCTTGGGCTTAAAGCCTCAATCCAGTCTGCAGAGCTTGAATACCTGGAACCATGATGATTTGCCTTGTAAAAATCCACAGAAAGCTCATCCCCATACTCATTAACAAGCTTCTTTTCTACCTCAGATGATATATCTCCGCCGAAAATACCACTAAACCTGCCATCCGTGAGCTTCAGCACAAGACACATATCGTTTCTGTCTAAGGCAGTATCATAAGGCCCCGGATACAGGCACATGATACCATCAGCTTCTTCATTTGCAGTACTGTGTGAACCTGATGCATCATTTATTTCAATCGAATCCCCCTTTGACATAAGGCATATATCAATTCCTGCTTCCTTAGCTTTAAAAAGCAGCTCCTCCATAGCTTCCTCTTTAGCCGCTGCTTCTGCCACAACTATATGCTCTATAGTATACCCACTGTCTATCACCTCAGACAATCCGCTTATATGATCACTGTCTGCATGTGAAACAAACCAGTATGATATACTCTGTATGCCGTTATACTTAAGAAACGGCATAATCACATTATCGCCAAGCTGTTTTCGGTCAGAGCTTCCTCCATCAATAAAGATGCATGTGCCTGACTCAAAGCGGTAAAATATGCCATCTCCCTGCCCCACATCAAGTATATCAAGCTGCGCAGCAGTTTTTGGCTTCACAAGCAAAATTGCAAGCAGGACTGCTGTACACACCACTCTTTGGACACTGTAAAGGATTTGGCCTTTTTCTTTTGAGCCACACTCTGTGGCACGTTTTTTAAGCGAAAATACCACCAAAAAGCCACTCATAACAGCATAAAAAAGGAAAATCCTGTATCCATCAGGAGCTCCTGTGATAACCGTTGCCCCCGGAAGCTTCATAACAAGACCGCAAAGCACCTCATAGAGCTTTAACACCGCAAATGCAGGAAACACCAGCAGTTTGCCGGGCATCACGCCAAAGCAGCCTGCGGTAGACGCAAGCAGACCCGAAATAAATACGACAGGCAAAGCCGGTATCACAATGAGATTTACAAACACTGCAAAAAGAGGCAGCTCATAATAGTTCATAGCCACAACCGGAAGCATCGGAAGCTGTATGGATACTGATGTCCAGAATTTCCCGCCCTTAGGAGCACTCATCACAGGCGTCACAATACCTATAGCAAGTATCGCCCCTACCGAAAACACAAATCCGGCATATCCCAAAACCATAGGATTGTCCCACAGCAGGTAAATGACCATGATGCCAAGAGAATTGAGCATATCTGTGCATCTGCCTAAAGCTGCCGCAAGCATTGTAAGTATGAACATCCCCACGGCACGCCTTGTGGACACGGCATTTCCTGTCATAACAGCATAGCTTAGTATAAGTGCCGCAGAACAGACAAATGCCGCTGTATAGCTCACCCTTCTTTTTCTGAGAAGCTTGTAAAAGGCCATGCCAACTATAGAAATATGAAGTCCGGAAATAGCCAGTATATGTGAAATACCACTGACCTGGTATAAATCCTTTATCTCATCATCCAGATACGACTTGTCTCCAAGCAGCATGGACGAAAGCACTCCTGCCGTTGTCTCATCAGTCACCTCAAGAAGTGAAGCTGACAGCGTATCACGAAGTTTTTCAAGTCCGTGGTAATACCATGCATGTTTACCGGCGCTTGTCTTAATACTGTCTGCATTCACCGAGAAATCAATTCCCTGCGAACGGTAAAAGCGCGCTCTGTCAAACTCTCCCTCATTGGTTGCAGACTTAAACAAGCCTATCTTGCCGCAAGCTTTCATATAATCGCCCAGATGTGCGCTTTTGCTGTCACAGTATACCACGACATCACCACAGGATATTTTTCTGCCAAAAGCCTTGCCGTACCCGGGCTGTACTACGCAGTCCGTCATATAATACCTGTATGAGAAATACTTGTATTCAGTTTTATAAATCTTCCCCCAGACGATGACAGATTTTTCATCTGTCATATACTGCATATAGCTGTCACGGTTTTCATCCACTGAAGCGTATCTGAATTGTGCTGTTGCAAAAACAGCTGACGATATCAGGATAAGCAAAACAACTATGCGCCCGATACCGGAAAGGCTGCCCTTAGACACCACACACTCAGCTATTAAAGCCACAACCAGCATGGCAAAACCCAAAAAGCCAAAGCCCCTGCCATACATACCTGAAACAGTTCCTGCAGTATAGACCAACGCAAATAAAAACATCGGTCTTTTACTAATACTCTTCTCCTCCTAATCCAATCTATTCTATTTTTCAGTTTTTTCCGTGGAATCATCAGAATCCACTATATCCTTATTAAACTCATACATGTCGCTTAGCTTGTAATTATAAAGCAGCATGCCGTCATTCTCACCGTCAAGCGAGATCTGTACCTTGTCCACAGTAGGAAGTGAGGTGAGTGAATTAACTATCGAATACAGCACCACATCCTCTGTCAGCTTATTGTCAATAGTATTTCTGAATGAAGAGTCAAAGTTCAGATAGCATATTCTATCTGCCACAGACACATTGATAAGCTTTGTTGTGCCCGGAAGAGTTGCCTTGAGCTTAGAGCCCTTCGGTCCCTCAATAAGCTGCTCAACAACAAGCTTTTCAAGCGCTATATTTGAGCTGTAATGTATCACTCTGGTCTGTTTTTCAAGCCCTGTACCATCCTTGTCAGCAAAATAAAGCGTGAGTGTCTCCTTCACACTTGTATTAATCTGTTCACCCGGATTCTCAACAAAATCATCAGCACCCATGCTACCGACAATCTCATCATCCGAGTCCACAAGAGGAATACTGTTTACGGTAAATGTCACATATGAAATACTATCCAGCTGTGTGAGCGTGCGGACTACAGAAGCTCTCAAAAGCACTTCCTGTGCAGCCGTAAGGTCATAATACTCCTTGCTGAAATCCACAGTGCAGTTATAGTTTTTCTCGTCATGACCTCTCACAGACACCTCATCCGGAATCGCCTTGCGCAGTCTTGAATCTTCAGGCTTATCCTGAAGTCTTCCTAGAAGCTCATCCACCTGCTTGTCTACATCTGAGTTTTTGCTTCTAAGCACATATGACTCCGGCACGCTGCTCGTAACATCCATATTCAGACAAAACACCTCAACCGTATTATCTGCTTTTTTCTTTGTGCAGCCGCCCATGGAGAGCAGAATTACTGCAGTGAGCACGAATATAATTATTCTTTTCACGTCAAGCCTCCTATACAATATAGTTGAGCGGTATACGCACATCAAAGGTAGTGCCCTCTCCCATCACACTGTGAGCCTTTATAGCTCCCCTATGCATAAGAATAGAGCTTCTTGTAATGGCAAGTCCCAGACCTGTACCGCCAATCTCTCTCGAATGCGACTTGTCCACGCGATAAAATCTCTCATAGATGTGCTCTAAGGACTCCTCCGGTATACCTATACCGTTGTCCTCCACCTTCAGATAGAAATACTGATGGTCCGCATTTAAGGACACATGAACATAGCCACCGGTCTCGTTGTCATTGTACTTGATTGCATTCTCAATGAGGTTTGTAAAAGCAAGCGTCAGCTTCACCTCATCTATCTCTGCAGTTACCGGTCTGAAGCTCTCGAGTACAAGCTCCACCTGCTGCTTGTCAGCAATCGGCTGAAGTCTCTTCATAATCTGCTCGAGCAGGTCATTGATATTAACACTCTCGATATTCAGCGTAGCAGCCGACTTATCCATCTTGACCAGTGATAACAGGTCATTTATTATCTTTGTCTCTCTGTCTATCTCGCTTGTGATATCTCCCATGAACTCCCTGTACATCTCAATCGGAGCCTCATCACCCATGCTGTTGATGGAATCTGCGAGTACCTTCATGGAAGTAAGAGGTGTCTTGAGCTCATGTGACACATTCGATACAAACTCCTGTCTGGACTCATCCATGACCTTCATTCCGCTCATCAGCTCATTAAAATTCCTGCTTATTATAGCAGTCTCCGCATAGTCATCTACATCCAGCTGCTCTTTTCCAAAGCCATCCTTAATGTCTGATATCTCGTCAGAAAGCTTCTTAATCGGAACAAAAAGGTGCAAAAGCACAAGCACACCAAAAAAGAGCACCACCGCACCTGCGATAATGGCAACCGTCACAGCAATCTGTGTCAGATACGACATATTTAGCGATATATTGTCCGTCGACACACTTACAACAAGTGCTCCCTCTATCTTTGAATCCTTGTCGTTTGGATTGCTTATCGGAACAGAAAGCTCGATATAGTGGTTTTTAGAATCATAGTTAGTAATCTCTGAAGCAGAGAAGGTCTTGATAACCTCCTCTGAGACAATAGTATTGCCATCATCTAAATTGTACGTATCCTTAATAATCTTAAAATGCTTGTCAACTATGAGCACACGGCCCTCATATATAGTAGTAAGAGTGTCAATCTGAGCATCAATATTACTCAAGTCACTGCCATCCTTATCAAAGTATTTACTTGTGGATATCTTGTTTGCGAGAATCTTTGCCTGACTAAGCACTTCACTTTCGCGGATTGAAACCGCTCTGGACTCGTAGGTGTTAAGTATGCCGAAGCACAGCACCACCTCCGGTACCAGAACGAGAACAAAAATCATGAAAATCAGCCTGGATTTCAGACTCTTATAAAATGCAAAATGTACTTTACTCTTAAACATTTTAGAACCTTTCTGAAAGTATTACTTCTGGTTGTAGTAATATCCCACACCCCACTTGGTATGAACGTACTTCGGCTCGCTTGGATTTGCCTCAATCTTTTCACGAAGACGTCTGACATGCACATCAACCGTACGCACGTCACCCGGGTAATCCTCGCCCCATACAATCTTTAAAAGGCTCTCCCTACTGTACACTTTATTTTCATTTTTGATCAGAATCTCGAGCAGTTCAAACTCTCTTGCAGTCAAATTGATTTCATTATCATTTATGAACAGACGTCTGCTGTCACAGTCGAGCTTGATATCACCCTTTTCGATTACAGATGACTGTACCTGTGGTGCGCGTTCCGGTGAAGTGCGCCTCATGATTGCCTTGATTCTGGCCTTTACCTCAAGAATATTAAATGGCTTTGTGATATAGTCATCAGCGCCGTACTCAAGTCCTAAAATTTTGTCCATGTCATCGCCCTTTGCAGTGAGCATGACAATCGGGACATCAGAAAACTCCCTTATTGCCTGACACACCTCAAAGCCATCCATCTTTGGAAGCATGACATCTAAAAGAATCATATCATATGAATTGGCCTTCGCCATATTTAAGGCCTCCTCACCGTCATATGCGCAGTCTACCTCCATGCCATCCTGCAGCAGACTGAAACGTATTCCTTTTACAATTAACTTTTCGTCGTCAACGACCAGCACTTTTTTTTGCCATTTATACACTCCTAATTTACTGTTATATCATCTTTTATTTTATTAAACATCGCTTCACCGATGCCGGACACCCTCGTGATATCCTCAATCGAAGAAAACAACCCATTTTTAGCGCGATCTTCAACAATACTCTTTGCCTTGCTCTCACCAATTCCGGAAAGAGCCATTAGCTGCTCGACAGTTGCGGTATTGATATTGAGCTTGCCATCCTTTACGCCTATATGCTCCTCAGCGCCGCCCCTCATCAGCGAGCCATCTATGCCGGTGGTATATGTGCCCTCAGGTATGTGATCCGACTTAAGCTCCTCTACAGTCGGGAAATACAGCATCTGCCCATCATACAGCTCTGATGCCAGATTCCAAAAGCTTTTGTCAGCTGTATCCAGCATGCCTCCTGCCATATCAACGAGCTCACAAACTCTCGCGCCCGGCTTTACTCTGTATACACCGGGATTGGCAACCTGACCACAGATATAGACGCACCACTCAGTAGATTCATCAGTGTCATCTGCTGTGTCTTTTGCCTTCTGCTCCTGTTCTCCATCGGATGAAGCTTTCTTCTCCTTGGAATCAGCAGTCTGTCTGTTTACATCACTTGAAACCACAGCAGTCTGCTCCGTTTCAGAAGCAAAATGAACTGTGGCATCATCCTTTTTACAGCCGCAAAGGCCAAACGCTATTGTTAAAATAAACGCACTTAATAATATTATTTTTTTCATATGGTCTCCTTTGATTAATATCATAATCTCAAAGGAGAAATCGATGTCCTCTTTATTTTACAGACTTTTTGACAGTATTACAAGTGTTGTTTCAAGTTTTTCTATCATTTCGTCAACATCACTCTTTTCGATAACAAGAGGAGGCACAAATCTAAGCACATTGCTGCCTGCCGTAATGACTATAAGGCCTTGATTTAAAGCCTCTGCTGAGACCTTTCCTACAGGAAGGCTGCACTCCACGCCCTGCATGAGTCCCATACCCCTTCTGGCTGTGAGACAGTCGAATTTTGCAACAAGCTCATCAAGCCTCTTCTCCAGGTAAGGTGCAACCTCCTTTACATGGCTTACTATATCAAGACGCTTAAACTCATCAAACACTGCACTTACTGCAGCTCCTACGAACGGATTGCCGCCGTATGTGGTGCCATGGTCGCCAGGTGCAAGGGATTTATCTGCCACCCTCTGTGTCATGAGAAAAGCACCAACCGGCACACCACAGCCGAGTGCCTTCGCACAGGTCATGATATCAGGCTTTACATCATAGTTCTGCCATGCGAACATCTCGCCGCTTCTGCCCATGCCGCACTGTATCTCGTCAAGGATAAGAAGAATATCCTTTTCATCACAGAGAGCTCTCACTCCCTCGATAAACTCCTTCTTTGCCGGGTAAATACCGCCCTCACCCTGAATAGTTTCCATAATAATGGCGCAGGTTTTGTCTGTCACCTGAGCCTTAACGCTCTCTAAATCATTAAAATTTGCAAATTTAACGCCCGGCATAAGTGGCTCAAACGGCTCCTGATAATGTGCATTGCCGGTGACAGAAAGCGCTCCGATGCTTCTTCCGTGGAAGGAATGGTTCATGGCAATTATCTCATGTCCGGCATGACCATCTCTTGTGAAAGCATATTTCTTTGCTGCTTTGATAGCTCCCTCTATGGCCTCTGTACCGCTGTTGGTAAAGAAAATACGGTCCATTTTGCTTGCCTTAAGTACCTTGTCTGCCGCCTCGATGACAGGCGCATTGTAGTAGAGGTTTGATGTATGTAAAAGCTTATCAACCTGTGCCTTTAATGCCTCCTTGTGGTGCTCATTGCTGTATCCAAGTGCACATACGGCTATTCCTGCAGCGAAGTCCAGATATGCATTGCCGTCTGTATCATAAAGATGTACTCCCTCTCCGTGATCAAGCACAAGCGAAAATCTGTTGTAGGTGTGAAGAAGCTCCTTTTCTGCCTCATCAATGTATGACTGTTTATCCATATTATTGCTCATTGTTAAATTTCTCCTCCGAATCTCCAAGAATAGCTGTTCCGATTCCTCTGTTTGTGAATATCTCAAGCAGTAAGCAGTGCGCGATACGTCCATCAAGAATATGTACTCTTGAAACTCCGTTATCGATAGCATCTATGCAGTTGTTGAGCTTAGGAAGCATACCTCCGCCGATAAAACCATCACCTATAAGCTTCTTTGCATCTGAGACTGTAAGCTCTGAAATAAGAGTATTCTTATCTGAAGGGTCCTTATATACACCCTCGATATCTGTGAGGAATGCAAGCTTTTCTGCTGAAACTGCTCTGGCGATAGCACATGCTGCATCATCTGCATTGATATTGTATGTATTGTATTCGTCATCAAGACCGATTGGACACACGATTGGAAGGAAGTCCTTCTCTAACAGGTCATAAAGAATTTTTGGATTGACATCAGTGATTTCACCGACAAAGCCTATATCCTCTCCGTTTGAATACTTTTTCTTTACCTTTAAGAGGCCACCGTCCTTGCCGCTTACTCCGACAGCCTGCACACCAAGCTCCTCAACAAGTGTAACGAGAGATTTGTTTACCTTATTCAGTACCATCTCGGCAATCTCCATTGTATCGGCATCAGTCTTTCTGAGTCCGTTTACAAATACAGGCTCCATACCGACCTTTCCTACCCATTTGCTGATTTCCTTGCCGCCGCCATGTACGATGATAGGCTTGAAGCCGACCAGCTTGAGAAGTGTGACATCCTGGATCACCTGCTTTTTAAGCTGTTCGTCAACCATTGCAGATCCGCCGTACTTTACAACGATAATCTTTCTGTTAAATCTCTGTATATACGGAAGTGCCTCTATGAGCACCTGTGCCTTTTCCATTACCTGTTCCATGTTCTTATCTGCCATTGTACTGCTCCTTATTTGTTAAATCTTGTTATATTTTCTTCGTTAAGTGTGAAATCATAGTAATTTAAGTCTTCTCTGAATGTCCATCCCTCTTCCTTCCAGAAGTGGTTTCCCAGTTCATTCACCTTGAAGGCTATGATTGACACCTTGTTGATATGCTCTGCCTGAAGTGCTCTCATGCAGGCAACCACCATACTCTTCCCGATGCCGCACTTCCTGTAATGCTCATCCACGCATACATGATACAGGCAGCCTCTTCTGCCATCGTGTCCGCAGAGTATCGCTCCAACTATCTTTCCATCTTCTACCGCTACAACACTCGTAGTCGGATTTCTCTTAAGAAATCTAAGGACTCCCTCTCTTGAGTCGTCAATAGAACGGATTCCAAAGCCGTGGATGGTCTGCCAGAGGCTGTACACCTCGTCATAATCATCTATCGTCATAACCCTTATTTCATATTTATTCTCATTACTCATTTTATTAAATCATCCTTATATTTTTATATAACTATCAGCATTATAATGCATCTTTCTGATAATTACTTTCCTATTATTAATTATTACGGGAACATAGGAACCATATTGAGTCCCTCTGCCTCATCGAAGCCAAATAACAGATTCATATTCTGAACCGCCTGTCCTGCAGCACCCTTTACCAGATTGTCAAGAGCACCCATCATAATAATTCTGCCGGTCCTCTCATCAATCACAAAGTTTACATCCACATAGTTGCTGCCCTCAACCCACTTTGTCTCAGGGCAGACACCCTTTTTGAGCACTCTGACAAACTTCTCATTTGCATAATACTTATCGTAAACTGCCTTAATCTCATCATATGTAGGAAGTGTTCCATCAGGTTTTTTCTTAAGTGTCGCATACTCTGTAGCGAGGATTCCTCTGTTCATCGGAACAAGATGCGGAGTAAAGTTGATAAGAATTTCTTTTCCTGCCGCATATCCAAGCTGTTCCTCTATCTCAGGGGTATGTCTGTGTGAGGCAACGCCATATGCCTTCATGCTCTCATTTACTTCACAAAACAGATTAGGTGTCTTTGCACCACGTCCTGCGCCTGATGTGCCTGACTTTGCATCGACGATAAGTGTATCTGTGTCAATAAGTCCCTCCTTCACAAGCGGATAAGCTGTAAGGATGGAGCATGTGGTATAGCAGCCAGGATTTGCAACAAGCCTTGTCTCCTTTGTGACCTTGTCCCTGTTTATCTCACACAGACCATATACAGCCTCATCAATAAACTGCGGCGACTTGTGCTCAATCTTGTACCATTTCTCATATGTGGCTACATCCTTGATACGGAAGTCCGCTGACAGATCGACAATCTTTACCTTACTTAATATATCCTCAGTGAGCACGCCTGCCAAAAAGCCCTGTGGGGTCGCAGTGAAAATCACATCAACCGACTCTGCAAGCTCCTCCATATTGTCATCCATGCACTTTGCATCAACTATCTGAAACATATTTCCATAGATATCGGCATAATTCTCATCCACATAGCTTCGTGAGCCATACCATGCAATCTCTACCTCTTTATGATTCATCAAAATTCTCACGAGCTCTGCTCCGGCATATCCGGTGGCTCCAATAATACCAGCCTTTATCATAGTATTTCCTCTTTTCATATTGTATTTCTGCATAAACCATATAAAATTGGTCTTGAACGCATCAGTACATAACTAATATAGTACAGTAATTTCAATCCGTAAAGAGAAAAATTATACAAAATTATGTATATTTATACATGAATAATGTATATTTTTTCACTTGCAATATGTAAAGAACTGGTATATATTTATTCTAAAGTAATTATTCAAGGCTTTTAGACACAAAAGCAGTTAATGGTTACCATCATAAAGAATAAACGAAAAGAGGACACGCACTTATGAAAGACAAAGTTGTATTAGCTTATTCAGGCGGACTTGATACTACCGCTATCATTCCATGGCTTAAAGAGACTTATGACTATGACGTAATCTGCTGCTGCATCAACTGCGGACAGGGAGAGGAGCTTGACGGACTCGATGAGAGAGCTAAATTATCCGGAGCTTCAAAGCTTTACATAGAGGATATCTGTGATGAGTTCAGTGAGGACTACATCGTACCTTGTGTACAGGCCGGCGCAGTTTATGAGCACAAATACCTCCTTGGAACAGCAATGGCAAGACCGGGCATCGCAAAGAAGCTTGTAGAGATTGCAAGAAAAGAAGGCGCTGTAGCCATCTGCCACGGTGCAACAGGAAAAGGAATGACCAGATCCGTTTTGAACTCGGAATCAAAGCGCTTGCACCGGACTTAAAGATCATTGCTCCATGGCGTATGACAGATGTATGGACCATGCAGTCCCGTGAAGACGAGATTGATTACTGTAAAGCTCATGGAATTGATCTTCCATTTGACGCAAAGCACAGCTACAGCCGTGACCGTAACCTGTGGCACATCAGCCATGAAGGACTTGAACTTGAGAATCCGGCAAATGAGCCAAACTACGATGATCTTCTCGTACTGAGCACAACACCAGAGAAAGCACCAGACAAAGATGAATACGTTACAATGACATTCGAAGCAGGTGTTCCAAAGAGCGTAAACGGAAAAGAGATGAAAGTTTCTGAAATCATCACAGAACTGAACCGTCTCGGTGGAAAACATGGAATCGGAATCGTTGATATCGTTGAGAACCGTGTTGTTGGAATGAAATCACGTGGTGTTTACGAGACTCCTGGTGGAACAATCCTTATGGAAGCACATGACCAGCTTGAAGAGCTCGTTCTCGACCGTGCTACATATGAAGTTAAGAAAGATCTTGGAAATAAATTTGCTCAGATCGTATACGAAGGAAAATGGTATACACCACTTCGTGAAGCAATCCAGGCATTTGTTGATGTTACACAGCAGTATGTAACAGGAGAAGTTAAGTTCCGTCTCTATAAAGGAAATATCATCCGTGCCGGAGAGACATCTCCATACTCACTGTACAGCGAATCCCTTGCAAGCTTCACAACAGGAGATCTGTATGATCATCATGACGCTGACGGATTCATCAACCTGTTCGGACTTCCTCTGAAAGTTCGTGCTATGAAAATGCAGGAAGTAGAATCACAGAAGAAGTAAGAGGAATTTGTTGAACTTGGATTCATGCAATTAAATCGAATACTTTCATTAGAATGATACGCAAGGACAGCCCTACTATTACCATGGGCACCGGCTCGCTCTACCTCATCCCTTTGAAAGTATGTAACATAAGAGCCAGAACAGTTACCGTGTGTGGTGCCTGTTCTGGCTCTTATCAACATACTGAACAAAGTGTATTCGGAACGCTCCTGCCTTACATGTGCCCATAGCAACAGTAGGACTGTCCTTGCTCACATACTTCAAAGTAAAAGTTTCTGTTCCAGTCAGAGTGAATCCAGAAAACAAATACGAGCATCAAAAGTAAAGTGAAAAAGAAACGTTATCGACTACGATTATGTTTCCGAAATTATTTCTTTCCCCACAGTTCGTCTGCTTTTGTTTTCCACTCTTTAGCGTAATGTTCGCATTTTCCGCAGAGGTGTTCTACAGTTTCCGGGGACTGGAGGTCTGTTGATTTTGCGCCGGTTTCGTGTACCATCTGCTGCAGTTTTTCTGGATTTTCGAGCATTGGGCACGGGCGCAGATGATTGTTGTTAAATGGCTGATTGTTATGGTAAGCCATAAACAGTGGCTGGCGTAATGCATCAAGAACGCTTACTTCTTTAATATTTGCACTTGAATAATGAACAAATACACATGGCTCTGCATCTCCATTTGCATTAATATGGAAGTAATTTCTTCCGCCGGCAATACATCCTCCTACAAACTCTCCATCATTCTGGAAATCGAATGCAAAGAGCTGTTTTCCACCTGTCAATCCACGGATCTCACGGATGCGGTGATACATGTATTCTCTCTGCTCTTTTGTTGGAAGCAGATCCAATGCTGCATCATTTCCAACCGGCATGTAGTGGAAATACCATGCATAACGACATCCTTTTTCAATGATCATATCAAGGAATTTGTCGGATGTTACTGTATCAATATTAGCGCGTGTATAGCAGATTGATGTTCCAAAGATCAATCCGTATGTTTTCAAAAGATCCATTGCATGCATAACCTTCTGATAAACGCCTTTTCCACGGCGACCGTCGTTGACTTCCTCATATCCTTCCAGACTTATGGACAAGGACAGATTACCAACCCGCTGCATCTCCTGGCAGAACTCATCATCTACAAGTGTTCCGTTTGTAAAAGCATGGAATACACAATCGTTGTGTTTCTCGCATAAACGGATGACATCTTTCTTTCTCACGAGTGGCTCTCCACCTGTCAGCATATAGAGATAAATTCCAAGTTCTTTTCCCTGTGTGATCACACGATCCATATCTTCAAAAGAAAGATTCAAAAGATGTCCGTACTCTGCTGCCCAGCATCCGGTACATTTCAGATTACATGCGCTGGTTGGGTCCATCAGGATCAGCCATGGAATGTTACACTGATATTTTTCACGTGACTCGTGCATTAACTTTGTTCCATAAAGCATTGCGTCAAATCCAAGATTCAATGCTGTTGTCTTAAGGACATGCGGACTCTACTTCATCAAAAGTACTGTTCAGATACTGAACCCATTTGTTGTCCGGATCCTGAATCATCTTTCTTTGTCAGCTTCATAAGACCCTGGCTGGAAACGATCTTTTGTCAAAATTTTACTTGTAAGATCTACAAGCTTAAGAAGTGCTTTCGTTCTATCATCTGTCTTGTTCATATATTTAAGTACTTTATCTGCTGCCAAACCAAATGCTGCTCTTTCTGCCTGAAATTTTAATCCTGCCATTTTTTTCACCTTTTCCTTACTTTTCAAGGAACCTTTCTTAAGTATAAGCTATTATTCCATACTTTAGCATTTTCCTTTTTTTCATGTAAGATTCAGATTTTTTTGAATGTGTTGTGGTTTGAACATTTTCTTTCTGTTGTTCTTTTTCGGCTACAAATCATGTGAAATGTATCCGAAATATCAAGAAATCTCAACACTATGTTCTTGAAAAGTCACGTTAAAGAACTGTCAATCTTAGAAACTTTTTTAATCACATTCTCTTTTTTATGGTATAATATTTCCATTTGTAGAAAGGATTTGAACAAATGACAGAAGAGAAAAAAGAACTGACAAAAGACCTGACTGACACTCTCTTTCAAGGACTTATTATGAAGATG
>ENA-OQKK01000279-OQKK01000279.1-human-gut-metagenome-genome-assembly--contig:-NODE-279-length-15448-cov-4.454148_pt1 | contig 15448 bp, 17 predicted proteins | sample MGYA00242648_ERZ504797 | MGnify/ENA primary metagenome ERZ504797 (study PRJEB26092, sample SAMD00036412) | human gut metagenome | host: Homo sapiens | study: EMG produced TPA metagenomics assembly of... | reverse complement strand
TCCAAACAAAAAGACCGCCCACGCAAGATTGCTCTTGTGAACGGTCTGGAATCGTATTCGGTTGTGCTCGCCGCCTTAGACCGGAGTGCCGTGCGCTTCGGTCTTAGGCGGGAGCCGCAAAAGGATAGCTGTAAAGCAGCGCAAGGAAAATGCAGTTTTCCTTGGGATGGAATCGGGCTGGCGCACAAACGCCAGCTTCGATTTCATCGAGCCGTCTGCAAGACCGCAATTTCACCGGAACGGTGTATAATTGCGTCCTTTACTCTAAAGGGTTTTGGACGTTGCTGCGTTCGTGAACGTCATGCACCATCTTTGCAAGCGCCAGCACGACTTCAGGTTGACGGAACGAGATCTTCAAAAGTTCCATCACCTGATCGTCGGTCAGTTCTCCCGGACAGACCAGAAAACTTTCCAGCATTCCGGCACGGGTGCAAAGACGATGCACACGCTCTTTTCGGTTCAGCTCTGACATCTGGCGTTCAAGAATCTTCTCTCGGTGCTGGCAAGAGCGCAGCTTCTGCTCTGCTTTGGCTTTTTCGCTGCGGAGATAGGCAAGGTTGGTTTTCGGTTGGGTCATGGCATCACGCTCCTTTACAAAATAAAGAGCCAAACAATCAGTATAAAGGCTGATCATTTGGCTGTGGAAACATATTTAATTTTCGCAGTTCAGGCGGACTTGGACGGTAAACACACCGTCTTTCTTTTTCGTATAGAAGTCACCATGATTCTCCTGAACGATACGATTTATGTTCTTTAGTCCGTAACCGTGATACTCTCCGATGCGGATGCTACGGACGGTATCGCTGTATGGATTCTCAAGCCGATAAAAGAGACTGCGATACTGCTTGCGCAGTTGTAGATGAATGATTCTCTGTTCCGCTGGCAAGTCGCAACAGGCTTCAATGGCGTTGTCAAATGTGTTTCCGATAATGATGCTCAAAGACAACGATGAGATCGTCAGAACTTCAGGAATCGTCACATCCAGTTTGACCTTGATGTTATTCTTCTCTGCGATTCGCAGGTAATAATTTAAAAGAGCATCCACAACAGGGTTTCCGACAGCAGAAACATTTGTGGAACGCTCAAAAATATCCGTGGCAGCTTGTGCAATCTTGTGAAGTTCTTCGGTATCGCCGTGTTCTGCAACCGCCTGCATCGCCAGAATATATTTCTTCACATCATGCCGCAGGGAACGGATTTCTTCCTGACGTTCTTTGAGCTGCTGGTAGTATTCCATTTGAAGATTGTACTGCTGCTCGTTGAACTTGACTTTGAATTTTTCCAGTTCATTTTCCCGGAGAGCTTCCACATAGAACACAATCAGGATGTTTATAAGGAGAAGCACAGCCATAAGGCCGACCATATAATCCGGGAAATACTCATCCGCAGCATGATACTGTGCTACATAACAAACCGCGATGCTTGCGACTTGGATTGCAATGATTGGCAACAGCCATAGGATGCGCAGAGCATTTCCTTTTCGGCTGAAAAAATGTGAGACCAGGACTACGAGCAGAATTTGTATCAGGTTTGAAAAAACGACATAAATCAACCGTGCTGCCCCAGCTTGCATCAGAATGTCGGTATCCGGGATGCGCAGTCCAATCAGGAGCATTGCAAACACTTCCACCAAAGCAGCCAGTGTAAAGAAAGCTCCACTTGCGAAAACCGCCTGCCATGGCCGCACTTCGTAGAATAGCAACGCAAGGAGGAATCCGCCAACCAAAAGATAGACTGTGCGCTGCGTCACCCAATTCGGAAATAAGCTCAAAGCACACTGCCCAGCGATAAAAAGTGCAACATACACATAGAACCATCTTGAAATGGGTTCCTTTTGAGGAAACAGCCGACCGATGAAAAGCAGCAACAGGGCGATGTTGGCAAAACTCCCTGCAAACTCAACGAAATAATAAAGCATCATCTTCCCAAATAAGCGTTGAAATTTTGATTGAACTCCTGACGCTTCCTCCTGCTGATCGGCAGCTGATGTCCGCTGGTAAGAAAAACAGCGGTTCCAGTAGCGTAAACAATGTGTTCCATATTGACAAGATAACTTTTGTGTGGCGACACGAAGCATCGTTTGGGAAGCTGCTCCAAGGCTTCAGGAATGCTCATTCTCAATGTAAGGTCTTGCTCCTTGCAGTGGATCAGAACTTTATGTCCGTGGCTTTCCAGAAAGTAAATGTCCGATGTTTCCAAGGACATGGTGACACCATCGTATTCAATCGTGAAATGTTTGGAGTTCAGTTCCTGAAGGACGGCATCCATCGCCGCAGCGAACAGCGTCTGATCCAAGGGCTTAACAAGATAACGGAATGCAATACCATATCCCTGCACAGCATATTCGTGCCGCTTCGTGACAAATACCACCAAGGGATGCTTCTCCATTTGAATCAGGGATTGTGCCAGCTGAAAACCGTTGGATGGCATCTCAATGTCGAGCAGCAGCAAATCGAAGGATTTCTTCTGCATTTGCAATTCGCTCAGAAGTTCGTTTCCGTCCATGTAAGTTTCAATGTCAAAGCAACCTTGCACATCGTATCGCTGGACGCTTTGAACAATACCATCAAGGTCTGACTTCTCATCATCGCAGACTGCAACGTGGTACTTCAGCATTTCGACAACCTCCACAAAATAATGTTCTGATACTATTATAGACTGTGCAAAGGCTCCTTACAAGTAGCCTGACTTACCACTTTTGTCACCAGAACGACCAGTTTTGCCAAACCTCTTGATTTTGTTGAAATTTATGATACAGTGAAGCAAAAATCAGAAGATAAGGTGGCGCAACTGCAATGTGGGAACGCACGCTGTCTCAGAAATTAGTCCGTCTTTTCTGCGAACAAAAAGTGGTAGACGAATCAAAAGCGGATGCGTATGTCTATGGGTACGAGTTGCTCATATCGTCTGTTGTAAGTGTTTTGCTTGTCATCCTCGTCTCTGCCGTGTGTGGTGATGTTCGATACTCACTTTCATTTTTGATTGGGTTTATCCCGCAGAGAATCTACATTGGTGGATATCATGCAACGTCGCACACCAGATGCTATCTGGCATTTACCGGACTGGCACTTATCTGCATTTTGCTGAGTAAAGTAATTGCAGCCAATCACCTTTTTCGTATCCTGACAACAGCAGCTCTTATGGGCATCGCTATCTTTTTCTCTCCGATAGAAGCAACGAATAAGCCTTTAGGCAAAAAGAAGCGGTTAAGCTATAAGATGGTCGCATCTGTTCTTTCGTCAATAGATTTCCTGTTTGCCATTTTCAATGTGCTTCCGGACACCCGCAGTATAACGGTATACTACATTTCAAAATGGGTTTTAGTGATTTTTGCAATCATTCCGTTTTTTCAGAAACAAGCGAAGATATCCTAAGGTACGAGGGCGTTCATGTGTTTTCAGAAGATGAATGCTCTAAAAAATATCAAACGGAGGTAACAGAAATGAAAAAGATTATGTTGCTCTTGAGCAAGGTCACTTGCATTATGGCAATGGCTCTCGCAGTCTTGAGCGTGAACAGCACCTGTGGCTTTACGGCATATCAGCCGGATGTCCCGGAATCGCTTGAGCATGACTGAAATTCATATGAAAGGTAAGATAGCGATACTCTTACGGGATATATTTCTTGATAATTTTCTAAAAGGAACTGTTCGATTATGTTGGAGCTGCTTTCATTCATTATGTTGATTGTTCGTCAGCTTTTCTATATTCTAGGCGTCCTTGCATTTGGAAAATATCTCTTGAAAAAGTGAGAGCATCGATAATCAATGTACTTCGGAGGTGTTTCCGATGCACAGATGAGAGTCCGTTGTTCTATAGGAATGCATGAAAGGAAAAAACAAAATGAAAACAAAAACATATTTGCGTTATATTTCCTGCGTGTTAGCGGTGCTGCTTTGTGTTGCTTCCATTATGCCCATTGCCTTTGCAGATTCAACAAATCATGGCAATAGCGAATCTCTTTTGACAGGATCAAATTATTCTGTTTCGTACTCGATGAATGGAAAAGATGTTGTTGAACAGCTTACAATTCGTGATGGAGGTATCACACGAATTACGCGTACGGTGCATCCTAATGATGTGATGGACATTGTTGTTGTAGGTGCATCTGGTGAATCAACAACATCAACTGCAAGAAGTGACTATAGCTTGTTCTATGAAATTTATCAAGATCAGCAAAATTACAAAAACGGACAGCTGGCACAAATTCCTGCACTCACTGGAAGCGAGGTGACAGGGTCGCAGTTCAAGCACCGCTATGTTGGCACAAGTGCAACCGATACGGTTTATGCTAGTGATTTGCGTAAATGCAAAAAAGCATCTGATGTAGCCAGTATTTTAGCAACTGCATGGGGAAGCACACCAGCAGCAGTTATTTCTTCTACAGCATCGTTTATTTTCGATCAGATGCTTCAGAGTATGTCCTCGGACTGCTATAAAGTGACAATATCTTCTATTACGTATGAAGTCCTATTTTCCTATGACAATAGCTACTATACACATTGCTATCATCAAACTGTCAAGGAATATAAGTCAAATGGCTCTTTGATTCGGTCTAAAACGGATTATTATCAGGCCATTGGTGGCTGATAGTGACTTCAAAGAACAGGGAGAACATGTAATGGGATTCTTTAAGCAAAAAGGGCCACTCCAAAGAGATTTCTGCGAAGTATTGCTATATGTTGTGGCTTTATGGGCATTGAAGCCAGCAAGCCTTCAGGATATCCTGACGGTGAATCAATGCGATGGAATGTGGTTCTTTTCCGCAGCATTTTTTGCCATTGTTTTTGTAGGAATCGTTTCAGATTATCTTCTGATTACAAATCATTTCGTTGCATGGAAAGCAATACACGGCAATGTCAATCAAACAACATTTCAGGAACTTCAGAAATTTGCGCTGTGCGAAAATCAAAAAGTTGCTATTGAGCCAAAGTTGGCAAGTTGTATTTTAGTGGTTTTGGCAGGTTGTTTAACAGCGGCATTCGTATGGTTCACATTTATTTGCCGATGAGCATACACCTGAGTTGAAAATTTGCGGCTTTATAGTGTGATGAGGTGGCTGTTAGTGATATTGCTTTTGATCACGATGATGCCAATATACTAAAATTTTGTAAGAGGTGATTCCAGTGCAGAATTAAGCGAAAAAGAATCCAAATTGTAGCTGGGTGACTTGTAACAGTCAATAAAATATAAGGAGCAAATCGACATGAAAAAGATGACCCGAAATGAATTCCTTAAAATGGCTGGAACGAGTGCTGCGTTGGTTGTTTTCAACACAGTTTTGATGCCTGCTGCTGTTGCAGTTGAACCAGGCGTTGTAGCACTTTCTTCCAAAAAATCTAGTATCGAAATTGATAAAGGAACAACTGTAAACTCTGCAACATTCAAACTTGTCCCAATTTCTCGCGAAACCTTCTGGGGCGATGCTGGTTCATGTACACTTGATTATCTGTCTGAAGGGTATATCCAATGGACGATTACCGTTCCGGGTGCAGTAATTGTTTCCTTTGAAGGTAACCTGCATTTCAATAAACTTGGTACACCCTTTGGAACCTTTGATCATGCCATTTCTGCATACGGCACAATCGGTACGGAAGATGTAAAATATGGACTCTCTAAAGGAAAATGGGAGGTTGAGTTTACTGGAATTGCTACTGCGGCTAACGGCGATATGTATAGTGTCGTTGATGGCGCAACATTAGCTTTCAGTGTCACCAAATGATTCTGCCATATAATCTACGTATTTGATTTTTACAAAATAGCTTATCACATAGAACAAGCCCCACCTGCAGTAGATTCTTCGATTTGGAATATCTATTGTAGGTGGGGCTTTTAGATAAATTTATTTATTCAAGTTTGCCTTTATGTCTTTAAGGAGTTTTTATAGAGAGATAGCTTAAAAAACGATGATATCACAATTGCTGGATTTCTTGTTCGGCCAACCAAGCGAGTTTATTCCAGTTGTTTACACGACACCGTTTGCCGATAAATTCCAATATTTTTTTGTGAGTTTTCTTTTGGCAGAGTATCGCCATTATGACATGCAAGAAATGTAAAAGGTTTAGGGATGTCTTCTTTTTTATCGGCCAATAATAAAATATATCCGATATACTTTCCCTGTTCAGATATCACATAAAATTCAGGTAGACAGTTTTCTTTACTGCTCTGAACAATTTCTTTAAAAATGTCTAATGGTATTTTTTGGGGAACAGCAGAGGCATAGACGTATTGAATGGCATTATCTTCATTTTTCAACCATGTAATCTCCATACTTATCTTCTTTTCCTTTTGCAAACACAGTTAAAGCATTAAATATATTGTTATTATACCACATTTGTTGTGTGTTGGACTATGATTTGAAATTATTTGGCATTTTAACCAGTTTATCAAATGACTTATTGTGCGAGTAAGAGAATTTTAATCATAATCATTCGCTTGACCAATTTGTAACACAAAATACGTTACAATGATTTTCGGCGGTAGCCATGAAAAAACGATGACACTCAATCCTCCGTGTCAACCCCACTGTAAAGTAGCGGGTTGAGGATGTTCTGAGGCAGTTGGGCATCCTGTTGGCGACGGCAGAGCCATCCGTGAACCGGGCTTCCACTCGGTTGGTGTCTATGTTGTAGCGGAAGGAAAGCAGTTTTTGAGAGTGATTATGGTCGAAATTCTGATTTCGTTTCATTTGAATAGCTCCTTTAATGATTTTGAAATTTGATTTTTGACGAGATGAGGTCTCTTTTTTCTTTCTCTTGAGTCACCTAACCGCACTACCCTGCATCGCAGGCATTTACCACCTCCGTCACATCCGGGGCATTCATCAGCTTTTTGAGAATATCAAACTGCTTTTTCTTATCTTTTCCCACCACCATCTGCCAATGCTCCGGCAGGATAGGCAGGTCATCATATCGCCACTTGGCATACTTGGGGTCATAGCTGTCTGCATCCGCAAGACCGGCCAGATGGCCTACGCACCAGCTGACACGCCAGCCGTTACCCTCCAGATACCCGTCCTTACGAGCAGTTGCACCGATTACCGCAGCCAGACTTTGTGCAACCGATGGTTTTTCAGCGATTACCAGTTTATATCTCATCATCTTCAGCCTCCCATTCTTCCCGCACAGGCGTGTGCAGTTTTTTCTCTATGCTGTTTTCCTCATCCAGTAGCAGGTTATAACCAAACCGGTAGTCATAGCGGTACAGTTTCCCCAGCAGGTCATTGATGATGATACGGCAAGCCAAAATGACACGGGTTTTATCCACCTGCATCAGCTGGTAGCGTTGATAATTGCTGTAATATTCTTCGTGACGGCGGGTATTGCAGGCGGCATCTTCAAGTAAACTATCTACTGCATCCTGACAACCATCTTCTTTTTCCCCTTCCATGCAGTTCAGAAGTTCCATCATCAAAGGAAAGCTCTGTTCATCCATAGGAGCTTCTGCTGCAAGAAAACCGATTAGAGCGGATAAGAGCAGACGAGCCGCCGTCCGTTCTTGTTCCGTCAAAACGGCCATTGTTTTCTCCGCATTTGGCAGAATCTTTTCTTCCACAAAATCTGCCGCGTCACCGGAATAAAGCTGACGAATAGAATCTATGGACAATGAAACTGTCATGGTATCTAAGGAGAAATCAAAGGGGTCATCTTGCTTTGGCTTTCTCTGAAGTTTGTTTAACATGGTAGAAAGAATGTCGCCGCCAAAATACACAGCAATTACCAGCAGGTCAAAAACAGCAATCAGCTTGATAAATATAATCAGAACACTCATTTTTTTCGTTTCCTTTCTTTGAGCCAGCGTTCCATCTCGCGATGGCAGATACCTACGCAGGGCCTTCCATAATTCCCGCAACCATAGCAGGGGTGGCTGTGGGGCAAAGAAGGAGGACGGGAAGTTTCCTTCCCGCCCTCCGGCCTGCGTGTCATCATGCGTTCATAGGGACTGTCTGTGAAACGGGTCATTTCACACTGTCCTCATCATCTTCTTCTGTGCTGCCCCCGTCAGCATCCGGTTCTTCCGACTCCTCATCCTCGGTTTCCCATTCCTCGGAATCTTCCTCTCCATAATCATAATCGTCCAGACTGTCATTGCCCTTGGTTTTAGGCTTGTTCTTAACGAGCTTCAAGTAGGCAAATACGCCACCGCCTCCCAGCAGAGCCAGCAAAAGGACTATCGCAGCCGGGTTCAATCCGGCAGGCTTCTCTTTTTCCGGCTCCGATGTTTCTGCCGGAGGTTCCGGTGCTTTGCCCGTACATTTACTCTTATCAGTTGCGCAGACCGGGCAGGCCGTATTGACTGCCCCTGCTTCACATTTTGTCGTGCAGCTACACACAGCAGCCGGCTCCTCTTTGACATTTCCATCTTCCATCAGCGCCGCAAGGTCTGCATCGTCCACCTGATTCAGAAAGTGAACAGCAGTCTCCTTGTCCTCATTCGCCCTATCAATTAGGATGTAAAAGTAATTTCCAGCTTTAGTCGTAACCGTAATAAGCTGCTTATTGCCTCCAAAATCATCCACCAATGCCGCATTCCCCTCCGGTGTAAGTGCCGGTGCCGGTTCTGCTTCTTCCACAATCACATTGCTGTCATTGGTAGAATCCTCTGCCGGTGCCGCCGGAGCCTGTTCTGACCCCTGTGCGAAAGCAGGGATCGTAAAGCCAAATGCCACAACCATTGTCAGGCAAAGGGCGGAAAGTGTTTTGCAAATTCTTTTATTCTTCATAAGCGGTAGCCTCCTGATTATTTGATTCCGACAGTGCTGTATCTCTGCCGTGGTTCATTCCACCGGAAAGCATAGCGTTCAGCTGTGCTGGAGTCATGCGTAACGCACGAACCATCTGAACGATTTCCAGATTCTCTGCCTCCGTTTTCTGTGCTTCCAGGGTCTTGAGCTTTTCCTGATATTCCGCAATCTTCTCACGGGTTTTCTCAATTTCCTGGTTGATACGTTCAATTTTGTTTTTTGCCATAACCGTTCACTCCTTTCCACAAAGTCTGTTACCAGTTCATCAGGCCGTAGCCCTTAATACTTTGATAATTCAGGTCATAACTTTTGATCTTGCAAGCATCGCCGGAATTTCCCTCCACCGTATAAACACGGCTGCCATCCGTACCGATCACGATACCCACATGGTCTGCTGTCCCATCCAAATCCCAATCAAAGAAAATTGCATCTCCGGGAGCCAGATTGTTATAGCCTCTTGCACCCCATTGTCCATGAGACTGGAACCACGGAACGCCCTGCCACTCACAGCCTGCAAAGCGCGGTTCACTTTTTCCAGCCTGGTTATAACACCAGGATACAAAGCAGGCGCACCACTCCACGCGGCTGTCAAAGCCATACCAGCTCCAATAAGGATAGCCGCCCACATTGCCCACCTGACGCTTGGCCAGCTCCACCAACTGCGGATTTCCGGGACGGGTTCCATTTACAAACTGTACACCGGTCAAGTCCTCGGAATTGCTCATGTCAGGGGAACCACCGCCAAACAACAGCGGCTTATTGCCCATGGTCTGCCGGTAAACCTGATACATTTCCATCTGCTCCGGGGTCAGTAACTCCGACGCCACAGCGGAAATGGGCTTGCTGGTGAGTTTCACATTCAAAATGTAATACTCATAGGGGACTTCTTCTGAGGTGGTCTCGCCGGTCTCCGGGTCGGTGGAGGTCTCCGTGCGGTAGCGAATCTCCACTTCCTCAGTAAGCGTCAGCTGATACTGTGCTGCAAACACACGCGCCAGCTCTGCCTGAGCGCTCTGCCGGGTGTAGCCTTGCAAGACGGCAGAGAGAAATGCTGCCAGCTCATGAGGGTCATGGCCGATCATACCAAGGTCATAGCGATACTCGTCATACCCTGGGTGGCTGCTTTCAATGTTGTCGATTTCCTCCTGCAACTGGGCTTCTCTGGCTGCATAATCTGCCTCCACCGCCAGCATTTCCGGGTCATCCGACGGATAGGTGGTGCCGGAGAGAACGGAACCGATGCTCTGCGCCATCATGGAGCAGGAGGACATGGTATTCATCAGCATACAGGTAATGAGGAACAAAACCCCTGCCATCAGGAAACCCTTCTTGTGGCGCATGACGAATGCCCCTGCCTGCTGTGCCTTTTCTTTTACCGTCCTTGCGGCTTTTCCGGTTTTAGATGCAGCCTGGGCGGTATTTCCGGCAGTCTGACCGGCGTGTTTGGCGGCGGCATACTGCCTTTTGATGGCCTGCTTTTGCTGCCAGCGGGAAAGAGGGTTGCTGGCAAACTGGGGATTTTCCTGCAAAGATTTCTGGTACAGAACATTTACATTTGCCTTTTCCAGTTGACGCTCTGCCTGGGCTGCTTTGCGGTACGGCTTCAGTTTGTGGCTGCGATAGCCCTCCCGCACCAGATAAGCGCCGGTCTCCACCGCTTCCTCGGACTTGTGGGCGCTTTCCACGCCCACATTGTCCTGCTCTGTTTCCCGGATCTCTTTGTGGAGCTTGCCTGCGACCAGATGGACGGGAGCTTCCCTGACTCCTTGAGAAACTTTGGAAGGTGGCTTTTTCTTGTCCTCAAAGGTCAGCTTCGAGGTCTTTTTTCCGGTATCCGGGTCAATGACCGTCTGCCTGACCTTTTTCTTTGGGATATTGGCCTGCGCCTTATCTGCTCTGGCCGCAGCTTTCTCCGCTTTACGGATCGGCTTTTCCAGTGCAGGGTCAGACCGTTCCTCATCAGTAAAGCGCAGGCGCGGCTCCTTATTCAAACCATTCTCCCAGCATGAGGGAGGACATCATGTAGTGCAGCTCTGCATAAATGGCCATTCCCACAGGATCGTTGAACATACAACCGGACAGGTAGGCGTAAAACTGTGCCACCACATCGGACAGGATTTTCGCTTCGGTTCCTTCCAGAACCAGACCACCCATACCTTCCTTGGCACGGATGGTGCTCCAGACCTCTGCCAGACGGAGCAGCCCCACCTGACCGGTCTCATTCAGTTCGGCTGCCTGATCTGCCGCCGTGCGGCACTCACTTACCGCATCGGCCATGACCGTAAGCAGCTGGCTGCGCTGGGCATTTACCGCCCTGTCAAAAAACATCAACGGGTTTTGATTCAAAATGTTGAGATTCATCATCATTCATCCTCCTTTTTCAATTCTTGAGGTTTGGTGGTCATAATGCGGTAAAGCTCGGTATTCTTCGGGAAGTGGTCCACGAAAGGCAGAATTGTGGAGCCATAGAACAGCAGGCCCTCGCCCTCACCGGAGTGGGTCACATAGCTAAGCTGGTGCGTGGAAATGCCCAGCTGCTTGGCAAGTATCTGACGGTCTCCGCCTGCCTGGTTGAGCATATACACGAAGTCGGAGTTTTCAAAGATGTTCTCTACCTCGCGGCTGCTCAAAAGGTCTTTGACATTCTGGGTGATACCTGTCGGAATACCGCCCCATTTTCTGAATCGCTTCCAGATTTCCACCGTATAGGCGGCGGTCTGCTCCTCCTTCAAAAGCAGGTGCATCTCGTCGATGTAGTAGCGGGTAGACTTGTGAGCGGCACGGTTGATGGTAACGCGGTTCCACACCTGATCCTGTACCACCAGCATACCGATTTTCTTGAGCTGCTTGCCCAGTTCCTTGATGTCATAGCAGACAATGCGGTTGTTGATGTCCACATTGCTCTGGTGGTTGAACACATTGAGGGAGCCGGTTACATAGATTTCAAGGGCCGTAGCGATATACTGGGCTTCCTTTTCCTCCTGTTCCCGAAGCAGGTTATATAGGTCCTCCAGTATGGGCATATTCTCCGGGCGCGGGTCATTGAGGTAAGTCTGATAGACCAGACGCACACAGCGGTCGATGATGGTTTTCTGCACCGGCTGCAAGCCCTCCTTACCGCCCACAATCAGCTCACATAAGCTGAGGATAAAATCAGACTTGAGGGACAGCGGGCTTTCATCATCCGAGTAGTCCAGGTTCAGGTCCATCGGATTGATGTAGTTGGTGGAGGTAGGCGAGATCTTGATGACCTGCCCATGCAGACGCTCAACAAGAGGTGCGTACTCCGCTTCCGGGTCACAGATGATAACATCATCATTGGTAAGCAAAAAGCAGTTGGCGATTTCTCGTTTTGCGCTGAAGGACTTACCGGAACCTGGCGTACCCAAAATCAAGCCGTTGGGGTTTTTCAGCAGCTTTCTGTCCACCATGATGAGGTTGTTGGACAGAGCATTGATGCCATAGTACAGAGCTTCTTTCCCGTTCTGGAACAGTTCCTGCGTAGTGAAGGGCACAAAGATAGCTGTGGAACTGGTGGTCAGTCCTCGCTGAATCTCAACCTGATTGAGACCCAGAGGCAGACAGCTCATCAGCCCTTCTTCCTGCTGGAAGTCCAGCCTGGTCAGCTGACAGTTATACTTCTGGGCAATAGAGCCTGCCTGAAAGATGTTGTTGCCAAGCTGACGGGGATTGTCCGCTGTGTTCAGCACCAGAAAGGTCAAAAGGAACATTCTCTCGTTGCGGCTCTGCAAATCCTGCAAGAGTTTTTTCGCTTCACTGCCGTAGGTAGCAAGGTCAGATGGAATGATGTCCATGTCGTATCCGGCACGGACTGCTTTTTTCTGTTCTTCGATCTTACTGCGGTCCAGGTCGGTAATCTTGCGCTTTACCGTTTTGATGGCTTTCACCTGATCCACTGACTGAATGTGCATACTCACAATGAGCGAGCTTTCCATATCCAGAAAATCAGCCAGCAGACGGTCATTCAGCTCCGGGGCTAAAATCTGCAAAAAAGAAACAGCCCCGTATTTCTTGCCCATACGGAACTGCTTGCCGGTGCGGAACTCAAAGGAGCTTGGTGCAATAAAATCCTTTGTGGACAGACCGGAAGGAGCCAGCCAGTCCCATTCAAACTGAAACGGGAGCTGTTCATCCATGTGGAATACCGCATGAAGCTGAGAAAGCCTTTCTTTACCGTCCAGCGTTCTGGCAGCTACACCAAGACGCTTGAAGTTATTAAGTATATCGGTCTCAATACGCTCCAGACGGGGCTTGGCGGCTTTGATGCTGTCTGCGTCGATACCAAAGGTCAGGTATTTGGTCTTGATGAGACCGTTGTTACCTCTGGCCAGCTGATTTTGCAGCATTGTGGTGTATTCCTCGCGGATACTGTCAAAGGCGTCCCTCTGGGGCGGGATGGAAATGGAGTTAGCAAAGGTCTCCTCCGATGCCGCAAGGTTCAAAAAAGACAGCTGGAAATGAATCGAGCTGTCAAAATAATTGAGGAAATCACACCAACCCTCAAAGATTGCCGTCTTATCTTCGTTTTGGGAGAGCTGATAGTTGATGTCCTGAAACTGAATGATCTTTGTGTAGTGGCTGTCCGATATGCGGCAGATCCCGTCCGGCCACATCCGTTCATAAGGGATACTGTCCTGCGCAGATTTTCCTTTTTTGTCCGTGCGGTTGGCGCGGACAATGGCCGCTTCGATCTGCTTCTTATCGGCGCGGGACAGCTTTTTCTTTGTCTTTACCGGCTGCACAGTTTTTTCCTCGGTTTTCCCGAACATCCGATGCAGCCATTTTTTTATTGCGGTGAACAATGTCATACACCTCCTTATCGAGCATTTCCTGCCGCTTTAATACGGCATAAAAGTTATTGGTCTGGTAGGGACGCTGCTTGGGACGGATCACAGCTACTTTGAGAATGTTGCCCACGATCTTTTCAAGGGGCTGTCCATGCTTTTCATACATAGCCAGCATAAAGAAGGGCAGCATAACCAGCATCATACACATAGCCGCTACACTGTTTCCGGTAGGTTTTCTGAGCAAAAAGAAAAGCGGTACGCCAATAAGCGCTCCGCCCGTGAAGCAGATAAGCTGCCGCTTGGTCAGATTGAACATGACCTTTGTTTTGACTTTTGTTAAGTCCTTGGGTACGGGTACATAAGCCAATGTGGAAACCTCCTTCCGTTTTAATGCGCCTGAAAGACTGATTTTGCGAGGCTGCCGGTTTTGAATAGTGTAAAGCACAGCAGTACGGTGTAGCCCACGCAGCTCCAGATTGCCATGATGATGTCATCTTCCAGAGCGATGTTCTGCACCAGCACAGCATAAATTGCCACGCAGACGATAATGAGAAACGCCTGAAAGCCCAGCGCCAGCAGGGATCGGAGGTAATTCTGTCCCATACCGCCCCATTCTTTACCCATCATTGCAGCCATTGGAACGGGAGCCACCGAAGTCACAAGGTAGATTTCGATCATACGGCCATAAATAACGATAAAGATACAGATATATAACGCCCACATAGTAATGCCAATAAAGAGGGATTGGAACCACAGTCCGAACAGCGGTCCCAGATCCATTTCCATCAGCCTCGGTTCCAGATCGGTCATAACTGAGGAAATGTCAATGGACGCATCCGAATTGATAATCCCTGCCGCCTGCGCCACTACGCTCTGCGCCATATCAAAGACGCCCATCACGATATTCCATGTGTTTGTGACAATGAGGATGGCGGCAGCTGATTTGAACACCCACTTGAAAATCATCCAGGTATCCACATCATGCAGGTTGTTCTTGTCTGCAATCATCTGGATCAGGTCTACGGTCATCACGATAGCCAGAATCACACCTGCAATCGGCACCATGATGGAGTTGGACAGATTCTCAATCATGCTGAAAATACTGCCATTCCATCCCTGTGGGGTCTGGCCTACCTGTACGGATATATCCGCGACCTGCTGATTTACACTGTCAAACATCCCCGAAAGGTTGCTCATAATACCGCCCACCAGCATTTCTTTCAGCCAATTTGTCAGGGCTTCAAGTAAGAAATCCATACGGTGTCAACCTCCTTTCCGCCGCCCCCGCAAAGCTGCGGGAGCGGCAAGGATTTCATACGGAGACGCTTAGACAGAGAAAAGCCCGGAGAGCAGAGGTACAAGGACCATGCCGACTACGGCTACACCAGCACCGGCCATGAGCTGCTTCATGCCCTGGCTCTTTACTGATGTGTGATAAAGAAGTAATAGAAGTGTAAAAAATTTTGCCGTTCCTATCCGGCACTTGCGCATTGTGTCGGATAGGTCGGGCGGTTATTCGGGCAAGTCCACCTTGCCAACAAAAGAATAATAAATCTCAATGTCCTGTCTGCGGGTCTTGTTCTCGTCATAGCTGCACTCATGCACAACGATTTTCTCTACAAACTCCCGCAGCAGAGTAGGGGTAAGTTCTTCAAAGCTGGTATGCCGCCGGACAACATTCATAAACTTTTCTGCGTTCACGGTGGCTTCCTGTGCTTTGGAAAGCTCCGCTTGGATAGCGGCGGCTCTTTCTTTCAGCTCCCGTTGTTCTGCTTCATAGTCTGCCGACAGCTCTGTGAAACGCTCGTCTGATATGCGCCCGGTCACGCTGTCCTCATACAGCCGCTTGAAGATAGCGGATAACTCGGCTATGCGTTTCTCGGCGGCTTCCAGTTCCT
>ENA-OQKK01000278-OQKK01000278.1-human-gut-metagenome-genome-assembly--contig:-NODE-278-length-15463-cov-2.815467_pt1 | contig 15463 bp, 15 predicted proteins | sample MGYA00242648_ERZ504797 | MGnify/ENA primary metagenome ERZ504797 (study PRJEB26092, sample SAMD00036412) | human gut metagenome | host: Homo sapiens | study: EMG produced TPA metagenomics assembly of... | reverse complement strand
AAGCCCCATCGCGCCGAGAGTACTGCGGGGCCAGCCCGTGGGAGGCCAGGGCGCCGCTGACCGGTGGACGGCACCGAGCCGTCTGATGACTTGAAGAAGGGGGAGGCCTCGCGGCCTCCCCCTTTTTTGCGTTTACGGGGTGTAAATGACTCAATTACACCAGACGATCTTGTTGTTTTCGGTATTGAGCCTTTATTTAAAGAAAATAAATCGTATAACAAGGGCAACTGCTATGGCCGCAATGATCATAAGCAGGATTGTCAGTTGATGCTGCTTGCGTCGTTTACTTGACGAAACGAAGATTGACTTTCCCTGTTTTGGCGTTTCGAGATAGCGAGCCGAATGCGTCAAGGTTTGCTTGGGTCGAGGCCCTCTTTGTTGATGAGCGGCGGATGCTTTCATCGGCTCATCACTAGCTGCGCTGTTTTTAGATAATGGTGCGTCTTTCAGATATACAGGGTCTCCCGAGGCGACGCCCATATGTTTGCGCCCCGTTTGCGCTTCTTCGAGTGTTTGATATCGGTTTCTTGTCACATATTTGGGCTCTGGGTCATTGATAGGCTCTTGCGAGATGTGGGGGCGATGGAATCGAATCGGTTGCGGGCTGGATGCTTCGTCCTGCTCCGGCATAAACGTGTTGTCCTGTTTTTGATCGTCCATGATGCCCTTAGTTCGTCATCAATATCGTGTATGCGCCCATTGTAAGCCAGCCGTCTAGTTTTGATGGGATTGCATACACTATTTAAGCCTACGTCCAAATTCCGTTTGTTAGACAAAACCTTAGTCAACCAGACTTAGATATGCTTATATAAATAGACTCAAAAAACTTTATAGTCGATGTATATATAAGAAGCGGCTGGGCATATATAACAGCGTCAAAAGAAGTCCCAGTCACCTAGAAGATGACTCGGCAGTCCTTACAAGGAGTGGTAAACATGGCAAGCATGGTTCCTTATCGTTCGGTTTTTGGCGTCCGTCCTTCTGCAAGTTCGCTGTTCGATTTGTTTGATGACATGACCGACCTGGCGAATAGCTCGATTGCCTCCAAGGCGTTCCCCGTTGACGTTGAGGACAAGGGCGATGGCTACGAGGTCAAGGCGTATCTTACCGGTGTCGCCAAGGATGACATCGACGTCGAGCTCAATGAGGGTCGCCTGTCGATCAGTGTGAACGTCGAGGAGAGCGCCGAAAACGAGGGCAAGAACTTCCTCCAGAAGGAGTTCGGCTCGTACAGCGCGACGCGCGGCGTGTATCTGAAGGACGCTTCGAGCGAGGGCCTTTCGGCTAAGTATGCTGACGGCATCCTTACCGTTACGGTTCCCAAGATTGTCGAGAAGAAGAACGTTACGAAGATTTCCATCGACTAACGATGGCTCTGCTTCAATCGAGAGTATGAGTTAAGGGGGCTGGGAAGTGATTCCCAGCCCCCCCTTGTTGTCTTGAGGGGCTATTGAATGGTTGTCGGTTGATACTGGCTTGCAGGGCGTATCGAGAGCTTCCGTGGCCCTTGAAGACGGGTGGCAGAACTGCCGAGTTCATCATCGAGACTTGCATCAAGCGCGTTGGCATAGCTTTTGACGGTAAGGCTTGGACGATTATTGTCCTGGCTGATATGCATGGCGATGAGCTGTTCGGTGCGATCGGTAACGAGTTCGCGCGCGGCTTCGGCGGCTTGGCCATTGGAGAGGTGTCCCCTTGCAGACAGGATGCGCTCCTGAAGAAAGCGGGGATATTCTCCCTCGCGCAGCATGGTCACATCGTGGTTGCTTTCGAGCGCGAGGACTCGACAATCTTTGAGGATGTTCATGGCTTGGCTCGATAGCTCTCCGGTGTCGGTGGCAAACCCAATGGAATCATCGAGAGCATTAAATCGATAGCCGACAGGATTGATGACATCGTGCGATGTTGAGTAGGTTTGCACGTGGATGCCGGCAATGGGGAGCGTGTCGCCGGGGTCAAATTCCTCTACGGGCAGGTGCGCGAGGTTTTCTTTGCATGAAAGGGTGTCCCTGCTGGCAAAGAGGGGACCATGCCAGTGCTTGCACCATACATCGAGCCCCTTGATATGGTCACCATGCTCATGGGTGATTACTAGAGCGGCGACGTCGTCTGCCGAGAGGCCAAGCTCCGCCATGCGTTTAAGTGTCTCGCGGCGGGACAGGCCGTTGTCGATCATGATGAGCCCCTGAGGCCCCTCGACGAGTGCGCAGTTGCCTTTTGAGCCGCTGCCGAGGATATGAAGGTGCAGGCGAGACATAAGATTCCAAAGGATACAATGGGTGCGGATGAATAGAGGAGGAAGCGAATGCCAACGGTATCTCAGCACTATGGACATCATGCCGCGCCGAGGACGGATAAGAGCGCCCTGGCAACGCGGCAGGCCGCTGCCCCCGTAGTGCTCATGGTATCAGGCGGTGCGGACTCGACGGCGCTGCTCCTTATGGCTTGCACATCAAAGCTGGATATCCAGGACGGGCGCGGCGTCGCTCCCATTGCGCGCGAGCGATTGCACGTGCTGCATGTAAACCATCATCTGCGCGGGGAGGCATCCGATGGCGACGAGGCCTTTGTACGTGACCTGTGCGCGCAATACGGCTTGCCGCTGTGTGTTGAGCATGCCTATTTTGATGACGAATCGGGCAATATCGAGGCTGCGGCTCGCGAGGTGCGCTATGCCGCGGCACGGAGATATGTTCGCGAACTTTGTGCCGAATCGGGCGCACCGCGGACGGCGGCTCGTATCTGTACCGCGCATACTTCGTCGGACCGCGCGGAAACATTTTTGATGAACGCCATTAAGGGGTCGGGCCCGGCTGGGCTTTCGAGCATTCCCCGTCGAAGGAATATCGTGGTGCGCCCCTTGCTTGACCTAACTCATGGCGAGCTCGTGGGCTATCTACAGGTACATGGTCAGCCGTGGCGTGAAGATGAGAGCAATGAGGATGTCTCGTATCTGCGAAACTACGTGCGCCATAGAGTGATGCCAGTGGTGGCGCAGCGCAATGCGAGCGTCTGCAAGACGATTGGCGCCGCCTGCGAGATCTTAGGCGATGAGGATGCCTTTCTTTCTCAGCTTTCGGCACAGGCGTTTCGAAGCTGCCTGCGCAAGGAAGCGGCGGGCGCACTGGTGCTCGATGCGCGCCGTCTTGCCGCCGCTGAGGTTGTGATTGCACGGCGTATCGTACGGTTGGCGATTAAGCGCATCGATCCCGACGCGCGACCGGAGATGCGGCACGTGGAGCGCGTGCTCGCCTGCGTCGCTGCGGGCTCGGGCTCGGTAACGCTTCCTGCGGGAATTGATGCCCGTGTGGAGTTTGGCATGCTGGCGTTCAAGGCCCCGGCGGCGCGCGAGGACTTAGTGGCCGACTGGATCTCCGTTCCCGGTCGTCTGCCGCTGGGGCGGGGCGTATGCTGACAGCAGAGCCGATGGCTGTGGAGCCGGGACGCGATATCGTGCACCGTGCCCGCGAGCTTGCTGCTGCCGGAGAGGTTGCGGCCTTGGTGGATGCGGCGGCCCTGGGGTTCGCCGACCGCGATAGCGAGCGGATGCTAGCCGGCTCGCGCGGGGAGATTCCCGCCGAGGCGCGATTGGCGCGCCTGTGGGTGGATAGCCCTGTGCCGGGAGACGTGATGTGCCCGTTGGGGATGAACGGCCGAAGCAAGAAAGTGTCAGACCTGTTGAACGAGGCGCGCATTCCTGTTTCAGACCGCTCTGGCGTACCCGTGGTAAGAACGGCTCCGGGAGGTGCCGTAGTATGGGTCGCGGGCGTTCGCGCGGACGAGCGTTTTAAATGCACGGCCGCAACGCGCGTGGCATATCTGCTTCGTGTGGTCGATGCGGAATAGCGCTTCGCGCCAGCTATTCTGTGCGACGTTGACGGTATTCCCGCGCTGATGGCGCACGTGCTGGTAAATATACCCCGTGCGCTGCTAGAATGTGTAGTTCGCGTCCATGCGGCGGTGCGTGGGCGATAAGCACAAGAAAGGGTTGTCATGGCTTCTCAACATCCGGATATCGAGAAGGTTCTGTTTACGCAGGAGGATATCGACGGTATCGTCTCTCGCCTAGGCGAGCAGATTACTCGCGACTACGCGGGTAAGGATCTGGTGCTGATTGCGGTCCTGCGCGGCGCCGTGGTCTTTATGGGCGACCTGATGCGCAAGATCGAGCTGCCGACCAACATCGATTTCATGGCTGTTTCGAGCTATGGCGACGGTGTGAAGTCTTCGGGTATCGTGCGTATCATTAAGGACCTGGATATCGACATCCGTGGTCGCGACGTGCTGATCGTCGAGGACATTCTGGACTCGGGCCTGACCCTCAAGTACCTGATGAAGAACCTCGAGAGCCGCAAGCCCGCTTCTCTGGAGGTCGCCGCCTTCCTATGGAAGGACGTTGAGGACCGTACCTCGGCCGTCACGCCCAAGTATGTTGGAACCCATTGCCCCGATGCCTTTGTGGTGGGCTACGGCCTCGACTATGCCGAGCGCTATCGCAACCTTCCGTATCTGGGCATTTTGAAACCGGAGGTTTATTCGTAAGATGCCCGACGACCGTAACGACAACAATTCCCAGACTCCCCGGGAGCCTAAGATCCCGGGGATGCCCGGAGGCAAGAAGCCCACGCGTACGGGCTGGCTGTATTTTATTTTGGCTTGCGCGCTTCTGGGCTACGCCTTCTTTAACATGGGCTCCGGCTTTGCCAACTCCAGCAATACCGTTAAGCTCGCGACGAGTGAGATGGTCAGCGCCATCAAGCAGGATCGCGTCGAAGATCTGACCTATACGGTTCAGGACGGAAGCGTGACGGGTCATTACTGGAAGACGAAAAAGGACAAGGGCGACACGAGCGAGCTCAAGAGCTTTTCCTCGACCTATGTCGGTTCCGATTCGCTTGCCGAGCTCATGGCGGAGCACCCCGATACCAAGTACATCGTCAACACCAACGATCCCGATTTTTGGGGCGACTTGGCGATGAGTGTGCTTCCGACGATTGCCTTGATCGCCATCATGTTCTACTTTATGCGCCAGATGATGGGCGCCAACAACAGGAACATGCAGTTTGGCAAGACCAACGCCAAGACCAACGAGGCAACGCGCCCCAAGGTCAAGTTTGAGGATGTTGCCGGTGTGGACGAGGCAGTCGAGGAGCTCGAGGAGATTCGCGACTTTTTGAGCGATCCGGACCGCTATCGCAAGCTGGGCGCCAAGATTCCGCGCGGCGTGCTGCTGGTTGGCCCTCCGGGTACCGGTAAAACCCTGCTGGCCAAGGCCGTTGCCGGCGAGGCGGGCGTGCCGTTCTTTAGCATCTCGGGTTCCGACTTTGTCGAGATGTTCGTGGGTGTCGGCGCCAGCCGCGTGCGCGACCTTTTTAAGGAGGCCAAGTCTCAGGCTCCGTCAATCATCTTTATTGACGAGATCGATGCCGTGGGACGTCAGCGCGGAGCTGGCTTGGGCGGCGGTCACGACGAGCGCGAGCAAACGCTCAACCAGCTGCTGGTCGAGATGGACGGCTTTGAGGAAAGCGAGTCGGTCATCCTGATCGCTGCGACAACCGTCCTGACATCCTGGATCCGGCATTTGCTGCGTCCCGGCCGTTTTGACCGTCAGGTTACGTCGACCGTCCGGATGTGAAGGCCGCGAGCAGATCTTGCGCGTGCATGCCGAGAACAAGCCGATGGACGAGGACGTTAAGTTTGAGAAGCTCGCCCAGATGACCGTTGGCTTTACTGGTGCCGATTTGGCGAACCTGCTCAACGAGTCTGCGTTGCTGGCCGCTCGCCGTCATCGTTCTGTGATCTCGATGGACGAGGTCGAGGAGTCGATGGAGCGCGTGATTGCCGGACCGCAACGCAAGGGTCGCGTGATGACCGAAGCCGAGCGCACCACGATTGCCTACCATGAGAGCGGTCACGCTTTGGTGGGCCACATCCTGGAGCACTCCGATCCGGTTCATAAGATCTCGATCGTCAGCCGCGGTCAGGCCCTGGGCTACACACTGCAGCTTCCGCAGGAGGATCACTTCCTCAAGACCAAGAACGAGATGCTCGACGAGCTCGCCGTGTTCTTGGGCGGTCGCGTTGCCGAGGAGCTCATGTGCGACGATATCACGTCGGGCGCGAGCAACGATCTGGAGCGCGCGACTAAGATGGCGCGCGAGATGGTCACGCGCTTGGGCATGAGCGAGGAGTTGGGCACGCAAGTGTTTGGCGAGGCGCAGCATCAGGTGTTCCTGGGGTCGCGACTATGCCGATCACCAGGATTACTCCGAGGAGACGGCGCGTCGCATCGACATCGAGGTCCAGCGCATTATGCGTGAGGCCCATCGTCGTGCGGTCGAGATTTTGGATGCCCGCCGCGATCAACTCGATCTGATGGCCAAGGTGCTGCTTGAGCGCGAGACCGTCGAGGGTGACGCCGTGAACGCCCTGCTCGACAACGAGTGGGACGCTTACCTTGAGCGCGAGGGCGATATCCTGGCGGCCAAGGAGGAGCGCAACGCCAAGGCGGCTGGCATGCCGACCAAGAAGCGCTCGCTTCGCATGAGCGAGGAGGAGTTGGCGGCTGATGCCGCGGCCTTTGCGCAGGCGGCCATGCAGGAGGATGCCGAAGCCGCATCCGATGATGCCGGAGATGGCAATGCTGCCAACGCTGACGGCAACATCGACGCCGACAAATAGTTCTTGTAGCGAAAGCCTCCGCGGGGAAACCTGTGGAGGCTCTTTCTTTTGAGCGATATGTTGATTGGGGACAGACTTAAATGAGCGTTTTCACGCATTTAAGTCTGTCCCCAATCAACATTGCTGCGGCACTTTGCTCAGCTAAAGCGTACAATAGCGCCTATGCGAAAGGGGAACAGATGATCAACGAAACTATGTATGCTCGCGGTGCGGAAAGCTCCATCATCCGTGAGATTTTTAGCTATGGCCTTGAGCGCAAGGCACACGAGGGTACGTAGGCGAGACGTATCGATTTTCGCTGGGCAACCCGAGTGTTCCGGCGCCCGCTGCTGTTGCTGAGTCCATTAAGAAGGCATTGGAGCTGCCGAGCGACCAGCTTCATGGATACACGCCTGCGCCGGGTCTGCCACAATGTCGAGCGGCCGTCGCCGACTCGCTCAACCGTCGCTTTGGCACGAGCTATGAGGGCAAGGACGTCTTTATGACGGTGGGTGCCGCGGCTTCGCTCACCTGCACGCTCAACGCCGTTACGAACCCGGGCGATGAGGTTGTTGTTATCGCCCCGTACTTTCCGGAGTATCGCGTGTGGATTGAGAAGGCCGGCTGCACGTGTGTTGAGGCGCTCGCCGATGAAGATACGTTCCAGCTGAGCGTGAGTAACGTGCTCAAGGCGATTACCGATAAGACGGCTGCCGTCATCATCGACTCGCCCAACAATCCGACCGGTGCCGTATATACACGCGACACGCTGACGCGACTGGCCAATGTTCTGCGCGAGGCCAACGCTCAGCGCGATCCCGAGAATCCGATTATGCTCATCTCTGATGAGCCGTATCGCGAGATTGTCTATGGCGCCGAGGTGCCTTGGGTGCCTTCGATCTACGAGCACACCATCGTGTGCTACTCGTATTCCAAGTCGCTTTCGCTACCGGGCGAGCGCGTCGGGTGGATCCTGGTTCCCAATACGAATCCTCAGGCAGCTCGTCTAATGCCCGCCGTTGCCGGTGCCGCCCGTACGCTGGGCTTCGTGTGTGCACCGGCGCTCTTCCAGCGTGTAATCATCGACTGCATTGATGAACCGAGCGATGTCGAGGCCTATGCTCGCAACCGCACCGCGCTTACCGATGCACTAGCGGAGTACGGCTACACCTATGTTGAGCCGGATGGCGCGTTCTACCTATGGGTGAAAGCGCTGGAGTCCGATGCGAATGCGTTCTGTGAGCGCGCGAAGAAGCATGAGCTGCTCGCGGTGCCTTCGGATAGCTTTGGCATGCCGGGCTGGTTCCGCCTGGGCTACTGCGTGAGCTATGAGACAATCGTCAACTCTCTGCCTGCCTGGAAGCAGCTGGCCGACGAATATCGTCGAAAGTAAAGCGCTCTGCTTACAATGTTTTACGTGAAACGGGGTTTGGTTTTAAGCCAGACCCCGTTGTCTATGCCGTTGTGTGATTGGGATGAAGCAGTTTTACGACTGCCGAAAGCTATGCGTACAATGAATATACGCGACGGCCATACTGGACAAGGAGACCCGATGCCCTACCTTCTTTCTTGTGATATTCATACTCATACGATGTTCTCTGCGCATGCGTACTCAACCATCGAGGAGAACATCTATTGGGCGGCGGAGCGCGGCCTTCAGGTGCTCGGTTCCGCCGATCATTTAAGCTCGATGGTTACGCCTTGTCCCAATGACCTGCGCAGTTTCCAATTCTTTATTAACCAGGATATCTGGCCGCGCATTTGGAGCGGCGTGCTGGTGCTGCGTGGTGCCGAGGCTGATATCGTTTCGCTGGACGGCAGCTTGTTTGGCGAAGACATTCCCGTTTCGCTCGATATCGCCGGCGATCCGTATAGTCGTGAGCATTCGCTGTTCGATTTGGTGACGCGTAATTTGGATTATTTGGTGGCAAGCGTGCATAACCCGCAGTTTGCCGAAGGCGCGACGCTCGCCCAAACGACCCAGATGTACATCAATGCCCTGGAGCACCCCAAGGTGTTCATGCTTGGGCATGCGGGTCGTTCGGGCGTGCCGTTCGATATCGATGAGGTGCTGTTGGCGGCCAAGGCCAAGCACAAGATCATCGAGATCAACAACCATAGTCTTGAACACGGTGTCGACACTGAGCATTGGGCCGTATGCCGCAAGATCGCCGAGCGCTGCGCCGAGCTGGGCGTGGGTATTGGCGTGTCGACCGATGCCCACATTGGCATGGCCATTGGCAAGCTCGATCACGCGCGCAAGATGCTCGACGAGATTCACTTCCCGCTGGATTTGATCGTGACGCGCGACCGCGAGACGCTGCTGCGCGAGATGGCGGCAGCCGGCGTGTGTGACCTGCGCAAGGGGATGTAGCGGAGTTCATAAACCAAGCGAAGGGGGCGGTCCAGACGGGCCGCCCCCTTTCTTGTCTCGAAAATCTACCGGGGTGGATTAGCGGCGCTCGAGGACCGCTACGGTTTCGGTGTGGTCGGTATGGGGGAACATGTCGACGGGCGTGATCTTGAGCAGGCGATAGCCTCCGTCGAGGAGCTGGTGCAGGTCGCGCTCTTGGGTCACAGGGTTGCAGCTGATATAGGTGATGCGGCGCGGCTTGAGTGCGCAGGCGGCTTCGAGGAACTCGGGGGTGGAGCCGGCACGCGGCGGGTCGATGGAAAGGACATCGATCCGCTCGTTGTTGTCGGCGGCGTCCAGGATGTAATCGGTGGCGTCGTCGGCCATAAACCAAGCGCTGCGGGTGAGGCCGTTGAGCTCGGCATTGCGACGTGCGTCGGCAATGCCCGCCGGGTTGCGCTCCACGCCGAGCAGCATAATGCCGATGCCCTTGTCCTGGGCATCCTTCGCGGCGCACAGACCGATGGTGCCGCTACCACAGTAAGCGTCCATAAGAATGTCACCCTGCTGCAGGTCCATGCCGTCAATCGCGAGCTGATAGAGCAACTCGGTCTGCTGCGGATTGGTCTGGTAGAACGCGGTGGGGGAGATATCGAACTCGCAGCCGAGCAGCTGGTCGCGCATGCATTCGGCGCCATAGACGATACGAGTCTCCTCACCCAAGATGGCATTGCCGGGGCGACCGTTGATGTTCTGAGCGACGGTGACGATATGCGGATCAAGCGCCGCGACGGCTTCAAAGAACTCCTGCGCATGCGGCAGGTCGCGCTGAGCGGTCACGAGGGTGACCATAATCTGGTCGGTGCGCCAGCCGCAGCGAACGACGGCATAGCGAAGCAGCCCCAGATGCTTGTCTTCGTTAAAGGCGGGAATATGCAGACGTTCGGCCTCGCGAGCGATGCCGTTGAGAATCTGACGAGCGCCCGGCGCCTCGACAGGGCATTCAGGAACAGCAACGATTCTGTGTGTCCCACGTTCAAAAAAGCCGCAGCGGACAGCGCCCTCTTTGCCGGGAGCAAACGGAGTGGCAGCCTTATGACGAAAACCACGCGGCGCAGGATATTTGCCCGGGTCTCCCAGGGTGACTCCCATACCGCGAATGGGGTCGACGCTAATGCCCTCGCGCTCGCAGAGCTCAGCAAACAGCTCCTCCATAGCAGCCTGCTTGGCCGCCAACTGCTTCTTATGAGGACGATTGAGCGCCGTACACCCACCGCAAGCTTTCATGATCGAACAGGGAGACTTGGGGTCCACAGCCTTACGCGCAGACGAAACCGGATCTTTATGCGAGCGCTTGGAGCGAGTCTGAGATGCCTTGTCCTCGTTCCGACGAGAACTGGGGCGCTTGGCCTTAGCCTTGCCCTTGGCTGACTTACCCTTCGCATCCTGAGACGACTTGGATTTCTTAGAAGATTTTTTTCTCCTCCGACCCCTCAGCCGCCTCGATCAAAGCACGACGAGCCCTACGCTCCGCACGAGATTCTGCCATGAATTAACCCCACTATTAAAGAAAAAGAAAAGTCCGAAGCAATTGTACCGTGCCAAGCTAGTGGACGATATGCAAGCGGCCATTTCATGTCAGCGATAAGTCCAACGACGTTTGCCCGGCGCGGGCGGGGAGCGGCGCGGAATTAAGTTTCCTGCTCTACAGCCCTGCGCAAGACGGAAAGCACATTAAGTGCTTTCCTTTGCGTGCGGAACTCGCGATAAACTTAATTCCGCGCCGCTCCCCGCCCGCGCCGGGCAAGCCCTCCCTTGTACTCCATTTCACTAAAGTGTATGATTCTGAACGTTACATGACTCACTTTACCTAACTAAAGTGCTATCGAGGGGGAATACCATGAATAGCGATATGTCTCGTCGTCAGTTTGTTGGTCTAGCCGGCTCGCTCGCCACGGTGCTTGGCCTTGGTCTTGTCGGCTGCGGCGGTGGTGCCGGCAAGGGCTCCGCTGCTGGTTCTGCCGCGGCCAAGGATGTGAAGGGCGCTGCGGAGTCCAAGAAGCTCGTGGTGGGCTTTGATAAGTCCTATCCTCCGTACGGCTTTGTGGGCGACGATGGCGAGTACACCGGCTTTGATCTCGATCTGGCCAAGGCTGTTGCCGATAAGCAGGGCTGGGAGGTCAAATACGAGGCCATCGACTGGGACGCCAAGGATACGCTGCTTAACTCAGGCGCCATCAACTGCATCTGGAACGGCTTTACCATGGAGGGTCGCGAGGACGACTACACGTTCTCCGAGCCGTACATGCTCAATGAGCAGGTGCTCGTGGTCAAGAAGGACGCGGGTATCAAGAGCTGGGACGATCTTGCCGGCAAGACCGTGATTACCCAGACTGATTCCGCTGCGCAGGATGTGCTCGAGGGCGACCAGAAGGATCTGGCCGCGACGTTTGCCACGCTCGATACCATCGGTGAGTACAACACGGCGTTTATGCAGCTCGAGAGTGGTGCGGTCGATGCCGTTGCCTGTGACCTCTCGATCGCTCAGTATCAGCTGGCCGCCAAGCCAGATGCCTATACGCAGCTCGACAAGCCGCTGTCCAGCGAGCACTACGCCGTCGGCTTTAAGAAGGGCGACACCAAGTCGGCCGATGCTGTAACCGAGTCACTCAAGGCGCTCTACGAGGACGGCACGGTCAAGGACCTGTGCGATAAGTATTCAAGCTATGGTCTTTCCTTCGACAACTGGGTGCTCAAATAGCGGCTTTCCCAGGCACCCGATTTTGCCGTTCAAACCGTCGCTTGCGTACATTTAGTACGCGGCGCTCCTCTTTCACGGCAAACTCGGGCACCTGGAAAACCCGCTTTAGCATTGGGTTCGCTGTTCCGTTACTGTGAAAGAGAGCTTGGGTTGTCTATTCAGGTCATGATGCAGATGCTTGGCCAGGGATTCTTGGTCAGCTTGCAGCTGTTTGTGCTGACGTTGCTCGGGTCGATTCCGCTGGGAATTCCCGTGGCGTTTATGCGCATGAGCAAAATTGCGCCGCTTCGCTGGATCGCGCGCATCTATATTTCGGTCATGCGCGGCACGCCGCTCATGCTACAGATGTTTGCCATCTACTTCGCCCCGTACTACGTGTTCGGCATCTCGCTCACGCCCGATTCCAAGTGGACGGCGTGCGTTGTGGCGTTCATCATCAACTACGCCGGCTACTTTGCCGAGATCTATCGCTCGGGCCTGCAGTCGATTCCGCGTGGTCAATATGAGGCCGCCGAGGTGCTGGGCTACTCGCGTCTGCAGACATTTTTGTACATCGTGATGCCGCAAGTTGCCAAACGCATTTTGCCGGCGATGGGCAACGAGATCATCACGCTGGTCAAGGACACATCGCTGGCGTTTGCCATCGGTGTGGGGGAGATGTTCTCGACGGCCAAGGCGCTGGTTGCCTCGCAAGTGAGTATGGTGCCGTTTGCGATCGCGGCGCTGATTTACTGGGTCTTTAACTTTGTGGTCGAGATGCTGCTGGGCGCCGCCGAAAAGAAGCTGGACTATTATCATGACTAACTCAGTGATGAAAATCGAAAGCGCGCGTAAGGCGTTTGGCGGCAATGAGGTGCTCAAGGATATCTCACTCGAAGTCAAGCGCGGTGAGGTCGTGGCGATTATCGGACCTTCGGGCGGCGGTAAGTCTACGCTGCTGCGGTGTGCCACGCTGCTCGAGACACTCGACGGAGGCTCTCTCTCGTTTGGCGACCTTGCCGTTGCGACGGACGCGGGGGCCGGGTGCGGTCTATGCGAAAGGCGACGTGCCCAAACAGGCGCGCTCGCGGTTTGGTCTGGTGTTCCAGAACTACAATCTGTTCCCGCACTATACGGTGATGAAAAACATCATCGACGCGCCGATCCGCGTGCTTAAGCGCCCGCGCGAGCAGGCGGAGGCGCGTGCGCGTGAGTTGATCGCGCAGATGGGGCTTACGGGCAACGAGAACAAGGTGCCGTGTGAGCTTTCGGGCGGTCAGCAGCAGCGCGTGAGTATTGCCCGCGCCCTGGCGCTCGATCCGGAAATCTTATTCTTTGACGAGCCGACCTCGGCGCTCGATCCCGAGCTGACGGCCGAGGTGCTGCGTGTCATTAAGGACCTCGCTGCGCAGAACATGACGATGGTGATCGTGACCCACGCAATGCAGTTTGCGCGCGATGTTGCCGACCGCGTGGTCTTTATGGATGGCGGTCGTATTGTCGAGGAGGGTCCTGCCGAGCAGGTTATCGACCATCCGCGCGAGCAGCGCACCCGTGAGTTCTTGAGCCGTATCGAGGGGTAGGCTCAACTAAATATTGAGATGAAGCCGCCGCAGGTCTAATGGTCTGCGGCGGCTTTTATTTGCATCGACGGGGTTCAATAATTGCCTCACAAGCTTGTCTCTTCCTCTCGCCGCCTGTATTCATACGTGTGCCGAAAGGTATGCATGGACAGCCGCCCGTGAGGGTAGGGTGGTGGCATAGGACATTTGGAGGGTGAGTCGGCTCGGCTGCCGACCATGCTGCTCCCGGGACGGCACCGACCGCGAACTCTCCCCGTTGGCGTCGCGCATTGCGCGCGGCCCTGCAAGGAGGTCATCATGGGTGCTCCCAAGACCGGTAACGTAAGGAACGTGGTGCTCGTAGGCCAAGGCGGGGTGGGCAAGACTTCACTCGCCGAAGCCATGCTCCACCTTTCCGGCAAGACCGCCCGCCTGGGCGGCCACGACGGCACCAAGCCCACGCTCGACTATGACCCCGAAGAGGTCAAGCGTGCGTTTTCCATCTCGACGACCATTGCGCCGATCGACTGGAAGGGCGCTCGCATCAATGTGCTCGATGCCCCGTGCTATCCCGATTTTATCGGCGACGCCTTTGCCGCGATGAGCGTCTGCGAGACGGCTCTGTTTGTGGTCGACGCCGAGGCCGGCCCGCAGCCTACGACGGTTAAGCTCTGGTATGCCGCCGAGGACCTGCGCCTGGCGCGTGCGGTGTTCGTAAACCGCCTGTCGCGCTCCGAGGCCAGCTTTGCGACCACAATGGACCTGCTGCAGGAGCGCTTTGGTACGCGCCTGGGCGCCGTGACTCTTCCCTGGGGCGAGGGCGAGGACTTTGACGGCATCATCGACCTGGTGCGCATGAAGGCGCGCCATTGCAACGGAGCCGAAGCCGTTGAGTCGGAGATTCCCGAGGAGTATCGTGTCCAGGCCGAGGAGGCTCACGACCATCTGTGCGAGTTGGTGGCCGAGGCCGACGATGAGCTGATGATGAAGTACCTGGAAGGCGAGGAGACGCTGACGCAGGAGGAGCTTGAGGGCTTGCTGTCGAAGGCGATTGCCGAGCGCATCTTTGTGCCGGTCTTTGCGGGCGATTGCATTAAGGAGCAGGGCGTCAACTCGCTGATGGACGACATCGCCACGTACTTCCCGGCGCCGACGGACTACGGTGAGATGCCGCTCATCGACGGCGATTCGCTCAAGATCTCGAGTGATGACGACCGCCCGGTGGCGTTTGTGTTTAAGACTCTGGCCGATCCGCAGCAAGGTCGTATCAGCTTTATCAAGGTGCTGACGGGCACGCTTGAGCCGGGCCTTGAGCTGGTCAATGCGCGCACGCGCAAGGGCGATCGTCTGGCTCATCTGTATGTGATGTGCGGCCGCGACATGACCGAGGTCGGTCACGCCTATGCCGGCGACATTATCGTGGCGCCCAAGTTGGCGGCCGAGACGGGTGACACGCTCTCCATTACCGGCAAGGTCGAGGCTGCGGCGTTTAAGTTCCCCAACTCGCAGTATCGCATCGCTATTGAGGCCGAGAATCGCGGGGACGAAGAGAAGCTCTACACGTTTATCGAGAAGGCCTGCAAGGCTGATCCGACCATGAGCATCGACCGCGACGAGGAGACCGGCCAGACCATTATCTCCGCCGTTGGTGAGGCGCAGGTTTCGGTGCTGCTCAACCGTTTGGAGGATCGCACCAAGGTTGCTGCCAAGAGCGTGCCGATCCGCATTCCGTATCGCGAGACCATCCGCCGCACGGCGAGCGCCCAGGGTCGCCACAAGAAGCAGACCGGCGGCGCCGGTCAGTACGGCGACTGCTGGCTGCGCGTGGAGCCGCTCATTGGGCCCGACGGCACGAGCGACGGTTATGAGTTCGTAGACGAGGTCGTGGGCGGCCGCATTCCGCGCTCGCTGATCCCTGCCGTGGACAAGGGCGTCCAGGAGACTATGAAGGACGGCATCATCGCCGGCTACCCGCTCACGGGCATTCGCGTGGCTGTGTACGATGGCTCGTATCACAGCGTCGACTCCAACGAGATGGCGTTCCGCGCGGCGGCTCGCATCGGCCTGCGCAAGGCATGTGCCGATGCCGACCCGGTGGTGCTGGAGCCCATCGAGGAAATCACGGTGACTATTCCCGAGAGCTACGCC
>ENA-OQKK01000276-OQKK01000276.1-human-gut-metagenome-genome-assembly--contig:-NODE-276-length-15567-cov-2.436788_pt1 | contig 15567 bp, 16 predicted proteins | sample MGYA00242648_ERZ504797 | MGnify/ENA primary metagenome ERZ504797 (study PRJEB26092, sample SAMD00036412) | human gut metagenome | host: Homo sapiens | study: EMG produced TPA metagenomics assembly of... | reverse complement strand
CGCCAGGCTCTTCTTGAGGGTGATGACCAGGTCGTCTGCATCCATGGGCGCTCCTTCGACGTTAATTGAAGAGTAACGTCTCGCGGTGACATCGTTTTTATGTCAAACTTGGTCTAACAGAGCCTTTCTTTTAGGTAGCGGAGGTATCGACGACGCCGGTCGCATTGGCAACCGCGACTATGACGATCATGCATAGGAGCAGCACACCCAATGCCTTGAGCCAGAGTTTCGCGAGTTTCTTGCCGCGATAGCTGTCGAGCAGTACGAATCGCCGACGAAGACGGCGCTTATCGAGCAGCGCAAAATGCATAAGCACCATAAGGCCATCGACAAAGAAAAAATACTCGATTATGAGAAGCCACGTCGGGTAGCCTTGGTTTGCTCCCGTGGGGTGAAAGACGGCAAAGTGACTTCCGGCAAAGAACACAAGTAGCGAGAAGCAGACAAGCGTATTCCAAATGCGCCCCAGAGACTCCGGAACGCGAGAGAGCAGACCGCATGCAGCGGAGGCGGCAGGCCTAGGAAGCCCTGCGGGGTTCTGGAGCCCTTGGGGCGTCAACACCGTCTCCGAGGCCGGAGTACGGACAGGCGCAGGCGCAGGAGGCCGCACGGGGCGACTCAGATCGTATGCCGCGCGCGTAGCCCGTCCCAACGCTTCCGCACTCGCAAAACGCTTAGCCGGGTCGAGCGCCATCGACATGCAGATGACATCGGCAAGTGGAGTGGGAATGCCACGCGCCTCGCATTGCTCGCGCATGTCGAGCCCTGGTTTAGGGTCGATTCCCGTCAAGCAGAAGAACAACAGGGCGCCAAGTGCGTAGACGTCGCTGCGCACACTCGTCTGCCCAAACCCATACTGCTCGGGCGGCGCATAGGGTCGCGTGCCAAACTTGACGGTGTCGGCATCGGCGCCATCGCGCCATACGCGCGCGATCCCCAAGTCGATAATCACCAGCGATGAAAACGTCAGGCCCTCATCGAGCGTACGGCTCGCACCTGTCACGATGATATTCGATGGCTTGAGGTCGCGATGGATCACCGGCGCCGACGTCTCCCCCGCCATTGCAAAACCGGCATGGAGCTCGCCCACGGCGTCGCAAAGGGCAGGATACAATTCACATGCATAATCGGGGGTGGCTCCCAGACGGTCCACCAGCACCCCGAGCGTCTCACCTTCGATATATTCCATAACCACGTTAAGCTCGTCGCCCACACGACGGCAATCGACGATTCTGGGCAGGTGCTCAAAACGCCTGCCCGCCCGCTGAGCGGCAAACAGACGCTCGTATGCCCCGCCGATTTGAGTCGAAGCATCGATGCGTTTACGGACAAAGGGGCCGAGCGAACCACCGCCGGTTCCTTCAAAGTACACGAGCTCAGTTGTTTCAACGGACGAGCGCTTAAGTACACGCTCCACGCGATAGCTGTCGTCGCGATCGAGCGACGCCAGGTGCTCGGCAAGCGCTGCGGTCAGCTCGTCATCGGGATATGTTGGGGTCTGAGTATCCATAGCCTCCATCATAGCGCAGGGCGCAGACACCCCATGGCATCCGCGCCCCGTTCGTTTGCATCGTTGTTCGGCAGCTCCGCCGGCTCAGATATCAGCCGCTAACTCACCGTCTCCTCGCCAAAGCGATACAGCTCCTCGTTGACCTTTTGGAGGCTACACCCGCGATCGATGCAAAAGATGATAATCGCATCACGGCGATCCTTGCAGTTAAGGACGCTTACCCCGGCAGCCGTCAGCGCACGGTTGGTCTCTTTGAGCGTCAGCGCCATCGCAAAGGCAATCTGCAGCACCTTATTGCGACTCGGGTGACGCGCACCAGTAAAGATCTGATAGCCAAAGGTCTCATTGAGATCGGCCATACGAACCACGCGCGAACGCTCCAAGCCCTTTTCCTGCAGCAGCTGCTTCAGATAGTCCGAAAGCGACGGGGCGGCAAAGTCGTGCTCCCTGATATAGCCATCGATGTTCGGCGCATCGAGAAGCTCGTTGAGCAACTCCTCGGTCAGCTTTTTATCGGGCATACGACTTCACCTCCCCCAGTGCATGCAACATGCTAGAAACCGCTTACGTCCGAACGCTCCCAGCTAGCAACCTGGTCGGGAGACACCGTACCCAGCGCCTCGAACTTCCAGGAGCCGCCCGCCTTCAGATGATTGGTGTTTGCAAGAGCCGTTCCAACCTGGTTGCCATCGGCATCATACAGAACATACTCAATCTGAATGTAGCTCTTTTCCTTGTCCGTGTTATTGGTCAGCGTGCCCGTGATCTTATAGGCAAACTGACTGGAGGTGTCTTCAGCCTCGTCAGCAATGGTATACGGTTCTTGCGGTTCTTTTTGCTCCTCAGCCTGCTGTGTCGCCTCGGCAGGTTTTGCCGAATCGCTCGCAGACGAATCGGCTGAATTGCCACCCATAGAGCCCACGGCACCGACGATACCAGCACCACATGAGCCTAGGCAATCTTGCCGATCGGCTTCTTTCCCTCTTTTGCCATTATTCATCCTTCCTACGATCCGGCTACCGTGCCGGCACACAGCACATCTAGGAAGGATTGAACTTGAATTCATTAGCTGAGAGCTAAGGTTGCCATATAGAAGAGCGTGAAGCGCGTGTCCATCGCCGATGACACCTCGAGGCTTGCCAACATCGATTTGAACTACTGGTTCTACGGCTGCAGTGCCTTGTCTCGATTTCCGACATGGCGAACCTGCGCGGCGTGGTCCATGCGGACGACGACGCTCTCGAGCATGCCCTACACGCTCGATGCTCGCACGAGCTCGACAAGAATCCTGGTAGATGCGGGCTGAGAGCCGCCCAAGGGCCACATAGGCTCGACCACATTCAACAACCACAAGGCCATCATGGGCGGCAACGACACGGTCTGCGACTCAAAGCAGACGAGTACGCGATACGCCGCGACGACGGCGAGGGGCAGGCGGGCTAGCTGACGGCTGGATGAGGCTTGGAACTGCACCAAATAGCACCCCTGACGGCTGCGCAGGCGTCTTTCCTGCGCTGCGGCCAGAAATGAGTGCGCCACCCCAACGGTACAGGCTAGGCGTTGGGGCGTAATGGTGCGTAGTAAGAACCGGCCTACTCCTCATTGAGATATTGCCTTCGGTCGGCCATGTGCTTTCCGGCGAGGGAACTTCCATGACGCAGCCCGTCCGAAATCGTCTCTCGGAAATAGTCGTCTTTCTCATCGCAGAGATTCTCGAGCTCCACCACTCGCGATGCCAAACGGTCTGAGACCTCGCGCTCTATTACGAGATCGTCTGACAGCTGAGCGTTTTCTTCCGTCAGCCGAGCATTCTTTTCCAGCAGCTGATCTTTCTCATGCGAGTTGTTGGCAACGTAGGCGACAGCCCCAATGGCAGCGACCGTCCCGGCGACAATCCCCTTCTTATGTTCTTTGACGAATTGGACGGCTTTCGCTGCGCCCTCCTTAACGATATAAGGAATGGCTTCCACCTTTTCTCGGGTGGCATGCATGAGAGGCTTCTTTTCCGCATCGTTAAGCTCAAGGTCAGTTTCCGTCAGCGTTGTCTTCACACCCTCTTCCTGCCGCTCGTCCTTGAGCTCGAACTCTTCCATTTCAGCCTCCATTCCTTCCTCTTTAGCGTATTTTACCCCGTGCTTTAGGCCGATTACTCAGTTGCCAGCTGATTTGTGACCGCAGCGGATAATGCACTCGCAAGTTGACCTATATCCTGCCAGGAGGTCCAATGGAGTCTATTGCGATGACGCTCATCGGCGTCACCGTGACACCGATCGGAGTTGTCGAGTCCAACTCGCGCAGCCGCGCGGTTATGGAGCTCAAGATCGACGAGCTCGCATCGAGCGAGCCTACAAACTCGAGCAGGAAATGGCCGTGGTCAGGCGCGACGTTGACGCGCTTTTGCGATGTGCTGGCATGGGGGCTGGCGATTGCGGCCTGCATCCCCATGTTGCTGGCGGCGGTGCTCTCACGCCAAACGCCCGCACATTCGGATTGCCACACAACGAATGAAACTTGTTGATGTGGGACGCGGTTCATTCAGGGTCCGCCCCTCGCTTCATCCTCAAGAAGCTCGTCGAAGCCTACCCCACCGTGACGGGTTCCCCGGTAAAGGTGCTTACAAGCAACAGGATAAAGAAGGCTAAATAGCTGATGCTCAATAGGTAGGCGAAGACTAAAAAGATGGTCCATCCAACATTGGTCTTACCGTCGGCGCGGCGTTGCTCGCGAGAACGGTACAGCCAGACCGTCACGCCAATGGCCACAATCAGCAACACGAGTGCCGCTGCTGCCACCCCGGCAAGCGCAAACATCACGCCAATGCTCACAGCGATGACCGGAAGCAGTAACAAGCCACACCCGCATCCACCCGGACTATATACGGCAGACTGTCGGCGTCGCCTCATCGCCACCCCCCCATCATCTTTGAGCACTACAGTGCGATGGCCTGCTGAACAGGAACGATCTTATCGAGTTCCGGTTCAATCCGCCTTTTCTCTGCCTCAAGGTCAAACGCCACCTGAGCGCGCAGCCAATAACCATCCGTCAGGCCAAAATAACGGCAAAGACGAAGGTCGGTGTCGGCCGTCACGCGACGTTTTCCCAAGACAATCTGCCCGATACGCTGAGCCGGAATCCCAGTCTCTTTCGCAAGGCGATATTGAGAAATGCCCATGGGAACAAGAAACTCCTCTTTGAGAAGCTCACCAGGAGTCACCGGCGACAGCAAATCGGCCGAAGTCTCATCACTTGTGATAATCGACGATTTCGACATTCCAAGCCATCTCCTGTCTCCACTCAAAACAGACCCGATAGCGCTCGTTAACACGGATGCTATATTGACCGGCACGATCGCCCTTCAAAGCTTCCAGGCGGTTGCCCGGTGGAACGCGAAGATCATCAAGCGAAGCACAAACCTGCAGTTGGCGAATCTTCCTCAACGCAACACGCTCAAAGGGCACGAACCTCCTGACCCGCACACCCATGGCAAAGCGTTCGGTATCCTCATCTTTATACGATGCAATCATAGTATCGCCTTACGTTAGTAACGTCAAACGTTTCTATAGACTTACATCTCTATTATATCGTACGTTTGTTCGTGTTTTCTAGAACAAATAGTCCTTTGCGCCTTAGTCAAGCAAAAGCAATCGTTTGTAGACATCGAGGCCTTTGAGAAGAATCTCCTCGTCAAAGAGCATGGTATCGGTATGCAGAGCGCTCATCGCATAGGCTGGGCAGTCATCAGCGTCGATCGGGTTTTCTTGTCCTTCTGGCACGCCCGTGCCCAGCAAGAAGAACACGCCCGGCAGATGGCGCTGATAGAAAGCAAAGTCCTCGGCAATTAACAGCGGCTCGTCCACAAGTTGCAGCTCGGGCAAGGCAGGCGCAATGTGGGCAAACAACTCGGGGTCGTTATCGACTGGCGGATAGCCCTCGGCAAAGTCGAGATCGTACGTACAGCCCGTTGCGGTGCACGCCTCGTCGAGCGCACGGCGTACGCCCTCGCGCGCACGGTCGAACATGGCGTCCGTAAACACACGCAAGCTACCGGCAACATGGGCCTCCCCCGCCACCGCATTGCAGACGGTGCCGGCCTGCAGCAGGCCAAACTTACCGATGCAGGGCTCATCGGCACCCAGCTCGTCCATCACCTCGCGCTCGGCAACCAGGAACTTTGCCGCCGCCAGCGCTGCGTCATGTGATTCCTCGACTGGAACGCCGTAGGTCTTGGCGATATGGATGCTCGTGCCATGGATATGAATGTGCGTCTCGCTCGAGCGCGCCAGCAGCGGACCGGGACAGCTCGCCAGCGTACCGGCAGGAAGATCGGGCCACACGTGAAAGCCAAAGATGCGGTCGACCCCGTAGCGCTCGAACACGCCGCTCTCGCATACCGTCTTAGCGCCACCGGTTGTTTCCTCGGCCGGCTGGAACACAAAAAGCACGTTGCGCTTAATAACGCCCGGCTGCTCACGAATCGTACGGTCGACAAAAGTTGCCGCCGCGAGGGCCATAGCCATGTGCCCGTCGTGGCCGCACGCGTGCATCTTGCCGGGATGCGTCGAGGCAAAAGCGGCGCCCGTCGTCTCCGCAATAGGCAACGCATCCATATCGGCACGAATCGCCGTGGCATGCGAGGCACCCGTGCCAGCGTCGAAGAAAGCGCACACGCAACTAGGGCACGGATGGATCACCTCGCAGGCAAGCGGAGCGAGCACGCCCTCGATATAGGCGATAGTTTGCGGAAGATCGAAGTCGAGCTCCGGAATGCGATGCAGGTCGCGACGATAGCGACGGAGTTCTTGGAGCTCGGTCATGGGGATTCCTTTCATGGGGCAACTCAGTTGTCACCTATTGTGACGCAGGATTGTGGCGCCCTCGTTTCTAGCATGATGCTGCATTTTTTAAACGTTATATACGAATACTCTTGTTTGGTAAAGTGCAACGTGGTAGGGTCTTTACCACTTGATAGAGGCGCGGGCACGAAGAGCCGCGGGCGAGTCGGCAGACTTTGACCCCGCGGGGAGGCGAAACCCGCCGAACTGGGTTTTTCGGGCACGAACAGCCTGGTGGGCCTGCGGGAAACACTCGCAGGACTGTCTGCAGCAATGCGGGAGCGCTATCCGGACATTGGGTCCACGCTATGCGGATTCGATGCGCAGATGGCGCCGTCTGGATAGCGAGGTTTACGGGACATGGCATTGACCCCCAACGAGGCATATGCGGCCAAGCAGCCGTTTGTGGACAAGGAGACACTCGAGCATATCGTCGAGCAGTTCCCCACGCCGTTTCATCTATACGACGAGGCGGGTATCCCGCCGCAACATGCAAGAAGTGCGCGACGCCTTTGCGTGGAACCCGGGGTTTAAGGAGTACTTTGCCGTCAAGGCCAACCCCAACCCGGCCCTTATCTCAATTCTCAACGAATACGGCTGCGGCTGCGATTGCTCGAGCTATACCGAGCTCATGATCGCCCGCTCGCTGGGCATCACCGGCCATGACATCATGTTCTCGTCCAACGACACGCCGGCGGCAGACTTTGAGCTTGCCGACAAGTTGGGCGCCATCGTCAACTTCGACGATATCAGCCACATTGAGTTTTACGAGCGCGTCGCGGGACCCATCCCCAAGACGGTGAGCTGCCGTTTTAACCCGGGCGGCCTGTTCCAGCTTTCCAACGGCATTATGGACAACCCGGGCGATTCCAAGTACGGCATGACCACCGAGCAGCTCTTTGATGCCTTCCGCATGCTCAAGGCCAAGGGCGCCGAGGACTTTGGCATCCATGCCTTCCTTGCCAGCAACACCGTCACCAACGATTACTACCCCAAGCTCGCGCGAATCCTCTTTGAACTTGCCGTGCGCCTGGAGCGCGAGACCGGTGCACATGTCGCCTTTATCAATCTGTCCGGCGGTGTGGGTATCCCCTACCTGCCCGAGCAGCAGGCCAATGACATCCACGCCATCGGCGAGGGTGTACACGCGGCCTACGACGAGATCCTGGTTCCCGCCGGCATGGGCGATGTGGCGATCTGCACCGAGATGGGCCGCTTTATGATGGGCCCCTACGGGTGCCTGGTCACCAAGGCCATTCACGAAAAGCGGATCTACAAAGACTATATCGGCGTGGACGCAAGTGCCGTCGACCTCATTCGTCCTGCCATGTATGGCGCTTACCACCACGTTACAGTGATGGGCCAGCCGGGTGGCCCCGACAAGTCCGCAGCTCCCGTCACGAACACGTACGATATCACGGGCAACCTGTGCGAAAACAACGACAAGTTCGCCATCGACCGCGAGCTGCCGCATATCGACATGGGTGACCTGCTTGTAATCCACGATACCGGTGCGCATGGCTACTCCATGGGCTACAACTACAACGGACGTCTGCGCTCCGCCGAGGTCCTGCTGCGCCCCGATGGCGCGGCCGACCTCATCCGCCGCGCCGAGCGCCCGGGCGATTACTTTTCCACGCTCGACGTGCTGCCGTGCGGCCGAGAGCTGCTGGCCAAGTCGCGAACGCCGAAAGCGCCCACCGTCGCGCCCAAGACGAGCGCCTGGCAGTCGCAGCTCAATGGAACAAACGCATCCAGATCGCGGAGGCGAAGGAGAAGAACATGGACATCCGCAATCTCGAGGGCTCAATCGTCGCCCTGGTTACGCCGTTTAAAAAGGACGGCAGTGTCGACTTTGACGCGCTCGAGCGCCTTATCGATTTCCACTTGCAAAATGGCACCGACGCCATTCTCACCCTGGGCACCACCGGCGAGAGCGCCACGATGACCGATGACGAGGACAACTCCGTCGTCGCCGCCGTGGTCAAGCATGTTGCAGGACGCGTCCCCGTCATCGCCGGCTCAGGCTCCAACTCCACGCAGACCATGCTCACCAAGTCGCTTACTTACCAGGGCTTGGGAGCCGACGGCCTGCTGCTCATTACCCCCTACTACAACAAGTCCAACGAAGAGGGTATCTATCAGCACTTTAAGACCGTCGCCGATGCCGTTGACATCCCCTGCATCCTGTACAACATCCCCGGCCGCTGCGGCTGCGGTATCAGCGAGCGCAACGTAGAGCGCCTAGCCGCGCACCCCAACATCATGGGCATCAAGGAGGCCTCGGGCAACGTCGCCTACGCGGCCAAGATCGCCCACCTGCTGTCCGACGATTTCCGCATGTACTCGGGCGAGGATGCACTCACAGTGCCGCTCATGAGCCTGGGCGCTTCGGGCACCATCAGCGTGTGGGCCGACGTGCAGCCGCAGCTTGTACACGACATGTGCCGCGCTTATCTGGACGGCGACGTAGCGCGCGCCCGCGATATCCAGATTGCCGGCCAGCCGCTCATCAACGCCCTCTTTAGCGAGGTCAACCCCATCCCCGTCAAGGAAGCGCTCGCCCAGATGGGCATGATCGAGGCGAACTACCGTATGCCGCTGTGCCCCATGGCAGACGACACGCGAGCCGCACTTACCGATGCTCTGAAGGGAGCTGGTCTACTTGATTAAGACCGTCATTATGGGAACGGGCCGCATGGGCTCGCTCATCCGCACTACCGCCGAAGGCATTGTCGACGCCGCCGGGCAGCCCGTTTTTGATATCGTGGCCCAGATTGGCTTCGATTTGAGCGAGCTCGAGAACGCACCGGCTGCCGACGTCATCATCGACTTCTCGAACGTCGCGACCTTCGACGCCGTCGTCGCCTATGTCGAGCGCACGGGCGCGGCGTTGGTCTCAGGCACCACAGGCTACACCCCCGAGCAGATGGACCGCCTGCGTGAGCTGGGCCAGAACACCCGCGTTATGCACTCGGGCAATTACTCCATCGGTATCGCAGCCCTGCGCCATCTGGTAGCGCAGGCTACACGCGAGCTGCCCGGCTTTGACTGCGAAATCGTCGAGACGCACCACAACCAAAAGGTCGACGCCCCCAGCGGCACTGCCAAGCTACTGCTCGACGCCGTCGTCGAAGCCGAGCCCGAGGCAGGCTACCACCCCGTCTATGGCCGCGAGGGCATGTGCGGAGCACGCGATCCCAAGGAAATCGGTATGCACTCGCTGCGCGGCGGCACCGTCGCCGGCGTGCACAAGGTGAGCTTCTTTGGCCAGGACGAGGAGGTCACGCTCACCCACCGCGCCACGAGCCGTCAGATCTTTGTCAACGGCGCCTTGGCAGCCGCGCAGAAGCTCGTCACCCGCGAACCCGGCTTCTATACGTTCGACAAGGTCATGTTTGCCTAACCAGGTATCAACCGAATCCACCCAAAGGAGAGATAGCAAATGAGCAACGCAGCCGAGATGGATGCACAGGAGATTATCAACTACATCGCCACCGCGCCCAAAAAGACGCCCGTCAAGCTGTACGTGCGCGAGAAGCCGGGCATGAAGGTTGCCTGGGGCGACGCACGATGTCTACGGCGGCCGTCGCGGCAAGACCGTCTTTGGCGACTGGGACGAGCTCAAGACCATCCTGGACGCCAATGCCGATTCCATCGATTACTACGACGTTGAAAACGATTGCCGCAACTCCGCCGTGCCCATGCTCGACCTTAAGGGCATCAACGCCCGCATCGAGCCGGGCGCGATCATCCGCGACCGCGTCGAGATTGGCGACCGTGCCGTCATCATGATGGGCGCCATCATCAACATCGGCTCCGTTATCGGCGAGGGTTCCATGATCGATATGGGCGCCGTGCTGGGCGGTCGCGCCACCGTGGGCAAGAACTGCCACATCGGCGCCGGCACCGTGCTGGCAGGCGTTGTGGAGCCCGCCAGCGCCACGCCCGTCATCATCGAGGACGATGTCATGATCGGCGCAAACGCCGTGGTCCTGGAAGGCGTGCACGTGGGCAAGGGTGCTGTAGTTGCCGCCGGCGCCGTGTGCGTCGAGGACGTCCCCGCCGGCGCCGTCGTGGCCGGTGTCCCCGCCCGCGCCATCAAGATGCGCGACGAGAAGACCGACAGCAAGACCGGCCTGGAAGAGGGCCTGCGCCAGCTGTAGAAGTTACGCGGTTTTGCCAAACCGCGTAACGGCTCGACGCTGCAAACGCCCCTAAGCGGCAATCTGACGTTCAATCGTCGGTCGCGTACCGAAGTACGCTTCCCTTCTCTTTCACGTCACCTTGCTCGCTTAGGGGCGTTTTCGCTGACGTGAGCTCAACCTGCGGCGCAATGTCAGCAACCAAGCCGAAAACAAAAAAGGCCGAAGTCCCAAAAGGCTTCGGCCTTTGTTTTTTGCAACGTCCAAGAGCAGTTTATCGATTCTCAATACTTCCGATGTTCTTGAGCTCGATGGAGATGAGGCCGTTGGGCTCGTTGACAAACTCGATGTACTCAGAGTTCGAACCCATCTCGGCCGGGAAGCTGATCTCGATGCCCGTGTCGGTACGGATCTTGTGGTTGCGCACAGCCGCGCGTTCGACCTGCTTGCGCTCCACGGGCACACGCTCAGGCACCTTCTCCTCAGTCAGTGCCGCGCGCACGCTCTCCTTGATAACCGGTTCGTCCTCAAAGACCTCATCGACGATATCCCAGGGCGGCAGCTCCTCGTCATCCTCAACCTTCTCGGCAACGGCAGCCTTAACCTTAGCGAGCGCTACGGCCGTATTGGCACCGTGCTCCTCGGCGACTTCCTCGACCACGCGCGTCACGGTGTCGATGACCTCCTTGCCCGACACGCCCGTATCGCACTGCAGCAGACCGTCGGGAATGAGCATGCGGTCTTCGCCGGCAATCTTGCGCTTCTTGTCCACATAGCCGATCTCCATGGTGCTCGCACGCACGATGGCATAGCTTGGCACCTTTTGGGAAGGATTCGGCAGGATAGCATAGTGGCGCGCGATGTCGTTGCGTACCTCGCCCTCCTCGCGGCCCACCTCGTGCATAAAGGCCTGCTTGGAGCCCAGCAGCATCACGGCAAACCAGCGGGCATCCTCATCGTCGTCAAAGTCGGCCACGAGCACATCGGTGGACTCGGCTTTTTCGGCCTTGGTAAGCTCGGAGGAAATGAACTCCGCAATCTGCTGCGACAGGTCTACGAACTCGCGCTCGCCAAAGAAATAGCCCTTGAGCTCGCCGCCAAACGCAGAGTTCTCGGCAAACGCGGCGCGTTTATTGTCGGCCGAGGTACGTGCGCGGCGCAGATGCGTGGTCACGAAGTTGCGCACGGTACGGCTCTCGATATCGAGCTCGCGCTGGCTCATAACGTTGACGGCAGAGTCAAAGTCCAGGATATGCAGAATCGCATGATTGATTTTCATATACGGCATTCCGTTCTAGATTGAATTGAGCACGAACCAGTATAGCGGTCGAGCCCGCCCCAGGCGCATCGAAGATTGGTGCATCGGGGACAGGTTGCTTTGCACCAATGGCTAGCGCAGGAGCTCGGACTGCCATACCTCGAGCTGTTCTGCTAGGCTCTTACCACTAGAAGGCACGCTGAACTCGGGACGTTTGGGCAGCAGCGCACACTTAAGAATTGCCACGATGGTCTGCGAGACAAAGCGTCGCGTATCCTTGTCAAACCCTTGCGCAGCCTGGAGCATCACGGGCAGGCTCTCGCGCAGATTCCCAGCGATATCCGCAAACCGCTCAGCACCCGTAGCCTCAAACACGGAGAACAACGCATCTACAAAACGCTCGCGCTCGCTAGGCGAAACTGCAAGCAGCATCTCGCGAATGGAGCCATCAACGTATCGAGCACCGGCGGACAGGCGCTCACAGTACACGAAGTCGCGACCATCAACCACCCAGCTAAAGGGATTGTGCTGCAGCAGGCTGAACTCGGTGCTCTCAACGATGGCATAGTCCTCCTGCGTCTCGAACATCATGCCAAAGATCGACGACCGAGGTAGCGTCTTGTCGATTCGACCGGAAAGATCGGCAAAGGCGTTGCCGTTCAGAAACTCCTCGACGAAACCCGGACCATCATGGGAATACGCCTGTTCGATTCGCGCACGGGCGACATCGGAGCACATCGCCGCACCGTACACCGCAAGGTTTCCACCCTTGGAATGACCTCCGCACAAAAGCGGCCCGTCAATCGCATCCGCCGCCTCGTCCACATAACGCGCCGCGGATTCCTGGGCCGGCACAGGATACCGGAACGCCATGTTAAAGTCCTCTTTCCAGCCCACAATCGTGCTGTCGGTCCCCCGGAAGGAAAGATAGCTAAACCCCGCCGGAAACCGGAACGCCATGGCTGCAAACTGCTCTGTCGCCACCACATCGCTCACGGCACGATAGCCGCAAACGTGCACGCCACGGTAGCGAGGACTTGCTGCCACGGCCTCCAACAAGGCCCTGCTCCCCTCTGGATCCCACAGGTCGCCAATCATGTCCCGATAGCACTCGGCACGAAGCAGCTCGCGTACGTCTAGGCCCTGCCAGTTCGTCAGCTCCGCCATATCACCCGGCAAACGCAAATAGGACAACCACGCAAAGACGAGGCTATCCACCGCGCAGAACGGCCTCTCCTCAAACGGATCAAACGCCGTCTGGGCATAGGTTAAAAAATTAGGCGAATCCGACATGGCCCTCCCATCAACTATGGTGCATTGGGGCAACTATGGTGCATTGGGGTCAGGTTACTTTGCACCAAAAAGGCGCCCGGGCCGTGTGGACCCGGACGCCTTCATTGTAGCTTTTCGCTCTAGCGAGCTTGATTTAGCAGGAGAAGTCGACGCTGTCGATGATATCCTTGAGGGCCTTGGCGGAGGCGGTGAGCTCATGCTGCTCGTCATCGTTCAGCGGCACGGGGACGCGACAGACGACGCCGTCGCGGCCAACGACCGTCGGCATGGAGATGGCAAGATCGGACAGGCCATACTCGCCCACCATGAGCGAGGAGACGGGCAGAACGGTCTGCTCATCGCGCATGACGGCGGTGCAGATGCGCTTGACGGCCATGGCGACGCCATAGTAGGTGGCGTGCTTCTTCTCGATGATGGTGTAGGCGGAGTTCTTGACGTCCTCGGCGATGCGCTTCTCGGCAGCCTCATGCTCCAGATGACCGTGAAGCTCGCAGAAAGTGTTCAGCGGCACGCCGGCAACCTGGGCGCTGGACCAAGCGACAAACTCAGAGTCGCCGTGCTCACCCATGACATAGGCCTGGACATCGCGCGGGTCAACCTCGACGTGGGCACCAAGCATCTGCTGCAGACGGCCAGTGTCGAGCACGGTGCCGGAGCCGATGACGTGGCCCTCGGGCAGGCCGGACATCTTGATGGCGGCATAGGTCAGAACATCGACCGGGTTGGAGACAATGAGCAGAATGCCGTCGAAGCCAGACTTCTTAATTTCGGGAATGATGGACTTAAAGATGTTGACGTTCTTGTTGACCAGGTCCAGGCGAGTCTCACCGGGCTTCTGGGCAGCGCCAGCGGTGACGACGATCATGGCGGCGTCGGCGACATCGGAATAATCGCCGGCGTAGATCTTCATCGGCTCGGCAAACGTCATGCCGTGCGCGATATCCAGGGCCTCACCCTCGGCGCGGTTCTTGTCCACGTCGATGAGGACCATCTCGGAGAACAGACCACTCTGCATCAGCGCGAACGCCGAAGACGAACCAACGAAACCGCAGCCGACAATAGCGACCTTCTTCTCGTTAACCATTAGAAACTCCCATCTCTCTCCACAAACAAGCCGCCCGGGAACGACCCGAGCGGCTTGCCGTAATCCCAATACATCCAATCGGGACTTTGATTATGCTCCTATTCGCAGCCAAAAATCGACCGTTTGCCGAAATTGTTTGCAGGATTCGTAAAATAACTGCACAAAATCGGTTTCGAGCTATTGACGAGCGGAATAGCTTTCTAATACAGGCCCGCCTCGCGAATGGCCTCGACAGCCAAAGCGATCTGATCGGGCGGCAGGACCAGCGCCATGCGCACATGCCCCTCACCCGAAGGACCAAAGCTCGCGCCCGGCGTCACCACAACGCCGGCCTTCTCCATAAGCTCCTCGCAAAACGCCATGGAATCGGTGCGACCACCGGGAAGCTTGGCCCACACAAACATAGAGCCATGCGCGTTGGGACGCTCCCAGCCCAAGCCCTCAAGACCGTCGCACAGGGCATCGCGGCGCTCCTGGTACTTCAGACGCTGCGCCTCGACCTCATCGCGCGGACCGTTCAGGCAGGCGATAGCAGCCTTCTGGATCGGGAAGAACATACCAAAGTCGATCTGGCCGCGCAGCTTGGCAAAGGCAGAGACCACGTCCTCGCGGCCGACCAAAAAGCCGATACGCGCACCGGTAACGTTAAACGACTTGGAAAGCGAGAAGAACTCCACGCCCACCTCAAGCGCACCAGGATACTGCAAGAAGCTTCCGCCCGGCTCGCCGTCGAACACGATGTCGGAGTACGCGTTGTCATGGACGATGAGCAGGTCGTGCTCGCGGGCGAAAGCGATGATCTCCTCGTAGACCTCGGGCGTGCCCACCGAGCCGACCGGGTTGGCGGGCAACGACACGATCATATACTTGGCACGATCGGCCACCTCGGGATCGATGCCCGCCACATAGGGCAGGTAATTATGCTCGGCGACCAACGGATAGTACTCGAGCTTGGCATCGGCAATCTTGGCGCCCGCCTCAAAGACCGGGTAGCACGGATCGGGAACCAAAATGGTGTCACCCGGATCGAGCAGGGCCAGGCCCAAATGGCCCACGCCCTCCTGCGTGCCGTTGCACGACTGCACCATAGACGGCGTAATGCCCGAAACGCCAAAGCGGCGCTCATAGTAATCGCACACGGCTTGCTTGAGTTCGGGCAGGTCGCGCAGGGCATACTTCCACATCTCGGGGTCCTGGGCCGCTTGCGTGAGCGCCTCGACCACGTGGTCGTACGGCTTAAAGTCGGGCGTGCCCACGCTCATGTTGTAAATGGTCTTGCCCTGAGCCTTCAGCGCAAGCAGTTTGTTGTTGAGCGAGGGGTGACGCATAATTTCTTTCGCAAATTGACAACCGCATAGCGGAACACGGCCCGCGCCCCGTCATATGATTTCTAGCGGCTAAACAACAAATCAACGACGAAAGGGGCACGGGCCGTGTCTGCGAAC
>ENA-OQKK01000275-OQKK01000275.1-human-gut-metagenome-genome-assembly--contig:-NODE-275-length-15591-cov-2.711330_pt1 | contig 15591 bp, 18 predicted proteins | sample MGYA00242648_ERZ504797 | MGnify/ENA primary metagenome ERZ504797 (study PRJEB26092, sample SAMD00036412) | human gut metagenome | host: Homo sapiens | study: EMG produced TPA metagenomics assembly of... | reverse complement strand
AAATCCATGAGCTGCAAGTCCGAAATCGTCGGTGTGTTTTTAACGACTGCTGACGATATTTTCATTTCAGACCCAGAAGCCGAGTATTATCCGCTGGTCAAGCGGCTGCATGGGCAGGTCATCAAACTTTCGCCCACCAGCAAGGACTACGTGAATCCTCTGGACATCAACCTGAATTATTCCGAAGATGACAGCCCGCTGGCCTTGAAGTCGGATTTTGTGCTGTCGTTCTGTGAGTTGGTCATGGGCGGCAAAACGGGTCTGGAAGCGATTGAACGCACCGTGATAGACCGTGCCGTGAAAGCCATCTATCGCCCCTATCTGGCAAACCCCTGCCCAGAGAATATGCCGATTCTCTCTGACCTCCACCAAGCCCTGCTCGACCAGCACTTGCCGGAAGCGGACCGGGTAGCGCAGGCATTGGACTTGTATGTGTCCGGCTCGCTGAATGTGTTCAACCACAAAACGAATGTGGACATCCATAATCGGCTTGTGGCCTTTGACATCAAAGAACTGGGCAAGCAGTTAAAAAAAATTGGGGATGCTCATTATCCAAGACCAGATATGGGGCCGTGTTACCCAGAACCGCAGTCAGGGCCGCGCCACATGGTATTTTGCAGACGAGTTCCACTTACTCCTGAAAGAAGAACAGACCGCCGCGTACAGTGCCGAGATTTGGAAACGCTTCCGCAAATGGGGCGGCGTGCCCACAGGCGCCACCCAGAATGTGAAGGACCTTCTTTCTTCGCCGGAGATCGAGAACATTCTGGAAAACAGTGACTTCATCACGCTGCTGAATCAGGCATCCGGCGACCGCAAAATCCTTTCGGAACGGCTGAATCTCTCTGCAGACCAGCAGAAGTACATCGACAATTCGGAACCGGGCGAAGGACTGCTGATTTTTGAGAACGTGGTGCTGCCGTTCTCAAACCCCATCCCGAAAAACACCCAGCTCTATAAGATCATGACCACCCGGCTCAGCGAGGTAGTGGAGCTATGAGCCTAACACATTTCAGCTTGTTTTCCGGCATCGGCGGCATCGACCTTGCCGCAGAAGCAGCGGGTTTCACCTCTGTCTGTCAATGCGAGTGGGCGGCCTTTCCCGCCGCTGTTCTGGCAAGCCACTGGCCGGAGGTGCCCCGTTTTCAGGACATCACCACCGTAACAAAGGAGGCTTTCTTTGAAAAAACAGGACTTCGCACCGTCACCCTCATTTCAGGCGGCTTCCCGTGCCAGCCGTTCTCCACCGCAGGGCGGCAGCGTGGCTTCCACGATGAACGCTACCTGTGGCCCGAAATGCTGCGGGTCATCCGGGAATTGCAGCCCCGTTGGGTGCTTGGAGAAAATGTTGCTGGCTTCCTCCGTATGGGGCTCGACAAAACGCTCATTGACTTGGAGCAGGCAGGTTACGATGTTCGGGTTTTCGTATTACCTGCTGCTGCCGTTTGGCGCGTTGGCACGAACGGAAACGGGTATTCATCATCGGCTCCGCTGCTGCCCACACCCCTTGCCAGCGACACCGGGGATGTGGGCAAGGGACTGGACATCCAAATCTCTGCGAATGGCAGCTACCGCAAGATGAACAAGGATGGCAAGGCGTGGACGGCGCGGCTTTCCCATGTGGTCTACCGGATGACCCCCACCACGCTGGAAAAGCCCTACCTCAACCCGGACTGGGTAGAGTGGCTAATGGGTTTCCCGCGCAAATGGACGGACATTCCCTTTGGGCTAAAGAACCCGCCGACATCCCGCGTTTGACCGAGGATGTGCCGAACCGCAGCAAGCGGATGAAAACGCTGGGCAATGCGGTTTCGCCGCCGCAGGTATTCCCGATTCTCAAATACATTGCGGACATTGAAACGGGCCGCTGTCCGATGGGAGGTGAAGAACTTTGAAAGAATTGCAGGCAAAAGCCAAAGTCACCCAGACCATGACCCGTGACGGTCTGGTGGTGGAAAATCAAGCGGACGGCACTGTAGAGAATGTTCCAGTCGGGAAGCGGAACAGGACTACTCCACGGATGCCGAGGGCAAGGCCGAAAAAATTCTGGAACGGCCGAGGACAATCAAGGACGGGACATAAAAATAAAAAGAAAAGCGAAAAAAGGCAGCAGAAACAGCGGCCACCGCCTAAAAGTGAAGATGGTCTGCACCGTTCGCTGCCCGTTTGGAATTGACCGAGGACAACGGGCAGACCCGGAGTTGCAGCCGTACATCCACAAGGCGGAAGCAAAGGCCGACAAGCTGGATTCAGCCCGCGCCGCTCTGCCGAAAAAGCGTGTCCCGGTCAAGGAAAAAGTTTACGATGCAGCCAGCGGCAAGGCAAAATCCACCCTGCGGTTTGAGCAGCAGGACAAAGGCCCGCCCAGCCTGAAACCAAACCCGGCCAGCCGCCCGCTGTCGGAAGCGTTGCTGTTCGCTCACGGAAAAATCCATGAAGTCGAACACGAAAATGTGGGTGTGGAGGGTGGCCACAAGGGTGAAGAACTGGTGGAGCGTCAGACCGCCAAAGCCATCCGCAGCGGCATCCGGCACCACAAGATGAAGCCCTACAAGGCCGTGGAAAAGGCAGAGCGTCAGCTCATGTCTGCCAATGCAGAATACTTTTACCAGAAATCCTTGCGGGACAATCCGCAAATTGCACAGGCGGCCAGCAACCCCATTTCCCGGATGTGGCAGAAGCGGCGTATCAAACAGCAGTATGCCAAAGCTGCACGGCAGGCCGGACAAGCCGCCGCGCAGGGTGCAGCCGCCACCGCAGAGAAAGGTTTCCGGGTAACGAAGCTGGCAGCCGAGGGCGGCGAACGGGTGGCCGAATTTGCTGCCCAGAACTGGAAAACCATTCTGATCGTGGCGGTGTTCGGTCTGCTGGCTCTGCTCTTGATAACGGGCTTGCAGTCCTGCACCGTGATGGCGGGCACCGCTGGAACCGGCGTGACGGCATCCTCTTACTTTTCCAAAGACAAGGATATGCTGGGTGCGGAAAAAGCCTACGCCAAGCTGGAACAAAAACTGCAACGGTATCTCGACACCTACGAGGCCACCCACAACTACGATGAATACCACTTTTATCTGGACGAAATCGAGCACGACCCCTATGTGTTGATCTCGATTTTGTCCGCGCTGCATGACGGTGTGTTCACGCTGGCCGAGGTGCAGGGTGAACTTGAAATGCTGTTTGAAAAGCAATACATTCTGACCGAGACCGTGACCATGCAGATACGTTACCGCACAAAAATGATGGTCATTATTGGCCCGTATGGTGTGCCGCAGGTTATCACCTACCAAGAGCCGTATGAATACTACATCTGCACGGTCAAGCTGAAGAACAAGGATTTATCCCATCTGCCCGTGGAAGTGCTGACCGAAGAACAGCTTAGTGCCTATTCGCTCTATATGCGCACGCTGGGCAACCGGCCGGATTTGTTCGGGCAGGCACAGTACCCCAATGCGTCCACCATCAAGCAGCCCACCTACTACGATATTCCCCCGGAAGCACTAAAGGATGATAGGTTTGCCGCCATGATGGAGGAAGCCACAAAGTATATCGGCTACCCGTATGTGTGGGGCGGCAGTTCGCCCAGCACCAGCTTTGATTGCAGCGGCTACATTTCGTGGGTGCTGAATCACTCCGGCTGGAATGTGGGCCGTCAGACCGCACAGGGCCTTTACAACTTCTGTACTCCTGTTTCGGCCGCACAGGTCAAACCGGGTGACCTTGTGTTTTTCAAGGGCACCTACGATACCCCCGGCGTGAGCCATTGCGGTATCTATGTAGGCAATTCCATCATGCTGCACTGCGGCGACCCTATCTCTTACACAAACCTCAACTCAAAATATTGGCAGGAACATTTTTACAGCTATGGGCGTTTACCGTGACGCCAGAAAGGATTTTGTATGGCAAAAAGACTTTCCCGCATTGAGCGCGATATTGAACGGCTCAAAGAAAAAATCAGCGAATACCAGCAGCAGTTGAAAGAACTGGAAGCTGCAAAGACCGAACAGGAAAATCTTCAAATCATTCAGCTGGTGCGCAGCATGAACATGAAGCCGGACGAGTTCGCGGCCTTCCTGCGCAGCGGTGCGCTGAACGCTGCACCCACTGTCACCCCGTACCACAAACAGGAGGATGCCGCCGATGAAACTTGATTGGAACCGCCGTTTTTGCAGCTGGGCTGCTGGCTATCCTGCTCTGCCTCTGCTCCTTTTCTATGCCCGCTTTTGCAAGCGGCTCTGACCCTGCCCCGGAACCTCTACCGGAAATTTTGGACGAGGAACCCACCACGGGCGGCATGGAGCCGGAGGGTGTGTCCATCACACCCAAGGGCAACGCAACACTGGTGGATGATTTCGTACGGGGACAAACAGCTTATCACTGTGACCACCAAGGCCGGGAATTATTTTTACATTCTAATTGATCGCGCCAAACGAGGACAAAGAAACCTCTGTCCACTTCCTGAACCAAGTGGATGATGCCGACTTGCTGGCTCTGCTGGATGAAGAACCGCAGGAAACCGAAGTCTGCACCTGCACCGTTAAATGCGAGGCCGGAAGTGTCAATGAAAACTGCCCCTTGTGTGAAAAGAGCCTGCGCAACTGCACGGCCCCGGAAGCTGTGAAAACTGACACCGAAACGCCGCAGGAAAGCCAAAGTCCAACATGGGCAGTCTGATGATCCTGTTGGTGCTGGCTTTGGCTGGCGGTGGCGCGGCACTCTATTATTTCAAGTTCCGCAAGCCCAAGGCCGATACCACCGGGCACGATGATCTGGACGAATACGATTTTGGCGAGGACGAAGATGCAGACGAGGAACCGGCTGAAATCGAGATTCATTCAGAGGACGGACAGGAGGACGAAACATGAGCTTTCAGCTAGTGATTGCCGAAAAGCCCAGTGTGGCCCGCAGCATTGCCGCCGTGATCGGGGCCGATGAAAAGCAAAACGGCTATTGGCAGGGCGGCGGGTATCTGGTCAGCTGGTGCATCGGGCATCTGGTGTCCTTTGCCGAGGCGGGCCAGTACGATGAAAAATACTGTAAGTGGCGGTATGAGGATTTGCCCATCCTGCCCCAGCCGTGGCAGTTCATCGTCCCGGACGAGAAGAAACAGCAGTTTGAAGTTCTGCGTGCCCTGCTCAACCGCCCCGATGTGGAGTAGTGTGACCGCTGCGACCGACGCAGGCCGGGAGGGAGAACTGATTTTCCGTTTCGTCTACCAAATGGCCGGTTGCGCAAAACCTGTGAAGCGGCTCTGGATTTCCAGCATGGAGGATGCCGCTATCCGGGAGGGCTTTGCAAACCTGTGCCCGGATTCGGATTACGATGCGCTGTACCAATCGGCCCTCTGCCGTGCAAAAGCAGATTGGCTGGTGGGCATCAATGCAACACGGCTGTTTTCGGTGCTGTACCACAAAACCCTGACGGTAGGCCGGGTGCAGACCCCGACACTGAAAATGCTGGTGGACCGGGATGCAAAAATCCTGCGCTTCCAGAAAGAAAAGTATTACACGGTCGGCATCCAGTCCGGCAGCCTGAAAGCGGGCAGTGGACGCATTGCCAGCATGGACGAGGCCGACACTTTGAGACAAGCCTGTGCCGGGGCATCTGCTATCTGTTCTTCTGTCAAGCGGGAGAAAAAGACAGAACAGCCGCCCAAGCTCTATGACCTGACCACCTTGCAGCGGGAGGCAAACCGCCTGTTCGGTTTCACGGCAAAGCAGACCCTTGATTACGCCCAGCAACTTTACGAAAAGAAACTGCTGACCTATCCCCGCACCGACAGCCAATATCTGACCGAGGATATGGGCCAGACAGCACAACATCTTGTGTCTGACCTGCTGGGGCTGCTGCCCTTTGCCCAAGGGCTTGACTTGACCCCGGATGTGGGCCGGGTGCTGAACAGCAAAAAGGTATCAGACCACCACGCCATCATCCCCACGTCCGAATTTGTAAAGCAGGGTTTCACTGGTCTTGCCGAGAGTGAATGCAAGCTGATGAACCTTGTCTGCTCCAAACTGCTCTGCGCCGTGGCTGCACCCCATGAGTACGAAACTGTGACGGCTGTGTTCTCCTGCGCCGGGAACGAGTTCACCGCCAAGGGAAAAACGGTGCTTATTCTCGGCTGGAAAGAGATCGACCAGCGATTCCGCGCCACCCTGAAAGCCGATACCGAGGAAGAAGTTTTGAACGCACTGCCGGAACTGGCCGAGGGACAGAGTTTTTCCGTGACGGCTAACGTTTCGGAACATTTCACGTCCCCGCCGAAAGCCTACACGGAAGATACACTCCTGTCAGCAATGGAGCGGGCCGGAGCCGAGGATATGCCGGAAAACGCAGAACGCAAGGGGCTGGGTACGCCCGCCACCCGCGCCGCGATTCTGGAAAAACTGGTGCAAATGGGCTTTGTGCAGCGCAAGGGCAAACAGCTTGTCCCCACCAAGGACGGTATCAATCTGGCGGTGGTTCTGCCGGAAAGCCTGACCTCTCCCGTCCTGACCGCCGAATGGGAAAACCGCCTGACCGAGATTGCCAAGGGCAATGCAGACCCGGACGAGTTCATGGCCGAAATTGAAGCGCAGGTGCGCCAGCTGGTCAAGACCTATTCTTGTATCAGTGCAGATAAGCAAAACCTGTTCCAGTCGGAACGGACAATCATCGGCAAGTGTCCCCGGTGTGGTGAAAACGTCTACGAGGGCAAGAAAAACTTCTACTGCGGAAATCGTGGCTGTCAGTTCGTAATGTGGAAGAATGACCGCTTCTTTGAGCAGCGAAAAAAGGCGTTCACCCCGAAGATCGCCGCCGCTCTGCTCAAAAACGGCAAGGCAAAGGTCAAGGGCCTCCACTCCGAAAAGACAGGCAAAACCTATGATGCAACGGTGCTTCTGGCAGATACGGGAGGCAAGTACGTCAATTACCGGGTAGAGCGCAAAGAGTAAGGCAAAAATACGAGGGCCGGTTATGGTAAGGTGAAGCATTCATTTTGCCATAACCGGCTCTCTCTATCCGTAGGATAGCAAAAAAGGAGTGTGACCAAATGAGCGAATTATTTTCCATCCAGCTGCAAAATCGACAGCAACAAGGCGGAGATGGCGTCTGGCTGGATCTGCCTACCACAACCGAACAGGTACAAGCGGCCCTGCGGCAAATCGGCATTTCGTCCGATAATCCGCAGGGCCTTTTCATTTCCGGCTATTTTGCCGAGGAAGAAAAGCGTTTTGCCATCCCCTACAACATGGTGCTGGCATCCAATGTGGACGAGCTGAACTTTCTTGCCGCACGGCTGGAAACGCTTTCTGCCGAGGAACACGCAGAGCTGAACGCCGCCCTGCAAGCCCCGCAGAGTGAGCTTTTCAGCATCGGGAGAATCACCGACTTTCCCGAAAACGTGGACTACTATGTGCATCTGCCGGATGTGCGTGGGCCTGCCCAGCTGGGTGACTACTATCTGAACCGCTCCGGCATGGTGAATATGCCGGACGAATGGAAAGGCGGCATCGACACGGCGCAGTTTGGCCGCTATGTGGCCCAGCAGGAGCAGGGTGCATTTACCCAGTACGGCTACCTTGTCAAAAGTGGGGACGAGTGGCAGAAAGTCCACGAAGGCCAGCCTGTGCCGGAGGAATACCGGGTACTGTCCTTTCCTGTGCCGGAAGTCATGCGGGATGCAGCCAATATCCCGCCGCCTGTTCAACCTGAAACAGAACCGCAGAAAGTTATTCCCATTATCCTGAACGGTAAGGACAGCGCAGAACGGATGAAAGAAATCACGGACCGGCTGGAAACAGGCATTCAGCAGTTGTTCGACAGCGACCGCTACAAAGCCTATCTCACCACGATGGCGAAATTCCACAATTACAGCTTCAACAACACCTTGCTGATTGCCATGCAGGGCGGCCAACTGGTGGCGGGCTTCAACAAGTGGAAAGACACGTTCCACCGCACCGTAAAGAAAGGCGAAAAAGGCATCAAAATCCTTGCTCCTGCGCCGTACAAGGTCAAGCAGAAGATGGAAAAGCGGGACGAACAGGGCAAGCCGATTCTGGACAAGGACGGCAAGCCGCTGACGGAAGAAAAGACGGTGCAGATACCGGCTTTCAAGGTGGTGTCCGTGTTCGATGTCAGCCAGACCGAGGGCGAACCGCTGCCCTCTATCGCGGTGAATGAACTGTCCGGCAGCGTGCAGGACTACCAAGATTTTTTCAAGGCATTGGAGCAGTCATCCCCGTTGCCCATCGGGTTTGAGGACATCGAGGGCGGGGCGCACGGCTACTTTCATCTGCTCGACAACCGCATTGCCATCCAAGAGGGCATGAGCCAGCTGCAAACCATCAAGACAGCCATCCACGAAATTGCCCATGCAAAGCTGCACGCCATCGACCCGAACACCCCGGAACAGAGCAACCGCCCGGACAGCCGCACCCGCGAGGTGCAGGCCGAAAGCGTGGCCTATGCCGTCTGCCAGCACTATGGGCTGGACACATCCGAGTATTCCTTTGGCTATGTGGCCGGGTGGAGTTCTGGCCGGGAACTGGCCGAACTGAAAGCCTCTCTGGAAGTTATCCGCAGCACAGCCCATGAGCTGATCTCTGCACTGGACGAACATCTGGCAGAGCTGCGCCAGCAGCGGGAAGCAGACCTTTCCGCCGCACAGGAAGCCGCATTTGCGCTGGACAACGGCAATATTTTATTCATCCAGACCTGTGATTCCGGCTATGACTATACACTGTATGATGCGGACAAAAAGCTCTGGACGGAGGCCAGCTGGACGCGCCCGGTCTGACTCTGCCGGGATGCCGGGCAGGAAGCACTTAATCTGCTGGGGCAGACAGCCGCGGTGGCGGAAGTTCTGTTGGGCGATAAGCTGGCGGCGTTCCGAGAGGCGGCGGAAAAGGCCAATGAAATTTCTGCACCCGTTAAAATTCCAGACCCCGCCGCAGAACCTACGGTCACAATTCTTTGGAGCGAAAGTGACAAGCTGCAGGACGGCGAAATCATGCCGCTGTCTGCGGCAAACCGCGTTTTTGAAGAACTGGACACCGCCCAGCACACAGACCGGGAAAAGGACGGCTACACGGGCGGCTGGTACGACAAGACCGCATTCCGTATTGATTTTACCCTGAACGGCCAGCCCGACAACTACGAGGGACGGCAGGATTTTGGTGACGGAGAGGGTTCTTTGATTCAGCATATCCAGAACTACCACGAATACTATGCCAAGGACGAGAACTGGAAAAATTTTGTTCTGCACAACAAAGGCCCGGAAGCGTGGGAGCAGGACAAGGCAGAGCGGGAAATGGTGCTGACCGAGTTTATCCCGTACCTCAAACAACATTGCAATCTTTCGGCTATGGAGCAGACGGCCACCACCGCTTTGCGGGAAGGACAGAATATTTTGCCGGAACAGACTTCCTATTACACTGCGGTTGTGGCCTATGTGCAGGACTGCCGCTCGATGCTCAACCAAAGCCGGTATGACTTGCCGGAACCGCCCAAGTTGGCCGACTTCGACCAGAGTTTGCAGGACTACGAGGCACAGGTGCAGGCCGAGATCGCGCAGGAAGCGGCCGCTGCCGGAATGACCGTAGAGGAATACGCGGCGGCAGGTTTTGAGGCACCGCAGCAGGACAGCTTTTCCATCTACCAGCTGCGCAATGAGGATTCCACCCGTGATTACCGTTTTGAGCCCTACGACCGCCTGCAGGCTGCCGGTTTGACCGTGGACAAGGCCAACTATACAGAGGTGTACGCCGCGCCGCTGGCTGCGGGTACCACATTGGAGGACATCTACCGTATATTCAATGTGGACCATCCGGCAGATTTCAAAGGACATTCGTTGTCTGTTTCGGATGTGGTGGTGCTGCATCAGAACTGGCAGGACACCGCCCACTACTGCGACAGTGTGGGCTTCCAGCAGGTGCCGGAGTTTTTGCGGGAAAATCCGCTGCGCACCGCAGAGCTTTCCACCGAACAGAACGAAAACATGATTGACGGTGTGTTAAACAACGTGCCCTCTCTGGGCGAATTGGAGGCAAAAGCAAAAGCCGGAGAACAAATTTCTCTGACAGACCTTGCCGCCGCAGTCAAGGCCGAGGAAAAGGCACCAAAAGCCAAGAAGTCCCGCACAGCCAAGCCGAAAAAGCCGTCCATCCGGGCACAGCTGGATGCCGCGAAAAAGGAGCAGAGCAAGCAAACACAGCCACGGGAAAAGTCAAAGGAATTGGAGGTGTAAACCGTGCAGAAGTTTGAAAATATGGACGTGATTGCTGCACTGGAAGCCATCATGCACCAGAACACCGCATACTATCAGAGCGATTTTGCCTTTGACATTAAGATGCTGCGGGAGGCCGCCCGCAGCGACCAGCCGGAAGATAAGCTGCTGTTGTGGCTGTCCCGGCCCTCTGGAACATTCTGTTTCCGGGAACGGGACGTGCTGCTCAAAGACACCCAAGCCTACAATACATGGAAATTCTGCGGCGAGCAGACCTGCGACAGGATTCTTGCCTACGCGGTGGAGCTGACCGGCGCAGCCAATGGAACTGTGCAAGGCAATCTGTATGAACTGGACTATCAGCAGCACTTCCAGCATATCCGGGATGCAGCCCTGCCCGTGGGTGCCAATCGCCTGATCTACGAAAGCGGGATGCGGGAGATTGGCCCGAAAGAGCATTTCGACAGCCGCTCGGACAAATATTTTGGAGAGTTCGTGCGGTATGAAATGCAGCCCCGTGACCCGGAACTTCTGCAAGCGGCCATCCGACAGGAGCAGCGCAGTCGAGAACCGGCACGGCTCGGTGACTTCAAAGAACATCTTGCGGCACTGCACACCGGGCTGATCGAGGCCGAGGCACAGCGTATCGTAGCCGATATGAAGCGTCTGGCTGCTCCCAACAGCCCGGACAAGAATCATTTTATGGTGGAGGTGTCACCCTACTTCACCCAGCTGGCATCCAGCCGGGACACGGATCAGTTGCTTGCCATGCTGCCGTACAAGTCCCTGCACCTGTCCAGCGTGAAAGACCGTTTCGGTATCTACGCGCTGATTGACAAAAACGAGAACCGAGATAAGGGCATCCATAAGCCCCGTGCTTCCGTCCGCAAGCAGCTTTCCGAAACAAAACAGGCCGCCAGCCCGAAAAAGGCAGCGGCCCGCAATAAGCAACACGAAATGGAGGTCTGACACATGAATTTTAGCGTGGAAGAAGAAAATTTGATCTGTATGTACCACACCTCTGACCGCCGCCGAACGATGGCGCGGATGCTGACCGCCCTGCCGGACATAGACACGGAAATGCGGCGGCTGGCAAATGGCACCATTGCAAAGTTGAAGCGCATGACCGATGCCGACTTTGACGGACAGAGTTTCGATTTTACGGGTGAGTGATACCGCCAGATTGACAATGACACATTATTTTTAGAGAAAGTAATGTGTCCTTGTCAACACAGAAATAGCCGGACACGGTGGCCTTGGGGTTGCTGTGTCCGGCTATTTTTCATGTATCAGTCTTTATCTTTTTTCTCGGTGGGATTTTCCGGCAGTTCGGCGGCATCTTCTACAATGTCGGTCACAAGCTGCTGGAAGTCAAACGCATTCTTTTCTGTGATAACAGGCTTGCCGGTTTCCGCTTCAAGAGCCTGCCGCGCAATGCCGGCCACCTTGCCGCCGCGTTTGGCAACCTGCTTGTTTTCTTCAAAGGTCTGTGGCTTTGCAGTTTTGGAAATATCCGTGGTGGAGGCTTCCGCCAGCATGGTCAGCACAAGTTCCAAATCGGTCATATTGTCCCGGAGATTTTCTTTCGTCAGACCTTTCAGCCGCTTGTACTGCCCTGTGGTCATGCCGGACCATGCGCGGGAGATTTCATCGGTCAGGATGGCGTACTCCTTGCCCTTTTGCACTCCGCGCTTCTTCCATTCGTCCGTTAGTTCGTTGCGGATGCGGATTGCCAAAAGCCGCTGGTGAATCCATTCTTCGGAGTAGCCTTTTTTCAAATAGGTATCAAGTGCGCGGTCGATGGCCTGTTCCGGGTCGATGGTTTCCTCGATGCGTTCCTTGCCCACCATTGCCAGCCATGCCTTGAACGGTTCAGCCTTAGGGGACGGGATGGACTGGATGATGCGCAGGAGCTGTTCAGTGTTGGCAACATCCGTTTACGTTTTTTACCGTCTGGGGCCGTCATTTTCAAACCATTACAATTTGTAATGGTTTCATTTCCTTCGTCTTTAAGGCGCTTTTTTAGAACACGCCAATAGTTTTGTGGGTCTGCGCTGTCAGTCAGAACAGCAATCACATCAACGATGGCAAAATACCATTCTTCCTTTTCTGCATCCCATGCAGTGCGGATTTTCTGATCTTCAAAAAGCTGGATAGAGCTGTTATCGTTCACTTCTGCCATAGAGGGTTCCTCGCTTTCGTTGTCTGGTTCTATTTTACATGATTTCGGGTGGAAACGCCACCCAGTCTAAGCGTTTGTAGTTCAAAAATCCAACCAATATTTTGTGCAGATTTACCGTTCCTGCACCTGCTCCTTTCCCGGCGTTGTCCGTAGGATGCCGTCCATATTCTGCTTGATGATGTCATATTCCTGCATCTGGCGTTTGGCATCATTGTACTGCCGCTGCAGATGGTCTTTCTGCTCGGCCAGTTGCTTATACTCGGCTTTCAGGGTGTAGAGGTCGGGCAGCTTTTGAAAGCCCTGTTCTTTCAGGGCCTTGGCCGCTGCTTCATAGAGAATCAGGGTGCCTTCATGCTTGCGCCGGAACTGCTTTTTGTCAGCAGCCCGCTGATACTCCTGCAACAGTGGGTGCAGTTCCTTACAGGTGGTGACATCCTTTATCAGCACGGCCATTTCTGCTAGTCGGCGCTCTGCTGCTTTCAATGCGGCGGCCGCTTCGGTGCTGGCGGCGGTGATCTCGGCCACCCGGCTTTCCAAATCCGGGTAGCTTTCGATTTCATGCTCGGTCAGGAAGTTCAGCGTCCGGGCAGCCTGTTTCAAGTTGTGGAGCTTTGCCCACTTCTCGTACCCTGCATACTGCTGGGCCTTGATGCTATTCTCCAAATCAATCCGCAGCGAAATTTTGCGGTTTTCTTTGGGCTTCCGCTCCACGAACCGCCCTTTGATGCGCTCGATGATAGCTTCCTCGGTGTAGGCTTCGCCCAGCGTTTTGCAGCGGGTGAACCGTTCCTGTCCGGGCGCACGGAACGACACATACTTGCCCCTCTTGACCTCATAGCTTTGCTCCTGCAGGAGCCGCAGAAAATCGTCAAAATCCTTGGCCTGCGGGATGGCTGCATCTATGGCAGCTTTCAGCTTCGCCTTCCAGCTTGTACCCTTGCGGTGTGCGTCCCACTCGGCATAGCTCTTGCCTCTGTCTTGGCCGGGCATTACCACGGACAGGCCGTGTTCCTTGCAAAGTCGATCACTGGTGCGCCGGATGTAAGCATAGCTCCGCCGGTTGGAAACATACTTCCGCTGGTTCACCATGTCCACAGCACAGAAAATGATGTGATTATGGACGTGTCCTTTATCAATATGCGTAGTCAGCACATAAGGATATTTGCCTTGCAGGACTTCATCTGCAAGCTGTCGGCCAATCTCGTGGGCCTGCTCCGGCGTGGTTTCGCCCGGCGCAAAAGACTGTATCAAGTGGTGGGCCAGATTGTTGCCTTTCTGCATGGCCTGTGACAGCAGCAGTTCAAATTCGATGTCGGCGGTTTCGTAGGAGCAGGCAAAGGAGGACACCAGCATTTTTTCATCTGTCTTGGCTGGATTCTCGATGTAGTCCAGTGCCTTTTTCAGCGTTGACTTGATAGGATGTATCTTTGTAACTGCCATATCTGCGCCAATGCTCCCTTGATGTCCGCAACATCTTGTGTGTACAGCGGCCCCATGCTGTTCAGCCGCCGCGCAATCTGATTGACGTTGACACCAATCTTTTGCAGTTCGGCGGTTTGCGCCCGGATGTCGGTGGTGTCGATGTGGACAACATATCCGTCTATCAGCATCTTCCGGGCGTATGCAGAAAAATTCCGTGTGTGCAGCAGAGCCATCTTCTGCCGGATAAGTTCCCGTTCCTCCGGCGTCACGGGAACACGCAGAACAATTTTTCGGGTTCGGTTCGTCATAGTTTCACCTCGTTTCTTGGGGGTCTGGGGTACTCCCCAGCAAGCATTTTTGCCGGGAGTGGCTACACTCCCTATGCTTGCTATCTACTCCATACCCCCACCGAAAGGCGGTATTTGTTGCGCGTTCCTTTAATTTTGGACGCAAAAAAAGATTGCAACCGCCATGCGCTGCAATCTCCTGTTTCCCATATTGTGAGGTTAGTCCTCTGCTTTTTCGACTTCCGTTATCTCCCTTGCTGTTGCGGTTACAATCCGTATGCCTTTATCGCTCATACCATCCAGCAGTGCGTCAAGTTGCCGCCGCCCGGTAGATTTCTCCGCGTTGCTGTTCGGAAAGAAAAATTGATCGACGGAAATATGATACCGGGTTACAAGGTCATAGAACACCTGTAAACTCGGCTGTTGCCCCTTGTTCTCGATATTCGCAAGGTAGCGCGGGGAAATATATAACTCGTCGCTTACCTTTTTCCGGCTCTCACCGTATTCTTTTCTCGTGGCTTTTATGGCTGCCCCGAAAGCCTTAAAATCATATAACGGTACATTGTGAGGTGGTCTGTGCGCTGACCAGATCACAGAAGGCCAAAGGGTGAAACAAGCCACAATGAACGGATATTTTTATGTATTAACGGCCATTGACCTTTTTGTGCTGAGCTTCATGTGCATCCTCACAAAGCTCAGCGAGTCCCTGAACAAAAAGCAGAAGCAGGGATTTTTCCTTGCTTTTGCGCTGATCGCGGCGATCTCGGTGCTGGAGGTGGTGACACTGGCGGTGGATGGAACCCCGGCGGGCTACCGCTGGCTGAACATCCTGTCCAACTATCTGGGGTTCGGCCTGTCCCCGGGGGTGTGTCTCTGTCTTGTGTATGTCATGGACCGGAAAAAGAGGATGAACCGCTGGTTCAGGGCGGCGGTGTGCTGCGAGGCGTGCTACCTGCTGTTCCTTGCTCTGTCCATCCCCGCCGGGCTGGTGTTCTCCGTCAGCGCCGACAACGTTTATTCCCGCGGGCAATACTTCTATATTTATATCATCCTGTATTTTGCGGCCATCGTGTATCTCTCGGTGTCCACCATTGTCACGGCGCGGGAATTTCAGAATCGCAGCCGGGCGCTGATCTACCCCCTGATGATCTTTCTACTCATTGAGACCATCATTCAGGTGACACTGCCGGACCTCCACGTTACATGGCTGTGCGTTACCCTGTTGTCAGTGACTGTACTTTATCTACTGCTAGCGAGATGTGGAACCAGCTGGATGCCCTTACGGGCTGCTGAATCAGAAACAGCTATCTGAACCGCACTGCTGAGATGCGCCGCCGCGGCCGGGGTGCTGGTGGTGTTCGATGTGGACGACTTCAAGCAGATCAACGACCGCTATGGCCACCTGCAGGGGGATCTCTGTCTGGCCGAGATCGGCCGCTGCATCAAAAAAGCCTATGCCCGCTAGCGGCTACTGTTACCGCACCGGCGGCGACGAG
>ENA-OQKK01000272-OQKK01000272.1-human-gut-metagenome-genome-assembly--contig:-NODE-272-length-15721-cov-3.905797_pt1 | contig 15721 bp, 15 predicted proteins | sample MGYA00242648_ERZ504797 | MGnify/ENA primary metagenome ERZ504797 (study PRJEB26092, sample SAMD00036412) | human gut metagenome | host: Homo sapiens | study: EMG produced TPA metagenomics assembly of... | reverse complement strand
TATCCCCCTGTGTGCCTTGAAATAACCGCAGTAAGCCAGGAAGGTCTCGTCATGGCATTGAAACATAAAGAATACGATATCCACGGCATCCAGTTTCATCCCGAATCCGTACTAACCCCCGATGGTAAAGCCATGATAGCCAACTTTCTAAACGCATAACCCCAACCGTACATAATAAATATGAAAGCTATATTATCCCGCCTCTTCAATCACGAGGAACTGACCCGAAAAGAAGCAAAGAATTTGCTGCTCAACATAACCCGGGGAATGTATAACGACGCACAGATAGCCGCCCTGCTGACCGTTTTCCAAATGCGCGGCATCAAAGTAGAAGAATTGATAGGTTTCCGTGAAGCATTGCTCACCACCCGCATACCTATAGACTTTTCCGCTTACACCCCTATTGACATTGTGGGCACAGGCGGTGATGGAAAAAATACCTTCAATATCTCTACTTGCGCCTGCTTCATTGTAGCAGGAGCCGGATATCATGTTGCCAAACACGGCAACTATGGCGCGACTTCCGTCAGCGGAGCCAGCAATGTCATCGAACAACACGGTGTAAAATTCACGAACAATCCGGATAAGCTGACCCGTTCTATGGAAGAATGTGGAATGGTCTATATGCATGCCCAGTTGTTCAATCCTGCCATGAAAAGTGTAGGCCCTGTCCGCAAAGCACTGCAAGTACGTACCATATTCAACCTGCTAGGTCCGCTGGTTAATCCATGTCTTCCGGCTTACCAACTTCTAGGAGTCGCCGATCTGCCGCAAATGCGCCTTTATACCAACGTGTTCCAAAAACTGGGCATTGGCTTTGCCGTAGTAAACAATTTGGACGGTTACGACGAAATCTCACTGACCGATGAATTCAAAGTGATGACCAATCACTACGAAACCATCTACAAGCCATCCGAACTAGGCTTCTCTCTCGCCAGACAAGAAGAGCTTTATGGTGGGAACACTCCCGAAGAAGCGTCGAAAATCTTCAATAACGTACTGGAGAACAAAGCCACCAAAGCCCAGACAGACTGTGTACTGATTAACGCTTCTTTTGCCATACAAGCCATGGAACCGGCCAAACCGATAGAAGAATGCGTGGCCATCGCCCGTGAATCATTGGAAAGCGGAAAAGCATTGAATACATTGAAAAAATTTGTGGAACTGAACAGTTGACTACACACCCGGTATTCCACTACCAAACGCCTCATACAATGACAGATATATTAACAGAAATCATCGCCTGCAAGCAGATCGAGATCGAACTGCAAAAGGCTGCCATCAGCAAAGAAATGCTGATAAACAATTGTAACGAACCCATGCCACGTATCAGTATGCGTGCCAGTCTTGCCTCTTCTCCTTACGGCATCATCTCCGAGTTCAAGCGTCGCTCTCCCTCCAAAGGATGGATAAAAGAAGACGCACAGGCAGATACCATTCCTCCCGCTTACGAAGCGGCCGGAGCCTCCGCACTTTCCATCCTCACCGATGAAAAATACTTCGGCGGCAGCCTGAAAGATATCCGTTCGGCACGCCCCCACGTGCAACTTCCCATTCTAAGGAAAGATTTCATTATAGATGAATACCAACTTTATCAGGCACGCATCGTAGGAGCGGACGCTATCCTTCTTATAGCCGCCGCTTTGAAGAAAGAGCAATGCAAAGCCCTAGCCCTCAAAGCCCATGAACTGGAACTGGAAGTCCTGCTGGAAATCCACAACGAGCAAGAACTGGAATATATAGACGAGAACATTGACATGGTGGGAGTCAACAACCGTAATCTGGGAAGCTTCCACACAGAGGTGGAAAACTCTTTCCGTCTGGCGGAAAAACTACCCGAAGAAATGCTCCGGATCTCTGAAAGCGGCATCTCTAGCCCCGAAACAGTCAAACAACTCCGGGCTGCCGGCTTCCGAGGCTTCCTGATAGGGGAAAACTTCATGAAAACACCCGCACCGGGAGAAGCCTTAAAAGAATTTATAACCCAACTAGAGAAATGTTAGGATGAAACAACAATGATTATCAAGGTATGCGGTATGCGCGAGCCCGAAAACATACGCGCCATAGAGCAAGCCGGAGCAGACTGGATGGGCTTCATCTTCTTCCCCCAATCTGCCCGCTACGTATCACATCGTCCGGAATACCTACCGGAACAATGCCACCGGATCGGGGTCTTCGTCAACGAAAGCAGCGAAAACATCCTGCTGAAAGCACAGGAATTCGGTCTGCACCATATCCAGTTGCATGGCAGGGAGACACCGGAACAATGCCGCAAATTAAAAGCCGCCGGACTGGGAGTCATTAAAGTTTTTTCCATAGCACAGAAAAGTGACCTGCAATCCGCCGGTTGTTATGAGGGCATTTGCGATTACTTTCTTTTCGACACTGCCTGCTCCGGATATGGCGGTTCCGGCAAAACCTTCAACTGGAATATCCTGCAAGCCTATCAGGGAAAGACGCCTTTCCTGCTGAGTGGCGGTCTCCGGCCCGGCAGTCTTTCCCTTTTGTTGCAATTCAAGCATGAACAATGGGCAGGTATCGACCTGAACAGCGGATTCGAGACCGCTCCGGCTCTGAAAGACGCCGCCGCCGTCCACACATTTATAAACCAATTAAAACAAAAAATACAATGAACAGAATCAACCAGTTATTCAGTACCAAGCAAAAAGACATCCTATCTATTTATTTTTGTGCAGGCTTTCCTACCTTAGAAGGTACGGCAAGCACCATCAAAGTCCTGGAAAAAAAAGGGATTAACATGATTGAAATCGGCATTCCTTTCAGTGACCCGATGGCTGACGGTCCCGTTATCCAGCACGCCGCCACCCGCGCCTTGAAAAACGGCATGACACTGAAGCTCCTTTTCGACCAACTGAAAGATATCCGTAAAGAAGTACAGATTCCGCTGGTGCTGATGGGATATCTCAATCCCATCATGCAATATGGATTCAAGGATTTCTGCCGCACTTGCCGGGAGACGGGAATCGACGGAGTGATTATCCCCGACTTGCCTTTCAAAGATTATATGGAGGAATATCGTTCCATAGCCGAGGAACAGAATGTGAGAATCATCATGCTCATCACTCCGGAAACCAGTGAAGAACGTATCCGCCTGATTGATGAACACACCGACGGTTTTATCTATATGGTATCTTCCGCCGCTATCACCGGTGCTCAAAAAGATTTCAACGCACAGAAACAAGCCTATTTCCAACGCATCGCCGACATGAATTTACGCAATCCCCGCATGATAGGTTTCGGAATTTCCAATAAGCAAACCTTCGAAACCGCATCCGCTCATGCCGCAGGAGCCATCATCGGCAGTAAATTCGTGACCTTGCTGGATGAAGAAGACGGAGATACGGAAAAAGCAGCGGACAAGCTGCTGGAAGCCTTGAAAAACTAACCTTTCACAACTCGTAACATCCTCTTCTTCAAAAATTCACCTGAAAGATCATGGCGATACAAGTGAAAAATATAATACCTTACAGGTATAAGATTATATATCTTGCAGCAGTAAGATCTATAATCTTATACCTGATCTTTCTACTTCTTCCATCCACAGCATCTGGCAGAAGCAGTTATCACCTATAAAGAAAAACATTTTGTTATTTCCCTCTCTTATTTTTGTCATAGTTACACATAATTACTATCTTTGTGCCAAAATTAAACAAGAAAAGCGCATGACACAGAGTGAATATCCTTCCGTTTTGCTAATATACACAGGCGGTACGATCGGCATGATTGAAAATCCTGAGACAGGTGCACTAGAAGCCTTCAATTTCGACCAGTTACAAGACAATGTTCCCGAATTGAAGCGGTTCAACTATCGCATCTCCTCTTACCAGTTCAATCCCCCCATTGACTCTTCGGATATGGAACCTGCCTTGTGGGCCAAGTTAGTCAAGATCATCAAATACAATTATGACAATTTTGACGGGTTCGTCATTCTGCACGGTACAGACACCATGGCATACACCGCTTCAGCACTCAGCTTCATGCTGGAAAACCTGAGCAAGCCGGTTATCCTGACGGGTAGCCAGTTACCCATCGGCATGTTGCGCACCGATGGAAAGGAAAATCTGATCACTTCCATAGAAATAGCCGCTGCCAAACATCCGGACGGCACTGCTATTGTACCCGAAGTATGCATCTTCTTCGAAAACCATCTGTTGCGCGGAAACCGTACCACAAAAATCAATGCGGAGAATTTCAATGCGTTCCGTTCATACAATTTCCCTTCGCTGGCAACAGCAGGCATCCACATAAAATATGAATATGACCGTATTCACAAAGCCGATCCCAATCTGCCATTAAAACCACACTATCTTTATGATACCAATGTAATTATACTGACCCTTTTTCCGGGCATCCAGGAAAACATGATCAGCAATATCCTGCATACACCGGGATTACGCGCAGTGGTATTAAAGACCTACGGTTCGGGCAACGCTCCGCAAAAGCCGTGGTTCATCGAACTTCTAAGGGATGCCACCTCACGGGGAATCATCATTGTCAACATCTCCCAATGCTCTACTGGAACAGTGGAAATGGGAAGGTATGAAACCGGGCTCCATCTGCTGGACGCAGGGGTCATCAGCGGCTATGACAGTACGGTGGAATCCGTTCTAACCAAACTGATGTTCCTTTTGGGACACGGAAAAAGTGAAAGAGAAATACGTTACCAAATGAGTATTCCGGTAGCCGGAGAGTTTACGAAATCATAATTTATTGCGTTCCAATTATCATCCGGCGGGATGATTGCAGAATCATTAAAATGGTGTAATCTGCGATGAGAACTTAACGATTTTATAGCATGTAATCTTTTTGTAATATTTGTTTCATCAAATAGTAATAAAAATGCTCCATTTTTGCAGTGCTGATCAAAAAAGATTAGTTTTGTAGTATTAAAAAGATGGATATATGAATGATTACCGCATTTTAGTAGTTGACGATGAAGAAGATCTATGCGAGATTCTTAAATTCAATTTAGAAAACGAAGGGTATTTTGTGGATACGGCAAACTCCGCCGAAGAAGCCCTGAAGATGGAACTGACCCAATACAACTTGCTGTTGCTGGATGTGATGATGGGAGAAATATCAGGATTCAAAATGGCGAACATGCTGAAAAAGAATAAAGCTACTGCTTCTATTCCCATTATATTCATTACTGCTAAAGATACTGAAAACGATACCGTAACAGGGTTCAACTTGGGAGCCGACGACTATATCTCGAAGCCATTTTCACTGCGCGAAGTTATAGCACGCGTTAAGGCTGTCCTTCGACGCACCAGCCCCACACAGGGAAAAGAAGCGCAAGAACAATTGCAGTACAAAGGGCTTTTAGTCGACATCACCAAGAAGAAAGTCAGCATAGACGGTATAGAAATTTCCCTGACAAAAAAAGAATTCGAAATCCTGTTGCTGTTGTTACAAAACAAAGGCCGCGTATTCTCACGCGAAGATATTCTGGCTAAAGTATGGCAGGAGGAAGTCTATGTGCTGGACCGTACCATTGACGTCAACATTACCCGCCTGCGTAAAAAAATAGGCGAATATGGAAAATGCATCGTCACCCGCCTGGGATACGGATACTGTTTTGAATGCGAATAACCTAACCTGTACCTTTCCATGACTATTAAATTATCCAGCCACGTCCTGTCATTCAACAAGAAACTATTCTTGTCGGTAATTTCCTTATTCATAGCATTCGCCATCTGTTTCATGGCATTCCAATATCGCAGGGAGAAGGAATACAAAATAGAATTGCTGAACACACAACTCCAGAATTACAACGACCGCCTGAATGATTTTCTCCGTGGCAGGGATACACTGAATATTCAACAATTGAACGACTATGTTTGCGAACACACCTTTGAAGATCTACGCGTGACACTGATCAATAAGAATGGTACTGTAATTTATGACAATCTGGAAAAAGATCCCAGCCACTTCGAGAACCACCATAACCGTCAGGAAATAAAAGAAGCCATCATTTATGGCAGCGGCTACTCCATTAACAGACAATCGGAAAGCCTGGGCGGTGAATTTTTCTATTCGGCAAAGTATTATCCTAACCTGGACTATATCATTCGTTCGGCCCTTCCCTATAATGTCAGTCTGATGAGACACCTGAAAGCAGACTCTCATTATGTATGGTTCACACTGATAATCAGCCTGATATTAATAATTGTGTTCTACCGGTTCACACATAAATTGGGAATGTCTATCACCAAATTGCAACAATTTGCCATGAAAGCCGACCGCAATGAACCGATAGACACTGATATGCAGGATACCTTTCCCAAAAACGAACTGGGCGAAATATCCCAACATATCATCCAGATTTACAAACGTCTGCATCAGGCAAAAGAAGATTTATATATCGAACGCGAGAAACTGATCACCCATCTCCAGATCTCGCACGAAGGCTTAGGCGTATTCAACCACCGCAAAGAAGAGATTCTGGTAAATAATCTGTTCACACAATACGCCAACCTTATCTCGGACAAAAATCTGAGTTCTACGGAAGAGATCTTCTCCATCCCCGAATTGCAGCCCATCACCCGTTTCATTACAAAAAACAAGGAACGCAGTATCGGCAAAGAAGAGAAACGAATGTCATTGAATATAGACAAAAACGGACGTATCTTTGCCGTGGAATGCATTATCTTTCAAGATGACAGCTTTGAAATCTCCATCAATGACATCACTCAGGAAAAGGAACAGGCACTTCTGAAAAACAGCTGACACAGAATATCGCCCACGAATTGAAAACCCCTGTAAGTCAGCATACAGGGATATCTGGAAACCATAGTAAACAATCCTACCCTGCCCCGTGAGAAATCAATGCTTTCCTGGAGAGAAGCTATGCACAAAGTAACCGGCTGGCACATCTGTTACGGGATATCTCCGTACTTACCCGCATGGAAGAAGCTCCGAACATGATCGAAACAGAACCGGTAAACCTCACCACCATGATGCGGAATATCCTGAACGAAGTAACTTTGGAACTGGAAGAAAAGCAGATCACAGCCCACAATATGCTGCCTGAAGGACTGACCGTACAAGGCAATTCTTCCCTGCTATACTCCATCTTCCGGAATCTGACAGACAACGCCATTGCATACGCAGGAACTCATATTTCCATAACCATCCGCTGTTTCCGTGAAGACGAACGTTTTTATTATTTCAGTTTCTCGGACACAGGCGTAGGAGTAGGACCCGAACATCTAAGCCGTTTGTTCGAGCGTTTCTATCGGGTGGACAAAGGACGTTCTACGCAAATTGGGCGGTACCGGACTGGGACTAGCTATTGTAAAAAACGCAGTCATTCTGCATGGCGGAACAATCTTCGCTAAAAATACCCCCGGTGGAGGTCTGGAATTCATATTTACATTGAGTAAAGAATAAGAGGATACAAGAGCCTGTTTCTAAATTTTCTTCAAAATTTAAACAGGCTCCAAAAAATAAAGAAAGATAATTGTTTTCTTAAATATAAACTGTATCTTTGCGGTGCATCGGTTCATTTATCTCCCCTCCGAGGTGAATGATTAAAAGGGAATCAAGGTGAGAATCCTGAACAGTCCCGCTGCTGTATGTTTCACTAAACGCATAAGCAAAATGCCAATAACCACTGGGATAATTTCCGGGAAGGTGCTTATAGCGGAAACGAGTCAGAAGACCTGCCTGTGCATTTATCAAATCTGAAGCTTTCGAGGAAAGAGCTTGGAACACTGAACGTAAGGGATGCCTTTAATCACATCCGCTATTTTCTCCGTTTCACTGTCCGGAAAAGAGTATCAGGTAAAAAGAACATTTATTTTAAAGTAAACTCTGCCAAGTTTATTTGGAATGCTCAGCCGAAGTGATTCGCCTGAGCATTATTTTATAATCCAAGTCAATACAAAATCGGGATGAGTGACATAACGGACCCGATAACGTTCCTGCCGGCCTGTACGATATTCGCGTGCCTCGAACTCCCCCTCTTCCGACAGGCTGAAAGGAAAAATACGAAGATGACGAATAAAATCCACCTCCTCTACTCCCATCAGTTTGAACAGTGCCTCCTTGGCCGACCAATGGAGCAATAAAGCATAAACGTCATCTCCTTCCATCATTGCGGGCTCTTCATCGGAACGAATAAAACGGGAAGCTACTTTCCGCACTCTGGTTCCATACTGCTCTATATCCACTCCCACCTCACAGGAAGAATGAAGCGCCACCGCCACATAACCGCGAGTATGCGAGATGCTGATATACCGGCTTCCATCCTTTAGATAAGGCCTTCCCGAAGAGTAATAAGCTATCTCCTTTTCTTCTCCACACAAAGCCTTCAGCAGCACACGTACCGACAACCCATTCATGCTTCCGTTTTTCGGAAAGAACAGCCAGTTTCTCCCTATACCAGTCTTTATGCTCCAATGATGCCAGCAGTTGTTCCGTTGTTTCATCAGACTTCCATATTCCAAGCAGAAACTCCCCTTCGCTATAAGTACGGTATAAAGGCATAATAAAATCTATTTCTTTTCTTCTTCCACGGAGCTGGAAGAGTCAACGATAACTTTTACTTTCAAAATGCGGCGCGTATTCATTTCAAGTACCTCAAAATGATAATTCCCATAATCTAACCGCTCGTGCAATACAGGAAACTCCCCTTTTATTTCCAGCAACAAACCAGCCAAAGTGTCCGCATCTCCTTCCACTTTCTCGAAAAGAGCGGGATCAGCTTTCATAATCTTATAAAAATCGGACAGCAAGGTTTTTGCCTCGAATATATAGGTACGGTCATTCAGTTTCACATACGTACGCTCTTCATCATCGTATTCATCATTAATCTCTCCTACAATCTCCTCGATGATATCCTCCATTGTAACAATGCCCGAAGTACCTCCAAACTCATCGACAACGATGGCAATATGGATCTTGTTCGCCTGAAAATCACGCAAAAGGTCATCAATCATCTTCGTTTCAGGTACAAAGTAAGCAGGACGGACCAATGTCTGCCAACGAAAGTTGTCGCCCTTGCCCAAATGAGGAAGCAAATCCTTTATATAAAGAATCCCCTTTATATTATCCCGCGATTCGGCATATACCGGAATACGGGAATAGGCATTTTCCACAATACATTTCAACACATCGGAATAAGGAGTATTGATTTCCAAGTCCACCATATCCAGCCGGGAAGTCATCACTTCCTTAGCCGTTTCCTCACCAAAACGGATAATACCTTCCAGAATATTGCTTTCCTCTGAAATCTCACTCTTGTCCGTCAGTTCCAAAGCCTGTGAAAGCTCGTCGACAGAAATATTATAATTCCTTTTTGCCACACATCTGTTCACCAAAAAGGAAGAACGGACCAGCAATGCCGACAAAGGTGAAAAGAATTTCTTTAAAAAAGAAATGGCAGGAGCTGCCTTACGGCAAAACTTCAACGTGTTCTGTGCCGAATAAATTTTAGGCATGATTTCACCGAAAAGCAACAGCAGAAAAGTAAGGACAACCGTTATTAGCAAGAATTCCAGAATCACGGAATTTCCAAAGTGTATGGTGCTGGCAAAAAAGTAATTGCACAGCATGATAATGGTTACATTGACAAAATTATTAGAGATAAGAATAGTCGCTAACAAGCGTTCGGAATCATTCAGCAGGGCGCTGATACGTCTGTCCGAAGTATGTTTTCCTTCCTCTATCTCACTTAAATCAACAGGTGAAAGGGAAAAGAAAGCTATTTCCGAAGCAGACACAAAGCCTGAGGCATACAACAATAAAACAGCTAACAAGATAGCTATGATAGCTCCCATGGTAGGAGCCGTTACGGTTACACCGTCAAATAAATCCGCCAAGCGGCATAAATACGAGTCAGGGTCCAAGGAATCTGGTTTTAGTTAAACATCAAGTTCTCTTAATTAAAAAGGTAAATCGTCTGTCAGGCTATTATCCGAAACTTGCTGTTGCTGCGGAGCCGTTTGTGCAGACACCTGCTGCCGGGATACCGCTTGTGCCTGCGGTACATATCCTGTACCCGGTTGCTGCGAGGTATTACGCGGGGTCAGCATCTCCATATTATCAGCAAAAATCTCGACAATGGTGCGTTTTATGCCATTCTGGTCATCGTATGAACGGCTGCGGATTTTCCCTTCTATGTAGAGTTTGTCGCCCTTACGGACATATTTTTCCGCAGTTTGGGCCAGTCCTCTCCATAACACGATATTATGCCATTCCGTACGTTCGGGAACCTGTGTTCCATTCTGCAACGTATAGGCACGATCGGTAGTGGCCAACGAGAAAGTGGCAACGGCAATGCCGGTATCCAAATATCTCACATCAGGGTCCTTTCCTACATTTCCAATCAAAATGACTTTATTTACTGACATTCTATTATTCCTTTTTAATTATTAGGCTCCAAAATTAGCGAAAAAAACTGATTCACCAAACGCGATACGGCAAATTTATGCAAATCTTCCACGCTTATTCTCTGATACTTCGCAAAAGAAGCCGAATTCTCAGGGAGAATCACTTCATAAAAATTTGCGTAAATCACCCGGTGGGATAACACGTGCTTCACCCCTTTCCGCACCAGCCGCACTATGGGCTCCTCTCCCCCGGCCAGCATCCCGCGAAACTGTGGCGATGCATACAGTTCCTCTTCCGTCCACTCACGATCCGTTTCTATCAAAGGCGGTTCATACAAATTTTTCCATATATCATTTCCGCTGCGCTTATGTATAAAGGTATACGCGCCCATACGTACATATATATAATTAAAATAACGATTGGTCACCTTGGTTTTATGTTGCTTCACAGGCAAAGAGCCGGCAATCCCCTTCAGACGCGCCACACAAGAATCGTTTAGCGGACAAAACAGGCAGTCGGGCGCTACCGGAGTACACTGCAAAGCTCCAAAATCCATGATAGCCTGGTTGTAGAGACCAGGGCGCTCACGGTCCAGCAACTCATCGGCAACCCGGACAAACAGTTTCTTTCCTTCCGCCGAATCAATGGGGGTATCAATGCCCAACCAGCGAGACAGCACCCGATACACATTACCGTCCACCACTGCGTATGGCATACCGTAAGCAAATGAACAAATAGCCGCTGCTGTATATTCTCCCACTCCTTTCAAAGCACGCACCCCAGTGTATGTTACAGGAAATCCTCCTGCCTCTGCCATCCTTCTGGCCGCAGCATGCAAATTTTCTCGCACGGGAATAATACCCCAGCCCCTGCCAATATTTCATCACCTCATCCTCATCGGCTGCCGCCAGTGCGAACACATCAGGAAAACGGGCCACAAAACGTTGATAGTAATCATATCCCTGAACCACACGAGTTTGTTGTAGAATAATCTCCGAGATCCATATCAAATAAGGATTTTTTGTCCTTCTCCACGGCAAATCACGCCCGTTTTCCCTATACCAATCTATCAATTTTCTGCTAAAATTCTCCATATCAGTATTATATAAAAGTGCATTCTATGCAATATTTCCGCAAAAGTAAACCAAGAAAATGGAAGAAGATGCTTTTTTTAGGAAATTTATTCTGAATATATTTCTTAAAGAGGGAGAAAAGCTATATATTTGCAGTCCAAAAAATTAAGATATAAGTATAACAATAATTATTTAGCGAAATGACTAAAGCAGATATCGTAAACGAAATTACGAAAAATAACCGGTATTGACAAGGTGACAGTGTTAACCACACTTGAGGCTTTCATGGATACAGTAAAGGATTCATTATCTAAAGAAGAAAATGTGTACCTGCGTGGTTTTGGAAGTTTTGTAGTGAAGAAAAGAGCTCAGAAGACTGCTCGCAACATTTCAAAGAACACTACAATCATTATTCCGGAGCACAATATTCCGGCATTTAAACCAGCTAAGACATTTACATTATCAGTAAAGAAATAATAAACAAGAGTATTAACCCATAAAATTTGAAGCTATGCCAAGCGGAAAGAAGAAAAAAAGACACAAAATGTCTACTCACAAGCGTAAAAAAAGACTAAGAAAGAACAGACATAAAAGCAAAAAATAATTTGTAGTCTGTCTGTGACGACAAATAAAGAACAAACCTTGCAAAGCAACAAAAGTCTTTCAGGTTTGTTCTTTGTTTAATGAGAAAAGTGAACAATTTAAAAATACAAAAGTGACAAGCGAACTAGTAGTAGACGTACAACCCAAAGAGATTTCCATCGCACTCCTTGAAGATAAAGCGTTGGTGGAATTTCAGAAAGAAGGGAGAAGTGCTTCCTTCAATGTGGGAAATATGTATTTGGGACGGGTAAAGAAACTAATGCCCGGCCTTAATGCCTGTTTCGTGGATGTCGGCTTTGAAAAAGATGCTTTTCTTCATTATCTAGACCTAGGTCCTCAATTTCATTCTTATCAGAAGTATCTGAAGCAAGTTTTAAGCGACCGTAAAAAACTTTTTCCCATCACAAAAGCTACTATGCTGCCTGATATTGAAAAGGAAGGGACGGTTTCAACCACCCTCCAACAAGGTCAGGAAGTTATTGTGCAGATTGTAAAGGAACCTATCTCGACCAAGGGCCCCAGACTAACCTGCGAATTGTCATTCGCCGGACGTTATTTGGTATTAATCCCTTTCAACGATAAGGTTTCGGTATCACAAAAAATTAAATCGAGCGAAGAACGCGCCCGTCTGAAACAGTTATTGCAAAGCATCAAACCGAAAAACTTCGGAGTGATTGTACGCACCGTAGCGGAAGGCAAAAGGGTGGCCGAGCTTGATGCAGAGCTTAAAGTCTTGCTGAAACATTGGGAAGAAACAATCACTAAAGTACAGAAGGCTCCCAAACTGCCGGCATTGGTATACGAAGAGACCAGCCGTACAGTGGCCATGTTGCGCGATCTTTTCAATCCGTCTTATGAGAACATCTATGTGAACGATGAAACAGTGTTCCATGAGATTAAGGATTATGTATCACTTATCGCCCCTGAACGAGCCGAAATCGTAAAACTGTACAAGGGTCAGCTTCCCATATTCGACAATTTCGGTATTACCAAACAAATCAAATCCTCTTTCGGGAAAACCATTTCGTATAAAAGTGGAGCTTACCTGATTATTGAACACACAGAAGCACTTCATGTAGTGGATGTCAATAGTGGAAACCGCTCCAAATCTGCCAACGGGCAGGAGGCTAACGCACTGGATGTAAACCTGGGTGCCGCCGACGAACTGGCACGCCAGTTAAGATTGCGTGATATGGGTGGTATTATCGTGGTTGACTTCATTGATATGAATCTAGCAGAGAACCGGCAGAAACTGTACGAACGTATGTGCCAAAACATGCAGAAAGACAGAGCAAAACATAACATTCTGCCCCTCAGTAAATTTGGATTGATGCAAATTACCCGCCAACGCGTGCGTCCTGCCATGGATGTCAACACGAATGAAACCTGTCCCACCTGCTTCGGGAAAGGTAGCATAAAGCCATCCATCCTTTTTACGGATACTTTGGAGAGTAAGATTGACTACCTGGTCAACAAATTGAAGATAAAGAGATTTACGCTGTACATCCATCCGTACATCGCAGCATATGTGAATCAGGGTCTGGTTTCCCTGAAGCGCAAATGGCAAATGAAATACGGATTCGGAATAAAGATTATCCCAGACCAAAGTCTGGCCTTCCTGCAATATCGGTTCACCGATGTTCACGGTGAGGAGATAGACATGAAAGAGGAAATCGAAATCAAGTAAAAGAAAAGGGAGTGATAAAAAATGTCACTCCCTTTCTTTATTTCACGACTCTAATATGCAAGGCTTGATTTCGAAGTTTCACAAGCTCAAACACCAGTCACATTCTGCCGATTATAACTCACCCAACCATCACAAAGCTGGCAAAACAAAAGCACATCCGTTGCCCCTATTCTATTTGCCTTGCTTATAGTCTTTCACTATTCCCTCCGCAATCCAATTTGCCAATGCCTGACGGTTATTCTTCAGAACCAGCCGTTGTTGGTCACGCTTGTTCCGGATATTTCCCAATTCCAAAAACACCGCTACGGGAGTCGTATTACGCAATACATACAAATTACGTTCACTCACCGTTCCGCGAAAGCCACGGTTTGGCTGATGCTTGTCATATTTCCTATCAAAGGTACGGTGCAAGTTATTGGCCAACCGCCTACCCTTCGTACTTTTAGGAGCGTTATAAAAAAACACATCTGTCTGCTGTCCCTTACTGCGACTGTCCACATGAATAAATACAGCTCGTTTGTAACTGCTCTTATCTTTCCGATACAGTTTATTCACCCAGTCACAACGTTGCTTCAAACGAGCCACCTGATTCAAGGGAATAGGATCTCCCATGCAAGTTTCACGTTTACTGTTTGCCAGGACATGACCGTCACGAATACCATCTTTCTTATCTTGAATGATAATATGCACCTTCGCACCGCGTGACAACAACTCACGTGCCAACCGCAGAATAATATCGTATGCATACTCATCCTCATGCAACTGACGCCCCTGATAGATACCGATGGCCCCAGGATCGGGACCTCCGTGACCACTCACCAAATAAAAACAAGCTCCGCTTAGTTCATTGGATGTAATCTGATAGGTAGCATATTCCTTTCCAAATAATGCCTCTTTGCCGGTACGAGGCTTTTTCTTCGCCAGAAGCGGTGATAGAACAAAAAATAAAAACGTGACAAATAGTACCGATCCTCTCATTATCTGTTATTTTTCTCCCAACATTTCATCTATCTTCTTGCACAAAGAAGAGAATTCTTCTTCATTGTACAAACGGGTCAGCATTACAATCTTGCCCGTTTTGTCAATCAATACATTACGGGTGATGCCCGCTTTACGGTCTGCATATCTGGCAAAAATATCAGCTCCCGGATCAAGAGCCAACGGATAGGTCACGCCGGTACGTTTGGCAAAAGCCACTACGGTTTCCAAAGGTTCGTCCCGATCCACTCCAAAGAGAGCAAACGCTTTATTATCCTTATGTTTCAACCAGATATCTTTTTCAATAAAAGGCATCTCTTTTCGGCAAACTCCACACCAACTGGCAGTGAACTGAAGCATCACCACCTTGCCACGCAAATCAGAGAGTTTCACTTTCTGTCCGTCTGTCAGTTCCATTTCAAAATCGGGAGCCATATCCCCTACCTTTACTATATAACCGGCATTATCAGGAGTAACCTGTTGTGCCTTCACCGGCTGGCTCAGCAAACATGCGCAAACCAGCAACATCAGACTCATAAACTTCTTCATCGTTCTTCTCTTATTTTTATATATTCGCTACAAAGATAGGCTATTCCATCATTTTTTCGTAATTTTGGCACCCAAAATAACTACCAACTTATCAAGAAGATGAATATTTTTTGGGATACAATCACTCATTACAATGCGGGTACCTGGATTTATCAAGTTATTATCACCCTTATCGGCATTATTTTAACCTGTTCTCTATTCAAAAGCCCCACAAAAAAATAAAGTAGCGATGAAGTTATATCTCATATTCTTGAATGTATGGATAGCTTCCGTGTATTACATGATTTATTGTGAACCAAGAAGTTACAACAATGCTTTGGCAGGATTTTGGGGAAGTCATGGCCATCTTCTGGATTTATGACCTGAAAGTAAACTACACCCCTTTTGACCGGACTCACAACATACCGCACTAGCCGTCCTGCTTTGTATGTTGCCATTGGCCTATCCACTCTTCTCCATTATAAGGGGGATGAGC
>ENA-OQKK01000270-OQKK01000270.1-human-gut-metagenome-genome-assembly--contig:-NODE-270-length-15830-cov-2.429982_pt1 | contig 15830 bp, 13 predicted proteins | sample MGYA00242648_ERZ504797 | MGnify/ENA primary metagenome ERZ504797 (study PRJEB26092, sample SAMD00036412) | human gut metagenome | host: Homo sapiens | study: EMG produced TPA metagenomics assembly of... | reverse complement strand
GTCAACGACGGCGCTGATGTCATCGTCTGCGTCGGCTACCTGTATGGCGCTTCCCTGGCATGGGCTGCTGACCAGTACCCCGATGTCAAGTTCATCGCTATCGATGTCACCCAGGGCGACATCGGTACCGACGCCATCCCCGCAAACTGCTACTGCATCACCTTCAAGGAGGAGCAGGCAGGCTATCTGGCAGGTTACGCCATTGCCAAGGACGGCAAGACCAAGCTGGGCTTCCTGGGCGGCATGGCTGTTCCCGCTGTCATCCGTTACGGCTACGGCTTTGTGCAGGGCGCTGATGCTGCTGCTCAGGAGCTGGGTCAGAACATCGACATCAACTACTTCTACGGCGGCCAGTTCTACGGCGATGCCAACATCACCTCCCGTATGGAGGGCTGGTACTCCAACGGCACTCAGGTCGTCTTTGCCTGCGGCGGCGGTATCTACACCTCCGCTGTTGAGGCTGCTCTGAAGAACAACGGCTACGTCATCGGCGTTGACGTTGACCAGAACTACATCGGTGCAAACGGCGTTGCTGACGGCACCTATGCTTACAACCCGTTCATCACCTCCGCTATGAAGGGCCTGTCTGAGGCTGTTTCTACTTCTCTGTCCGACATCGAGGCAGGCGAGTGGAGCACCATCGCAGCAACCAACGGCAACTTTGGTCTGGAGGACGGCGATTACGTCGGCCTGCCCACCGATGAGGACAGCTGGAACTTCGAGACCTTCACGGTTGAGGAGTACGAGGAGCTGAAGCAGAAGATCGCTTCCGGCGAGATCGTTGTTGACAACAGCTCTGACGACGCTACCAAGCCCACCGTCAGCGAGTTCACCAACGTCACCTACATCCAGTAAAATTTGAACAGTCCGCAAGGGCTGTAGGGAACGACCCTCTCCGTCATTGCCGCCAGGCTTTGACGGAGAGGGTCGTTTTTGTCTCGCGAAAAATCGTGCAGCTTGCACAAAAGTAATACTTATAAGAGTACATCCCGCCAAAAAATCAAAAAGAAGTGTGCAAAACCGCAAAAATACGGTATAATGGTACACAGAATAGTATAGGTGTCGATTTGACACGAAAGGAGAGTGAGCAGATTGGCAGAGGATTTTGTGATCGAGATGCTCCACATTACCAAGGAGTTCCCTGGAATCAAGGCAAACGATGATATCACCCTGCAGCTGCGCAAGGGCGAGGTACATGCCCTGCTGGGCGAAAACGGCGCTGGCAAAAGTACGCTGATGAGCGTGCTGTTCGGCTTGTACCAGCCGGAGGCCGGTAAGATCCTCAAGAACGGCAAGGAGGTCGCCGTCCGCAACCCCAACGATGCAAACGCGCTGGGCATCGGCATGGTGCACCAGCACTTCAAGCTGGTGGAATGCTTCAGCGTGCTGGATAACATCATTCTGGGCGTGGAGCCCAATAAGCTGGGCTTTTTGCAGAAGGCTGAGGCCCGCAAGAAGGTCGTGGCCCTGAGCGAGAAGTACGGCCTGCGTGTGGACCCCGATGCACTCATCAGCGATATCTCTGTTGGTATGCAGCAGCGTGTGGAGATCCTGAAGATGCTCTACCGCGACAACGAGATCCTGATCTTTGATGAGCCCACCGCTGTTCTGACCCCGCAGGAGATCGACGAGCTGATGGAGATCATGCGCGGGTTCAAGAAGGAAGGCAAATCCATCCTCTTCATCACCCATAAACTCAACGAGATCATGGCAGTGGCAGACCGCTGCACGGTTCTGCGCAAGGGCAAGTATATGGGCACCGTGGACATCAAGGACACCACCAAGGAAGAGCTTTCCCGCATGATGGTCGGCCGCGATGTTCAGCTGCAGGTGGACAAAAAGCCCGCCGCCCCCGGCGAGGTGGTGCTGGACGTGCAGAACGTTACCATGCACAACGCCCAGCACAAGAAGGATGCCGTCAAGAACGTCTCTTTCCAGGTGCGTGGCGGTGAGATCGTCTGTCTGGCGGGCATCGAGGGCAACGGCCAGACCGAGTTTGTCTATGGTCTGACCGGTCTGGAAAAGTTCAACAGCGGCAAGGTGCTGCTGGACGGCAAGGAGATCACCAACGAGAGCATCCGCCAGCGCTCCAAGGACGGCATGAGCCATATCCCTGAGGACCGCCACAAGCATGGTCTGGTGCTGGATTACAGTCTGGAGAACAATATGGTGCTCCAGCGCTACTGGCAGCCCGAGTTCCAGCACAACGGCTTTATCCGCAGTGAAAAGGTGCGGGAGTACTCCGATAAGCTGATCGCCCAGTATGACGTGCGCAGCGGCCAGGGCAGCGCAACCATCGTGCGCAGCATGTCCGGCGGCAACCAGCAGAAGGCGATCATTGCCCGTGAGATCGACAAAGACCCCAAGCTGCTGGTGGCAGTGCAGCCCACCCGCGGCCTGGATGTCGGTGCCATTGAGTATATCCATAAGCAGATCGTGGATGAGCGCGACAGGGGCAAGGCCGTGCTGCTGGTCAGTCTGGAGCTGGACGAGGTGATGAACCTCTCTGACCGGATCCTTGTGATGTACGAGGGTGAGATCGTGGGTGAGTTTGACCCCAAGACCACCACAGTCCAGGAGCTGGGCCTGTACATGGCCGGTGCCCGCAAGCAGGGAAAGGAGTAAGCAGAAATGAAAAACAAAAAACTTTCCCACAACGGGCTGCAGGGTTCTGTCACCAGCGTGATGGCTGCCCTGCTGTGCATCCTGATCGGTCTGTTTGTGGGTTTCCTCGTGCTGCTGGCCATCAATCCGGCCCACGCATGGGCAGACGGTTTTGTCCGTATCCTCAAGGGCGGCTTCCATGATGCCCCTTATGGTGTCGGCAAGGAGCTGGCCAACGCTGCACCCCTGATCATGACCGGCCTTTCCGTGGGCTTTGCCTTCAAGACCGGCCTGTTCAACATCGGTGCCGCCGGTCAGTACACGCTGGGCGCTTACGGTGCCCTCTACTGCGCCATCATGCTCAAGCTGCCCTGGTTCGTCTGCCTGCTGGCTGCGGCCATTCTGGGCGGTCTGTGGGGTGCCATCCCCGGTTTCTTCAAGGCCTACTTCAACATCAACGAGGTCATTACCTCCATCATGTTCAACTGGATCGGCCTGTACCTTGTCAATGAGCTGGTCTACCAGAACGGCACCGGCCCCATGTATGATGTGCGCAACACCCGCACCCTGAACCTGGGCAAGAACGCGGATCTCGCCCAGTCTGTCATCCCGGACTTCGGCCTGAACAAGCTGTTCCAGACCAACAGCACCACCATTGCCATCTTCCTGGCCGCTGTGGTGGCCATCCTGATCTGGGTGGTGCTGAACAAGACCACCTTTGGCTATGAGCTGAAGGCGGTCGGCCTGAATAAGAGTGCTGCCCGCTACGCCGGTATCAACGAAAAGAAGAACATCATCCTCTCCATGGCCATTGCCGGTGCGCTGGCAGGCTTTGGCGCGGGCCTGTTCTACCTGTCCAACGTGGGCCAGTGGAACCCACTGAACTCCACCAGCCTGCCCGCCATGGGCTTCAACGGCATCTCCGTTGCCCTGCTGGCAAGCTCCAACCCCATTGGCACCATCTTCTCGGCCCTGTTCATCTCCCACATCTCGGTGGGCGGCACCTTCCTTTCCACCAAGTATTATCCCACGGAGATCGCCGACCTGATCAGCGGCATCATCATCTACCTGTGTGCATTCTCCATGCTGTTCCGCGGCAAGATCCAGAAGCTGCTGTTCAAGAATGCGGACAAGACCAATGTGAACGCAGAGCCTGCCCCGGCGGAAAAGGCCAACGCGAAGAAGGAGGGCAAGTAAGATGCTGCTTTTGATCAAATATACCCTGCTGTATGGCATCGTCCTGATGCTGGTTGCACTGGGCGGTATGTTCAGTGAGCACTCCGGCATCATCAACATCGCGCTGGAAGGCATCATGGTCATCGGCGGTGTGGCGGGTGTTCTGACCCTGACCATGCTTCCGGCCGACATGTCGCCGTTCCTGGTGGTGCTGATCTCGGTCCTGGTGGCTGCGCTGGCCGGTATCGTGTACAGCCTGCTGCTGGCCTTTGCTTCCATCAACCTGAAAGCGGACCAGACCATCGGCGGCACGGCCCTGAACCTGCTGGCCACCGCCATTGCCGTGGTCATTGCCAAGTATTTCAGCGACAGCGGCAGCGCCAAGCTGAACTACTCCAACAAGCCGTTCCTGTTCAGCATCGGCGGCCTGGAGCTGAGCATCTTTGTGCCGTTGGGCATCGTGCTGCTCGTCATCAGCTATGTGGTGCTGTACAAGACCCGCTTCGGTCTGCGCCTGCGCGCCTGCGGCGAACATCCTCAGGCAGCCGATTCTGTGGGCATCAACGTCTACAAGATGCGCTACGCGGGTGTGCTGCTTTCCGGTGCGCTGGGCGCTATCGGCGGTCTGGCCTATATCGTGCCCCCGGTGCAGACCTGGAACTTTGAGGTCGGCGTGGCTGGCGCGGGCTTCCTTGCACTGGCTGTTATGATCTTTGGCCAGTGGAAGCCCTTCAACATCTGTGCCGCCGCCATGTTCTTTGCCGTGTTCAAGAGCCTGGCAAACATTGCGGACTCCACCTTCCTGGCGCAGCTCCACTGGTCCAGCAACATCTATAACATGATGCCGTTCATCGCATCCATGATCATTCTGGCCTTTACCTCCAAAAACAGCATGGCCCCCAAGGCTGAGGGTATCCCTTACGACAAGGGTTCCCGCTGAGCGAGGTTTGTTCCAAGGGCGCAGCTGCTTTTCCGGGCAGCTGCGCCCTTGGTGTTCAAAACCCGACAAAGGAGACGGAATGTGGATTGCCTTTGTCAAAAAGTCTGTTATAATGGAATTTATTGAAAGTCATACTGTCAGACAGGAGAATTGCGATGCGTATTTATGATCTGATCGCGAAAAAGCGCGATGGCGGTACCCACACCCGGGAAGAGCTGGAAGCCATTGTCAACGGCTTTGTCAGTGGGGAAGTGGCCGATTACCAGATGGCTGCCTGGATGATGGCGGTCTACCTGCGCGGCATGACCAACGAAGAAACTGCCGAGCTGACGGACGTGATGGCCCACAGCGGCGTGATGGTCGATCTTTCCCCCATCCCCGGCATCAAGGTGGATAAGCACTCCACCGGCGGCGTGGGCGATAAGACCACCCTTGTGATCGCCCCTGTGGTGGCGGCCTGCGGTGTAAAGATCGCCAAGATGAGCGGCCGCGGCCTGGGCCATACCGGCGGCACCATTGATAAAATGGAGAGCGTGCCCGGCACCAGAACTGCCCTTTCGCAGGAGGAGTTCTTTGCCCAGGTGAACAAGATCGGGCTGTCGGTCATTGGCCAGAGCGAGGGCATTGCCGTGGCGGATAAGAAGATGTACGCCCTGCGGGATGTGACCGCCACGGTCAGCTGCATCCCGCTGATCGCCTCTTCCATCATGTCCAAGAAGCTGGCCTCCGGCTCCGATGCCATCCTGCTGGATGTGACCACCGGCACCGGTGCCTTTATGAAGACCGTGGACCAGAGCATTGAGCTGGCCAAGCTGATGGTCGCCATCGGCACCCACCATGGCCGCCGGGTGGCCGCCATGATCACCGACATGGACACCCCCGCTGGGCCACAACATCGGCAACAGCCTGGAGGTCATGGAGAGCATGGACGTGCTCAAGGGCAAGGGCCCTGCCGACCTGACCGAGGTCTGCCTGCAGCTGGCCGCCAATATGCTGGTGCTGGCAGGCAAGGGTACTCCGGCGGAGTGCCGTGCCATGGCACAGGCTGTGATCGCGGACGGCTCGGCTTTTGCCAAGTGCAAGGAGATGTTTGCGGCCCAGGGAGGCGACACCCGTGTGCTGGACGATTACAGCCTGTTTGAACAGCCTGCAGCCAGCTTTGAGCTGCTGGCCGAGCAGGATGGCTACATCGTGGCCAACGATGCCGAGAAGATCGGCTCTGCCAGTGTGCTGCTGGGCGCTGGCCGCCAGAAGAAGGGAGACCCGCTGGACTTTGCGGCCGGCATCACCCTGCACAAAAAGCGCGGTGACTATGTGCACAAGGGCGAAAGCCTGGCCACCTTCTACGGTGCGGCAGATAAGTTTGAGGCCGCTGCTGCGGAGTACCGCAGCGGTCTGGTCTATGGTGCGGAAAAGCCCGAGGAGGCCCCGCTGGTCTACGCCCTTGTCACCAAGGACGGCGTGGAGCGTTACTGAAAAAGCATCCTTCCCGCAAGGCGGGAGGGACGGAAAGGACATTTTCTATGAAGATCATTCTGGTGGGCTGCGGCAAGGTCGGCACAGCGCTGGCACGTCAGCTCAGCGAGGAAGGCCACAATGTCACGATCATCGATACCAACAAGGCCCGTGTGGAGCATATCAGCGAAGCCTATGACGTGATGGGCATTACCGGCAACGGCTCCTCCATCACAACGCTGTCCGAGGCAGGGATCGAGGAAGCGGACGTGTTCATTGCAGTTACCGGCTCGGACGAGCTGAACCTGCTTTGCTGCATGTTTGCCAAAAAGGCGGGCCACTGCCACGCCATTGCCCGTGTGCGCAACCCATCCTACAGCCATGAGCTGGACTTCATCAAAAAGCAGATCGGCATTTCGGCCATCATCAACCCGGAGATGGCGGCGGCGCGGGAGATCTCCCACCTGCTGCGCTTCCCCGGTGCCAGCAAGATCGATACCTTTGCGGAAGGCCGGGTGCGGCTGATCAAGTTCACCCTGACCGAGGCACAGGCACTGGACGGCGTGGCCATCCGGGAGATCCCCACCCGGCTCAAGAGCGATATTCTGGTCTGCGCTGTGGAGCGCGACGGCGGGGTCATCATCCCCAACGGTAATTTTGTGCTCCAGACCGGCGATCAGGTCACCTTCCTTGCAACGCAGGAAAAGGCCCACGCGTTCTTCCAGCGTATCCATCTGGCCGTGCGCCCGGTGCGCAATGCCCTCATCGTGGGCGGCGGTGCCATTGCCTTCTATCTGAGCCAGGAGCTGCTGGAAAACCATGTCCGGGTGCGGATCGTGGAGCGGGACCCCGCCCGCTGCGATGTGCTGGCCCAGGCCCTGCCCGAAGCACAGATCCTGTGTGAGGACGGCTCCAACCGCGAGTTCCTGCTCTCCGAGGGCCTGACCTCCACCGAGGCCTTTGTGGCCCTGACCAACATCGACGAGGAAAATGTTCTGCTGACCCTGTTTGCCAAGAAGCATTCCAACGGCAAGCTGGTCACCAAGATCAACCGCCTGGAATTTGACGATATCCTGGCCGGGCTTGATCTGGGCAGCATCGTCTACCCCAAGTACATGACCTGCGATTACATCGTGCAGTATGTGCGCGCTTTGCAGAACGAGGCAGGCAGCAACATCAAGACCCTGTACCGCATTCTGGACGACCGCGTGGAGGCGCTGGAATTCACGGTCCATGAGAAGAGCCGCGCCACCGGTGTACCCCTGAGCCAGCTCCACCTGAAAAAGAACCTGCTGCTCTGCTGCATCACCCGCGGCAACGAGATCAAGATCCCGCGCGGCGGCGATGAGATCCAGGTGGGCGACAACGTCATCGTGGTCACGCTGGAGCACGGCCTGCATGACCTGCGGGACATCGTGGAAGATTAACGGAGGCGCGGCATGAATTATGCAATCGTTCTGCGGCTGCTGAGCTACATCCTCTATTGCGAAGCCGCGCTGCTCCTGCTGCCCGCCGTGGCCAGCCTGATCTACGGTGAATGGATGGTGCTGGGCGTGTTCCTGCTCACGGCAGCGCTTTCTGCGGTGGCGGGCGCTCTGCTCCACCGCATCAAGCCCAAGAGCCAGATCTTCTATATGCGGGAGGGCTTTGCGGCCACCGCCCTGAGCTGGATCACCATCAGTATCATGGGTGCAGTGCCGTTCGTCCTCACCGGCTGCATCCCGAACCCCGTGGACGCCATGTTTGAGACCGTTTCGGGCTTCACCACCACCGGTGCCAGCATCCTGCCCGGTGTGGAGGGACTGCCCAACGGCATCCTGTTCTGGCGCAGCTTCACCCATTGGATCGGCGGCATGGGCGTTCTGGTGTTCCTGCTCTCCCTGCTGCCCCTGACCGGCGGCTCCCATGTCAACCTGATGAAAGCCGAAAGCCCCGGCCCGCAGGTGGATAAGCTGGTGCCGAAGGTGCAGTCCACGGCAAAAAATTCTGTACGGCATCTATTTCCTCCTGACGGTGCTGGAATTCATGTTCCTGATCGCCGGGCGGATGCCGGTGTTTGAAGCCCTGCTGACCTCCTTTGGTACAGCGGGCACCGGCGGCTTCGGCTTCCGCAATGACAGCTTTGCCAGCATGTCGCCCTATATCCAGTGGGTCGTGACCATCTTTATGATCCTGTTTGGCGTGAACTTCAACGCCTATTTCCTGCTGCTGATGCGCCGATTCCGCCGCGCTGCCGCCAGCGAGGAGGTGCGTGCCTACTTTGTGATCATCGGTGTGGCTGTGGCCATCATCACAGCCAACATTTACAGCATGTACAACGGCTTGGGCGAGGCCCTGCGTCACGCCGCCTTCCAGGTGGGTTCTATCATCACCACCACCGGTTTTTCCAGCTGTGATTTTTGACCTGTGGCCCACCCTCTCCAAGGAGATCCTTGTCATGCTGATGTTTGTGGGTGCCTGCGCAGGCAGCACCGGCGGCGGCATAAAGGTCAGCCGCCTCCTGCTGATGGGCAAGACTGTGGGCAAGGAGCTCAAGCAGGCCCTTCACCCGCAGGTGGTGGCCCCCGTCCGGATGGACGGCAAGGTGGTCAACCATGAGACCATCCGCGCCACCAATGTCTTTGTGGCCGCCTACATCTTCATCTTTGCGGCATCCTTCTTCCTCATCAGTCTGGATGGCTTTGACATGGTGACCAACTTCACGGCCATTGCCGCCACGTTGAACAACATCGGCCCGGCCTTGCCCAGGTGGGCCCCATGATGAACTTTGGCAGCTACTCCAATCCCGCCAAGCTGGTTATGATCTTTGACATGCTGGCGGGCCGTCTGGAGATCTTCCCCATGCTGGTGTTCTTTATGCCGGACACCTGGCGGCGGTTCTGAGCAAAATAACAAAGCGGATGCGCTCCCACCGGAACGCATCCGCTTTTTGCTGTATCAGGATTCCTGCGGCTTTTTTCCCCAAGAGCGCCACGCCGCTCAGCACGATGACCCCGCCCAGCAGGGCAAGGCCCGCACCGGCCTGCCCGAAGGCATCGCCGACGGCACCCACCAGAGGGCTTGCGGGGATCATCAGCAGGCTGTAGGCCATGCTGTCCACGCTGATGAGGGTAGCCCGCTGGTCACTGGGAATGGCATCGTTCAGCTTCTGGCTCTCGTGAAGCAGATAGACCTCCAACACACCCTGCACCAGCATCATGCCCAGGATGCCGCCCCAGGCAGGCGCAGCACCTACCAGCAGAGTGCCCACACCGCAGAGCAGGGCACAGGCTGTGTAGAGCCGCCGCATGGAGCGGCATCTCACCCGGCGGCCGATCTCGGTGCCCGCCACGCAGGCCAGACCGCCCAGCAGCAGGGGAAGGAAGAGCAGCTCCGTGGGCCAGCCCAGCTCAACGAGCCGCTGCTGCAAAAACATTTTGGTCAGGTAGCTGGGCACCGAGACGACGGCGCTGGAAACGATGAGCTTGGCCGCCAGCGGCGTGGTGCGCAGGATGCTCAGGCTGTTGCGCGCCAGTTTGGTGAACTGGCCGGGCAGCGCGCGGAGGGTCTGCTTTCCCCGGCTGGCCTGTGCCTTGGTGACGATGGGCTCCTCCATCAGCGCAAGGGCGGCGGTGGAAACGCCCTCGAACGCAGCGCTCAGCAGGTAAAAGCCCGCAAAGCCGAGGAAGCGCTTCAAAAGGCTGGCCAGCGAACCTATGGCGTTGGCCAGCATGGAAATCTGGGAACTGTTGGCGGAGACTTGGATGTACTCGTCCTCGCGGCCCTCCTGCTTCAGGCTGTCGTAGACAAGGGCTGTGAAGGTGCCGGAAAACATGGTCATAGCCAGCGCGTTCAGCCCCATGGCAAGGCAGATGGTGAACAGGTTCGGCGCAAAAGCCATCAACAGATTGCAGGTCACGGTCAAGACTCCGCCGGACAGGAGGGTCTTCCGGCGGCCCAGCAGGTCTGCCGCCATGCCGCTGGGCACTTCGCAGAAGAGGCTGACGATGTGATACACGCTTTCGGCCAGGCCGATCTCCCACAGGGAGAAGCCCCGGGCCGCCAGCAGGGCCACCCATACCGCATCCGTGATGCGCAGGCCGGAGAAGAGATCAGAAGTATAAATGCAGGCGAGCTGCTTTTTTAAATGAGTTTATGATCCATTGGAAACACCCTTTCTATTTATAGTGAATGATTCAAAATAGAAAGTGTACCCAAAACAAAAGCGCCCCACAGCAAAGCTGCGCGGCGCTGAAAATCATGCTCCACGCTTTGCTGAAAGAGACAAAAGGGTACACTTCGAGCCGGAAAGTATTAAATCTGACCTTTTTTGAAAAAGATGCAGCCATTCCAACCCATCTGGGTGTACCCTCCTTTCAGTAAAACGTTACGCTTACAATACCATACTTTCGGCCAAAATACAAGCAAAACCGTAAAATTCAGGGAAAAAGTGCCGCCCTGGCTTGCAAACAGGCCCAAAGTGTGGTAAGATGATATCCGGTTATGAAACCTGAATATCTTGAAAACGCAGCGACGGAGAGAGTACGCATGCAGTTCCACAGCAAAGAGAGAAGCTTCACCGGCTGAAAGGGCTTCCGCGTGGGTGTGTGCCGAAGTTCGCTCCTGAGCGGCCTGCCCGAACGGCTTCTATTAGGGCAGGACGGCGCGCCCCGTTACGGCGTTTGAGAGCCGCCCTTCTTTGTGCAGGGCGGAAACCGGGTGGTACCGCGGAGCATTGGATTTGCAAAGGCTTCGTCCCTTTTGTCCGGCCAGAAATGGCCCGGCAGGGGATGGGGCCTTTTTTGCTGCCCCGCTTTGAAAACACGAACTGAGAAGGAGAGAATTTCCATGCAAGCAATGATCGACGAGCTGGCCAAACAGGCCGCAGAGAGCCTCGGTCAGGTCTCTTCCAAGGAGACGCTGGCCTCGTTCTGGCAGGAATATCTGAGCAAAAACGGCAAGATCCCCGCGCTGATGAAGAATCTGCGCTCTGTCGCCCCCGAGGAGCGGCCGGCCATGGGCAAGATCATCAACGAACTGAAGGCCAGGGTCCAGGCCGAGTATGACGCCGCTGCCGACAAGGTGAAGCAGGCTGAGCTTGCTGCCCGCAACGCCGCCGAGACGGTGGACATCACCCTGCCCGCCAAGACCCGCACGGTGGGTGGTCTGCACCCCCTGACGCTGGTCACCAACCAGATCATCGACGTGTTCTCCGGCATGGGCTTTGCCGTGGCCGATGCACCTGAGATCGAGGACGACGACCACAACTTCACCCGCCTGAACGTGCCCAAGGATCACCCCGCCCGTGACATGCAGGATACCTTCTACCTGTCCGATGAGTTCCTGCTCCGCACCCAGACCTCCGGCGGCCAGATCCGCACCATGGACAGCCAGAAGCCGCCCATCAAGGTGCTGATCCCCGGCCGTGTGTTCCGTTCCGATTCCGATGCCACCCACAGCCCCATGTTCCACCAGATGGAAGGCCTGGTCGTGGATAAGGGCATCACCCTGGGCGACCTGCAGGGCGCGCTGAACACCTTTGTGCAGAAGCTGTTCGGCAAGGACACCCGCACCCGCCTGCGTCCCTCTTACTTCCCCTTCACCGAGCCCAGCTGTGAGGTGGACGTGAGCTGCCACGTCTGCGGCGGCAAGGGCTGCAACTTCTGCAAGCACAGCGGTTGGATCGAGATCCTGGGCTGCGGCATGGTCGACCCCAACGTCCTGATCAACTGCGGCATCGACCCCGAGAAGTACACCGGCTTCGCCTTTGGTATTGGCGCCGAGCGCGTCGCGGCCCTGCGCTACGACCTGCCCGACCTCAGAACGCTTATGACGGGCGATATGCGCTTCTTAAATCAGTTCTAGGCCCGGCGGCTTTCCCAAGCACCGCACCTTGCCTTTCAATCGTCGGTTGCGTACCTAAGTACGCGGCCCTCCTCTTTCAAGGCAATCTGCGGCACTTGGAAAACCCGTCTCCGTTGCAGTTTTTGGCTCAAAGCCGCATTTATGAAAGGAGACCAGTTAGATGCGCGTTTCTTACGACTGGCTCAAGACCATGATCGATATTCCGGAGGATCCCAAGACCCTTTCGGACGAATATATCCGTACCGGCACCGAGGTCGAGGCGATCGACACCGTGGGCGAGTCCTTCGACCACGTGGTGACCGCCAAGGTGCTCACCAAGACCCCGCACCCCGATAGCGACCACATGTATGTGTGCTCGGTCGACGTGGGTGACAAGAACCTCGACGCCGACGGCAATCCCGCTCCACTGCAAATCGTCTGCGGCGCGCAGAACTTCGAGGCCGGCGACCACATCGTCACGGCCATGATCGGCGCCGTGCTTCCCGGCGACGTCAAAATCAAGAAGAGCAAGCTCCGCGGCGTCGTGTCCATGGGCATGAACTGCTCCGCACGCGAGCTCGGCCTGGGCGGCGACCACTCCGGCATTATGATCCTGCCCGAGGATACGCCCTGCGGCATGCCGTTTGCCGAGTACGTGGGTTCGAGCGACACTGTGCTCGACTGCGAGATCACGCCCAACCGCCCCGACTGCCTGTCCATGATCGGCATGGCCCGCGAGACCGGCGCCATCTTCGACCGCGATTTCCACGTTGAGCTGCCCGCCATCAAGGCCGAGACCGGCCGCGCGACCGACGACGAGCTTTCCGTCGAGATTGCCGACGAGGGCCTGTGCGACCGCTACGTCGCCCGCATCGTACGTAACGTGAAGGTCGGCCCCTCGCCCGACTGGATGGTCAAGCGCCTTAACGCCCTGGGCGTGCGCCCGCACAACAATATCGTCGACATCACCAACTATGTGATGATGCTCACCGGTCAGCCGCTGCACGCCTTTGACCTGGACACCTTTGCCGAGCGCGATGGCCACCGCCGCGTGGTGGTTCGCGCCGCCCAGCAGGATGAGAAGTTCACGACGCTCGACGGCGAGGAGCGTACGCTCGACGCCGGCATGGGCCTTATCACCGACGGCGAGCGCCCCGTGGCGCTGGCCGGCGTTATGGGCGGCATGGATTCCGAGATCGAGGACGATACCGTCGACGTGATGGTCGAGAGCGCCTGCTTCAACGCCGGTCGCACCTCGCACACCAGCCGCGATCTGTCGCTGATCTCCGACGCCTCCATTCGCTTTGAGCGCCAGGTCGACGAGACCGGCTGCGTGGATGTCGCCAACGTTACCTGCGCGCTGATCGAGGAGATCGCCGGCGGCGAGGTTGCTCCCGGCTATGTCGACGTTTTCCCCGCGCCCAAGACCATCGACAGCATTAAGCTGCGCCTGGCCCGCGTGCACGCCATTTGCGGTGCCGACATCGAGCCCGACTTTATCGAGCGTTCGCTCACCCGTCTGGGCTGCACCGTCGAGCGCGACGGCGAGGACTTTATGGTTACCCCGCCGAGCTTCCGTCCCGACCTGCCGCGCGAGATCGACCTGATCGAGGAGGTCCTGCGCCTATGGGGCATGGGCCGTGTGGCGGCGACCATCCCGGCCGCTAAGAACCACATCGGCGGCCTGACCCGCGAGCAGAAGCTCACCCGCAAGGTCGGCGAGATCCTGCGCGCCTGCGGCCTCAACGAGACCACGACCTTTGGCTTTGCCGCCCCGGGCGACCTGGAGAAGATCGGCATGCCCACCGAGGGTCGCGGCTGCCCCGTGGTGCTCATGAACCCGCTGGTGGCCGAGCAGACCGAGATGCGCCGCTCGCTGCTGCCGGGCCTGCTGCAATCCGTGGCCTACAACGAGGCGCACGGTACGCCCAACGTGCACTTGTACGAGGTCGGCAGCCTGTTCCATGGCCGCGAAAACGCCAGCCTGCCCAAGGAGACCAAGTCCGTCGCGGGCGTGCTTTCGGGCCAGTGGAGCGAGCAGTCTTGGACATGAAGTACCGCAAGCTGCGCTTTTTCTTTGGCAAGGGCATTGTCGAGGAGCTGCTCGCCCAACTGCGCATCGAGAAGGTTCGCTTCCGTCCCGTCGAGGGCGAGGGCTACGCTTTCTTGCAGCCGGGTCGTGCCGCCGAGGTTCTGTCCGGCGGCACCGTGCTGGGTTGGGTCGGCGAGATTCACCCCGAGGCGCGCGAGGCGATGGGCATCGATGAGGTCGTCGTTGCCTTTGAGCTCGATCTGGACAAGCTGATCAAGGGCGCCCGCAACCAGGAGAACTATCGCGAGTTCTCGCAGTACCCGGCTGTTGAGCACGATCTTGCCATTGTGGTCGACAACGCCGTGACTTGCGAGGACCTTGAGCGTCGCATCACCAGCGCCGGCGGCAAGCTGCTCGAGGGCGTGCGCCTGTTCGATGTCTACCGCGATCCGGTCCGCGTGGGCGTGGGCAAAAAGTCCATGGCCTTTGCGCTCACGTATCGCTCAGACGACCACACGCTCACCAGCGAAGAGGTCGAGAAGGCGCACCAGAAGATTGTCACCAAGGTGTGCAAGGGCGTAAACGGCGAGGTCCGCTCGTAATCTTTGCCGTTTGGAACCCGCCCCCTGCGGGGTTTTACGGCAACGTCCTCGCCGCTTCGCGGCTGCGGGATGTTGCCTTAGAAAACCCCTCTCGGGGGCGGGTTCCTGCGTTAATCTTGTTGCGAGCGGACCGCACCTTCTTCCGGGTGACCGGAAAGTTGGGAGTGCATGGGCCCTTTATGGGCGGTGTGTGGACTTGGGTTAATAACGTACGTATTGCAAGGGCGTGCTGCGTTGTGGGCGGTGCGCCTTTTTGTTAGTATGCAGAGTCGGTGTTACGGATTGTTGGAAACGTAACACGCAACGTTCTGATTGAGAGGGCTCATGCATATTCCCGATAATTATCTGTCCCCGCAGACCGATGCCGTTATGGACGGTGGCGATGGTGCCCGTATGGGTTCACTGCATCAAGAAAGTGCGCGCCACGCTCGATCGCGAGCATATGGTCCTTTCTGGGTATTTGCGCTGCGTTCTCCTTTTTGTCTCATGATGTTTAACGTTTCCGCTGCCCGGCGGCACCACAGGCCACGCCGTCGGCGGCGCACTCATCGCGCTGCTGCTGGGCCCCGACGGCCGCGGCTATCGCTGTCTCGGTCGCGCTGGCGCTGCAGGCGCTGCTGTTTGGCGACGGCGGCGTTCTGTCCTTTGGCGCCAACTGCTTTAACATGGCCTTTGTGCTGCCGTTTACCGCTGCTATCGTGTTCCGTGCGCTCAACAGCCGTCTGCACGACAAGAGCTGGGGCACCTCGGTTTCTGCCATCGTGAGCGGTTGGGTCGGCCTGTGCCTGGCGGCCCTGTGCGCGGCAATCGAGTTTGGTATTCAGCCGATGCTCTTCACCAACGCTTCGGGCGCCCCTCTGTACTGCCCCTTCCCGCTGTCCGTGGCTATTCCGGCCATGTTGATCCCGCATATGCTGGTTGCCGGCGTGATCGAGGGCGTGGCGACGGCCGCCATCTACGGCTTCATTAAGAAGACGGCGCCGAGCATTATCGTCGGCCCCGAAGCCGCCGATGGCCAGCTTGCCGCCGATGGTACCGCCAAGAAGACTTCCCTGATTCCCACGCTCATTCTGGTCGCCGTGCTTGTCGTGGCTACGCCGCTCGGCTTGCTCGCCACCGGTGACGCCTGGGGTGAGTGGGACGCCGAGGGCGCCGCGACCGCCGTTCAGGAGGCTGGCGACGACAGCCTGCAGGCTTC
>ENA-OQKK01000268-OQKK01000268.1-human-gut-metagenome-genome-assembly--contig:-NODE-268-length-15998-cov-2.346922_pt1 | contig 15998 bp, 19 predicted proteins | sample MGYA00242648_ERZ504797 | MGnify/ENA primary metagenome ERZ504797 (study PRJEB26092, sample SAMD00036412) | human gut metagenome | host: Homo sapiens | study: EMG produced TPA metagenomics assembly of... | reverse complement strand
GTGCTGACGAGGCAGTGGGGCAGACCAGCGCTTTTGCGACCAGCGTGCGCGAGGCCACGCGCGAGATGCTCGTGGAACTGGGGTGCGCCGTCGGCCCTTGGAGCGATATGGTTGCCGACCGTGCAATGCGCACCGAACGCCCGCGTATCCGCCTTCCCTGGTCGCACGAGGGTGATCAGCGATGAGCCTGCAAACGAGGATTAAGGCTGCCGGCGCTGCGGCGGCGGCAGCGCCTGTAGATGCGGGGCGTCGCCGCGCCGTGAAACGACGCACCAAGCGCGCCGTGATGGACCGCATGGGTTACGACGAAGTGGCGCGTATCAGCGCCTATATCGACCCGGCACTTGCCCGCTCGGAATTGCGTCCTGCGGTGGAGGCGGCGCTCAATGTTGAGGAGCCGACCGATCTCGCGACGCCCGAGCGCGAGGCCATCATCGACGAGATTTTGGATGACGTGGTGGGCTTGGGGCCGTTGCAGCCGCTCATCGAGGACGACACCGTTACCGAGATCATGATCAACGGCTGCCGCTCGGCTTTCTTTGAACGCGGCGGCGTCTTGTACCCCATCGAGCATGCGTTTGAGGATGATGAGCAGATCCGTGTGCTTATCGACCGCATTATCTCGCCACTTGGCCGCCGTATCGACGAGCGCAGCCCCATCGTCAACGCCCGCCTTAAAACGGGCTATCGCGTCAACGCGGTGATTCCGCCTGTGGCGATTGACGGACCGATTCTCACCATCCGAAAGTTCTCGGACCGTATCTGCTCGCTGGACGAGCTCGTGGGGTTGGGATCGCTGCCGCTTTGGTATGCGCAGCTGCTGTCGTGTGCGGTGTCGCTGCGACAGGACTTGGCGGTTGCGGGAGGCACGGGATCTGGTAAGACCACCCTGCTCAACGCGTTGTCATGTGAGATTTCCACCGGCGAGCGCATCGTGACGATCGAGGACTCTGCCGAGCTCAAGTTTGCGCATCATCCGCACGTGGTGCGCCTAGAGGCGCGCGAGGCTTCAATTGAGGGCGAGGGCGCGGTGACGATCCGCGACCTGGTGACTAATGCCCTGCGCATGCGCCCCGACCGCATCGTGGTGGGCGAGGTGCGCGGTGCCGAGTGCTGCGACATGTTGCAGGCCATGAACACGGGCCACGACGGGTCGCTCACCACGCTTCATGCGGGTTCAGAACAGGAGACCGTGGTGCGTCTGACGTTGCTTGCACGTTATGGCATCGATCTGCCGAGCGAGCTCATCGAGGAGCAGATTGCCATGGCACTCGACGGTATCGTGATGTCCGAGCGCCACGCCGATGGCAGGCGCTTCGTCTCCTCGTATTCGGGGGTGCGACGCGCCGCATCGGGCGGCGTAGAGCTCGAGCGCTATGTGACGTTCGATGCCGCCGAGCGCACCTGGACGCTTGACCGCGAGCCGCCGTTTATCGCAGAAGGCCTGCGGTCGGGGACGCTCACACAAGAGGAGGTGGACGAATGGAGATCACTGTGCCCCTCGTCGTAGGGGGCTTGGCAGGGCTTTCTGTCGCGACGGCGTGCGGGGCGGAACCTCGTGTGCCGCAGGTACCGCCGGCGGAGCTGGCACGTCAGGCGCTCGAGACGGTGGCAGAGAAGCTGCCGCGTGAGCTGGTGGAAAACGATCTGCTGAAAAAGATCGCCCGTTGTGGGCATCGCTGGCTCCGGCGCATCGCCTTGGCCTCGTGATCGAAGATGCTTCGGGACGTTTGGCGTTTCTGCTGCTATCGAGCGGTGTCTGCTGCGTTTTACTAACGATGGTGTCGTTATCGCCCCTCGGATTTGCCTTGGGACTTGTTGCTCCGTTTGCCGTTGGTGCCGCCCGGGATGGCTTTGAGAGCCGGCGCGAGCAACACGATGCAGAAGAGGCGATGCCCGAGGCGTTTACCGCACTTTCCATGTCGCTTGCCTCGGGACATTCGCTGGCCCAGGGCATGCGCTTTGTGGGCGCTCATGCGCAAGAGCCAGTGCATACCGAGTTTTTGCGGGTGGCGGCGGCGATCGATTGCGGCATCTCGGCGACCGACGCGCTCGATGACTTGCTCGTACGTATCGACGCCCCCGGTCTTTCGCTTGTGACCTTGGCGCTTAAGGTGTCTCAGCGCACCGGCGCTCCGCTTGCCGACTTACTGTCCGAGGCGTCGAGCATGGTGGGGGAGCGCATTGAGCTCAAGCGCCGCCTGGATGTTAAGACGTCGCAGGCTCGCATGTCTGCGCATATGGTCGCGGCGATGCCGGCGGGCATGTGCGCGGTGTTGGCGCTGCTTTCGGCAGATTTTCGTCGCGGTCTTGCGACGCCTGCCGGCGCGGGCGCTGTGGTGCTGGGTCTTGCCCTCAACGCCGTTGTCCCTGGTGGTTATCCGGCGCATTATGCGGGTGGAGCTATGAGCGCCTCGGTTGCAGTTGCGGCTTGCCTGTGCGCCCTGAGTGTATTTGTCGCGACGGGTTTTGATCGGGCGGATGCACGCAAGATCGCAGGGGCCTGCAAGCGCGAGGCGGTGCTGGTCGCTGCCGCGGGTCGCTCGGTGGTCGATGCTCTGACCGCGCGAGTGAAGGGCGCGGTTGGAGCGGGCGGCCCGGCGCGAGTGTCGCTCGGCGAAGTGTCCGAGATGATCGATGTTGTGCGCTTGGGTCTTTCGGCCGGTCTTTCGTTTGATGCGGCGCTTGAGATTTTCTGCGCCAACCGCCGGTCAGTGCTGGCTCTTCGCCTTGAGCGCGCCTGCATGGCGTGGCAGGTGGGCGTGGGCACGCGTGAGGACGAGTTGTTGGCCGCCGCGCGCGACCTGGACGTGCGAGCGCTCGAGACCTTTGCCATCACGGTGGGGCAGGCGCTCGCCCTGGGTGCCCCACTTGCCGAGACGCTGGCCGCTCAAAGTCGCGAGATCCGTGCGGCTCATCGCGCCGCGGTCGAGCGCGAGATCGAGCGTGCGCCCGTCAAGCTGTTGATTCCCACCGGCACGCTCATCTTGCCGGCGTTGCTTCTGTCCATATTGGGCCCGCTGCTGGGAGCAGGCGGGATGATGTAGGGAGGAATACATGAACACGATGGTCGAAGTTGCTGACAAGGCTTGGAGCTGGGCTTTTTGCCGGGCGATTCACACTCGCCAGCATGCCAAGGAGCTGTTGCAGGAGGAGAGCGCGCAGGGTACCACCGAGTACGCCATTTTAGTGGGCGTACTTGTGGTGATCGCGATTATTGCCATCGTTGCATTTAAAGGCAAGGTTAAAGAGCTATGGGATGCGATCAGCGAGGGCATCAACAGCCTGTAGAGGGCGAGCGCCCCATCGGGGTGCTGCTGGTGTTTGCTTGCCTGACCGTGGCGATAGCGGCGGTGCTTTGGGGGCTTAACGCCGCGCGGCAGCAGCGTCCTGGGACCGCCTCCGATTTGGGCTCAGATTCGGCGGTGGCGTCTCAAAAAGATGAGATGCGAGATGCGGACGATTCGGATGTCGCTGTCACGGCGCAAACCTTTCTGCGGACGCTCGACAAGCGGTCTGGCACTGCGACGGATTCGCCTGAGGGCAACGCGATTGCGGTCCGGCTTGCATGGTCCGAGGACCGACCGATGACCGAAGCGGCGGCGGATATGCTGCGTGCCTATCGCGAGGTACCCACGGCGCAACTTGCTCTGAGCGGCTATCTCGACATCAAGGGAAACGTGTGGGGCGCCATCGTGCGCGACGGACGCGGCTGGGTCGATATGGTGACAATTGCCGCGGATGCTGGCGATGCTTCGTGTCGTCTGCGCGCCGTGCGCCTGAGCCCGCAGGCAACGGACTCAAAGGAGGGATCGTGAAATGCATGATGTCCTGCGTGAGGAATCTGCCCAGGCGACGGTCGAATACGCCATCGTCACGGTGGCGCTGTTATCGATCGTGCTGGCGATCGCGGGACTTTGGCGTGCCGGCACCGATGGGCGCTTGGCGGCGCTGGTTGAGCGGGCGGCATCTCATGGCGTTGCCTCGACGTCGGTTATCGACGCCGCTGCGGCCGCTAAGGACATCGCGTTGTATTGATGCCGCGCGCGAGGACCGGGCGCAGTCTACGGTCGAGGCCGCTTTTTTGCTGCCGACGTTTCTGACACTCATCCTTCTCGCGCTGCAACCGGTGTGCCTGCTCTATACGCGCGCGGTCATGGAGTCTGCCGCCGCCGAGACCGCGCGGCTCATGACCACGACGACGGCGGAGGACGACGATCTTAAGGAGTTCGCCCGCCGCCGACTTGCCGCAGTGCCCAACGTTTCGATCTTTCATGCCGGCGGGCCGTTGTCGTGGGATATCGAGCTTGGCCGGGCCGGTGCGGGTGGCGTCTCGTCCGTGTCCGTTTCCGGCGAGGTCAAGCCGTTGCCTGTGATCGGTGCGTTTGCGCAGGCTATGGGTGGTACCGCCGAGGGCGGCTACGTTGAGCTCAAGGTCGATGTCTCGTATCAATCGCGTCCCGAATGGCTGGAGGGAGATTATGATTCGTGGATTGCTGCATGGGATTAAGCGTTTCTGGTCTAGACGCGTTTTGACGCACCGTCCGAGCTGCCATCGCAAGCGAGGCGGCTTTATGGGTCGAGCCGGTGTCGATCTGTTTATCGAAGACGGCGCCTATACCACGCTTTCTTCTGCCGTGGTCATCCTAGTGGTGCTCACATTGTTGTTTTCGTCGACCGCGGCGATATGGAGCATGTCGCGTGCCGGGGATACCCAGGTGGCGGCTGATAGTGGCGCGCTGGCGGGTGCCAACGTAGTGTCGTCCTATCACACGGCTGCCACGGTGGTTGATGCGAGCATCTTGAGTCTGGGGCTGGCGGGGTTTGCCACGATCGGGACGGGCCTGGTCGCCATCCTCATCCCGGGTGCCGAGCCGGTTGCCGGCAATATGGTCGACACCGGGATCGAGATCATTAAAACGCGCAACAAGTTTGCCAAAAGCGCATCGGAAGGCTTACAGAAAATCGAGACGGCCCTGCCGTATCTGATCGCCGCGCGTGCCACGCAGGCGGTGTCGGCGCAGGATACCGATAGTGTGACCTATACCGGTACGGCGCTTGCCGTGCCCAGGACATCCGAGTCTGACTTCGCTGCGCTCAAAGGGTCAGAGATCTCGACCGATACCATTAAAGACACATCAGATGATTTAGAGGGTGCGGCCGAGGAGCTGCGGAAGGCTTCTGAGGACACGGCGAAGGCTAAAGAGCGTGCTTGGCTGGCGGATTGTGGTGGGTCTGACAAGGGCTCGGTCGGCAGCTGTTCTTGCATGTGGGAGCGTGCGAAAAGCCTAACGGATCTCTCCGGTGTTCAAAATCCGCATTACTCATCGAGCGTTACGTGGGAGCCCCAAGTTGCCCTTGATCGCGCGAAGGACTACTACCATTGGCGTCTGACAAATGAGAAGCCCCACGGCTCGAGTGTCGAGATGAAGGCAGAGTCTGCGGCGCGTAAGGCGTTTTATACCTATGCGAGCGCGGAGGTCGATCGGGCACATATAACCGAGAACGGAGACAGGGTTTCCTCCTATATTCCGCTGCTGCCGCGCAACTCTGATGAGGTTCGGGCGACGGAGCTCTATACCGATGCGGTGTGGCCGACGAGCGTGAACGATGACAAGGCGTATCTGCATTACGGGACGACCTGCCCTAACTATAAGAAAGGGACGCCGAGCGGATTTGCTTCGGTTGCCGATTACGATGGACAGGATAAATGCAGCAAATGCCATTTTGGCGTTTCGTCGCTTGGTGCTGTTGCGGCGCCTTCAACCTCTATCGAAAACGGCTTCGAGTATCACTTTGACAAGTTTAAAGACGCCCTGGAAGGCTACGTCGAATGCCGCAACAAAGAGCTCGAGCTCGAACGTCAGACCGAAGACGAGACCGACCGTGCGAGCAATGCGTTTGACCAGGCCATCAAAGCGCTTTCGGGCGAGCGTCCGCGTATCGCTCCGCCCGGTCGCAACGGCGTGGTTGCCTTTGCGGTTTCGGGTGCCATCTCGAGCCCCGATGAGCTCAACTCTTCGTTTAACACGGCAGTCAGGCTTGGCGATCGCGGTGCCATCTCTGCCGCGGTGCTGGCGCCCGATGAGGCGACGGCGCAAAACAACGTGCTTTCGCGATTTTTCTCGACATTGAAGGAACGCTCGGGTGGCGTTGCCGGCGTACTCGATGGCGTCATGGATGTCTGGGGACGGCTGCTTGTGGGATACGGAGACATCCAAGGTTCGGCCGACGAACTTATGGACGAGATGATTAAAGGCCTAGGAGGGGGCAGCGGCGCGTTGGGCTCCATCGCATCGTGGCTCGGCGATACCGTTTCGGCGTCCGTGGCGGCGTTGGATCTGGAGCCGTGCGACTTGCGCCTGCGAAAGCCGGTGCTGACTGATTCCGCCAACGTCATTAAGAGCCCGGGGTCTGACATTGCCGGTCTCTCTCAAGCGCAAGACAAGCTGCGAAGTATTCCGTTGGGCGTGACCGATCCCAAGGCGCTTTGCGAAGCGCTGGAATATCAAGTCGAGCGCACCATCAGCGGCACGACGTTCACGCTTGCGGAGATTCCGCTGCCCGGCGGCGGTTCCATCCCACTTACCGTCGATGTCACCACACTGGCGGGTGCCCTGGGCGGTGGGTCGTAATGGGCATCCGCACGCGCCTGTGCGAGGAGTGCGCCCAGGCGACGGTCGAGATGGCCGTGGTCACGCCCGTCCTGCTGGTTCTGGCGCTTATCGTGTACAACGTCATGGTCTTTGCCGGTGCGGTCGCACGCTTCGATCGCGTGGTGCCCGATATCGTGCTAGCACATGCCGTGGCGCCGAGCGGGGAGGCGATGGCAGCTCCATCGATGCTTCCGCGACCGTTCAGGCTCAGATCCAACATGCCATGGAAGGCTATGACTTGCTGATCGAGGTCTCGAGCGAACAGGGTGCGACGACATCGGATGGCGGTTTGCTTTCGCTTTCCGGCACGTTTAGGACCTACACCTGCACCATGCACTATGAGCCGTGGCCGACTTCTCTCAGCATCGCTGGCGTTCCGCTGGGGGCGCCGACAACGTTGTCGCACGAGCGCGCGGTGACGGTCGATCCATGGCGCCCGGGGGTGGTCATGTGACCGCGGTCTCGTCCTACATCGCCTACGCGCGGGCACTCAATAGGCTGGGTTGGACGCCGGCGGAGTTTGTGGTGGCGGAGTCGTTTGTCGTGCGCCTGCGCGGCATGCTGGGACGGCATCCGGTTGCCGCCAACGGCTTGCCGCTCGTCATGGCGTTTCCACGCTGCTCTTCGGTCCATACGTGTTTTATGGCCTATCCCATCGATATCGCCTTTATCGATGCACGTGGCTATGTCCTCGTATGCTACGAAAACGTACGTCCCTGGCGTATGTGCTCCTGCCCCGGCGCCTGGGCCGTACTAGAGCGTCCTTCAATCATTGTTTCGACCCCTGCTCTCCAACGCGTGCCGGCTTAAGAATTGGCGACAGCGGACTTTCGTCATACGAAATTGGGTAAGATGGAGGAGAAGATGCATGGATGTTGAGATCCATCCCAACGCTAAAAAGCACCTGACGGAAAAGCAGGTGCTTAGCGCTTGGCTTGCGGTTACTGAGTGCATTCGTCGCGAGCCGAAGGGCGAGCCGCTGAGATGGCTTGCGATTGGATGGCTCCCAGACGGACGAAGCGTGGAGCTTGTCGCGGTCGAGCTTGTCCGTGGGGGCTTATCATTCATGCCTTGTCTCCAGTCCAGAAGAAATTTTGGCAGGAGATTGAACGGGCTCGGCAAAGGGGTCGATGATGGGCAAGACGTATACGGCCGCTAATGGTCAGGTTGTAACGGATGAAATGATTGACGCGTGGTGCGAGTCGTACGAGCGCGGAGAGTTTCCGGATGGCGAACACACCGTTGGTGGGATCGTGCATGGACGGCCCCCACTCTCAGGTGAGGGGACGGCAACGCTGTCGGTCAAGATTCCTCTGGGAATGAAGGAGGCCATTCGTCGACGGGCGGCTGCCGAGGGGATGACTCCAAGTGAGTTTGCCCGTGCGGCTCTGAGCGAAAAACTTCTTGCTGCCGGCTGATGCCTCTGACGTGCCGATTTAAAGAACCGAGGCTGTGCTCAAAAACTTTTTTAAAATTCTCGGTTGACCGGAACGCGTCCTTGGTTATACTAATCAAGCCTTGAAACAAAGGCACACCTCGGAAATAGGCTGGGTAGCTCAGTTGGTAGAGCAGAGGACTGAAAATCCTCGTGTCAGGGGTTCGATTCCCTTCCCCGCCACCTTGAATTGACTAGGACCTCTGCAAAGGGGTCCTTTTCTTTTATGTAGGGTTCTGCGGAAACTGCGTCCCAGAATAAGGGCTCAGAACGGGACACACTTTCCGGTGCCTGCCTCCGGCGCGCGTACACACCTCGTCGCACCATTCCGAGCCCGCCCGCCCCAGACATTCCTCCCACTTTTGCGTCACTTTACAGACCGTTCGGTCGCCTGTCCGCACACGCGGGTATACTCAAAACGATACTTATCCTATGCAATACGATGCGGGTTCGACCTGCATGATCCGAAGGGGGCAGTGATGGAGAGGATACTCGGCGTTAATCTCTCTGGCTGGTTTATTCCCGAGCCTTGGGTGACCCCGTCGCTGTACGCGGCGACCGGTGCATCCAACGCGGCCGAGCTACAGGAGGCCATGGGTACCGCCGCCTATAACGAGCGCATGCGCCGCCATTACGAGACGTTTGTGAGCGAGGACGATTTTCGTCGCATGGCGCAGATCGGTCTCAATGCCGTGCGTCTGCCGGTGCCCTGGTATGCCTTTGGCTCACAGGAGTCCGATGCCTCCTACATATCGGTTGTCGATTACATCGACCGCGCAATTGAGTGGGCTGCCAAATACGACATCCGCGTGCTGCTCGATCTGGCAACCGTGCCCGGTGGCCAGGGCGATTCCAACGATTCGCCCACCACGCCGGAGGCTGTTGCCGAGTGGCATTCGTCCACCAACGGCCGTCATGTCGCACTCGACGTGCTCGAGCGCTTGGCCGATCGCTATGGCGAGGCCGAGAGCCTGCTGGGCATTGAGCTGCTGGACACGCCGCAGATGAGCGTTCGCAAGAGCCTCTCACCATGACGGATGGCATTCCCGCTCACTACCTGCGCAATTTCTATCGCGATGCCTACGAGCTCGTCCGTTCGTATATGCCCGAGGATAAGATCGTCGTCTTCTCGTCGTCGGGGCATCCCAGCGAGTGGAAGCATTTTATGCGCGGCGCCAAGTACAAGAACGTCTACATGGACCTTCACCTGTACCATTACCGCGACGAGTATGCGCTCGACATCACGAGCCCCCGCGGGCTGACGACGGCGATTTCGCGTAACAAGCGCGAGCTTAAAGAGGCGATTTCGACTGGGTTCCCCGTGCTGGTGGGCGAATGGTCGGGCGCGGCGATCTTTGCTAACTCGCGGTTACGCCCGAGGGCCGCAATGCCTACGAGCGCGTGTTTATCGCCAACCAGCTGGCTTCGTTTGCGCCGGCTGCCGGTTGGTTCTTCCAAACGTGGAAGACCGAGAAGCGCATTGCAGCATGGGACGCCCGCGCGGCGCTCGGTACGCTCGAGCGTCGGCATGATTGAATAGGTTGATATGACGCAAAACAGCGCCCATACGGGCAAACTCTATGTGGTCGGCACGCCCATCGGCAACCTAGGCGACCTGTCCCCGCGCGTTGGCGAGGCTTTTGCCGCCGCCGATGCCATTTGCTGCGAAGACACGCGTGTGACGTCAAAGCTGCTGATGCACCTGGGTATTTCCAAGCCGCTTGTCCGTTGCGACGAGAATGTGATCGCTAGCCGCGCTGCCGGCCTGGTCGACCGTCTGCTGGCGGGGGAGACCCTCGCCTTTGCCTCGGACGCCGGCATGCCGAGCGTGTCCGATCCCGGCCAGGCGCTGGTCGAGGCGGCGCGTGAGGCCGATGTGCCTGTCGAAGTTATTCCCGGACCCTCTGCTTGCGTCACGGCACTCGTTTCGTCCGGCATTCCCTGCGAGCATTTTTTCTTCGAGGGCTTTTTGGGCCGAAAGCACGGCGACCGTGTGCGCCGTTTGCAGCGCCTTGCCGTGGTGCCCGGCGCACTCATCTTCTACGAGTCTCCACATCGCATCGTGGCGACGCTCGAGGCCGTGGCGGAGGTCTTTCCCCAGCGTGAGCTTGCCGTCTGCCGCGAACTCACCAAGCTGCACGAGGAGGTCTTGCGCGGGCTCGCTGACCAGCTTGCCGAGGAGCTGCGTGCTCGCGGCGAGGTAAAGGGCGAGATTGCGCTGGTCATCGCGCCGCCGAGCGAGGACGAGGAGGCCGGCATCGCGCCGGTTGGCGCTGCGGTAGCGGATCCCGACGATGCCCTGCGCGAGGATATCCGCACCGCGCTCGAGGAGGGGGAGCCCGCCTCTGCGGTGGCCAAGCGCCTGTCTCAGAAGTATTCGCGCCGCAAGCGCGATGTCTATGCCATGGTGCTCGATATGCAATAGATGGAGGATATCCAGCCCTTGCGCTAGAATCATCCCCTGTATGCAACGTTTTTCTGGAGGACAAACCCCATGGATCAAAGCAAGCCTTCGTTCTTTATCACGACGCCCATCTACTACGTCAACGCCGATCCGCACCTGGGCACGGCTTATTCCACCATCATCGCCGACGTTCAGGCTCGCTATCGCCGCTCCGCCGGCTATAACGTCAAGTTCCTGACCGGCATGGACGAGCACGGCGAGAAGGTCGCCGAGGCCGCAGCCAAGCATGGCATGACGCCGCAGGAGTGGACCGACAGCCAGGCTCCGCACTTCAAGGAGCTTTGGAGCAAGCTCGAGATCTCCAACGACGACTTCATCCGCACCACCGAGCCGCGCCAGCATCATGCCGTGCAGTACCTGTGGGAGCGCATGAAGGAGTCCGGCTATCTGTATAAGGGCAGCTACGACGGTTGGTATTGCGTGCCTGACGAGACCTACTTCACCGATACGCAGGTCCAGAAGGGCGACGAGGAGTACGGCAGCGTCGGCCAGCATCTATGCCCCGACTGCCACCGTCCGCTTGAGCGCGTCCAGGAGGAGTCCTACTTCTTTAAGCTTTCCGCCTTCCAGGACAAGCTTCTCAAGCTCTATGACGAGCACCCCGACTTTGTCGAGCCTGCGTTCCGCATGAACGAGGTTCGCAGCTTTGTCGAGGGCGGCCTCAACGACCTTTCCGTGAGTCGCACGAGCTTTGACTGGGGCATCCAGGTTCCGTTTGACGAGGGCCATGTGACCTATGTATGGTTTGACGCGCTGCTCAACTATATGACGGCCGTCGGCTACGGTGTCGACACCGACGAGGCGCGTGCCGAGCTGGCCTATCGCTGGCCCGCGCAGTTCCACATCGTGGGTAAGGACATCATCCGCTTCCACTGCGTCATTTGGCCCGCCATGCTCATGGCCATCGGCGAGGCCCTGCCCGAGCACGTCTTTGCCCACGGCTTCCTGACCGTGCGCAATGCCGAGACCGGCAAGGCCGAGAAGATGTCCAAGAGCCGCGGTAACGCCATCGCTCCGCAGGATGTTATCGACATGCTGGGCGTCGAGGGCTATCGCTACTACTTTATGACCGATGTCGTTCCCGGTACCGACGGCGCCATCAGCTTCGATCGCATGGAGCAGGTCTACAACGCCGACCTGGCCAACAGCTGGGGCAACCTTATCTCGCGTTCGCTCAACATGAGCGGCAAGTACTTTGACGGTTGCGCGCCCGCCAAGCCCGCATCGTTCGATGCGTTCGACAACCCGCTGGCAAAGATCGCCGATGGCCTGGTCGACCGCTACATGGCCAAGATGGACGTGCTCGATTACGGCGGAGCCAAGGATGAGGTCATGGAGCTCATCCACGCCGCCAACCACTACATCGAGGACTCCGAGCCCTGGGCACTTGCCAAGGACGAGGCCAAGGCTGACGAGCTGGCGTTTGTGATCTACAACCTGCTCGAGGCCATCCGCATTGCCGCTCACCTGCTGATGCCGCTCATGCCTCAGACCTCTGCCGAGGCCCTGCGCCGCCTGTCCTGCGAGAACGAGGCCGCGACCGACGACCTCAAGGGCATTTGCGCTTGGGGCCTGCTTGCTGGTGGTCAGCCCGTCGAGAAGGGCGATCCGCTGTTCCCGCGTCTGGCGTAGAGACCGCGCGAGCGCCATATCGGCAATTTGCTGTTTAGATGTAAGGGCATGGCCGCAACGGTCCATGCCCTTTCGTTTCAAGACGCCGCCATCATGCTAAGGAGGCAACTATGACAACTTCGCCTTTGGCAAACCCCACGGCAACAAGGGAGCTGCTGGAGGAGTTTGGCCTTGCGACCAAGCATCGCCTGGGCCAGAACTTTCTAATCGACAATCATGTGATCGAGCGTATCTGCGAGCTTGCCGAGCTTGCAGGTGACGAGCGCGTACTCGAGGTGGGTCCGGGTTGCGGTACGTTGACACTTGCGTTGCTGCAGGAAGCGGCGTGCGTTACGTCCATTGAGGCCGATCCTGAGCTCGAACCGGTGCTCGACGCCCACGCCGCCGACTATGCCAACTTCCGCTTTATCATGGGCGACGCGCTTAAGGTGGGCCCGGAGCAGATTGAGCAGGCTGCGGGCGGTGAGCCGACGGTATTTGTCGCGAACTTGCCCTATAACGTGGCGGCGACGATCATTTTGCAATTTTTCCAGACGATGCCGGCGCTCAAGCGCGCCGTCGTCATGGTGCAAAAGGAGGTTGCCGATCGCATTGCCGCAGTGCCGGGCAACAAGACCTATGGCGGCTATACGGCAAAGCTTGGCCTGTATGCGCAGGTAACGGGTCGCTTTGAGGTGCCGCCGCGTTGCTTTATGCCGGCGCCACACGTGGACTCGGCCGTCGTGCGTATCGACCGTGTTGACGGTGTGGTGCCCGAAGGACTCGATCGCGAATTTGTGGCCCGCGTGATTGATGCTGCATTTGCTCAGCGTCGCAAGACCATCCGCAATTCCATGAGCGCCAACGGCTTTGCCAAGGACGTGCTCGATGCCGCCTTTGAGGCTTGCGGTATCGCACCCACCACGCGCGCCGAGACGCTCGATGTTGCCGACTTTGTCCGTCTGGCCCGGGAGCTTTCCCATGACGCTTAATGCCGAACGCGTGACGTTTACCAAAAAAAAGAAGACGGTTGCTTGTCCCGTGCCCTTGGCACCGCTTGCCGACACACATGCGCATCTGCTTTCGTTCTGGGGCAAGGATGTGCCCGAGACACTCGTGCGTGCCAAGGCGGCAGGCATCGACCTGTTGGTGACGGTCTTCGATCCCATTGCCGATAAGCGCAGCGTGACGGACTATAGCGACTGGCTCGTGCGCGAGATTCTGCCGATGCAGGATATCCCGCAGATCAAGTATCTTGCCGGCGTGCATCCGTATGGCGCGCCGGACTATACCGACGACGTTCACGCACAGGTTGTTGCTGCGCTTGATGACCCTTTGTGCGCCGGTATTGGCGAAATCGGTCTGGACTACCACATGGACTATGACGACGATATCGCGCCGGCGCCCCACAGCGTGCAGATTGATTGCATGGCACGTCAGCTCGAAGTCGCCATGCGCTGCAATGTGCCGGTGGAGTTGCACCTGCGGCACGAGGACTCGGATGGGGAGCGCACCTCGCATATGGATGCGTACAACGTGCTTCGTGAGGTGGGCGTGCCCCAGGTCGGTTGTGTGCTGCACTGCTTTGGCGAGGACCGCGCCACGATGGAGCGCTTTGTGGAGCTGGGCTGCTATATCGCCTATGGTGGTGCGGCCACCTTTAAGCGCAACGAAGACGTGCGCGAGGCATTTGCGGCAACCCCACTCGATCGAATTTTGTTCGAGACGGATTGCCCGTATATGGCTCCGGAGCCCATCCGCGGTCTTGAATGCGAGCCCGCAATGATCTCCATTACGGCAAACGCGCTGGTTAACGACCGTGTCGATCGCACTGGTGAGGACGCCGAAACAATCGCGCATGCCGCTTGGGAAAATGCCTGCAAACTTTTTCAAAAATAGTTCTTGCGTTCGCGGTGACGCTCCGTTATTCTAATTCCTGCACGCGGGCGTGGCGGAATTGGCAGACGCGTACGGTTCAGGTCCGTATGGGGGCAACCCCATGAAGGTTCAAGTCCTTTCGCCCGCACCATTAAATGAAAGAGCTCCCAGCAATGGGAGCTTTTTTGTTATGTGCTCATCGCAGGGACTTGAACCTGTGAAGGAGCGAGCGTAAAGAAAACGCGGAGCGTTTTTAGCGAGCTGGCGAGGACGCCGGCAGGCGGCCGAGGCCGGTGCGGATCCGCGAAGCGGATACGCGGACGTCCTTTCGCCCGCACCATGGATTGAAAGAGCTCCCAGCAATGGGAGCTTTTTTGTTATGCACGATCTCCTTGGACGGGTATCCTAATGCCAACGTGTGCCTATCAGAGGAGAGACCATGCTGTTTTCCGGTATCATCGCCGCCCTTACCAGCCTTTTGATTCCCATCATCATCCTGTTGTTGCTGCTCCCCAACGCCTGCTACGTCGTTGAGCAGCAGCACGCTGTGATCATCGAGCGCTTGGGTAAGTTCAATCGTATCGTCAACGCGGGCTTCCACGTGAAGGTGCCCGTGATCGACCGCAAGGCCGCCACGGTGAGTCTGCGCACCATGAAAAATGGTTTTGGCATCGACGTTAAGACCCAGGACAACGTGACCATTGGCCTTGAGGTCTCCGCTCAGTACCACGTGAGCTATGACATGGGCGCCGGCCCGGCAGATTCGGGCATCTACAAGAGCTACTATATGCTGCAGGAGCCCGTCGACCAGATGCGCGACTTCATCACCGACGCCCTGCGCTCCTCCATCCCCGTCTACACACTCGATGAGGTCTTTGCCAAGAAGGATGACATCGCCAAGGATGTCAACGCTACCGTTTCCGAGCAGATGGCCGCCTACGGCTTCACCCTCGTGTCGACGCTCATCACCAAAATCGCACTGCCGACCGAGGTTGAGAACTCCATGAACGACATCAACGCCGCCCAGCGCAAGCGCGCTGCGGCACAGGAGCTCGCCGAGGCCGATCGCATCAAGCGCGTCACCGAGGCGACCGCCGAGGCCGAGGCTATGGAAAAGGCGGGCGAGGGCATCGCCAACCAGCGCAAGGCCATCGCGCTGGGTATCAAAGATTCGCTCGAGATCATCCAGGAGACGGGTGTCGGCAATGACGAGGCCAACCAACTGTTCATGTTTACGCAGTGGTCCGAGATGATGACGGAGTTCGCTCGCACGGGTAAAACCTCGACGGTCGTGCTGCCGAGCGACTTTTCGCAGTCGGCCTCGATGTTCGAGCAGATGCTGGCCGCCGGCAAAGTTCAAAACGATTCGAAGGAGTAGACGCGCGTGAAATACACCGTCGTTTGCGTCGGTAAGCTCAAGGAGCGCTTTTGGAAGGACGCGTGCGCTGAGTACACCAAGCGCCTAGGTGCCTATGCCAAGGTGGATATCCGCGAGGTGGCCGATATCGACCCGGCTAAGGCGGGCGGCGTGGATGCCGCGCGCGACAAGGAGGGGGCGGCGATTCTTGCCGCCTTGCCATCTCGAGCGCATTTGATCCTGCTGGCTATCGAGGGCAAGGAGCGCTCGAGCGAGGAGTTTTCGGCGAGGCTCGACGATCTTATGCTGCGAGGCAGCAGCGACATTGCCTTTGTAATCGGCGGTTCGGACGGCGTGAGTGATGAGGTGCGCGCCCGCGTCGACGAGATGCTCAGCTTTGGACGCATTACCTTGCCGCATAACCTGGCGCGTGTGGTGCTGCTAGAGCAGATTTACCGTGCCTGCAAGATCAGTCGTGGCGAGCCGTATCACAAATAGGTCGGCAATACGAAACAATGGCGTGGGACAATACCTTTCGTTTTGAGGAATGTGTCTGAAAGGACTATGAGATATGAAGATTGGATTTGTCGGTTTTGG
>ENA-OQKK01000263-OQKK01000263.1-human-gut-metagenome-genome-assembly--contig:-NODE-263-length-16175-cov-3.078577_pt1 | contig 16175 bp, 10 predicted proteins | sample MGYA00242648_ERZ504797 | MGnify/ENA primary metagenome ERZ504797 (study PRJEB26092, sample SAMD00036412) | human gut metagenome | host: Homo sapiens | study: EMG produced TPA metagenomics assembly of... | reverse complement strand
ATTCCTTTTACGATGAAGATTTCCGCCTGATGGATGGTGGCGTCTATGAAAATGATGAAATCTCTATTGAAGAAGCGGCAGAGGAACTTCTGGAAGACGAAGGCTGGACTGGAGAACGCATCCGTGGAGATTATGATCAGCTGATGGAAAAAGTAGAAGAAATGGATGAAGCTGTAATGGCAGAGATTCAGAAAAGCCAGGGCGAATATAAGCCATTGGCAAAGGTGGAGGAACTGGAAGAGGCCAATTATAACATGATTGATAATGTACTCAATAATATGCCGCCTAAGAAAGAAGCTTATCTGGAATATTATGCTGCAGAATGTGATGAAATTCATGATATGGGAGCTTATGAGAAAAGCACAGATGTGAAAGAAATCGCAGCAATCTATGAGAAGTACAGAGAAGATCCGGAAAACGCTTATAAAGGCAGTGGAATGGGGATTATTTATCGTGATCCGGAGGATAGCTTGTTTGATGAAACAGAACTGTTGATTGTAATGGGAACAACGATACACGGCGACTTCTTGGATAATGTGCGGTTTTTAAAAGATCAGCCGGTGGTGCGTGAAGGTTTGGAGAAGATTCATAAAGCATTGCCTGATTATAAATATATCCCGATTCAGGATGTGCGTGAGGCAATGTATCCGAAAAAAATGACAACAGAAGAACTGGCAGCAGCATTGGATGAGATTGCGGAAGACTTCGATCCGTATGACTATCGGGACCATGTAGAGCCAGGGCAGGATACCATACAGGAAGTCATGCTGGATCTGCAAAGTGGAAATGTTGGTTCTTATATTTCCTTTCTGAAGGATGTGATTGAAGAAGACTGTGAGCAGTCCGTGTGGGCAGGTGTTTTGCTGGAACGGCTGAAATCCTACGAACCAGATATATCCAAAGAAACAGAGCCGATGGTGTATGTGAATTACTGTGAAAAGCGAGAGCTGATGGAACCACGCTGTCAGAAGCTCTCAGATCTGGATTCCCGTACTGCACAGAAGGATAAGGAATGGTACGCAGACCGTAATCCGAGGACGGATGAGCCGATGGTAACAGCCCAGATGTTTTTTACTATATATTATGCGGAAAAAGGCGATAAAATGCTGCAACATTTCAAAGGGAAAATAGATATTGGAACAGGAAATGGCGGTATTTTAAGTCAGCTGAAACTCCAAAATGAACTGAAACTTACGGATGAAAGCTGGATTGGTTATCTGAAAAACAAGGGAAATGAAGAGTTTCAGAAGTGTATGGAAGATCTGACCGATATGCAGAACCATGTGCTGCCATATTTGCAGAGCTTTTGCAGTCTGGAAGAAAAAAGTGTGCAGGAAAAGCAGGAACGGCAGGTTGCAGAAAAGCAGGACAGCAGAGTAGAAGCGTCAAGAGCAGCGAATGTGACAAAAGGGGATAATGACAAAGCTGTGAAAAAGGTAGTTTCGAGTATGCAAACAGAAAAGAATAAAGCAACTACGAAGGCAAAGAAGCCATCTATTCATGAACGACTGGAAATCAATAAGAGAAAAATCCAAGAAAAGCAGGGAAAAGATGAGCTGGAGAGAGGAGCTGATCGGGATGTAAGAACGGTATAAATTTATAGAAAGGCACTTGGCTCCGTTTTGGACATAGCAAAAGTGCTGACAGTGACGAACGAAGATGTGCTGCCTGCTTATTTGCAGAGAGTATCTGATTTTGAAGACTGCCTACTTGCAACTTGTACGAAGGAGAATCAGTGTGATGCGATTGTGACAAGGAATAAAAAGGAATTTTCTTTCCTTTTGGATTACACTGCTTTCTCCGGAAGAACTGCTGAATATTTATTCGTAAAAATATGTTTTTACAATCGGCAGCAGAAGGAAAGTTGAATGATAACTCCGATCCAGCATACTGCAAAATATAAAAATTTTATAACAAAGTGGAAAACCCTGCGTAGGATCAGAAATGTTCTCACAGGGTTTCATGTATCTAATAAAATATAGAAATTTAGCGGATTTCTGCTAGAATAAGAAAAACTGTTAAAAAAATATCGTATATAGATCAAAAAGACTATATATGGGCGACCTTTTAAAGCCGATTTATATAAAATAGAAGAAAAAAAGGTGGTCGATACCGTGGATATAAAAACAGCGGTCATATATCGTTTAAACGATCTGATTAATCAGAAAGATATCACAGTGAATGAGGCGGCGGTATGTTCTGGCGTTCCTCCTTCAACATTAAAGATTATTTTGTATGGTCAGAGTAAGAATGCTGGCGTAGTTACAAATAAAAAAGATATGCGATGGATTGGATGTCACAATACAGGAATTTTTTGCTGATCCCATCTTTGCAGATTTGGAACCCGAACTATAGGAAGAGTAAATGCTCATAGGATTCAGATTCTGCAGGATTGGATTTTTTATGTAAAGAGGGTTAGAGGAAACTAACTTAGGAGGACATAGATGTATAAAATAGCAATTTGCGATGATGATAAAAATTACAGGGAGAAAATAGAGAAGGTTATAGAAACGGAAGGGATTCTTCCTAAGAGCGAGATACGGTTTTATGAATACGAGTCAGGAAAGGAACTACTGAAAAATGCTGATATTTTGCATGATTTGGTCTTTATGGATATGCGTATGCCCGGATTGGATGGGAATAAATCGGTACTGAAGCTGAGGGAATACAATAGGGCAGCGATATTGGTGTTCTGCTCCGGATACTTTGAACCGACTTCAGACAGCATCAATATTGGGCAGCCGTTCCGGTATATTATGAAAGACTTGCATGACAGAAGTCTAAAAAGGGAAATCCCTGCAATTTTATCAAAAGTAAAATTGCACTGTGGAGATTCTTCCGTGACGGTTACATCAGCGGGAAGAGTAATTCGTATCTATACGGAAGACATTTTATATATCTGTCTGGCGAAAAGGGGTTGCTCTATATACGTTGCTAGGCAGGGGGAGATAGATGAGATGCATTGTAAGGAATCTTTAGGCGATTTATATGAACGTCTGGCCGGAAGGGGATTTGAGTATGCACATAACAGTTATATTGTAAATCTGGCGAAAGTGGAAGGATTGGAAAAGAATGTGGCGCTGCTACAGATGGGAATCCAATTGAATGTTTCAAGGTCGAGAAAAGGTCAGTTTGCTGACGCTCTGATCATGTTTCTTGGGGAAAGGAACGGCATGGTATGATAGTAAGAGATTTTTTGATCTGCCTTCTTCAGATGTATCTGTTGGAAGATCTGGAAAAGAACATGCTTCCATACAGAAGAGAAAACTTTTGGGGAAAATTTCTCATATATTTTGTCGTAGCACTGATAATGCTCGGAATCAACCACTTGGAATCCTCAGTATTTAATATGGTAATGATTCCGGTAACGTATATGATTGTGTCAATGGTTGTGTTCCGGGGAAATATATGGAAGAAGCTGGTTATAGTATGCTGCTATTATGTGCTGGCAATTATTCCTGAATTTCTCTTTGCAACGCTTACGAATGCGTATGGCGTGACTGGTGCATCTGAGGGTTTTGGGACGGAAATAGAAAAAACATTAGCGCTACTACTAATGAGTACCATGACATTTCTGTTTATTAAATGCATTAATCAGGTAACGAGAAAAAGGAATTATCTGACGATTGAGAATAAAACTTTTACTGTGCTGCTCATGCTGCCAACCGCTACGATCATTATATTAGGATGTGTGTTTTATTCAAATATTTCTTTTGAAGGAATGAACAGGGTTATGGTTCCGGTAGGAGCTTCGCTGCTGCTATTGACGAATATCTTCATTTTCTCAGTGTTTGACCGGTTTGTAGAGAAATCAGAAGAAGTGAAGAAGATGGACCGGCTTTACCAGAAAAGCAGGGCGGAGATTGCTAATTTACAGTATATGAATAAGGTCAATGAGGATAACAGGGCATTCTTACACGATATAAATAAATTTATTTGTACAGTAGCCGGTTTGATGGAAGAAGGAGAAAATCAAGAGGTTAAGGAGATTATGGAACATTTAGGTGTCCGGATTCAGAGCCTTCAAAAAGGTGTGTATTGCGAACACCCGATCTTGAACAGCATCCTGTGCGAAAGGAAATTCCTTGCGGAATCTAAGAATATTTCCTATAAGATTACCCTGGGTAATGATCTCAGGCTGGACTTTCTGGAAGAACTGGATATGATCTCAATCGTAGGTAATCTTTTGGATAACGCACTGGAAGCGGCAGAAAAGACAAAAGATGGCCGATATGTGGAATGCAGGATGTATATGGGAAATGAGGAACATTTCCTTGTTATGGAATTTTGCAACGGGTATGTTGTTCCACTGTTAAAGGACAAGGACCGGTACATAAGCACCAAAAGAGATGCAGACAGTCACGGGATCGGACTGCATACGGTTGGAAAACTGGTTAAAAAGTATGCTGGAATTATGAGAGTGGAGGTCGGAGAACAGGAGTTCTCTGTTAAGCTGATCTTTACAATAAAATAAAGATGTGCAAAAATACGCCCAAAAGTTACCGTTTTTGCCACGGTAATTGAAAAAGGGCGATTTTTGTGTAACTATCGGAAAAAATGAGGCATGTAACTATGAAAAAACAATCAGAAAAAGCTTGGGTATCAAAGTACTTGGAGTTGTAAACTGTCTTGCACTCTGCCTGACGGCATATACGGCAAATCTGGCGTGCAACTGGCTGTACTATCAGGAAGAAGAGCCGGAAGAAGTTAAGAAAATGAGGAAATTCTAGTGTGGAAAAAAACTACCGGCTGGCTTTTTGAAGTGCAAAACAGGAACGGGATTCTTGAAGAGAAAGACCGCAGGCTGTATGAATATGCTTACGGCGTACTGCTGGGCAGGGTGGCGATATACCTTATCATTGTCATACTTGGCATTGTAACGGGGAATTGGCTGGAGATGCTAGTCTTTTTATTGCCCTTTACTGTTCTAAGGCAGTATGCCGGAGGGATTCATTTAGAAAAAGCAGGGAGCTGCATGGTTGTTTCCAGTATCCTTGTCCTTCTGTGCGGTCAGTATCTGGCGTCTGGTTCGGCTGTGATGTGGCAAATACGGATCATATGGCTTGCTGCAGTTGGAGTCATATTTGTTATGGCACCGGTGGATGCCAGCAGTAAGAAACTGGATGAGAAAGAAAAGAAAGTTTATGGTATGCGCGCGAGGGCAATTTTAATTATTGAATGCGCGATAGCAGGTGTTTTTTCTGTAACCGGATATTTCCTGGTCGTAAACGGGATTATGGTAGCGCATATTGTTTTGGCGTCCGGTTTAATATTGGGATGGATCAAAAATTTTTTTGACAAAGAGTTAGAGTCAACTAATCCTGGATAGGAATAAGAAATGCTTGGGAAAAGCATATCACAAAATGATAATAAACAGAATAAAAAAGAACATGATGCAAGAGGAACATAAAAGTGAATTTGAAGTTGATAAAAAATACAGAAAATATTAACAAAGAGAAAATAACTTTGTTTTGTCTGCCGTTTGCGGGGGGCGGCGCTTCTGCTTATAACCAGTGGGCGAAAAAGATGCAGGGAAAAGTAACGGTATGTCTGGTTCAGCTTCCGGGAAGGGAAGAACGGATCATGGAGAAGCCGTATATAGATATGCCGGTTATGTTAGATGATCTGGAAGAGGCAGTAAGAGAGGTTGTGGATGGACCGTATGCCTTATGGGGGCACAGTATGGGCGGTAAGATTGCCTATGAGCTGGAAAAGAGATTGGAAGCGGTCGGATATACAGCGAGCTGTCTGTTTATTTCCGGTAGCCGGATTCCCAGTATTCCGGAGCCGAATCCGATCTATCATCTTCCGGATGAAGAGTTTAAGAGGGAACTGGGAAGATTTGAGGGGACGCCAAAAGAGATACTGGAGAATCAGGAATTATTGGATTTCTTTCTGCCTATGCTACGGGCAGATTTTACCATGGATGAAACATATTATGACAAGACGGGAATAGTACTGCATGCGCCTATCGCTGCATTTGGCGGAGAAAAGGATGGCGAAGCGGATGAGAGCGCAATCTGCGAATGGGGAAAGTATACGGATAATGATTTTAGCTACCGGATATTTCCGGGAGGACATTTTTATTTGCGGGATTACGAAGACGAAGTAATAAGTGAAGTTATAAGGCGCCTGCCGGGAATAAAAGATGGAGATTAAACGGTATGGAGCGAAGGAATTTCTGGCGGCAGGCAAACTTTGTATCCGTGAAAATGAGATACATATATGGTGCATCTGCTGGCCGGAAATGACAGATTTCTGGGTGAACCATGAATATATCCTGAGTGGGCAGGAATCGGAGCAGGTCGGAAGATTCCGCTTTTCGGAAGACAGGATGCGTTATATAGCCGGGAAGGTTGTCGTGCGGCTTCTCTTGAAAAGATATTTAGATGTGGAAACGATTGATTTTTCTGTCAGTGAACGGGGCAAGCCTTATCATAAAAAGATTGCAGGAAAGCAGACCGTAGATTTTAATATTTCGCATTCGGGAGAATTCATACTAGCGGGATTCGCTGTTGGAATGGACATCGGAGTGGATGTGCAGGAAATGGCGGGATGTCCGGATTACTGGGAGATAGCCGGGAATTTTTATACGGAAGAAGAAGCGGAAGATGTAATAAAGGAAGGATCGGCTTTGTTTTTCCAGTACTGGGCGGCCAAAGAAGCGTATGTAAAAGCACTCGGTATTGGATTAGGAAGAGGAATGGATTTCTTCTCTGTCAGAAACGGGGAAATTATAGAAAAAGGCAGGAATGATCAGGGCTGGTTCCTGTATCCGGTCAGGATCAAAGGATATGCTGCGTATGTGGCGGTGCATAAGAAGGAGATAAATCAAATGGGTTATAAGAAAGATATGAGCAAATATGAGTATCTGGAAGGTTGGGAGAGATGTAGTTTTGGAGAACAGCTTGATAAGTGGGCGGAAAAATATGGAGAAAGAACTGCGGTCACGGACAGCGAAGACGAGATCAGTTATATGGAATTAAAGCAAAAAGCAGATTGTCTTGCGACAGCTTTTCTGCGTAAAGGGATTTTAAAGGGAGACAAAGTGCTTGTACAGCTTCCGAACAGGATTTCTTTTGTGGTCGTGTTTTTTGCGCTTTCCAAGATAGGGGCGGTGCCGATCATGATGCTGCCGGCCCACAGGGAGGCGGAACTGGAAGGAATTATTGAACTGGCAAAGCCGGCCGCTTATATTGTGGTGGAGAAATATCTGGGATTTTCATATGTGCCGATGGCAAATGCGATGAAAGAGAAATATTCATGTATCCGGCATATATTTGTAGATAGCGAATCCGGGGATATCAGTGGAATGATTGCGGAAACGTGTGGAGAAAATGGAGCATTTCCGGCTGTGGATGGGTATGAAACGGCGGTGCTTTTGCTGTCCGGCGGGACGACAGGGGTTCCGAAACTGATTCCGCGCACCCATACGGATTATATGTATAATGCCCGCATGTCCGCGAAGAGATGCCGCCTGGATAGCAGTGACGTTTATCTGGCGTCTCTTCCGGTAGCTCATAATTTCCCATTATGCTGCCCGGGGCTTTTAGGCACGCTGGACGTGGGAGGAAAAGTTGTGCTTGCGTCTGCGACCAGCCCGGATGATATCCTTGACGCAATTACAGAGGAAGGTGTCACGATAACGGCATTGGTTCCTGCTATGGTTACTGTGTGCATGGAAATGCTGGAATGGGATGAAGATTTTGATATATCCAGCCTGCGGATTTTGCAGGTAGGCGGCGCAATGCTGGAAGATTCCCTTGCGGATAAGATCATTGAAGAATGGCCGTGTAAACTGATGCAGGTATTTGGTACGGCGGAGGGGCTACTGTCCTTTACTAGCCCGGAGGATGAAGGTTCCCTGATTGCAAGATGCCAGGGAACTCCGGTGTCTCCTGCGGATGAAGTGAAGATTGTGGATGAAGAAGATAAGGCCGTACCGGAAGGAGTTTTTGGGGAATTATTATCCAGAGGCCCGTATACGATTGATGGTTATTATATGGCGGAGGAAGCGAATAAAAAGAGCTTTACGCCGGACGGATTTTACCGGACGGGCGATAAAGCTATGTGGACGAAAGACGGAAGGTTACGTTTGGGCGGGAGGATCAAAGAGCAGATTAACCGCGCCGGAGAAAAGATCATGCCTTCAGAGATTGAAGCTTACCTTTGCAGGCATTCGAAAATCAAAGAGGCAGCCGTTGTCGGCGTTCCGGATGAAACCCTTGGAAACCGGATATCTGCATTCCTTGTGACCGATGATGAAGCCGGGATCGATTTACAGGAAATCCACAGGTTCCTGCGGGAAATAGGCGTTGCGGCGTATAAAATGCCGGATCAGATAGAACGGGTAGAGACATGGCCACTGACCAGCGTAGGAAAAATAGATAAGAAAGCATTAGAACGGATGGCACAGGAAAAATAGAAGGAGACAGAATCATGGAATATATAGAGATAAAGGAACAGATCAAACAAAAGCTGCCGGTAGCCAGAGATTTGGGGGATTCCGAAAATCTGCTGGAGCTTGGGCTTTCGTCCCTGACGATCATGCGTCTGGTAAACCAGTGGAGAAAACAGGGGGTTAAGGTTTCATTCGGTTCATTGATGGAAAATCCTACCCTTGAAGGCTGGTGGGCGCTGATCCAGCGCAGCATGAAGAAAAAAGCGGGCAAAAAACGGGCGCAAGAATCTAAGATAACGCCGGAAAAGGATATGAAACAGCCGTTTCCTTTAACAGACGTACAGTATGCATATTGGGTTGGCAGGGATGAAGAACAGGCTCTTGGAGGAATAGACTGTCATGCGTATTTAGAGTTTGATGGGGGAAATATAGATCCGGAGCGTCTGGAAAAAGCATGGAATGTGCTGCAGTATCATCATCCCATGCTGCGTGCCTGCTTTCTGGAAGACGGGACACAGAAAATCCTGGATAAGCCGTATTGCGAAAAATAAAAGGTTCATGATTTTTTCACGGATGTCATCTGAGGAAGCAGAGGCAATGGCAGTATCTGTCAGAGAACGTTTATCCCATCGGAAGTTAAAGATTGAGGAAGGTGAAGTAGCAGGAATAGAGCTTACGCTTTTTCCTGAAAATAAGGCACGCCTTCATGTGGACATGGCGCTTCTGGTTGCTGATGTACAGAGTCTGCAGATATTATTGAGGGATTTGGCATCTGCTTACCGAGGGGAAAACCTGCCGAAAGAATCAAAAGGGTGGAATTTTGCTTCCTATCTGGAACGGCAGAAACAGGAAGAAGGGGAGGAACGGAAAAACGCAGAAAAATACTGGAAGAATCGTTTAGAGCATTTGCCAAAAGGCCCTGACCTTCCATTGGCAAAACGTCCGCAAGAAGTGGAAAAAACGGTGTTCAACCGCAGGATTGTGAGAATCGAAAAGGAAGAATGGGATCATTTGCAAATGCGGGCAAAAAAAATACCAGACAACTCCGGCAATGGTTCTTCTTACTGCATATGCGACGGTTTTGGAACGGTGGAGCAGGAATCATCGTTTCCTTATTAATATTCCATTTTTTAACCGGAAAACAGAGCAGCAGGGATTGGAAGACGTGATAGCAGATTTCACTACACTGTTATTGCTGGAGATTGACTGCGAAGGGAATCCGACGTTTGCAGAATTGCTAGACAGGATCCAGAAGCAACTCCATGAGGATATGAAGTATACGGCATATTCCGGCGTGCAAGTCCAGAGAGATCTTGCACAGATGTATGGAGACGCATCGGCAGTGGCGCCGGTTGTTTTTGCCTGCAATCTGGGAACGCCGTTGGTAAATGATACGTTCCGGAAAGAACTGGGGCAGTTTTCCTATATGATTTCCCAAACGCCGCAGGTGTGGAATGACTTCCAGAGTTATGAAGATGAAAATGGCGTACAGCTTACATGGGACAGCGTGGATAAGTTATTCCCGGAGAATATGATCCCGGATATGCTGGAGTGTTTTGAGAATCTTCTGCATGAATTGGGAAAGAAGGACTGGAATCAGCGATTTGATGTGCTTCCTGAAAAAAGAAAAAGAGAAATTGAAGATACAGTGCGTACAGGAGTGCCGGAGCGTGTGGAATGCCTGCATTGGGCTGTTATGAACCATGCGGAAGTTTGCCCGGAAGATATTGCGCTTATTGATGCGGGAAGCGGAAGATCGGTTTCCTATGGGGAATTAAAAGCACGGGCGACAGCAGTGGCGGCAGGGATTTCAGAAAAGGATATTAAGGGAGTCCCGGTTGCACTTACCCTGCCGCGCGGGATAGAACAGATCGAGGCGGCACTAGGAATTTTGCTTTCCGGAAATTCATACCTTCCGGTCAGCTTAAGCCAGCCTAAAGATCGGAGAGCGTTAATCCATGAGAAGACGGGAGTCCGCTATGTGGTCACGAATCGGGAATTATCCGAAAAACTGGACTGGCCGGAAGGTACGGAAATCCTTGTGATGGAAGGTATGGAAGAGGGACAGGAAAATGTGAGACTGCCAGAGGTGTCGCCGAAGGACAGCGCCTATATCATCATGACGTCAGGCTCTACAGGTGTTCCGAAGGGTGTAGAGATTGCGCATGAAAGCGCATGGAATACGGTTCAGGATATTAATGAAAAGTACCATGTGACAAGTGCAGATCGGGCGCTGGCTGTATCAGCTATGGATTTTGACCTGTCGGTATATGATGTTTTTGGAATTTTAGGCGCAGGAGGAACATTGGTATTGCTTCCAGAGCAGGAGAGAAGGAATGCGGATTACTGGCTGGAACAAGTGTTGAAATATCAGATTACCGTTTGGAATTCAGTGCCGGTGCTTCTGGATATGCTTTTGATACGGGCGGAATCCATGAAACAGAAACTGCCGATCAGGGCGGTTATGCTTTCTGGAGATTGGATTGGGATGGATCTCCCGCAGAGGGTTGCGGCATGGACAGAGGATTGCCAGTTTGTCGCTATGGGAGGAGCTACAGAGGCAAGTATCTGGTCCAATTATCAGAATGTTACCCTGCCGATGCCGAAAAACTGGAAATCTATTCCTTATGGAAAGCCACTCAGATATCAGGCATATCGTGTTGTGGATGAGTATGGAAGGGATTGCCCTTACTGGGCAGAAGGCGAACTCTGGATTGGCGGTTTTTGGTGTAGCAAAAGGATATAGGGGAGATTCTGCGCTTACGGGGCAGAAATTTATCACAGATCAGTATGGAAGATGGTATCGGACCGGCGATCTCGGAAGAATCTGGGATGATGAGACAATTGAATTTTTGGGAAGAAAAGACCATCAGGTAAAGATTCGCGGACACAGGATTGAATTGGGAGAAATTGAACATGTGATTCAGGAGTTTCCGGGTGTGGCTCATGCAGTTGTTGATACAGTTAGTGATGGTCATGGCAATAAAACGCTGGCTGCTTATATCGGAGCGCCGATACAGGAAGATTCTAAAGTTACAACGTATTTGTACGGCACAGATATCTTTGGCGGGGGCTGGAAAGAACTGAAGGATGATGTCAGCAATTGGCAGATGCAGCAGGAACGGAAGACAGCATACAAAAATTTCCTTGCCTATGCAGACCAAAGATGTGTACAGCTTATGCTGGAGACACTCATAGAGTTAGGCATTTTTGTATCAGAGAAGGAAGTTCTTTCGCAGAAGGAAATTTTTGAAAAAGGGAGCATTACGGAAACACAGAAGAATACTGTGGCAAGATGGTTGGAAATTTTAAAGAAGGAAGGAATCCTGAGAGAAGAGGACGGCAGACTATCGCGTACCGGGAAGGAAGTGGCTGTACCGGAAAAAGCTGGAGATACGGAAACGTATTTTAATAAACTGAAGCCGTATCTGAAGCATATGGTTACTGGGAATGAAGTTCCGCTGGACGTATTTTACCAGAAAGAGCCGGCTTTGGCTCCGAATATGCTGCTTCGGAGGATTCCGGGCTGCGAGGAAACAGTGGAAAGACTGGTGCAGGGATTAAGGCTTCTGGCAGAAGAACGCAGAAAAGAGCCACTCCAGATTATAGAAATTGGTACAAGGGACACTGCAATTACAAGACAGTTTTTGAATGCACTGGAAGATGTAAGCGTGGCTTATACTTATGCGGATTCTTCAAAATATTTTCTGCAGGAAGCAGAGAAAGAACTTGCGGGATATGAGAGAGTCGAGTTTGAGATGCTGAATCTGGAAGAAGGCATGGATAAGCAGCAGATGTCCTTGCATAGTTATGACATTGTGATATCGGTAAATGCTTTACATAGAAATATTGATGCTGCGGATGCGGTAAAGAAAGTAGCGGAATTACTGAAGCCAAACGGAATATTGCTGATGACTGACCTTGTGGTCAGGACATACCTTCAGGAACTTACAGCGGCTTTTTTGGAAAATGGTTTTGCGGATATTCGGGACAAGAGAAAAGAAGCAGGGCTGGTTACCCCGGATTGCCTGCTGTGGAGAGAATGTTTATCAGAGGCAGGATTGGGCGAAGACTGTGCTGTGACAGAGAGATATGGAAGATGTATATGCTGCAGCAGACAGCAGGCGTCTGTCCTGTCCTATCATAATGGAGCACTAAGGGAATATCTGTCAGAAAAACTGCCGGAGTATATGGTTCCACAGAATTATCATTTCATGGAGCAGCTCCCAACATTGTCCAATGGGAAGATTAACAGGAAGCAATTGCGGGAAGATTTTAAAGAAGAAACTGCGGTTATCCGATTTTCAAAGGCAACGACAGAAACAGAAGAAAAGCTTTTAGATATCTGGAAACAATTATTTGGATATGAAAATATCGGAATTGAAGATAATTATTTTAGCCTTGGGGGAGACTCGCTGATTGCCACAAGGTTGATCTCGGAAGTACAGAAAACCTTCGGCTGCAAAATAACGATCAGCACGATTTTTGAAAATCTGACCGTAAAATCTCTGGCAAAAGCTATTGAACAGTCCGAACAGAAAGAAGAAGATACACTGCAGATCAAACCGAATCTGGAGGAAGCATATCATCCGTTCCCATTAACCGATGTGCAGTATGCTTACTGGCTTGGCAGAAGCGGATTGTATGAATTGGGGAATGTTGCAACGCACTGTATTTTGAACTGGATGCAGACGGCCTTGATACTGAGTGCGCAGAGACGGCAATGGAATCTGTTGATACAGAGGCATGGGATGATGCGTGTTATTATCCAGCCGGATGGTATGCAGCGCATACTGGAGAATACTCCCCAGTATCATATTGACGTGACGGATATCCGACAATTGGAAGTGACAGAAAAAGAAAAGGCATTGGATGAAAAACGGGCAGAGATGTCTCATCAGGTAATTCAGACAGATGAATGGCCTCTGTTTGATGTGCGAATCACTAAAATAGAGGACCAGAAGCATAGAATCCATATCAGTTTTGACAATATTATCTTTGATGGCTGGAGTATGTTCCATCTCTTAAATGAGTGGGCAGAAGTATATCGAAATGGAAAAGCGGAAATGCCGATTACTTTGTCTTTCCGGGATTACGTGCTGGGACTGGAGCAGATAAAGTCTACCTCTGCTTATGAGAAAGATAAAAAATATTGGGAAGACCGGGTGGAGACTTTTGCGGACGCACCGGATCTGCCGCTTGCAAAGAACGAAAGCCAGATTACAGAGCAGCGTTTCTGTCGCCGGAGCGCAAAACTGTCACAGAAAGAATGGCAGTCTGTAAAAGACGCGGCGGGAAGACTGGAGGTAACGCCTTCTGTTCTTTTGATGAGTGCTTATGCGGAGACTCTCCGCTTGTGGAGCAGTAATAAGGATTTTACACTTAATCTGACGCAGTTTGACCGGAAACAATTGCATCCGGAAGTGAACAATCTGGTTGGAGATTTTACAACACTGACATTGCTGGAGATAAAGAATGCAGGGAATAATTTTGCGGAAAGGACAAAGGCAATTCAGAAGCAGCTTACAGAAGATCTGGAGCATACAGCTTATGGCGCGGTTGAACTGGAGCGCGAATTAAAGAAAAAGACTGGAAATATGCGGGGCGCTATTATGCCGGTAGTGTTTACCAGTGGCCTTGGCGTGGAGCAGTGGAATGAAGGAAAGTGGCTTGGAAAACTGAACTATAACATTTCACAGACGCCGCAGGTGTGGCTGGATCATCAGGTGGTTGAAATGGATGGCTGTTTATGCCTGTTTTGGGATTCCGTGGACGAATTATTTTATCCAGGAATGCTGGATGAGATGTTCCGGGCATATACCGGCCTGCTTCATACGCTAGCAGTTCATCCGGAGATCATGCAGGAAAAAACGGCAAGTCTGGTAACAGCGGAAATTTCAGAAAAACGGCGTCAGGCGAATGAAACGGCGGCTGAATTTGAAGAGAAAACGTTGGATGGATTATTCTTGGAGGCGGCAGACAAATTTCCGGATAAGGAGGCGCTGGTAACGTGCAGCAGGCGGATGACTTATCGGGAGATAAAAGAAGAGGCGTTTTACATTTCCGGGCAGTTGAAGAGCATGGGAATAAAAAAAGAAGAGACGGTAGCTGTATTTATGGAAAAAGGGTGGGAGCAGGTAGTTGCTGTTTATGGAATCCTGTTTGCCGGAGCCGCATATCTTCCGATAGATATCCATAATCCGAGAGAACGAGTTGAAAAGATTCTCCGTGACAGTGGAACAAGAATCATTCTTGTGCAGAATCAGGCGTATGATCAGGATACCGAATGGCTGCACGAGTGGGATTGTATTTCTGTGTCTGGATTAAAAACCGATTCTGAATACAAAGCACAGGAGAATAAGGCGGGAGACCTTGCGTATGTAATCTATACGTCGGGAACAACCGGGATGCCGAAAGGAGTAATGATTACTCACCATAATGCAGTGAATACAATACTGGATATCAATGCACGCTATCAGATTACAGAACAGGATACGGCGTTTGGAATCTCCAATCTTCATTTTGACCTGTCTGTTTATGATGTTTTTGGCGTTTTAGGCGCAGGTGGGAAATTGGTTCTTCCGGATCCGGAATATGGAAAAGATCCAGCGCATTGGATTCACTGGTTGAATCATGAGAATATTACCGTATGGAACAGCGTGCCAGCTTTTGTAGAAATGCTGGCAGAATATGAGGAATATCAAAGGCAGGTAACTTCACAATCGTTGCGGTTGATAATGATGAGTGGTGACTGGGTGCCGGTTTCGCTTCCTGAGAGGATCCGTAATCTGTTCAGGAATGCTGAAATCATTGCTCTTGGAGGCGCGACAGAAGGCAGTATTTGGTCCAATCATTTCGAGATTCCAGAAGTTGTGCCGGAAGATTGGAAGAGTATTCCGTATGGGAAACCGCTTGCAAACCAGAAGTATTATGTTCTGGATCAGCATATGGAAGATTGCCCGGACTGGGTACCGGGAACGCTTTATATTGTCGGAGATGGCGTTGCACAGGGATATTTAAACGATAAAGAAAAACAGAGGATAAATTTGTTGTTTTAGATAGAACTGGGGAAAGGCTGTATTGCACTGGAGATATGGGACGGTACTGGAGTGACGGTAATATTGAGTTCCTTGGGAGATTGGATAATCAGGTAAAAATCAATGGTTATCGGGTTGAACTTGGGGAAATTGAAACTGCATTGAGAAAAATTCAAGGAATAACGGAAGCGTTTGTTTTGGTAAGAATGGAAAATAAAATAGAAGACTTATGTGCTGTATTGGTAGAGGAAGAAGAGTATCGTGACCGACAAGATAGGTTTTATAAAGAAATGTTACAAAAAGAGCTTCCTCTTTATATGATTCCTAAAGGCTACATAAAAATGAAGACTATTCCACTTAATTCAAACGGAAAAAGGATATTCATAAAATTTTGAATGTTGTAGAGCAGAATAAAAAGCCTATTCCTAAAAAGAGTAATAACGAGAAAGAACTCACTCAACTTCAGAAGCGATTGCTTGCAATCTGGAGAAAAATTCTGAAAAGTGAAAACATTGATATAAATGATAACTTTTTTGAAATAGGTGGAAATTCAATACAGGCAATACAAATTACTAATCAAATGACGGAGGAAATAGAGCATTTTATAGATATCGGTAAATTATTTGAGCATCCGACTATCAGTGAAATTGAAAGATACATATTAGAGGAAATGTAATGAGCAAATACATATTTAATAATGATGCGGAAATTTTGGGAGGTTTTTGGAGCAACTTAGA
>ENA-OQKK01000261-OQKK01000261.1-human-gut-metagenome-genome-assembly--contig:-NODE-261-length-16225-cov-3.991303_pt1 | contig 16225 bp, 11 predicted proteins | sample MGYA00242648_ERZ504797 | MGnify/ENA primary metagenome ERZ504797 (study PRJEB26092, sample SAMD00036412) | human gut metagenome | host: Homo sapiens | study: EMG produced TPA metagenomics assembly of... | reverse complement strand
ATTCCGCCCTTCACCCTGTGTCTTTTTGATGCATTTCTTCATCTATCTCGTATACGTCGTGACCATCTATGATAAGCATATATTCTTTTTTTTAATAATTATATGCTGTAAACATGCATAATGTGAATCAGGTGACATATTATATAGAAATATATTTTAAAGGATTTTTATGGACGAGAACAGCCTGTTTACACCATTCGATGAAATAACCCAGACAAGGGAGCTTCAGATGCTTAAAACCATAATCCCATATATGCCGCATGACTCACAAAAGCAGATGACTCTTATGGTTCACTACATATCACTTATGAATTCAATGAGAATGATAGATTGTGCACCGGCACTGTCTGTTGCAGAGACAGAAAGTATGGCAGACAGAAGGCTTTCCATGCTCAATGCCTTAAAGAAATACTGCAGCAAAAGCGAACAGGATACGATAGACAATCTGTTAAATATTTTTTCAGTTTTGGACAATAGGGAGATTTATGACAAAGCAGGAATTTTTAAATAATTTTGCACAAAAGGAAAAACCGAAAGATACAACGAGCGCCATGCCATTTCTCATGGAAAGTATTAAGGAGGCAAAGCGTAACGGCATAGAATTTACCAAAGAAGAGGTATATTCCATGTGCACCGAGCTAAGCAAAAACCTGCCTGAGAAAAACCGCAGGCAGGTTGAAAGGCTTTTAAAAATGCTATAGTTAATTTTTAAACGAATCTGTATTTATGCGAAGTATCTTGTCTATCGGAGCAGGCGAATTTCCCTTGCCATCCGTACCCTCAAGGTACTTCTCCCCCGCAGATTCAAAAATGACATACAATCTTTTATCCACACTGTCAAGCTCCTCTGAGCCCGGCGGCATCTCTATTGTGATGTCGGGGCTGTTGGGCCTTGACGACAGAGCTATGAGTGATTTGTAGCACTTGATATACGATGACTCATTTCTGCCATAGGAGGTGCTCAGATATACCTTTCCTGAGGCATCAAATGTAACTCCCTGCACCCTGGCAGGTATCGTATATGTGCTCAGGCTTGTGAGCTTGTCGTCCTTTTTGTCATAATAATATGCTACCATCTTTGACTTAAAAAGGATATTATGAGTGGCTATCCACAACCTGCCTCCATAGTATGTGATGCATGACGGCTTGTTTCCCACATCAAACACATCTACCACACCTGTCGCATCGATGACCTGCTTGGAATTCGCAGTGGCCATTAGAGAGATAAAATCATACGAGATACGCTCCACAGTTGTGTCGTAGGAATTGCACACCCATACATTTTCCCCGTCAAAGGCAATTCCGCCCAGGTGACTGTTTGCATCCATGCCAAGTGTCACAAGGTACTCTCCGTCCTCCCTGTCAAATACCATAAGCTCCCCTAGTGAGCCCTTGTCATCAGAATAGCTCGTGATAAGCACGTATTCGTCCGTGATACAAATCCCCTGAGGACACTGTGCCTCACTGAAAATATAATTATTGAGAAAATCATTTTCCTTCGTCTCCGGCATGCCCGGAATATCTATTTCATCTATAAAATCATAATCGCAATCCTTAAGCGCCAGTGTATGCGCTTTTTATTACTCCTGTAATTGTAATGCTCTACGCTGTATTCATTGTTAATCGTCCTGACCCATTTGGCATATACCACATATCCATTTGCTTTTTCGTAGGTCAGAACATCCGCCTTTTTTGAAAAATGCTCATCCAGATACCAGCCATCAAATTTATAACCGTATTTGTGTGGTTCTCTTAGTCCCATGAATTTCTGCTTTGGTGTGATGTATCCATAATTATTGATATTATTTGCCGCACCGCCCAGATTATAGTAAATATATGAAACACCATCACTTTCTGACATATTGTCAACCAGTGTATTTAGTGATGGCCCGGAAGCAAAAGAGGCAGCTTCTGCCTCTTTTATCTCCGATGCAAACACATGAGTATTGGTAAAAATCAATGTAAGTAATATAATTAATGCTATTCTACTCTTCAACTTCAACAAGCTTGCTTGCCCTTTCTTCTATCTGTTTTGCAGCCACATCATCCGGTGCCTGCTCATATCTGGCAAACTCATATGAGAATGTGCCGCTTCCACTCGTCATTGAGCGAAGTGTGGCATTGTATCCATAAAGCTCCAGATAAGGAATATCCGCAACTATCTCCTGATATCCATTGTCTGTCGGGTTCATGCCCATCACTCGCGCACGTCTCTTGTTAAGCTCACCCATCACATCACCTGTATAGCCCTCAGGCACCACTACCTTAAGAGTGGCAATCGGCTCAAGAAGCACCGGCTTTGCCTCCATAATACCCTTTTTAAAGGCCTGCTGCGTTGCCACCTTAAAGGCCATCTCAGATGAATCAACCGGATGATAAGAGCCGTCATACAGCACAGCCTTTATACCCGTCACAGGATAAGCTGCAAGAGGTCCCTTTTTCACGGACTCTGCAATACCCTTTTCAACAGCCGGGAAGAAGTTCTTCGGTACAGCTCCTCCTACAACCGTCTGCTCAAATACATATGGCGTATCCATATCACCAGACGGCTCAAAGGTCATCTTGACATGTCCGTACTGTCCGTGTCCGCCCGACTGCTTCTTGTACTTGTACTCTACGTCAGATTTTTTCCTGATAGTTTCCTTAAAGGCTACCTTTGGACGCATAAGCTCTATCTCCACCTTGTACTTTTCAAGAAGCTCACTTGCCACTACCTCAAGCTGCATATCACCGATACCATATAGTACAGTCTGTCCATTTTCACTGTCATTTACACTGTTTAATGTCAGATCCTCCATTAACAGTTTCTGTAAAGACTGGGAAATCTTGTCCTCATCGCCCTTTTTCTTTGCCTTGTAGCGCATTGCCACATACGGCTTTGATATACTTGTTCTAAGATATGTAACCGGCATATTTCTGGTGGAAAGTGAATCTGTCGTAAGAGTCTTTGCAAGCTTTGCAAGCGCTCCGATATCACCTGCATGAAGCTCCTTCACTTCCTCCACCTTACTGCCTCTCATCACATAGAGCTTTCCGATTTTTTCATCGCAGTCCCTGTGATAATTGTAAAGCACATCATCTGTCTTTAGTACGCCCGAATTAACCTTGATCAGTGAATACTTACCGATGTATGGGTCAACTATAGACTTGAACACATAAGCGCTCTTTGATTTTGCAAAATCATAATCAGCATTATACACCTCATTTGTCTTGGTGTTAATACCGGTACAGCTTCTCTTCTCAGGACTTGGCAGGTATTTCACAATATCAGCCATAAGTGTATACATGCCTCTTGCGAGAATATTTGAGCCCATGAGCACCGGTACAATAGAGCCCTCAAACACGTTTGCACGAAGCGCAGCCCTGATTTCATCATCAGAAAACTCCTCTCCGCCGAAATATCTGTCCATGAACTCCTCACTTGTCTCAGCTACAGCTTCAACTAGGGCCTCACGACATATTCCCAGGTTCTCCTTTGAGTACTCAGGCACATCAAACTTATCCACGCCTCCGCTTTCATTCCATCTCTTTGCCCTCTGCTGGATGACATTGACATAGCCCACAAACTTCTCATTCTCTCTGATTGGCAGATGGAATGGAGCTATTTTCTTGCCGTAAAGCTCCTGCAGCTTTAGCACCACATCCTTGAAGCTTGCATTGTCGATATCCATGTCCGTCACGAAAATCATCCTCGGCAGCTTGTATTTCTCGCATATCTCCCATGCTCTTTTTGTGCCTGTCTGTATGCCTGCCTTGCCTGAAACCACGATGATTGCAGCATCTGCAGCCGATACAGCTTCTTCAACCTCTCCCACAAAATCAAAAAACCAGGAGTATCGAGAATATTTATTTTGACATTATCCCACTCTATCGGTACAACCGATGTATGTATAGAGAACTGACGCTTTATCTCTTCTTTGTCAAAATCGCTGATAGTGCTGCCATCCGCTACAGTGCCCATTCTGGTGGTCTGTCCTGCCAGATATGCCATAGCTTCCACGAGTGATGTCTTGCCACAGCCGCTATGGCCTAAAAGCACGACGTTTCGAATCTTCTCAGTAGTGTAAACATTCATTTCAAGTACCTCCCTGACATTATTATAGTATATAAACATTGTACTAATATTTAGACTAATTTACAACACTTTTATGCAATCTGACGATTATTTTTTATTATTATATTGGAATAAATATGCCAATAATTTATTGCTTTATAGTGTTAAATTGGATATAATATATTGTAAATATTCAAAACCACTATAGTGCGATTTTGAGAATGTGCGTGTGGTGATTCTGAATAGTTACAATAAAGAATTAGGAGATACACATAAATGCATTTTGATAAAGTTGGCTTTATAGGGCTCGGTCTGATTGGCGGCTCGATAGCCAGAAAAATGAAAGAAAATAATCCAAAGGTCTCAATTATCGCAACAGCCGGGCATCAACAGACCATAGAGGATGCCTTTGGGCTTGGCCTGATAGATAATAATGAGCTTTTAGAGCTTAACTCTTTTAAAGACTGCGACGTAATCTTTCCTGTGTGCACCGGTAAACAAAAATATCGAATACCTCACACAACTTAAGGATATCATAAAGGATGACTGTATCATCACAGATGTAGGCAGCAACCAAAACCCAGATTCACGAAAAGGTTATAGAACTTGGCCTTGAGCACAATTTTATCGGCGGGCATCCTATGACCGGCTCTGAAAAACAGGCATACTCAATTCAGACAAGCAGCTTTTGGAGAACGCCTACTATATTATCACTCCTACTGCAGCAACTACTGAAGAAAAATCTGAATAATTTCAGACAATTTGTACTTTCGCTCGGCTCGATAGCTCTCATTTTAGACTACAGGGACCACGATCATGCTACCGCAGCCATCAGCCACCTGCCACATATGATTGCATACTCTCTTGTCAATCTGATTGAGCATATTGATTCCGAAAAAGAGACCATGAAAACAATTGCTGCCGGTGGCTTCCGCGATGTGACACGTATCGCCGCAAGCTCCCCTGTCATGTGGGAAAACATATGTGAGTCCAACAAAACACAGCTGCTCTCACTCATGGACCAGTATGAAGCCAATTTCCATAAGCTTCGCGAAATAATTGCAGAGGGCAGTTCTCAAAAGATGATTGATTATTTCCAGGATTCAAAGAACTTACAGGGATTTCACTCACACTGCCCGGTGCCAAAATCCGCAAGGATTTCCACGAGATATTTGTCGATATTGCCGATGAGGCAGGCGGTATTGCAGTGCTTGCAAGCCTTTTAGCCTTCAACAGCATCAACATCAAGAATATCGGCATCATAAACAACCGTGAGTTTGAGGAGGGTGTACTGCGCATAGAGTTCTATGACGAAGATGCTCTTGAATCGGCTATCAGCGTACTTAAAGAAAGAAACTATACTATTCACCGCAGATGATTTATCCTGTTATATGGTTTTAATACCAAAACAAAGAGCCGTAAACGAATTTGATTCGTTTTACGGCTCTTTTTATACCGTCCAATGCAGCACTGTTTACAAATAAGCAAAAAACCAATAACACTTTATTAATATACGCTCTCCTCAAGTACCTCATAGAAATTCTCAAAAGTCTTGCGGCAGCAATAAGGGTCTATTATCTCAACACCCTCTGCCTTAAGCCCCGGCAAAGTAAAAGACATGGCTACGCGATGATCGTCATACGTTTTAATTTTACAGGGCTTAATACACTCTGCCGGATAAATCCTTAAGCCATTTTCAGTTTCTTCAACCCTCACACCTAATTCAGCCAGGTTTTCCTCGATGGCATTTATCCTGTCACACTCCTGCAGACGGATATGCGAAATGCCTTCTATCCCTACAGGCTCCTTTGCAAACGGTGCAATCGCAGCAAGAGTCAGCGCCTGATCTGAGAATGTTGACAAATCCCAGCTTCCGCCATGTATATGAGCATTCTTTGGTGGCATACACACTATGCCGTCTGCCTCGTCGGAAATTGTGCAGCCCATATCCGCAAGCACATCAAGAAATGCCACATCTCCCTGCAAGCTGTTCTGGTGCACACCCATCACCTTTGCCCTAACATGTAAAAGCGGGCTCATTGCATAAAAATAGCATGCAGCCGACACATCCGGCTCTATATCATAGTCTAAGCTTTCATACGCCGCTTTCTTAGGGATAATAAAGCTGTTATTCTTTTTGTCCTGCATCACATCAAGCCCAAACTGCTTCATCATAAGACGCGTCATCTCAACATATGCCATACCATGCGTTCCTGTGACATTAATCGTAAAGTTCTTTTCCATCACTATAGCCGAGATAAGAAGGGCACTCAAAAACTGGCTGCTCTTGTCTACGTTTATATCAACAGTATCAGCATACTCCCCTGTATTTCCGATGGTAAAAGGAAAATGATATTCGTTCTCATCATACTCAATATGGGCACCCAGCTTTTCAAGCGATACAAGCAGATCCTTCATAGGACGCTTCTTCATCTGCTCAGAGGACACTATATGGTATCTGCCCTTTGACAGTCCAAGAAGAGCTGTAAGAAAACGCGCAGCGGTACCTGCACTTCCCACATCTATCTCAGCTTCATTCTTTGGTATCCTGCCTCCAAAGCCTGTTATTGTTATTTCTCTTTTATCCTCATCCACCAAAACCGGAAATCCCAGACGAATCAGTGCATCTATAAAATGTCTCGAATCATCACTAAAAAGACACCCTTTTAAAACGCTGCGCCCGCTTGCGAGTGCAGCGATTAAAAGGGCCCTGTTTGTGATACTCTTTGAGCCAGGTACACTGGTTACTATATCATGTGGATGATTTACTTTTTTTACTTTATAAATCATTGAAAATCTGATAAATATCAATCTTGAGTGCATCAGTGTCTGTCATACCGATAAACACAGCACCATAGTGATATACTCCTTCTTCACTGTCTGTTCTTCGTACAATCTCGACAACCGCATCCACAACCTCCTTGGTCCAAATTTGAATCTTGGTGTCATAATATGTATGTATATCAAGAGGTACCTTTGCATTAAATCCTATACCGCTTCTGGAAATATCTGTGACATCCACATGACAATACTTAAGTGTTGTCACTCCGTCCTCATCCAGCCGCTCTAACTGTACCGATACATCAATGTCAAGTCTTTTATGTCTTCTCTTTTCTTCCATTCACTTTACCCCATCTATTATATTATTGACTAAGGGAACAAATTACCCTCAAACAACATATTAGTATATATGACTGATTTTTACAAGTAAAATTTATTCAGCTGCCTCATCGTCCATATGCATATCGTTCGTTATAAACATCGCATCACCAAAGCTGAAAAACCTGTATCTTTCCTCTACAGCCTCTTTGTATGCATTGAGGACATGCTCTCTGCCTGCTAATGCTGACACAAGCATGACAAGTGTAGACTGTGGCAGATGGAAATTTGTAATCAGACAGTCAATCACCTTAAAGCTGTATCCCGGATAAATAAAGATATCCGTCCATCCGCTGCACTCTTTTAGCATGCCGTTTTCATCGGATGCTGCCTCTAAGGTACGAGTGCTTGTAGTGCCGACAGATATTATTCTACCGCCATTTTTCTTTGCATTATTAATCTTGTCTGCAGCCTCCTGTGACACCATGTAAAACTCAGAATGCATATGGTGATCAAGCACATTATCCACCTTTACCGGTCTGAAGGTACCAAGCCCCACATGTAAAGTCACCTCTGCAATATCTACCCCCTTATCTTTTACCTGCTGTAAAAGCTCCTTTGTGAAATGCAGTCCTGCCGTAGGCGCAGCGGCTGAGCCGTCATACTTTGCATATACTGTCTGGTAGCGGTTCTTGTCCTTTAGCTGATGTGTGATATACGGAGGCAGCGGCATCTGTCCGAGCTTATCAAGTATCTCCTCAAAAATACCCTCATAGCTGAACTGAATCAACCTGTTTCCATCATCAACCACATCTATTACTTCACCGGTTAAAAGTCCGTCACCGAATATAATCTTTGTGCCCGGCTTTGCCTTTTTACCGGGCTTTACAAGAGTCTCCCATACGTCATTTTGTCTGCGCTTTAGAAGAAGTATCTCTATCTTTGCCATAGTTCCTTCCTTCACGCCAAACAGACGTGCAGGAATGACCTTTGTATTGTTGAGCACAAGGCAGTCGCCCGGTCTTAAATATTTAACAATCTCCTTGAACACATGATGGCTGACTTCTCCTGTCTTCTTGTCAAGCACCATGAGTCTTGAGCTGGAGCGGTCCTCCAGAGGATCCTGTGCTATCAGCTCCTCCGGAAGATCATAATCAAAATCTTTTACGTCCATAATTTTCCTATTCCTAACACTATACTAACGTCTAACCACGAAGTGTGATACCTGCAGTCTCTTTAAGATGAGCAAGTATATCCTTTACAAAGCCCTCGACCTTCTTAGTCTTAAGCTCCTCATCCTTTGGTGTAAATACTACACTGTACGCCATGCTCTTCTTATTCGGAGGAAGCTGTACACCCTCGTAAACATCAAACAGTGTAACATCTGAGACATAATCACAGGCTTCCCTGATACCGTTTTCAATCTGCTCACATGTGATATCCTTGTCCACAACAAAAGCAAAATCTCTCTTCTCATCATCAAATTTTGAGATTGGAGTAAATACTCTGTCCTTTCCATACCACTGTGAAAGAACTCTTAAGTCAAGCTCCATCACATATGCCGGTACTCTCATGTCAAGCTCATCGCATATCTCATATCTTACCTGACCGAGATATCCGATTTTTTGTCCGTCACAGAATACCTCTGCGGTCTGATATGGATGAAGGAATGGCTTTTGAGCCGGCTTGTATGTAAACTTCACATCAAGCGCATCTGCTACAGTCTCAGCCAGTCCCTTTATAGTAAAGAACGATTCATCCTCACCGAATACACCTGCGCAAAGTGTCTCTCTCTCATCCGGATACTCTGTAAGCGGAAGCTCCTTTGCGATAAAGATATTTCCAAGCTCAAAGATTCTTCCCTCCAATATACCCTTCTTCTGGTTTCTTGCTATGGCATAAAGCATCTCAGAAGCAAGTGTTGTTCTCATAAGCGAGAGGTCAACATTGATTGGGTTTATAAGCCTGATAGCATGCCTTTCAGGTGCATCCTCCGGGAATCTGAGCAAATCAAGATCAGCTGGTGAGAAGAATGAGTAATGTATTCCCTCATACGCGCCTGCTGCACAGAGCACCTCTTTTATCTTGCGCTCTGTCTGCTGTCTAAGGTTGAGTCCTCCGAGTGTAACCTGTGCCGTAGGCATGAATGCAGGAATGACATGATCATAGCCATACATACGGATAACCTCCTCGGCCACATCCGGATAATCCTCCATATCCTCACGATATGCAGGGATCATGAGTGTCAGCTCATCACCGCTTACAACCGGTGCAAAGCCTAAATTTGTGAGTATTCTCACGATATCCTCTGTAGGTACCTCTATTCCAAGCACACCATTAACCTTTGCAATAGAAACCTTCATCTCTTTTGGCTCAAGCGAATTTCCAGTAGTCACCTCAACGTGAGTTGAAGAAACCTTACCACAGCCAAGCTCCTCCATCAGGTGAAGTGCTCTCTTCATAGCCATGGCTGTTGTGTACTCGTTTACACCCTTTGAGTAAAGTGCACTCGAATCAGATGACTGTCCCAACGCACGTGAGCTCTTTCTGATATTGTCTCTTGCAAATTTTGCAGACTCAAACATCACCTCTGTGGTTCCGTCGTTAATCTCAGAGTTTAAGCCGCCCATGATACCGGCGAGCGCAACTGCCTTCTTTCCGTCACAGATAACCAGGTTATTGCTGTTTAACTCAAATTCCTTCTCATCAAGTGTGACAATTTTCTCTCCATCGTTTGCACGTCTTACTACAATCTCATCTCCCTCAAGGTATGAGTAATCAAAAGCATGCATTGGCTGTCCGAGCTCTTTTAAAACAAAGTTAGTGATGTCTACCACATTTGAAATAGAGCTTATTCCGACAAGTGCAAGACGTTTTCTCATCCATGCCGGTGACTCAGAGATTTTTACATCATGTACATAGTGAGCTGTGTAGCGAGGGCAGATGTCCTGTGCAAGAACCGAAACCTTGAAATTTTCCTTCTTCACATCATCAGCAGTATAGTCAAGTGCAGGCTCCTTAAGATCTTTTCCCAAAACAGCAGCAACCTCTCTTGCCATGCCATATATACACTGGCAGTCAGGTCTGTTTGCTGTGATTGCAATATCAAAAATCCAGTCATCAAGGCCGAGGATAGGTTTTACATCATCTCCCGCCTTAGCATCCTCAGGTAAAACCAAAAGTCCGTTGTAGCCTGCACCCGGATAGAGGTCTTCATTTAAGCCAAGCTCTACGCCTGAGCATAACATTCCATATGAATCATATCCACGCAGCTTGCCCTGCTTTATCTCCATCACGCCCTCTATTGTAACGTGATCCTTTGCTGTGGCATATACTGTGGCACCGATAAGTGCGAGAGGATATTTGCCCCCTGCCTTTACATTATCCGCTCCACAGCAGATCTGGAATGTGCCATGTGCTCCGGCATTTACCTGACATAGACTCAGGTGTGTCTCAGGAATCGGCTCACATTTTTCTACAAGGCCGACTACTACGTTTGAGATATCCTTTCCCACCTCATATGATTCCTCAACCTCGAAACCACATGAGAATAATTTTTCCTCTAACTCCTTTGGTGTTACATCTATATCTACATAATCTTTTAACCAGCTAAGTGGTGTTAACATAATTTTTGCCTCCTGTTATATATTCAAGAAAAATGAATCTAGTTGTCATCAATCTGGTCTAATACCCTAAGGTCTGACTCGAATAAAAGCTTGATGTTGTTAATTCCGTATTTGAGCATTGCAATACGCTCAAGACCGATACCAAATGCAAAACCACTGTACTCATTTGTGTCTATGCCACAGCCCTCAAGCACCTTTTTATTACTACGCCTGCACCAAGCACCTCAATCCAGCCTGTGCCCTTGCATAAAGAGCAGCCCTTGCCGTGGCACTGGAAACAGCTTACATCAACCTCTACAGACGGCTCTGTAAATGGGAAGTATGAAGGACGAAGACGTGTTGTGACATTCTTTCCGAACATCTTCTTTACAAGCTGGTCAAGCATACCCTTTAAATCGCAGAGTGTGATGCCCTTATCTACCACAAGACCCTCCATCTGTGTGAACATAGGAGAATGTGTCGCATCATCATCTGAACGGAAAACCTTACCCGGTGAAACAACCTTGATAGGTGGCTTCTTTGCTTCCATAACATGAATCTGTCCTGCTGAGGTCTGTGTACGAAGTAAGAACTCAGGTGATAAGTAGAATGTATCCTGCATATCACGCGCCGGATGATCCTTTGGAGTATTTAAAGCTGTAAAATTATAGTAATCATTCTCGATTTCAGTTCCCTCGTAAACCTCAAAGCCCATAGATGTGAAAATCTCCGAGAGCTGGTCCTTTACCTGTGTTACAGGATGAAGATTACCCTTTTTGCTTCTCTTTGCAGGCATAGTGAAATCTATTTTCTCGCTCTCATACTTGCGCTTAAGTGCCTCTGCCTCAAATTTCTTAACCTTCTCATCAAGAAGCTTCTCAACTGCCTCACGTGTCTCATTGACCCACTGGCCTACCTTTGGTCTCTCATCAGGAGCAACATCCTTCATGCCCTTTAAGACTGCTGTGAGCTCACCCTTCTTTCCAAGAATTGCAGCACGCACATCATTTAATTTTTCAAGACCGTCAGCCTTATCAATTTCAGCAAGTGCTTTTTCTCTGATCTGTTGAATTTTGTCTCTCATCGAATTTCACCTCATAATATTTTTCTAATTTGCATAAACTCGTAAATCCAAGCTTGAATTCGCCGTTTATGCGATAAAAAAACGCCCCTGCATGGCTATTAAACCATGCAGGGACGAAAATTCCGCGATACCACCCTGATTTCCATTGAAGAAATATCCAATGGACTCTCATTGATATGTGTAACGTACATAACACGTCATGAACTACTGTGCTTCATCCATGCAGCTTCAGTGTGAACTTCAATCAATAGCCTTTTTGTAAGACTGCTTTCAGCCGATGACAATCTCTCTCTGGTCAAAGTACTATAATCTACTATGCACCTTCATTGCTTTTATTATATATAGCTGCGACATATATATCGCAAATGCTTATTTCTTAATAACACATAAGTCATTTTAGCACAATCTCTATATTTTGCAAGTAGAAAATTTTTCTATTTTCTTTATATTTTATTTCTAAGCCCCTTAGGATAATGGTTTTTAACCTGTGCACCATTCACCTTGCCCCAGCCGGCCGGATATCCATCTACACATACAAGTGCCCAGCCCTTTTTGCATTCAGCCGCCTGCTCATCAGATAACATAACTGACTGACCATTGAAAAAGCCTGTTGTCTGCGGATCATCCCAGGTAAGCTTTACTACGTTTTTAGCCTCACTTATCTTAAGCGCAAGTGCAAGCGAATGCGACGGCTCAAAGCGCTGTTTTTTAAACTCTCCTATATGAAGCCCAGCTCGCTGCACCTTAAGCCCTTTAATATCAACTTCTATATCAGGCAGCCTGTAGAGCTGCTCCCCAAACATGACAAGCCTTGAGTTTTTTATCCATGCTGCCATATCCTCTGAAATGGTCTCATCAAGAAACTCTGAGAGAAGCTTCATATTTTCTTTTGTAAGAGCCGGCTTCGTTTCATTTTTCCTGTTCTTACTATTTTTGTTCTTTTTGGTTTTCCTGTCAGCTTTAAGGTCTGTGTCCACACAGCCTCTTCTCACAAGCTTTGCCACAAAATGTCCCTCTCCGTCCACCTTATGCGGCCAGAAGCGCTCCATTTCTTCAAGTGTAAAATCAGGATGTCTCTCCAAAAAATACTCAATTACATCCTCATTTTCTTCCTTCGAGAAGGTGCATGTGCTGTATACTATCACGCCTCCCGGCTTAAGCATCACAGCAGCATTATCCAGTATTTCCTTCTGCCTTGCCGCACAGATTGCCACATTTTCCATGCTCCACTGCTCTATTGCCTCAGGCAGCTTTCGAAACATTCCCTCTCCTGAGCAAGGTGCATCCACCTGTATAGCATTAAAAAAGCCTGGGAAATGTGAAGCAAGCACAAAGCTGTCCTCATTTGTCACAATCGCATTTTTGATTCCCATACGCTCTATATTCTGCGACAAAATCCGGCTTCTTTGTGTGTTAATCTCATTTGATACCAAAAGTCCGCTGTCTCCTAAATATGTGGCAAGCTGTGTGCTCTTTCCACCTGGTGCCGCACACAGGTCAAGCACTCTCATACCCGGCTTTGGAGCTAAAAGTGCAGCCGCCGACATGGCACTTGGCTCCTGTATGTAGTAAAGCCCCATCTCATGATACGGATGCTTTCCCGGACGCACATTCTCATCAAAGTAATATGCCTCATTTGCCCACGAAACCCTTTTATCTGAAGAAATTCCAAGTACATTCAATATCCGCATTATTTCTTCAGGGCTTTGCACTTTTAAGGTATTGAATCGGAGCGCCTGAAATCTGTTATTGTCATAGCTGTATAAGAAATCATCCCACTCATTGCCCAGAAAGGCCTTCATCTTTTTTTCAAACTCTATCGGTAAATTCATTATCAAATCCTCTTGTTTTCTTACGAAATAATTACAATGTATCTTACTATCACACACATAGTCATGTATCTAAGCACTTCGATATTACCACATTTCTACTATCCATGCTATCAATTTTTTGTAGGCATATCACTGCTCACTACGTACACTGCTTATATCCACCACTGTCACATCCTTATAATAATATCCGATTATATCCTTATAGCTGCTTCCTGCCTTTGCCAGCTTGTCTGCCCCATACTGGCTAAAGCCTATTCCATGGCCGAAGCCTCCTCCGGACAGTGTATAGTGACCATTTGCACCGGCACTCACACTAAAGCAGGCGCTTGGTATCATCGACATATTCTCCCTCACAGAGCCATCGTTTAATGTAACTTTTTTCTGATAATGCCCTAACGCCTTTCTTATATCATTCTCCGCCGTAAAGGTCTGCGATTTGTTTCCATAATTTATTGTGAGCGAAAGTACATAACCGGCATCCGACGTCTTATCGACAGAAATACCTGTTGCTGTGCCGTACTGAGGATCATTGTATGCCGATAAATCAAGCTCCGAGGTCCATCTGTAGTATGGCGAATTGTCATCCACCGACTCCACCTTGTGTATGAAATCCGGTGTACTCGAAGACCATACCTCCATATCCTCGGTTTTTCCGGCAGACGTAGAAAAATAATAACATGTTATTAAGCTTCCTCCACATGAGACAACCTGCCCTGCCGTAGCTTTTACAGCCTCATCGGTCGACTGCTTTGTTTCTGAAGCGTTATAGACCTGAAAAGCCGTGGTATTGTCAATATTTGCTCCGTATAGCGCATACTGTGTATTTTTCATCTGTGAATATACAAAGGTTCTTGCACAAACAGCCTGAGCCTTAAGCGCCTCTGCATCAAATGTAGACGGCATCTCCGACGGCAGCACATAGCGCACATATGTCTCCACATCGACTGTATTCACCGCCACAATACCTTCCTCTGTCCCGATAAACTCAAATGAGCCCGGATAGCTCTTACCGTTTATGCTGACATAATTGTCCGCTGAGCTCACCTTTATCCGGCTTTTTTGTGCATTTTCCATATATGCACCCACATCGTCAATAGCATTGCTTCCGCAGTCAGCATCATCCACATAAAGGTTAGCTGCGGCAGCTGCCGCAATTGTTGGAAATGCATCCTTTCCATCGTTTTTTATAAGCACTCTTATGTATGTAAGGTCTGGTGCCTGTCTTCTGACAATGGCACATATCCTGCCGGAATCAAGTATGTAAGAAAGAGTTTCACTTCCGATTATCAGGTCAGAAACCGCTATTTCCTTAGGCGCTGCTCCTGTCTCATCATACACAGGCAGCTCGCTTGACTGCATTGGAATGTCACCCTGCCCTGCAATCTGCATGGTACCGTCTCCGTACGACAGCATCACACCTGATATATCATCCGGCTTTATCTGTATCTTTTTGACCTTCGAGCCACTGATTTCAATATCACAGACACCTGTAAAGCTCTCCTCCATGGTTCCCTTAGCCCTGTAAAGCTCTCCATCACATATGAAAATCAGCCTTCCATCGTCATTTGACACAATATATGCATTCTCATACACCATATCCTTCGTCACAGCCCTCGCCTGTTTTACAAGTGTCCCTTTTTCCTTTTGCGCCATAACAATTGCAAAAACAATAACCACGCATACCACGGTTATCGCAATCATTATCCAGACCATCTGATTCGGCTTTTGCCGTCTTCGTCTTCTATTTGCCAAATTTCTGTTCTCCTTAACACCCAAATAGTGGTTACTGCTCAAAAAATGGGAGCTGCAAAAACAGCTCCCTTTATCATCTGTACTTAAGAATCCTTTGTGCTTTAAAAATCTTTTGTATCTCATAAAGCTTTTGTACGTCCGGAGTTCTTTTGTACATTATTATTCTTTTGTAAGAACCCAAAATGCCGGTCCTGTAATTTAGACTCCTAGCGCTCTTGCTAGGTGGGTAACCGCAGTCTGCCTTCTGCCTTCCGCTGCATAATGACGGCCTGACATCCAACAGCTCATATAGGAATCCCGTTTAAAGTAAATGTAGGTTCTAAATACACAGGGTTGTCGAACATCTCAGGTATCTTTGTAAATTCATTATACTTTATTATGTCTCATGTTGCAATGCAAAATTCATGTTAGAATTTAACAAATTTTTCTCTGGCATTTCGTAACATATTTGAAAACCAGATAATTACTGCGACGAATATAATCATCTCCGCATATGACCAGTACGGTATTTTTTTGAGGCAATCCGAAACTATCGCAACTATACTGATAACAAAAATCACAATGCCGAATACAAGTGACTTTGGATAAATATAAGCTATATATCCAGCCGTATCCTTTATCTTTTTCATCTCATCCTCAGCCACAAAGGTACTTTCAATTTTGCCGCTTTTCTTCATTCGTAGCGACACAAATATTATGTAAATTCCCAGTATCAGCGTGACCGCATCTATTATAATAAAATAGTTCATGCTTCTTTCTCCTGTATTTTTATTTATTATTCCTAAATAGTTATCACGGA
>ENA-OQKK01000260-OQKK01000260.1-human-gut-metagenome-genome-assembly--contig:-NODE-260-length-16250-cov-3.947590_pt1 | contig 16250 bp, 10 predicted proteins | sample MGYA00242648_ERZ504797 | MGnify/ENA primary metagenome ERZ504797 (study PRJEB26092, sample SAMD00036412) | human gut metagenome | host: Homo sapiens | study: EMG produced TPA metagenomics assembly of... | reverse complement strand
TTGGGGGAAACGAACGGATCCTGCATTCTATACGGATGCTAAATATTGGAAACCGTGAGTATCGCAATGCAATGGTCAGTATGCATATAGGACGTCCTATTATGGGACAACGTGTTGTCGATATTTTGACTTTGCTTGATTTTTGTTCAGAACACGAATTTCTGAAAGGACACCCCGTCAAGGTATTTGCCAATGGTATTTATGGTCCGGTTGCAATTCATGCTGCTTATTTGGATGAAAGAATCAGCAGTGTGGAGATAAAACATAGTATGAAGACTTGGAAGGAATACATTGAGAGGCCTATGCAGTGGGATATGTATTCTAATGTGTTGTATGGTGCTTTGAAATATTATGATTTACCGGATTTGATAAGGTTAAGCAATTGTCCCATTCGTTTTGCAGATTAAAAAATAGAATTCATTTCCACTGTAGGAGCATATTAAATGCCCAAAGGAGGGCACAGCAATCTGCTCCTGCAGTGGATGGAATATATGGCTTGTCTATTTCTTTTCCAGAAAATCAGCACGCATCGGACTGAAACAATCTATCAGCATACCCGGCTCCAGGCATACACAACCATGTACAGCATCCGGTTCCTTATACAGACAGTCGCCGGCCGATACAATTTTTTTCACACCATTGATGGTAAACTCAAATTTTCCGCTTTCCACATATGTTACTTGTGAATGAACGTGATGGTGAACAGCTCCTACGGCACCTTTTTCAAATTTTACTTTAACAACCATGATGTCATCATTGTAACCCATGATCTGGCGCACTACACCTTCGCCTGCAGGTTCCCATTCTTTGCCTTCTGCAAAAATGAAGTTTTCACTACCTGTTTTCATAACCTTTTTTTCAGTGTTTTTGTTTGTTTCTTCAGTACACTCTTTGTTGCTCTCTTTTTTTTCACTTTGTGCATTGCAGCTCTGCAATAGTAGTGGTGCCATCAAGGCGCAAGCATACAATGCGGTTCTTACCTTACGATTCATGATCTTGCATTTAATATAAAATGAATAACTAAAACTTTTCTTCAAATATACTTATAATATGGGGAGGGTAGTTCGTCGTGATTAAAATATACGAGGAAAAGACCAAATATTACAAATCCAAGCTCCGGAAAATGGCTTATTTTGCTTCATAATGATATTTAAACTTGAATCAAAACACTAAAACAACAATGAAAAGCACATTAAAGAAGAACTGGGAAAGAATTGTCCTTTGCCTGTGCATGGCAAATTTTGCTTGTATAGGTATAGCCCAAACTAATAAAAAATTAGATGACCAAGTTATAAATACGATGAAAACCGCCACTCGGTTTATGATGGACAAAGTGAGTTATAATGGTGGCTTCGTATGGAATTATTTGCCGGATATGTCCCGTTCATGGGGAGAGATGGAAGCCAAGAGGACAATGGTATGGATTCAGCCGCCGGGAACTCCTTCTGTCGGTCATTTGTTGCTTGACGCTTATCATGCTACAGGAGATGAGTATTATTATGAAGCTGCGAAAAAAGTGGCTAACACCTTGATTTGGGGACAGCTTGAATGTGGCGGATGGAATTATGTGTTCGATTTTGCAGGAGAGAACTCCTTAAAGTCCTGGTATGATACCGTTGGTAAAAATGGCTGGCGTCTGGAAGAATTTCAACATTATTATGGAAATGCGACTTACGATGATGCGGGTACTATGGAGGCTGCCAAATTTCTACTTCGTATGTATGTGGAAAAAAATGATCCTGCTTTCCGTCCGGCTTTGGAGAAAACCATTGATTTTGTTTTGAAAAGTCAATATCCGGTGGGTGGATGGCCTCAACGGTATCCTTTGATGTATGATCACCCTTTTCAAGGTAAGAAAGATTATTCGTCTTTTATTACTCTGAATGATGATGTGATTCCTGATGCGACCGAGTTTTTGATTCAATGCTATCAGGCAATGGGGTTGCAAGGGGTAAAGGAGCCTATTATGCGTGCTATGTACTTGATGATTTCCCTTCAACAAGGGGAACCTTATGCAGGCTGGGCAGACCAATATACAGTAGATGATTTGAAACCGGCTCATGCCCGTTCTTATGAACCGCGCAGTGTGAACACCGGTACTACCGTCCGTCTTGTTAATTTAATGATGGATTACTATAAACTTACAGCTGATACTCGTTTCCTGTCGGGTATTCCTGCTGCCATTCATTTTCTGGAATCAATGAAATTGCCGGAATCGGATGTGAAGAAATGGAAGCGTCAGTCAAATAATCCGGAAGCTATTCTGGTACCTCGTTTTGTTGATCCTGATACAGGTAAGCCACTGTATGTTCATCGTAAGGGAAGTAATGTGAAAAACGGTACTTATTATATTGATCAGAATATAGAAAATACGATAGGCCATTATAATTCGGCTACTTTTGTGAATCCGAGTGAACTGCGTCGTCGTTATGAGGAGGTGAAGAAAATCCCGGTATCCGAGTTGGCAAAGAATTCACCTTTCTTGCAGGATCAATTGGTTCCCCTACCTAAATATTATACTCGTTTACGTGGAAAAGCAACGGAAGAAGTTGCCCGGGGATTGGTGAAGTCACTGACTAAGGACGGTTGTTGGCTCTCTCCTTTAAAGTCAACCTCGAACCCGTATAAGCCATATACTGTTTCAGGACCTAGTGAGGAAACGAAATATATAGCTACCTTTGTAGGGGACGAGCACGATACATCACCTTATCCGTGTACCACCGGAGAATTGTGCATCTCTGTTGGGGATTATATTGATAATATGATAAAATTAATTAGTTACCTTGAAAAGTAAAGTTTGTTAGGTATAGGTTTATGAAGAATACTGTAATTTGTTTATTGTTGTTCGGGATAAGTCTGACGGCTTCTGCTCAGGAAAAGGTGGAAACAGTCTCTATGCGTTATGAAACGCAGAATGATATGCCGCTGTTCTATCAGAAGATGAAAGAAAACCTGACTTATCCTATGGCATGGGGGAACTCTGCTATCCGAAATTTCGAAAAGTGGCGTGAGGAAGCTCGAAAAACGTTATTGGATTGCATGTTGCCTGCTCCTCCTGCTACGGCTTTTGATAAGGAAGTGATAGATACCGAGCAACGGAATGGATATAGGGCGGAGAAGATTTTGTTCAGTGTTTCGGAATATTCTCGTGTTCCTGCTTATCTGTTGGTTCCTGACGGGAATGGCCCGTTCCCGGCAGTATTGCTGCTTCACGATCACGGTGCGCATTTTTCGATAGGGAAAGAGAAGATGGTGCGTCCGTTCGGTGTGGAAGCATCTGTACTGGCCGATGCGGACGATTGGGCGGAAAAATGTTATGACAAACAGTATGTAGGTGATTATCTGGCAAGTCACGGATATGTAGTGCTTGCTGTGGATGCCTTGTTTTGGGGGAACGGGGACGTAAGGAAGGAGTACGCTATGACTCACAGCAAGCGTTGGCGGCCAATATGTTACAGATGGGAATGTCTTGGGGAGCCTTGATAGCCTGGGATGATATTCGTAGCGCGGAATTTCTGGCCTCATTGCCCATGGTTCATAAGGAAAAGATAGGTACTATGGGATTTTCCATGGGAGCACATCGTGCCTGGATGGTCAGTGCCGCTACAGATGTGGTGAAGGCAGGCGCTGCTGTGTGCTGGATGAATACTACAGATAGCTTAATGACACTTACCAATAATCAGAACAAAGGTGGGTCTGCTTATTCCATGATTATTCCCGGAATACGGAATTGGATGGATTATCCTCATGTGGCATCTATCGCCTGTCCCAAACCGATGTTGTTCATCAATGGCTTGCGGGACAAACTTTTTCCTGTAAAGGGCGTTGAAAGCGCTTTCTCTACCATGCAGGATGTATGGAAGAGTCAATCGGTAGAAAATCTGTTGACCACCAAGTTCTATGATTTGCCCCATTTTTGCAGTAAGGAGATACAGGATGATATACTTGAGTTCTTTAATCAAAATTTAAAATAGAAAGCGATGAAAATTAAGATGTTGATGGCATTTGTTGCCTTGTTATTGTTTTCTGCTTTTACGGCAGACCGCACAATTACTATCTTTATGATAGGTGACTCGACTATGGCCAACAAACCCTTAGAGGGAGGTAATCAGGAACGTGGATGGGGCCATGTGCTGGGAGGATATTTCAGTGAGAATATTCGTGTGGAAAACCATGCTAGAAATGGTCGGAGTTCTAAAAGTTTTATTGATGAAGGATTGTGGGAGGTAGTAATTAATAAAGTAAAGCCGGGTGATTATGTTTTTATTCAGTTTGGGCATAATGATGAGAAGGCCGATGAGAAACGTCATACTGATCCCGGATCTACTTTTGATGCCAATCTACGCCGTTTTGTAAAAGAAACACGTGCTAAAGGGGGAATTCCCGTGTTGTTCAATGCCATTGTCCGTCGTAATTTCCGGAATAATAAAAATGCGGTAGCCGAAGATGATGTGCGCAAGGATTTGTCAAAGGGGAGTGCTTCTCAAGATGGAGAAGTGTTGATTGATACTCATGGAAAATATTTGGAGTCTCCGCGTAACGTGGCAAAAGAGTTGGATGTGCCTTTTGTGGATATGAACAAGATAACGCATGATTTGGTGCAGGAGATGGGGCCGGAGGCTTCAAAAAAATTGTTCATGTGGATTCCTGAAGGTGTGTGTGCAGCTTGTCCGAAAGGGCGTGAGGATAATACGCACCTGAATGTATATGGGGCGCGTACTATTGCTGGTTTGACAGTGGATGCTATAGCTAAAGAGGTTCCTGCATTGGCGCCTTTTGTACGTCATTATGATTTTGTAGTGGCAAAAGATGGCAGTGGTGATTTCTTTACCATTCAGGAAGCGATTCATGCTGTCCCCGATTTTCGTAAAGCAGGACGCACTACTATTCTAGTCCGTAAAGGGGTATATAAAGAAAAAGTGGTTATTCCTGAAAGCAAGATTAGTATTTCTTTGATAGGTGAGGACGGAGCAATTCTGACAAATGATGATTTTGCTTCTAAAAAGAACTATTTCGGAGAAGAAATGTCTACCTCCGGTTCATCAACCTGTTATATTTATGCTCCCGATTTCTATGCTGAGAATATCACTTTCGAGAATAGTGCCGGCAGAGTGGGGCAGGCAGTGGCCTGTTTTGTTAGTGGAGATCGCGCTTATTTCAAAAACTGTCGTTTTTTGGGAAATCAGGATACTTTGTACACTTATGGCAAAGACAGTCGTCAGTTTTATGACCATTGTTATATAGAGGGTACGGTGGATTTTATTTTTGGCTGGTCTACGGCATTGTTTAAGGATTGCACCATCCATAGTTTGGGTGATGGGTATGTTACCGCTCCTTCTACAGATCAAGGCAAAAAATATGGCTATGTTTTTATAGGCTGTAAATTGACGGGTGTGGCTGAGGCTCAGAAGGTGTATTTGTCCCGTCCTTGGCGTCCTTATGCACAGGCTGTTTATATTCATTGTGATTTGGGAAAGCATATTCTTCCGGTGGGTTGGAACAACTGGGGCAAAAAAGAAAATGAGGAAACCGTATTCTATGCTGAATACCGGAATACGGGAGAAGGGGCGGCTACCGCTTCGCGTGCTTCGTTTGGAAAGCAGCTGAACGATATCAGTAATTATAATGAAGCACAGATTTTGGCAGGTGATGACGGGTGGAATCCGGTGGAAAATGGAAATGTATTGTTGCAGAATTTAAAGAGATAAGCTGTTCTTTCTACCAGTAATAATACTTTGTCACTGTAGGGAGGAATTCTATTTGTTCCTATGGAAAGTGTCAGGGAAGAGTAGAATGATAAAGGGGGGGGATTTAACTTTTCCCCTTTTGTTTTTTTAGGAGCTTGTATATCAGTATCTCTCGTTTTTTATGTATTTTTGCCTACTATATATGAAAATCTACGAAATGAAAAGACACATTCTGTTTATACTTACTTTGCTGCTCTTTTTTCATGCAAAAAGTCAGCCTAATTGTATCTTTACTCATTATTCTTCGGAAAACGGCTTGTCTCAGAACTCCATCATGAGCATGGTACAAGACCATAATGGAGTTTTATGGTTCTCTACTTGGGATGGAATCAACCGGTTCAACGGTTATGACTTCAAAGTTTATAAAGCCAGACAAGGGAATAAAATTACTATGACTAACAACCGGGTAGACTTATTGGAAGTAGACCCTTATAATTATATTTGGCTGCAAACGTATGATTACCGTGTGTATCGTTTTGACCAAAGAACAGAGAAATTCGAACAAATCCCTGCTGAAGGTGAAGAGGAGGGTATGCGTTTCTCTTCTATTAAAATATTGCCCGACAGTGTCATTTGGTTACTTTCTGAAAATGAGGGGGCTGTCCGTGTGAAAACAAACCCTAAAGATTACAGTATAACTACCCAAGTATATGCTACTCATAGTCGTGGAGGAAATGCCGTTCATATTAATCAGGTTTTTAGCGATGCTTACAATCAAGAGTGGTTGCTTACTGATAACGGTCTGCTGAAGATTACGAATGATAAAGAAGAGCCTGTCTCTTATTTTGTGAATATCCAGTCAGGCAAAGATGAACCCGTACAGGCCTTCTACTCTTTTTGCAGTTATGGTGACGAACTTTATTTTGGATCAGACAGAGGACGGATATGGTGCTATTCTTTGCAGAATGAAATCTTTCGTCTTTGGGAATTGCCGGTAAAGGATAAAGTGATTGCTATAAATGAAATAAAAGGTACGGGGCTGTTGATAACAACTGCCCATGAAGGATTGATATTGTACCATTCGGATACAAAAGAGTGTAAAGTCTATAATAAGTCCAATTGTCCCGAATTCCCGGCAGACGCTTTCCGTTCTGTTTATGTTGACAGTAAGCAGGAAGCATGGTTTGAGATGACCGAATGGGGAAAGGTTTGTCATTTCAATCCTTTGACAGAAGTATTTAAGCAAGAAAAGATGCAAGTGGAGCCTCGTGGTGCCGATCGTTCCTATCCCAGTTTTCATATTTGTGAAGACTTGAACGGTAATTTGTGGGTACATCCGCAAGGAGGAGGGTTTTCTTGGTATGACAGAGAGGCAAATCGGCTGTTACCTTTCTATAATGACCCCGATTCACCCGATTGGCACTTTTCCAATAAATTACATTCCATGTTATCCGATAAGCAAGGCAATCTTTGGTTATGTACTCATTCTAAGGGGTTGGAGAAGATTACTTTTTTAGGAAGCCAGTTCCATATTTATCCCCGCATGGGTCACAGTTATGACTTGAATTCCAATACGGTACGTGCGTTGTTTGAAGATAGCGAACATCGCATCTGGATGGGAAAACGGGATGGTCAGATTGAAATTTATTCTTCTGATTTAGATTTTCAGGGTATTCTGACTGAAGAGGGGGATATAGCCAAATCTGGCAGGCCGTTACGGGGAGTTCCTTATCATATCATGCAAGATTCTCACGGAAACATTTGGATTGCGACCAAAGGGGATGGTATTATTCTGGCAGAAAAGGAGGGGACCCATTTTAAGTTTACTCGATTCAAATATGATGAAGATGATATTTATAGCCTGAGTCATAATAGTGTTTACTGGTTACATGAAGACAAGCATGGACGCATTTGGGTGGCAACTTTCGGTGGAGGGTTGAATTATATTCAGAAAACTCCTGAAGGGAAATATGTGTTTATTAGTTCTAGAAATAACCTGAAAGGTTTTCCGTATGACCGTTGTTACCGTGTACGCCATATCACTTCTGACAAGAAGGGGAATATATGGGTGGGGAGCAGTGATGGCGCGCTTAGTTTTAAAGAGGATTTTAAAGATCCGGAGTCGATTGTGTTCCATCTTTATGCACGTATCCCCGATGATATGAATTGTCTGAGCAACAATAACGTATATCGGATTGTAACCACTTCTCAAGGAGAAGTTTATTTGGCTACATTTGGGGGTGGTCTTAACCGGCTTGTTTCCATGAACGGAGAAGGGGGAGCTGTATTTAAATCTTATACAGTGAAGAATGGCCTGCCTTCAGATATCCTGTTGTCTGTAGAAGAGGATGGCGCAGGAAACTTGTGGATAAGTACGGAAAACGGATTGAGTAAATTTATTCCGTCCGAACAACGTTTTGAGAATTATAATGAAAGGGATTTTGGTGGTAAGATACGTTTTGAGGAAGGAACATCGTTGAAGCTTGGTCCCGGCACTATTTTGTTTGGCACCAGTCGTGGCGTGCTTTATTTTGAACCGGAGCACATTAAGAAGAGTAATTATGTTCCATCCATTATTTTAGGTACTTTGAAGATATCCAATCAGGAGGTAGTTCCAGGCGTACCGGGAAGCTTGTTAGCGGCAGTCACTCAATAATACAGAACATCTGGTGCTTTCACATAAGGAGAATATTGTAACCTTATCGTTTGCTGCGTTGGATATGATTTATCCTGAAAATATCCGTTATGCTTATCGTTTGCATGGATTTGATAAGGAATGGAATTATGTGGATAAACAACGTACCGCTACATACACCAATCTGCCGAAAGGGGATTATGTATTTCAGGTTAAATCGACCAATAGTGATGGGGTTTGGGTAGAGAATGAGCGCAGTTTGAGAATCACCATTCAGCCTTCGTTTTGGGAAACGGCTTGGGCTATGGCAATTTATATTCTTGCTTTTCTGTTGATTCTGTTTTCAGGAGTATATATATTGTTTACTATTTATCGTCTGAAACATGAAGTGTCTGTGGAACAGCAGGTTTCTGATATAAAGCTTCGCTTTTTTACAAATATTTCTCACGAACTTCGCACTCCGCTGACATTGATTGCAGGTCCTGTGGAATATGTTCTGAAAAACAAGACTTTGCCGGATGATGTACGTGAACAATTGCATGTAGTGGAACGTAATACCGACCGTATGCTTCGCTTGGTGAACCAAATTCTTGATTTCCGCAAATACAGAAAATAAGATGAAGTTGCGTATAGAGCAGATAGATATTGTTCCTTTTGTACGCCATATCATGGATAATTTTGAATCGCTGGCCGAAGAGCATCATATTGATTTTGTATTCGAAAGTGAAATGCCTTCCTTGAAACTGTGGGTAGATGCGGATAAGTTGGAAAAGATTGTCTTCAATCTGCTTTCCAATGCTTTCAAGTATACTCCACAGGGTAAGATGATTACGCTTTTCATTCATGAAAATGAACATAATGTGGCGATTGGTGTGCAGGATCAAGGTATAGGAATTTCTGAAAGCAAGAAAGCTTCCCTTTTTGTCCGTTTTGAAAATCTGTTGGACAAGAATTTGTTTAATCAGCAAAGTTCTGGTATCGGTCTTTCTTTGGTTAAGGAATTGGTGGAACTGCACAAAGCGACTATCCGTGTGGATAGTAAAGAGGGGGAGGGCAGTTGTTTCACGGTTGAGTTTTTGAAAGGCAAGGAGCACTATACGGAGAATGTAGAGTTCATTCTCTCTGATTCTGTCGAAATGAAGCCGGAAGAGGTGGAAGAATCTGTTCAGGGACATGAAGAGAAGAGGAATGAAAGCAAAACGATGTTGCTGGTTGAAGATAATTTGGAACTTCGTTTCTTTTTGCGTAGTATCTTTATCTCAAATTTCAACGTCATAGAGGCTGTCAATGGGGCTGAAGGTTTGGATAAGGCTTTGAAGTTTGTTCCGGATATTATTATTAGTGATATCATGATGCCGGAAAAGGATGGTATTACCATGACAGAAGATTTGCGTGCTAATATGGCGACCAGTCACATTCCAGTCGTTTTACTGACGGCTAAGACGGATATGGACAGTAAGTTGGAAGGTATGGAACTGGGAGTTGAGGATTATATAACGAAGCCGTTCAGTGCTACTTACCTGAAGGCCAGGGTGGAGAATATTCTGACACAACGTGTCAAGTTGCAACAGTTGTATTGTGCGAATCTGATGAATATTCAGCCTGTTGCGGAGGAAGAACAGCAAACACAGCCTGAGATGTCTTCCCATGACCGTAAGTTTATGGAGAAACTGACGGAATTAATGGAGAAGAATATGGATAATGGCGATTTGATCGTGGATGATTTGGTACAGGAGCTTGCGGTGAGCCGTTCTGTCTTTTTCAAGAAACTGAAGACCCTGACAGGACTTGCCCCCATTGAGTTTATTAAAGAGATGCGTGTGAAACGTGCCGCACAATTGATAGAGAGTGGTGATTATAATATGACACAGATTGCTTATATGGTGGGTATTAATGATCCTCGTTATTTCAGCAAATGTTTTAAACAACGTTTTGGTATGACACCTACCGAATATAAAGAGAATGCGAAAAATAAGCGATAACTTTTGCTGCTGTTGGTTCGTTTTTGCAGCGTTTGTTTTTTTGATTTCTTGAACGGTATGTTTAAATGTAGGGTGTTTCTTTTGTTATGTGAGTGAGTTGCTCATGTTATTTTATTATTTTTCCGGATATGCAATGGGGGTTTTTCTGAATTTTTAGTCTTTTACATAGATAATGAACTAAAAAGAAGAAAAAGATGAAAAAAGTAATTTTATTTATGGCAGGTATTTTGGCGAGTATGATGTTGAACGCTCAGTCTCGTTGGAGTGTTACGCCGGAAGCCGGCTTGGTAGTGAATAAGGAAAATGAAGGGACATCAGTTACATTAGGTTTTAAAGCCGGTGCCGGTGTGTTGTATCAGTTAAAGGAAGGGGTGGGAAAGAAGCCTTCTTTTGGCTTGAAGTCCGGGGTTTATATCTTAATGCAGAAAGGTGGGTATCATCCTATGAGCTGGGGAAACATATCAACAGGGGGAGGATTTAGCATGGATTATGAAAAAACGAATGTTGAGTCCACGCGTTATTATTTGCAATTGCCTGTTATGGCTCATTGGGGTTTTAAACTTTGTGATGATGTGCGTCTTAAATTAGCAGTAGGACCTTATGTAGCTGTAGGAATTGGTGGACGTACTAATGCTTATGTTTCTTCCTCAAAATATAATATAGATGAAGAAACAGGTGTTGGACAGTACGAATACCGGAATGATTATTACCGGTTTGGCACATTTAAAGGAAAAACAGTAAATGAGGAATTTGGTTTTGAGGCGTCCCCTCGTTTGGATTGGGGAGGAACGGCTTCTGTCGGGATTGCTGTTAAACGGATTTCATTTACTATCGGGTATGATTTGGCTTGGGGAAAATATAATAAGGAACAGAATGATTTAAGGATACGGAATCATATGGTTAGCTTTACTTCAGGGTATAGTTTCTGATAAGAAAAGGATAAATGAAACAAACATACACAAAATTCTTTGTTTAAGATTGTTAAATGAAGAATTTTGTGTATGTTTGTTTTTTATAAACACGATAAAAGTTCAATCTATGAGGAAAATGCTATTCATTACCCTTTTAATGGGCGGTCTGTGTACGACAGTTTCTGTTGCAAAAGCGCAGGAACGCTTGCCGGAATATCTGCAGGCAGAGAAATACACACAAGAAAAATTGAACACCATGTTGTTTTCTACTGTGGTGGATCCGCATTGGTTCCAGAAAGGTAATAATTTCTGGTTCGAGTACAAAACAAGTGAAGGAACCTTTTGGTATGTGGTTGATCCGGCTGCCCGGACAAAGAAGCTTTTGTTTGATAGGGATGAATTAGCTTCCCAGCTTACCGAAATTGTAAAAGATCCCTTTGAGGCACGCCATTTGCCAATCACAAATCTGAAAGCGGAAGAAGATGGGCGTACCTTTACTTTTGAAGTAAAGTCTACAAAAGATGCGACACCAAAGAAAGATGGCAAGGATAAGAAGGACAAGAAGAATGAGAAGGAAATCTTTTATTTTTCTTATGACTATCCTACCCGTAAATTGACTCATCTGAAAGATAAAGAAGACGACCTGAAGAAAATCTATTGGGGATCGGTCTCTCCTGATGGTAAAACGGTGATTTATGCCAAGGATTTGAATTTGTATCGCATGAGTCGTGAAGATTATGAAAAGGCGAAAAAAAATGAAAAGGATAGTACGATCGTGGAAATCCAGCTTACTACAGATGGCATGAAGGATTTTGGCTATGGTATTCCCTATAGTATGTTGAATACAGATACTTTATGTAATGGCAAGCGTCGTCGTGTAGGTGGAGTGTGGTCTCCGGATTCACGTTATTTTGCTATGACAGTTTCTGACGATCGCGCTGTGAAAGAGTTATGGGTAATAAATTCGATGGCCCGTCCACGTCCCACATTGGAAACTTATAAATACCAGATGCCGGGAGAAAAGGAAGCTCCCATAGAACACCTGTACTTGTTTGACTTGGTTGATAATAAACGTAAGGAAATTAAAGTAGCAGCTTATAAAGATCAAAGCATTGGCCTGGAATACAAACCAATGATGCAAAAACAGCGTGATATGGAAGATCAGGCTGCCGTTTGGCAGGGTGATAACAACCGTTTCTTCCTGACCCGTAGCAGCCGTGATTTACATCGGATTGATGTTTGTTCCTATACGATAGGACAGGATTCTGTTGTACCAGTAATAAAGGAACGGATGAATACCTATCAGGAAACTCGTCCTTTAAGAGTCTTGAATGGTGGAAAGGAAATTATTCAATGGAGTGAGCGTGATGGTTGGGCACATCTTTATTTATATGATGATCAGGGTAATTTGAAAAATCGTATCACAAAAGGTCCCTGGCACGTGGAGGAAATCTTGAAAGTAGATGACAAGGCGCGTGTGATTTATTTTACTGCCAATGGAATGAATGCGAAAGAACATCCTTATTATGAACATTTGTATCGTGTGAATCTGGATGGCAGCGGTTTGAAATTACTGACCAAAGGGGATTATTTCCATCGTGTGGAAGTGGATGATGATGCTCGTTTTGTGGTGGATAACTATTCGCGTGTAAATACGGTGCCCTGCGCCATCCTGCTGGATACTAATGGCAATAAGGTAATGGATATTCAGGAGAGTGATTTTTCACAGCTTTTTGCTGCCGGTTATAAATTTCCGGAAATATTTAAGGTAAAGGCGGCTGATGGCGTGACAGATCTGTATGGTGTGATGTATAAACCTTTTAATTTTGACTCAACTAAGGTTTATCCTATTGTGGATTATGTTTATCCTGGGCCACAGGTGGAAGGTGTTTATTATCCGTTTACCCGTATGAGCCCCCGTACCGACCGTTTGGCACAGGCCGGATTTATTGTTATTTCTGTGGGACAACGCGGCGGGCATCCTAGCCGCTCTAAATGGTATCATAATTATGGATATGGAAATATGCGTGATTATCCGCTGGCCGATCATAAATATGCTATCGAGCAATTGGCGCAGCGTCATCATTTTATAGATATAGATAAGGTTGGTATTCATGGACATTCGGGAGGTGGATTTATGAGTACGGCGGCTATGTGCCAATACCCGGATTTCTTCAAAGTGGCTGTTTCTTGTGCCGGAAATCATGATAACAATATCTATAACCGTTGGTGGAGTGAAACGCATCACGGCGTAAAAGAGGTGGTGAGTGAGAAAGGGGATACAACTTTCGTTTATAAGATTGCTACTAATCCTGAAATAGCGAAGCAATTGAAAGGAAATTTGTTACTGATTCATGGTGATATTGATAATAATGTGCATCCGGGCAATACCTTGCGGGTAGTTGACGCCTTGATTCGTGCCGGGAAGCGTTTTGATATGCTGATTCTTCCTCAACAGCGTCATGGATTCGGTGATATGAATGAATATTTCTACTGGAAACTGGTTGATTACTTTTCCGAACATCTGAAAGGGAAAAGTGAAAAATCGGTAGATATACCGAAACGGTAGATTTAGGGTCATTGCCGGACGAATATGAAAGGAGCACAGAGGTTCGTGTCATTAAGATACCTTTGTGCTCCTTGTTGTTTTTATATTATAGCAGACTGTTGATATAAGCCTTCATGTCCGGTGTAGCGGATTTTGCTTCCAGATACAGTTTATACTGCGCTTTGGTGCGTACCAGATTATGGTCTTTATACCGGGTTTGATAATACGTGTCTCCGTTTATATAATCTGCTAAAAAGCGTACAGCTTGCATATAGGGGAACAGGGTGGCAGCGTAAGGTAGCATTTCTATTTCGAGAGGAGTCAGGAAAGTCCGGGCCGATTCAATATAACCTTTGGTAAATGCTTTGAAGATTTCCATGTTGAACTTCACCTTATTTAAATCAGCCTCATCCTCCTTGCCGGTATTGGCTGCCGAACGGAGGAAATCACCGAAATCGGAGAAAATGAAACTGGGCATTACCGTGTCCAGGTCAATGACACACAACACTTTTCCGTTTTCATCAAATAACATGTTGCTTACTTTTGTGTCACAGTGGCAGATGCGTTTGGGCAATTTGCCTTCACGGTAAAAACGTTCAGCGCTGCACATCGTATCAGCATCTTTTTCTATAGCGTCCACTATGTCCTGTACTTCTGCCAAACGGCCGGATATGTTGGCGGATACGGCTTCACGTAATTGTTTTAAGCGGAATTCCATATTGTGGAAATCGGGGATGATTTCTCCGAGTTGTTCGGGCACATCAGCCAGCATGGCCTGGAATTCACCAAACTTCAGTCCTGCCAGATAGGAAGATTCCGGTGTAACTGTTTCCAATGTTTGTGAACGCGGAATAAATATTGAAATTCGCCAATAACCTTCTCCGTCATAGAAATAGGTCTTGCCATTGGTGGAAGGTAGAAAATGGAGTACCTTACGTTCAATGTCCTCTTCGTGTCTGGCTTCCAGCTTTTGGCGGATGTGTCTGGTTACTACTTCTATATTGTGTTGCAGCATTTCAATATTGGTAAATATTAAATGGTTGATTCGTTGCAATACATAGTCAGGCTCTTCAGGAGATACCGATTTTACCAGATAAGTCTGATTGATGAGGCCGGATGTCAAAGCTTTGATTTCTTTCACTTCACCCACTTTGGGGAACTGTTTGATAATTTTTTTGAGGTTTTCCATAGGTTTGTTTAAATAATGTCTATATATACGAAACAAAGATAACTTCTTTCCTTCAATTGGAGGAAAGAAGTTATCTTAAAAAACATATAATAGGAATATAAATCTTTTTATTTTTTCAAATCAGTCTGGAACATACGGTCGGCGCGTAACAGATGACGCCAGTAGGAAACCAATTCTTGTGATTCCTGCAATACATTGAGGTACACCATGGAAGCTTTTACATTGACATCCCGTTCTTGTATGCGGTCCATCTGTTCTTTGCGCAAGGTAGAGATCTTGCCTTTCAGAATGGCGCCTTCACGTAGCAAGGCATCAGTCTGATCGTAGGCCTTGTTGGCAAGTACTTCAGTAGCCTTGGTCATTAATGCGGTCATCTCATCGCGGATAGGGATGAACTCGTTAGTGGCACGTTCCGATAATGGGGTGAACTTATTGTCCACATGTTCTTTACAAGGATCGCAGATACGTTTCAGACAGTAAAGCATTTGTTCACAACTGTTGCTTCCCAAGTGGAACCAAGTGTTTTTCTCGATAGCAGTAAAGTTGTCTATACGGCGCAGACCTAGTATTTCTTTACGGCGTATCTTTTTTAACATTTCTTTCTGATTGTCGGTATTGTTCACGGCCTTGCGCAGAGCTTTCAGATTTTCGTTGATGAAACCGTCGGTTATCTGCCGGTAGGTTTCATTGGTGAATGCCATTTCGGCTACCAATGTGTTATTTACATGCTGGCGGAGCAATCTCCAACGCTCTTCTTTGTCTTTACTGGCAATGAGGCGGGAGAATATGTCGTCTTTGCCTTTATCCTTCTGTTTCTTGCTGTAGTGTATGTTGCTGCGCACCAATAAGAAGATGGCAAGTGCAATAAGGGCCAACATGGCGAATGTGCCTCCATAATACATGATGAGCGTAACCACAAAACAGATCGTGAAAGCGGCTCCGGCAGTGATGAACCATCCACCGATAACAGAAAGCACACCGGTGATACGGTATACGGCACTGTCACGGCTCCAGGCACGGTCGGCTAATGAACTACCCATAGCTACCATGAAAGTTACGTAAGTGGTAGAAAGAGGGAGTTTCAAAGAGGTTCCCAAAGCTATGAGCAGACCGGCCAGTACCAAATTGACAGAAGCGCGTATCAAATCAAATGCTGCCCCGTTCTCCATAATCATCACATCTTTGTTAAAACGGCTGTCGGCCCATCGTTTCAGATTGTCGGGCAATATTTTGGCTATACTTTCCGAAGCGCTCATGGTAGAACGGACAATATTGCGTGCTACAGCGGAAGAACCAAC